>Ga0210394_10001126_pt1 | contig 45199 bp, 35 predicted proteins | sample IncBWC12MmetaG_FD_160121 | JGI IMG/M metagenome (GOLD analysis project Ga0210394, IMG submission 160121) | Forest soil microbial communities from Barre Woods Harvard Forest LTER site, Petersham, Massachusetts, United States - Inc-BW-C-12-M | ecosystem: Environmental > Terrestrial > Soil >...
ACGAAATATTCCAACCTCCCCGATTGGCTGTAGGCGATGTTCTCTTGGTTGGCAAGTTCAAGAATCGAAAAGTGACAATTACCGGGTTCTCTTCAGATCAAAATAATCAACCTGTGGCACAAACCGACAAAGGTGAGCACAAGATATTTAAGCCGCGAATCGCTCAACTGATGCCTGCGAGGTAACGCTCTGGAAGACGGGAGCTGACGCCCCGACGAATTCTCGGGACCTCACGCGCCGCGCGACTGCGTACGCAGTATCAACCCACCATCGCAACCGAGAGACGAGCAAATCCTGCGCCTCTGCGAGTGGGAGCAGCAGCAGCCAGCTTGCCATTCGACACCTCAATGTTTACACGCCCGCGCGGACGGAAAGCTGGTTGATGCCGTACCTCGGGCTAAATCTAGGAAGAGTGAGACGTTGCCGTTGAGACTTCCACTATCGGTTCCCCCCGCTGCTGCAAATTCCAGCGGCAGCCTAAGAGCGGGCGCTCATGTTGCGTTTTTTGACCGGGCGCGCAGAACCAACATCCGAACAATTGAGAGCTCGTTGGAGTTTAGTGTTTCCGGCGGGTGTACCGGGCACGCTTGCCATTGGGTCGAAGCCGATCTGTGCGCCGCGTGCAAGCCGGTCAAGAACCTCCACAAAAAAGGGCTCCGTTAAGTTCCTGTCTGAGCTCTTGCGTCGCAAGCCTCTACCTGCGGAAACGCCTATTTATTCAAGACGTGATCTGCCTTGGTGTCGATTTTCTTCTTGTCCGCTGCGCTCAGTTTGCCTTGATGCTCCATCTGGGAGGCCCGAGCCTTGGCATTTCTGGCGTGATTTGCGTCCGGCATTGGATATTTACGTTCCGCCGGGAGCCCAAATTCCTTTTTGGGCTCGGCGTTCTTCTTGGCGGCTGTAAGTTTTGCCATAATCCATTCCTCGCCCATCTGCGAGCAAGTAAGGTTCCAACTACCCAACGATCTCGGCCGCGTCGCCCTAAAGGCTTAGTCGTTGGCTTTTCATTCCCTGGGAGCTTTTGGACTTGGGAGTGCATTTTGATCGCCGTACTTGGGGCACTTCAGCTTTCCATTTAAAGGTGATTCGGTGTCGGCACCGCACAGGCTGCAACAATAATTCTAAAAAAGAAGACTATCGTTAATATTCCCGCATGCAATTTTCGGTGAGCGATAGAATATTTTGTTATCGCTCATTTTTTAGCGTATTATGAGCGATAGAAGGCAAGCGTATCGCTCATGACGTGGAACTGGCAGCAACCCGACTGCCCGCTTTTTCCTGGGATGCAACCCGCCTGCGTAAGGCGGAGGAGCATTTCCTCGTAGGGACAGGCGTGTTCGCTGGCACGCTCAAGCACCTCCCCACCTCCGATAAGGAACAACTCACAGTTGAAGCGATCAGCACGGAAGCAGTCACCACCTCGGAAATCGAGGGAGAGATTCTCGACCGGGCAAGCGTGCAATCGTCGATCCGCCGGGAGTTCGGCCTGGCCGGCGACAGCCGCCGCGTTCCGGCGGCGGAACAGGGGATTTCGGAGATGATGGTGGACCTTTACCGCTCGTTCGCAGAGCCGCTGGCCGATGACATGTTGTTTTCCTGGCACCGGCTGTTGTTTAAGGAGCGTGGGGGCCTGAAAGACGTTGGCCGCTATCGCACTGGTGACGAGGCGATGGAAGTAGTCTCGGGTCCCATTCACGCTCCGAGGGTGCATTTCGAAGCCCCGCTGTCAACCTGCGTCCCAGAAGAGATGGCGCGCTTTGTGACCTGGTTCAATCGAACCGCGCCTGCGGGCAGCGCACCTCTTCCTGCGTTGACGAGGGCAGGAATCGCGCATCTCTATTTTGAGTCCATTCACCCGTTCGAGGATGGCAACGGGCGAATCGGCCGCGCCATCGCCGAGAAGGCCCTGGCACAAAGCTTTGGCCAGCCGACGCTGATTGCTTTGGCCACGACCATTCTGTCGCGGCGGAAGGCGTATTATGCTGCGCTTGAAGCGGCGAACCAGGGCAACGAAGTGACGGTCTGGCTTTTGTGGTTCGCCGGAATTGCCATTGAAGCGCAGAGACGCACGACGGCGCGCGTGGAGTTCCTGATTGAAAAAACGCGGCTGCACGATCGGCTTCGCGGGCAACTGAATCCGCGGCAGGAGAAGGCGCTGCTGCGTGTGCTGCGTGAAGGGCCGGAGGGTTTCAAAGGAGGGTTGAGCGCTGGCAATTACGTCACTATCTCCGGTGCATCGCCGGCGACGGCAACTCGCGATCTGGCCGATCTGGTGGACAAAGGCGCGTTGCTACGCGTCGGCGAGCGCCGCCACGCGCGGTATCACATCGCAATTCCGCTGCGGAAGGTTTCGCCAGTCGTGCTTGATGAGCAGGGCAATTTTAGCTGACGAGTTGCAATGCCTACGCGAGGGTCGGGCAAGTACGAACTGATTTATCCCGGCGACTTTGCCCCCGGCCAAGATCTGTTCTCAGCGTTGGAAAACTACTTAGATTTTTACTACCACCAACGGCCCCACCAGGCACTCGGCTATCAGACGCCCGCGAATCTGTTCTCGCACCACGCCAAAAGGAGGACGTCATCCTCTTGATGGGGGACGCCGTCCCCCAAACCCCCTGGGATTTACCGCTTTTGTTTTCCAGAATGGATGCTTTTCGCTTTACTCGATAGGGCAACGCGGGGACACCTATCGTTTCACGCTCCGCTCCAGACTCGTCCAAGAACGACTGGGCTTGAAACGCGAATCAGTGAAAGGGCCGCGTGAGTTCTGGTTATTAACCGCACGGAGAGACTTTCCGAAAATTAAACCGAAAGAGGGAAGTAATCGAGCGCCGCGGCTCAGTGCACGGTCGATTGAAGCGCTTTTCGAGCTTGTTCGCGAACCTCGGGGTCGGGATCGCCCGAAGCAAGGCGGAGTTCCGCGGCGGCTGCCGCCAGTTCCCGCCGGTTGAGCAGGATCACGCCGAGATCGAGGTGCGCCTTCCCGAAATTCGGCCGAATGCGCACTGCCTCTTGATATTGAACCAGCGCGGCGTCGACGCGTCCGCGGCTTTCGAGCAGGCCTCCGAGGACGTCATGCGCCTCGGCGAGATTAGGGTCGTCTTTTAGGGCCGCCTCGATGTGTGTTTGCGCATCCGCCAGCCGGTTCATGCGAGCCAGCGTAATTCCGTAGTTGAACTGATCTACCGCTTTGGTGCCGGCTCGCTCATAGTGCCACGCGGCTTCGACGAGCTCGTTTCTGGATGCGAGCAGATTCGCTAGATTCGCGTGGGCTACGGCAAGCGTCGGCTCAATCCGAAGGGCGGCACGGAAAGCCGCTTCGGCAAGATCGGTTTGTCCCGTTGCGGCCAGGGCCGCGCCCAGGCTGTTCCGTGCCGCGGCGAACTCGGGATCCAGTTCGACGGCTTTGCGCAGCGAGGCGATCGCCTCCTGATTGCGGCCAAGGTCCGATTGGATGGGGCCCAAATCGTACCACGCCTCCGGATCGGAAGGTTCAGATTGCGTCGCGCGGAGCAGAGCGTCCAGAGCCTGCTGCGTTTGGCCCAGTCCTCGAAACGCCTTCGCCAGCCGGCGCAACAGGAGCGCCGAACCGGGCCGGTGCCCCAAGGCTTGCTGATATTGCTTGATCGCTTCCGCGAATTGATTGTTACTGGTATAGGCATCTCCCAACTCCATGTAAAAGTCCGCCCGCGAGGGCCGGCTCTCGGCGACCGCGGACGCCAGCCGGGGGATGCCGGCCTGAAGATTGCTCTTGCCGGCTACCTGCGCCACCGCCGTGTACAAGTCCTCGGCATCGCCGTAGGGGATCACTTCGCCGTGATATTCGGAATCTTTCCCATGGGGTTCGGGAATTTCCGCGAGAAGATTTCGAGCCGGGCGGCGCTGGATAAAATGGTCTGTCATCACCGCGTGAACGACGTCTTCGGTGCGGCGTCCGGGCATGTGGCAATCGATACAACTCCCGGCTTGCGGATGGTTTTTCACCCGGATCAGGCTGTGGCACTGCCGGCAAATGCCGTTGTAGTGATTGGCGGCAGCCGGACCATGCGGAATGTTGTGAGGGTTGTGACAGGTCGTGCAGGTCAATGCGCCGTTACTGCGCACGAAACACTGCGATTTGCGCAGGCGGTAGGCGGAACTGACGATTTCGAATTTGTCGTCTTTCCCGGCGCCGGCAGCATGGTCGTACATCAGCCGGAACGCCGACAATGGCTCGCCTGGCCGATACGAGTAAGGACCCCGATCGAAACGGCGGATCGAGCTGGGTAGGATGGAGCTCGTGGTTTCCAGGTGGCACTGGAGGCACACTTCCATACCGCGCGCAGGAGAGAGCCGCGCTGGGTTCACGATCGCGTTCTTGACGTCTTCCAGCCGGGTATGGGCCGCCTGGGCGGCGCGCACATGATTTTCGCCCGGCCCATGGCAGCGTTGGCAATCGATTCCTTCAGGCAAAGGCTCGGAGAACACCGGCTCGACACCCGCGTCCTCATGTCCCGGCGGGATTGACGGGTACGCGTTGTGGCAGAACATGCAGTTATAACCGATCTTCCGGCTCGCCGGAAGTTGCTTGAGGTCGAAACCCGGATTCATGGCCCAGGTCCCGCCCTTTTCCGCGTACCACGCCAGCGGAAGCTCGATCAGGGTGTTGCGGGCGGTCCGATGGAGATAGGTTCGGACATGGTTGCCGGAACCCATGACGTAATCGATCTTCAGGTCCTGCGTGTCGTCCGGCTTGCCGTCGTACCCGGTCTGCCAGCTGCGTTGTACCCAGGCTCCGTCTTTAGCGATCATCTGGAACCAGGTGCCGGACGGCTTGTGAAAATAAGGACGCGCGTCGGGAAAGCTGGCAGACGAGGGCGCGTAAAATGCGCGCGCCATCCCGGTCTGCCGATAGTGTTCGTAAACTCCAGCGTGGCAGCCCGCGCAGACGCGCGCATTGATGTAATTGTTCGACTCCCGGACCTGCTGCTTCGGGCGGGAGCAGCAGGCGGTCCACAAGGCTAGTATCACCGCTGCGGCCACCGTCAAGGTTCGTAGAGCAGCCACGTGTTACTCCGGCGAACGCGTCAGCGCCCGCTGTACGCCGTCACAATTTGCTTGGATTCGCCCAAGCCTTCAATCCCCAGTTCCACGATGTCGCCGGCTTGCAGGTACACCGGCGGATTCATTCCCAGGCCTACGCCGGCGGGCGTTCCGGTGCTGATCACGTCCCCTGGCAAAAGGGTCATGAACTGGCTGACGTAAGAAACCAGCGTGCTGACGTCAAAAATCATATTCGACGTGGAGCTTTTCTGCCGGGACTCGCCGTTGACGTTCAGCCACATCCCGAGACTCCCGACATTCGCAAGTTCGTCAGGGGTTGCGAGGAACGGTCCCAGCGGCGCAAACGTGTCGGCGCTCTTGCCTTTCACCCATTGTCCTCCGCGCTCCAACTGAAAACCCCGCTCGGAGTAGTCGTTGTGCAGCGCATAACCCGCGACATGAGCCAGAGCGTCCGCCTTGTCTACGTACGAAGCCCGCTTCCCGATGACCAGAGCGAGTTCCACTTCCCAATCCACTTTGGTCGCATTACGCGGCATCACCAGGGCATCATTCGGACCCACCAGAGAGCTGCTCGCTTTAAAAAAGATTACCGGTTCTTTCGGCGATTCCGCCTTGGTTTCCGCCGCGTGGTCGTGGTAATTAAGCCCGATGCAGACAATCTTGCTCGGCCTGCAAACCGGGGGGCCTAGACGCACGCCTGCGCCGACGCGCGGGGCGGAGGAGTGGCCGGCAATCCAGGAACCGAGCTCTTTCAAACCGTCGCCAGCGAAGAATCTCTCGTCGTAATCCGCACCGAAACCCGACGCGTCAACGCGGGTGCCATCTTCCAAAAGCACGCCGGGAGTCTCCCGCCCAGCCTCGCCGAATCGTATTAATTTCATAGTTATAGGTTTCTCCTAAATCATCGTGTTGGCTGCCAAGTAAATGATCATATCATATGTTATAATTGCCGAGTACTCAAGGGAGGCAGATCAGATATGGCGAGACGAAGTGTCTTATTCTTTTCCCTAGCCGGGCTAGCTTCGCTTGCAGTGGCGCAAGCCACAGGCGATCGTATCGACCTCTATTTTGGCGATTGGCACGGCGCTGCCGCACGCATGACCCACAGTTCGCTGGACGAGCGAGATATTTTCACTCGCGGCGATCCTCAGAACCCGGCCCGGAAGGGTGCGGTTCTCCGATACGTGAACTCGTACGCGCACGCCACGCTGGCAACACGCGCTTCGACCAAGCCCACGCGCCTCGAAGGGCAGCAGGAAATTTACTTCGTGGAGTCCGGCCGCGGCACTGTCAAGGCGGGCGGACAGACGATCGACCTTTTTCGCAACATCGCGATCCTGATGCCAGCGAACCTGGAGTTCACTGTCGCCAATACGGGGGACCAGCCGCTGGCGATGTATGTGATAAACGAACCCACGCCTTCTGGCTTTCGGCCCAATTCCGCGATGCTGGTCCGGGACGAAAACAAGCTGCCGATTACCGCCAGCGACAGCCATTGGGTGCATATTGTCAAGACGCTTTTCGTGACTACCGACGGCTTGGGCACGCTCGAAAGCGTCCTAACCGTCACGCTGGATCCGCTGACGATCGGGAAGCCGCACGTGGTGGATCATGACGACATTGAGGAAGTGTGGACGGCGCTTGAAGGCACGAGTCTCGCATTTGTCGGGAACCAGTTGCGCCGACAGACGCCAGGGATGTCCTTTTACCATATCCCGGATAACAAGACCCCCCACGCAAATATCAACCAGGATCAGGATGCGCAAGTCCGATTTCTCTACTTCGCACGCTACCACCCGCACCAACAGAAGTAGCTCTACATTCCGCCTACTCCAATTGTCATATCATATCCTCTTAGGATATACTGTGACAGCAATGCGCCGACGCGAGATAATCAGATGCTCCCTTTTATGGCTCTGTTTGCCGCTGTTTACCAGTTCTGCCCAAAACACCTCGTTCCATAACGCGCCGGTAGCCACGCGGACGGTCAACAATCCTTACGCCGGAGAGGCGCAAGCCGTTCTCGCGGGCAAGGATCTTTACACCCGAAATTGCGCGTCCTGCCACGGGATCGCTGGCAAAGGAACGGGTAACGTTCCGTCGCTGGTCCATGGAGCCGTGCAAACCGGACCCGCGGGAGCCGTCTTCTGGTACATCACGCAAGGTGACATGAAAAATGGCATGCCGGCGTGGGCCAGTCTCCCCAAAGCTCGGCGATGGGAGGTTGTCACATACATCCAATCGCTGACCGAGACGAATGAAAGCGACGAACTCCCCGCAGCCGAAGCCGTGCGCGTCAATTCGAACGCGCCGCCGCCGAGGGCGCCCTTCACGGATTATCGATATGAGAAACCAGGCGCCTTTCGCCATATCAAGCTGAAGGACCTGCCGGCGCCGTTCGTCACGGAATCGGCGAACAACGGTCCCAAGGTAGTCGCGCGGCCGGAGCATGCCTGGCCGCAGGCGCCCCCCGGTTTCAACGTCGGGCTCTATGCGACCGAACTCAACAATCCGCGCTTGATGCGCACCGCCCCCAATGGCGATTTCTTTCTCGCCGAAACCAACGGCGGCGATATTAAGGTGTTCCGAGGGATCACAGCCGATGGCAAGCCGGGAAAAGTGCAAGTCTTCGCCACAGGCCTGACGACGCCTTTTGGCATCGCGTTCTATCCACCCGGTCCTGATCCGCAGTGGCTATATGTCGCGAACATGAACTCGGTGGTGCGGTTTGCTTATCATAGCGGCGATCTGATCAGCACGGGACCGCCGCAGCACCTTGCCGATCTGCCCACCGGCGGTCATCACCGTTCCAGGGACGTCCAGTTTTCGGCCGACGGCAAGAAGATGTTCGTCTCGGTGGGTTCGCAGGAGAATGTCGACGACTCGCCCGACGAGAAGAATCGCGCCGACATTCTCGAATATAACCCCGATGGCTCCGGCTTGCGGGTCTATGCCTCGGGAATCCGTAACGCCGTCGGGATCGCTATCCATCCGAAAACGGGCGAGTTGTGGTGCTCCGTGAACGAACGCGATGGATTGGGAAATGAGCTGGTGCCGGATTACATTACGCACGTGCAGGAAGGCGGCTTTTATGGATGGCCGTGGTGGTACATGGGAGGGCACCAGGACCCACGCCTTCCGGGAACCCATCCCGAGCTGAAAAAGAAAGTGATTACGCCGGATGTCATTCTGCAACCGCACAATGCGTCGCTTCAGATGACTTTCTATGACGGCAAACAGTTTCCCGCCGAATACCAAGGGGACATCTTCGCTTCGGAACACGGATCCTGGAACCGGGCGCCGCGCGCCGGATACGAAGTGATCCGCGTGCCTCTACACCAAACTGGACATGCGAGCGGCGAGTACGAGGATTTTCTTACCGGGTTCGTAGTGGACGATGAAAGCGTCTGGGGACGCCCTGTAGGCGTAACCGTCGCCCTCGACGGTTCCCTGTTGGTGAGCGATGACGGGTCTGGGTCCATCTGGCGCATTACTTACACGGGCAAGTAAAGATCGAAATGCTATGACCAACACATTACATCGCTACGGCGATTCGGCAAGCTTCTACGACGACTACCTGGTTTTCGCGAGTCCCAGCACTGGCAAGAACGACGTGGATAGCGTTCCTAAACTGAAAGCGTTTCTCGAGATGGCTTTGCCCTTCAGCCCCGTCAATATCGGAGATCCGGTCCACGGCGGCGCCTTGCGGCCTTCTCGCAACCTGACGACGGTCGCGAACTGGAGGCGCAATATGACGCCGGATTTCCGGGCTGTGATCGACGGAATCGATGAACCTGCGTCGGTGGTTGCGATCTTCGACAATCGGGAATCCGCCGAGACGTTTCTTAAAATCGTGGTCGAGGCGGATCTTGGTTTGTCCGTCAATATTTCTGCGTCCGTGGACGGAGCTCAGGAATGTTGCACCTTCGCGGGAATCGCTCGCCACAGCGTCGGCTACTCGCTGGGTTTCGAAGGCGCCACCGAGAAACTACCGAATACGCAGTTGCTGAAGCTCACCACGATGTGCGGGCACGGTATGATATCCGCTAGCCTTGCCAAGAAAATGATCGACTGGGTGAAAGAAGGCCGGCGCACTCCGGAGCAAGCGGTCACTTACATGGCGCGCTTCTGTTCCTGCGGCGTATTCAACCCATTGCGCGCGAAACGGATACTCGAGGAAGCCCGCAAGAAGATGGAGTGAGAAAGTGACGCAATGTTCGGTGGCGTAATTACGAGGACTCAAACTTGAAGATCCGAACATTCGCGGCGATCCTCTGCTCGCTGACCCTTCCTGCGCTGTCGCAATCCGATTGGCCGATGTACGGTCACGATTACTCCAGCACGCGCTATTCCCCTCTGTGGCAAATCAATGCGCGGAACGTTCAACGCCTGACGCCGGCGTGGACCTATCACATGAAGAAGGATGGCCCTCAGTCAAAGTCCGCTGGAGCTGCCAGCAAGGGAGGCGGGCGGCGATCGTCGGAGGCTACGCCAATAGAAGTCAACGGCATTCTTTACATGCCGACTCCGTATAGCACGGTGATCGCGCTGGAACCCGAAACCGGCAAGGAGCTGTGGACTTACGAATTGGATCGCGGCCGGGCTGCCGGACGAGGCGTGGCCTATTGGGCTGGAGATTCGCGGACTCCGGCGTCGATTCTGTTCGGCACATCCGACGGGCGTTTGATTTCCCTGAATGCGCAAACCGGCACGCCCACGCCTGGTTTTGGCCTGAGCGGCGCCGTTGATATCAAGTCCGATGTGCTCAACGGATTTGCCCAAGCCCGGTTCGATCTGACATCGCCGGTCATGATCTATAAAGATCTGGCGATTACCGGCGGCCAGGTTCAGGAATCCCCCGGCGCGGGAGCGTCCGGCGACACCAGGGCATGGGATGTACATACGGGGAAGCAGGTATGGCGATTCCATTCCGTGCCGCATCCCGGGGAAGCCGGCAATGAAACCTGGCCCGGCGAGAGCTGGAAAAACCGGTCCGGAACCAATGTTTGGGGTTTGATGAGCGTCGATATGGAAAGAGGTTTGATCTTTCTTCCGTACGGCTCGCCGAGCTACGATTTTTATGCGGCCGACAGGAAGGGGAAAAACCTGTTCGGCAACTGCCTGGTTGCGCTCAATGCCGCGAACGGGAAGCTGGTGTGGTATTTCCAGACTGTTCACCATGACATTTGGGATTACGATCTCGAGTCGGCTCCGGTGCTGATCGATGTGAGGCGGCGCGGCGTCACGATTCCGGCGGTCGCGGCGATAGGAAAAGCCGGTCTGATGTTTATCCTCGACCGCCGCAACGGCGAGTCCATTTACGGCGTCGAGGAGCGTCCAATTCCGGCAAGCGATGTTCCCGGCGAGCAGGCCTGGCCGACCCAGCCTTTTCCTTTGAAGCCTCTGCCCTTGGGCCGGCGCAGCTTCAGTCCCGATGAGATTGCCACGGTGACGCCCGAGCAGAAAAAATTCTGCACCGATCTACTTGCCACGGATGGAGGAATGAAAAGCGGAGGGCCGTTTTCGCAATACGGCTCCAAACTCTCCGTGGTTTTTCCGGGCACGCTCGGAACCACCAACTGGCCCGGAATGTCCTACAACCCGAAGCTGGGATATTTGTTCGTGAATACGGTCGATATTGCCGATGTCGGGAAAGTCTCAAAATCCGAGGACGGCAGCGATCCGGCCTATGAGCGGAACAGCCCTTGGGGACCGTATGCGCGGTTTTGGAATAACGATAAATTCTGGCCCTGTCAGCAGCCGCCCTGGGGCCAACTATGGGCGATCAATGTGAATACCGGGGACGTTGCATGGAAGGTGCCGCTTGGAATCGATGCGGAACTGGAAGCGAAGGGCATCCACGGAACCGGAACGCTGAACTTCGGCGGATCCATCGCCACAGCCGGGGGCTTATTGTTTATTGCGGCGACCAACGATCACTACTTTCGCGCCTTTGACACCGGCACCGGCAAGATCTTGTGGGAAGCCAAGCTCGATACCGGCTCCTACACGGTTCCGATGACGTACGCGGGAAAAAAGGGCAAGCAATTCGTCGTTCTGGTGGCCTCCGGCGGAAGCTATTACGACACCACGGCGGGCGACTCCGTAATCGCCTATAGCTTGCCCTGACTATTGCTTATCGTAAACGACCATCTCGTGGAACGGTTTGCCTTCCTTGTCAGTGCCGTCGATGGTAAACACCGTCGTCTTCCCGTCCTTCGAGAGAACCGACGTGCTCTTCGCAGGCCTGCCGTTACGATCCCAAACGTGCTCCATCGTATGGGAGTTCACCTTTCGAACCGTTACCGTCGTATTCTCGCGGCCCGTGACGTGGACCGGCTGGCCCTGTATCGGGGTGTAATACCAAGTGGAGCTTTTTCCCTCGGCGCTGGTTTCATTGACGGTTACCGTTCCATCGGCGTCAATGGTGCACATGTCGATCTTGGGCGGGGCTCCTGGGAACACCGATTTCTGGAAGTTCGCCGCCCATGTACCCGCGAAACCGCCTGCGGGAATACCAGCGGCGAAAATCGATGCTGCGAGTAAGATAGATGGCAGTACCAGCTTCGTGTTGGCTACTTTCATATGATATTATAATATATTACCGAGCCGCGGCTGGTCAATAGAATCGAATTGAAGGTGGGAAATCATGAAACGAGAAAACTCGAGTCTTGCATGGATGGCATTTTTTCTTCTCGCCATGGCGTCGTTTCGTGTGGCAGCCCAGACGGTGGTCGCGAAACCGCCTGTAAAAACCCCGAGCACGGGTGGAAACAGCTTCGACGGGCCGGGCGATGTGAAGTACGAGCCCTCGAGAGATGCGTTCGACCGCCGAATCGACATGTTCATCGGCGACTGGCGGGATTCGCTGCCTAGGCAGGCGTACGGTTCGCTGGTTCTGCGGGATATTCTCACGCGGGGTGACAATTATGCTCCGCCGCAACCCGGCGCTGTTCTTCGCGCGGCCAATTTTCTCTCCTACGGCCGGCTCCGGCGCGGCGATGTCACGACGCCAACTCGCCTGGAGAACGAACAGAATGTCTTCTATATCGCGGGCGGCGCCGGAGAAATTCAAGCCGGCGGCAAGACAGCCGTTCTTCATAAAGACATTGCCGTGTTCGTGCCGGCGCATCTCGACTTTGTGATGAAGAGTACCGGTGACAAGGATCTTACGATGTATGTGGTGAGCGAACCCGTCCCTGCTGGATTCGTGGCGCCCAAGGCGATGCTGGTGACCGATGAGAGTCAGGTCCCGGTGAGGACGCCGATGGAGGCGTCTCCCTTTACCCTGCCCGGCGCATCCGGACATTGGGCGCACGTGGTAAGAGACCTTTTTTCGAAAACGGACGGTCTGGCAACGCTCGGAGACGTCATCACCGTTACCATTAATCCGATGATGATGGGCGAGCCGCATCCGCACAGATCCGGCCAAGAAGAGATTTGGGTGGCCATCGATGGCGACAGCCTGGCATTTATCGGGACGGAGCTGCGCATTCAGCATCCTGGCATGGCGTACATGATCCGGCCCGATCAGTTCATGACGCATTCGAACATCAACAGCGGCGATACGCCGGTGAAGTTTCTCTGGTTTGTCGCTTCATCGATCCCGAAGTAAAGGGGATGCTCCTCGCAAGCCTCATTTGTGTCGCCTTCGCGGTGAACGCACAGAGTCTCCCGCCGGGAGAGAGCAAGGCGTTAGTCCAACAGCACTGCGAAGGATGCCATGCGATGAAGGTAGTCACTTCGAAGCGGGCATCGAGAAAACAGTGGTCGAACATTGTCGATCAAATGGTGACGCGCGGGGCGGAAATTCCGGACGACGACATTCCCGGGGTGGTCGATTACCTGGCAAAGAATTTCGGGCCACTGCCGTCTCGGACCGCGCCTGTGTATGTGAACACGGCCACCGCGGACGAACTGTCCGCAGCGCTTGAACTCTCCTCGAAGGAATCCGCGTCCGTCGTGTCCTATCGCGAACAGAACGGGAATTTCAGAGACTGGAAAGATCTGACGAAAGTTCCCGGCATCGATGCCAAAAAGATCGAAGCGAACAAGGACCGCATTGTTTTCTGAAGCAGCGCGCGAACGGGACCACGAATGACTGAACCCACGATCGCCGCTCGCCCGACTCATGCCCGCCACGTGGTGCTTGCCCTGGTTGTTTCGGCGTACATGATCACCTATATGGATCGCGTGAATCTGGCGTCGGCCGTGCCCGTGATCCAAAGGGACATGGGCTTTTCCATGATCACCATCGGGTGGATTTTCGCGTCCTTTCGATGGGGATACGCCCTTTTCCAGATTCCGGGAGGATGGCTGGGGGATCGGATCGGCGGCCGGCGGGCTCTCGCGCTTGTCGTTGTCTGGTGGTCTGTTTTTACGTCACTCACGGGGTTCGCGTGGAACGCTGCCGCCATGGGCGTGTTCCGCTTTTTCTTCGGAATGGGCGAGGCTGGGGCGTTCCCGATCGCTACGCGCTCCCTCTCCGGCTGGATTCTACCCACGGAACGCGGTTTCGCACAGGGGGTCACGCATGCCGCCTCCCGACTGGGCGCGGCGCTGACTCCGGCACTGGTCGTCCTGATGATGCTCCGGTTCGGATGGCGGATGCCGTTTCTGGTATTCGGGATCTTCGGTATCGCCTGGTCGGCCCTCTGGTATTGGTATTACCGCGACACGCCGGCGGATCAGCGCTACGTCAATGCGGCGGAACGCAGCCTGATCGAAGACGCGGTCGGTGTTCGCCAGTCCGGTGCCCGAGCTGTGCCGTGGGGTCTTCTTCTCCGAAGTTCCTCGCTGTGGACGCTCTCGCTCATGTATTTCTGCTACGGATACAGCATCGACATCTATCTCGACTGGTTCCCGAAATATCTCAATGAGCATCGCGGTTTCAATTTGAAGGAAATGGGTTTCTATGCCAGCCTCCCATTGCTGGCGGGAGCGGCAGGCGATCTGGTGGGCGGTTGGACTTCGGATCGATGGGCGAAGCGTTCCGGAAATCTCAGGATCGCGCGACGTGGGGTGGCTTTGGCCGGATTCCTTGTCGCGGCCGTATTTATCTTGCCGGCAACGCTCACTCATAACTCGATCGCTTCCGTTTTATATTCCTGCGTTGCGGTCTTCGGACTGGAAGTGACGGTGGGCGTATCGTGGGCCATTCCTCTAGACACCGGCGGTGACTTCGCGGGCTCGATCGCATCCGTGATGAACACGTTCGGCAACCTGGGAAGCGCAGTTTCGCCGATATTGCTGGCCTACATGGTGGGACTATACGGCTGGAACGTTCCCTTTCTGGTTTGCTCTTTCCTCTGCATCGCAGGCGCGATCTTGAGCATGGGAATCGAGGCGGACCGGAAAATCGCGGCGGAGCCGGTTGTTATGCTATCATATGACCAATCGACAGAAACGGCAGACTCCTATGAAGATAAACCCTGATAAGTGCGTAGCCTGCGGGAACTGCACCTATGTCTGCCCGATGGGTGCAATCTATGTCGATCCCGTCATCAATCGCGCGACGATAAACCGCGACGAATGTGTCGAGTGTTATGCCTGTTACAACGGTTTGAGTAATGAACGACTCAATCCGGTGCTAGTCCGCACGCTCCGGAAACTGGTCAAGATGGCGCGTCTGCGCTTCGATCCGGAACCGGATATCTGCCCCACGTCCGCTTTTGAGCCGGAGGACCTGGCATGGCCCCGAGTGGTGCGGCGGGCTTTTTCCGATCCCCGCGCGACGCACGAATCAACTGGCGTGCAAGGCCGGGGAACAGAAGAAGTGAAGACCAACGACGTCACTCACCGTGTGCAAAACGGCGAGGTCGGTTTCACTATAGAATTCGGAAGGCCAGGCGTCGGAGTGTGGTTCCGGGACATCCAAAAGATGACCCAGGCGCTGGCGAAGGCAAAGGTGCCGTTCGAGAAGAAAAACCCGCTGACGCTGCTAATGAGCGACGTTGCAACGGGAACCCTCAAGGAAGACATTCTCGACGAGAAGGTCCTCTCCGCGATCGTGGAGATAAAAGTGACTGTCGACCGCACCGAAGAAATAATTCAACTCGTTCATAAGGTTGAGGAAGAGGTCGACAGCGTGGTGGCTTTGGGCGTCGGCACCCGTTGCGACGCAAACGGCGACGAGAACGTGGTGGCGCCGATCCTGACGCGCCTCGGATACCGTATTGAGAGGGCCAAAACGAACACCGGTCTGGGTCGAATCACGAACCGCATGGAACAACCTGTCGCGCCGGGCGTCGCGGTCCCGTAGGAGCAGCTTGGTTATGAAAAACATCCCGTCCTGGATTTTGTGGAGCGGCGTGCCCTGGCTCATCGGCTCCGCCTCTGCCAAGGTCATCTTCAAGGCCGACTTCGAGACCGGCGATCTTAGCCAATGGAACACCAGCGGCACCCGGAATGCCTCATCGAGAAATGTCGAGGTCGTTACGGACATCGTCCAGGAAGGGAAGTACGCCGGGAAGTTTACGATCCATGAAGATGACGTGTTCAACGCTCAACAGCTTCGCGTGCAGGTGGGCGGACCGAGAATTACAGTGGAGGAAGGCTCAGATACGTACATGTCCTTCTACCTGTATATGGCTGAGCCGCCGAAGGACCGCGACAATTTTTTCTACTGGGAGGGAGCGCCGCCACCTAAGTATGACAACGTCATGACCTGGTGGGTCCAGCCGAAAGAAGGTGGCGGGACACTAATCAAGTATGGGACGGGGAACCTAGGGCGTAATGGCACCCACTGGGAGGCGGATTTCACGACGGGAAAATGGCACCAACTGGCGATGCATATTCATTGGTCGGAGGACGAGACCAAAGGGAACACCCGCCTCTGGTTCGACGGCGTTCTCGCACTGGACAAGAAGCTCGAGACCAAAGGGCCGGAAAGCGTCTACTTCTGCCAGCCTGGAATCCATCGCAGTCCTCACACCTCCTCCGTCGATACAATTTACTTCGACAATTTCATCCTCGCGGATACTTTGGAAGAGGTTCTGAAGGAAGCTCCGAAGCCGTGAAATGACGGCAATACCGGGCTATAAAATCTAATAGTGTTATGATATGCGTAGGCGGTCTAGCCAGGGGCGAGTCCGCTCTGGAGGGTATTAGCCTGATCCGCAGACAGACGATTACCGCCCAGGTTATCGACCATATTCTTGAACTCATCAAAAAAGAAGAGGTGAAACCGGGCGAGCGCTTGCCGACCGAGAAACAGCTGACGGAAGAACTTGGGGTCAGCCGGACCTGCGTACGGGAAGCAATCAAGTCGCTGGAATCGCTCCATTTGATCAGTGTGCGGCCCAAGATCGGCGCGATTGTGCTCCAACCTTCACCCGTCGCGCTGCTCAATGCCGGGTATCTTTCGACCTCGGCTTTCACGCAGCAAGCGGATTCTTTAATCGAGTTTCGCAAAGTTCTGGAACTGGGTCTGGTGGCCCTGGCCGCCGAAAAATCCGGGGAGGCCGATTGGGCGGCCATGCGCGACGTGCTGGCAGAGCAGGAAGCTGCGCTGCGCAAGGATCGAAGCACGGCCCACGCGGATTTGCTTTTCCACGAAGCCATCGGCAAGGTCAATATCCGCTTTCACAAAGCAGTAGCGGCAGCGACCAGGAATCCGCTGGCAATTATGGTTCTTGAGGCCATCTCCGAGCCTCTGATCGAGGTCAGCCGGCGAACCAACGAAATGCCAGGAGTGCCCGAGGCGGGACTTCGGCAACATTGGGCAATCTATCGGGCGATTCGGGAGAATAACCCCGAAAAAGCGCGTGAGGCGATGCGGCTGCATCTGGAAGCGGCAGAACGCAACGCTCACATCCTCGAAGATATGGATCTGGATGACGGCAAAGCTCTTATCAACGTCGATCCGGTCGCATCGCCTCCGGTTCCCGTTGCTACCGGCGTGTCGGGCCAAACCAGCGACGAGTCCGCTTAAAGCCGCTTTCTCGAATTCCGCAAGTGCTCCACCATTTGCCGCACCTGAGGATTGGGTCCGGCGCGAAGCACTGTTTCAAATTGCGCAATCGCCTCCGGCCTTCTTTCCGGGAGATTCGACAGGATCACTCCAAGATTGTAGTGCGCTCCAATAAACGAGGGCTTCAGGCGCAGCGCGGTCTGGTACTGTGCGATGGCTTGGGCCGTGCGGTCCGGCTCTCTGGCTAGCATCGCTCCCAGATTGTTGTGCAGCTCGGCTGAATCCGGTCTGATCCGCACGGCGGCCTCGTACTGCGCGATCGCATCCGGCAAACGACCCGGGATTGCCGACAACGTATCGCCGAGGCCCGTATGCGCCTCTACGAAATCAGGTTTGATTCGTATCGCATCCTCATATTGAGCGATTGCTTCGAACCGGCGGCCCGGAGTTTTCGTAAAAGCTGTTCCCAGGTTGTTATGCAGCTCCGCGGAGTCCGGTTTGATCCGCAACGCCGCCTGGTATTGTTCGATGGCTTCTGGAAGACGGCCGCTGTTCATCAGGAGCGTCGCCAGATTATCGCGCGCCTGCCAGTATTCGGGTTTCCCGGCCACTGCCCATTGGTACTCAGCGATTGCTTCCGGAACTCGATGCGGATCCCTGGCCAGGACGGTTCCAAGGCCGTAGTGCATGGTATAGTTTCCAACGGTCACGGCAGTCGCTCGGCTGTAAAGCGCTTCACTGTCTTTCCAATAGCGAAGTTGAAGCTCCGTCGCCGCCAGCGCCAAGGCGCATCCCGTAGCCAGAACAAAGACGACGACCGGCTTGAAAGCGGGCCATCGTCCGACGACGTCTCCTGCTGCGAAGGCCAACATCAGAAAGAGACCGGTGAGGGGAATATAGGTATACCGGTCCGCGTGCGACTGAAGCCCGATTTGCACCAGTCCGATCACTGGCACAAGCGTTCCGAGATACCAGAACCACCCCAGAGATAAATAGGGAGACTCGCGAAACCGCGTGATTGCGAGCGCGGTGATTGCGGCGATCGCGAGCCCCGCGCAGACGGCCTGCCACAAAGGAATGCCCAACGGATAAGGATAGAGCACGGCAAGGTTCGAAGGCCAAAACATCTTCGCGATATACACCAGATAAGAGACGAGAGCATTCTCCACTCTGACGCCGGCGGGTGCCTGGATCATGTCCACCGAACCACTGGTTTTCTGAGTAATATACGCGGTGGCCGCCACCAGGCCGGAAAGCGCGAGGAACGGAATCTTCTCCCACAAGACGTTTCCCCTGAGGAGCTTCGCTACTCGCGCGCTGCCGGTTTCCGCGAATTCCACCGACGGCAAGCGCCGCAACGGCCAAATGTCCAGCAGGAGCAGCACGAACGGCAACGTTACGATCATCGGCTTTGACATCAAGCCTAGACTGAACACGAAAAGCACCGGCAGATACCTTCGCCAGTCCGGACGTTCGACATAGCGCAAGTAGGTCCACAAAGTAAGAAACCAGAAGAAGGCGCTGAGCACATCCTTTCTCTCGGCGACCCAGGCCACAGATTCAACATGTAGAGGATGGACTCCGAACAGCAGGGCCACGAGTGCGCTGCGCCATCGGCTTCCGGTCGCGCGCCGCAGAAATGCGAAGAGCAGGAGCGCCGCAAGCGAATGCAGGAACACATTTATGAGGTGAGGCCCAGCGCTTTCCGAACCGAACAGTCCGGCATCGATCAGATGCGAAATCCTAGTGACGGGAAGCCAGTTGGACTCCTCTCCCGATGTCAGAGCCCATCGCACCGTCCCAGGTGTCAGGCCTGCGCCGACGTGCGGATTGAGGCTGTAATCCGGGTCGTCATACTCGAGGTAGCGAAACTCGCGAACCTGATAATAGGCGGCAAAGATCGCCACGAAAAGGGACAGGAAAATCCACAAATCGGGAAGTCTTCGTTCCGGCCTCGTAGAGCGTGGAAGGCCCTGATCGATCACTGACTTACGGCGATGCTTACCCATGCAATGATGTCGGCGCTAACGGCAGATTATCACACTCTTTCTAGATCGCTGACTGGAAATTTTGGAAATTTTGGAAATCTGTTTGCGCCGAACGGCAGAGCCAACCCGCGTTTCGCACCTTTTCGCTTGCGATCTCCAGTTCATTACGCTACCTTGGACCTCTGGGAAAAGAATGTCCTTCTACCTGTGGCCTGTCGCGTCCCCTCCATTACTGTCGAGGCTCCGTCAGAAATGCTGCGGCCAGTCCCAGCTTACGGAACCCCGACTGCGAAGGAGGGGATATACCAAACAAAATGATGAAGCATTGCCCGAGTAGGTTCGTCATGGGATTAGTTGCTGCGGCGCTGTTTGGGTCTGCTCTGAACGCGGCACCCGATGGCGAGTACTTTGTCTATTACGGCACGTACACAGGTTTCAAGTACATCGCCGGCGGCAAGCCCACGGGACCCAGCACCAGCAAGGGTATCTACGTTTCGCGGTTCCGTCCCGCGACGAGCGAGGTGACCGAGCCTCAATTGGCAGTCGAGACCGTGAACCCTTCGTTCCTGGCGGTCCATCCCAATCACCAGTTTTTGTACGCGGTGAACGAAGATCCGCTTTCCGTCGGGCCTTACTTTGACAAATCGTCGAATGTCAGCGCTTTCGCCGTCGACCGGAGCACCGGCAAACTGCGCCTTCTGAATACCGTGCCCGCCAACGGCACCAGCACATGCTACCTCTCTATCGACAAGACCGGAAAGTATGTGATGGTCGCTAACTTCGGCAGCGGCAGCGTCACGGTCTTTCCGATCCGGGCGGACGGCTCTCTCGGCCCGAAATCGGGCTTCGATCAACATACCGGCAAGAGTGTCGAACCCAGATACCAGGCCGGTCCTCACGCGCATTCAATCGACGTTACGCCCGATAATCGTTTTGCGGTCTCCTCGGACCTCGGATTGGACAAGCTGCTGGTGTATCGCTTTGACGCGAAGACCGGCACGTTGACACCGAATCCCGACGGCCCTTTTGTGACCATCAAGCCCCTCAGCGGCGGTCCGCGCCATTTCGTCTTCTCAGCGGGAGGACAGTTCGGATATTCGGTGGCGGAATTCAGCGGGGCGCTCACCGTCCTGAAAGTGGATGAGGCGCACGGCACGCTTTCGGAAATTCAATCGCTCATCATGAAGCCGAAATCGTTCGATGAGAACAAGGATCAGATGAGGCTCAATCCGTTCCATAGCGGCGAGGTTGCGCTTCACCCGAGCGGCAAGTTCCTCTATTGTTCCAACCGCGGTCCGGACACGGTGGCCGTGTTTCGGGTAGATCCGGTCAAGGGAATGGTGACGCCGGTCGAGGAAGTTTCCTCGCGCGGCCTGATGCCGCGCACTCTCGCTCTGGACCCCACAGGGCAATATCTCTTCGCAGCCAATCAGGCTTCCGACGACATCGTCCCGTTTCTCATCGACCAGCAGACCGGACGGCTTGCAGCGACGCGGCAGGTCGTCAAAGTAAACTCGCCGTCCTGTCTAGTCTTCCTGCCGGTGCAGTGAAATTCCTACCGGTCCGGCTTGGGAGCAGGAGGCGCTGCGCCACCGGGCGCCGTCAAAGGCTGGTTCACAATGATCGTGCCCGGATCCGATGTGCGGCTCGCGGAAAACCATAGAAACTTGACGGGTGTGTCGCCGTAGTTGATATTCGAGTGCATCATCGTGACATCGGGACGCAACATGTACGCCATGCCGGGCTTCTGGACGCGAAGCTGCGTTCCCAGATAAGCCAGACTGGTTCCTTCAATCGCGGCCCATATCTCTTCATGGCCCGGTTCGTGGGTGTGCGGCTCGCCGAGACTCAACGGCCCGATGGTCACGGTGATCACGCGTCCGATTGTCGCCAATCCATCGGCGCGGGTAAAAAGCTCGCGCGTGATGTGCGCCCAGTGGCCGCTGGCGCCCGGATTGGTCAACGGCGATGCGCTGGTGGGGGCAGCGGGCGGCTGCGCCCGCTCATTTCTCACCGCCATTTTCGCCGCCGGCGTGAAGTTGGCCGGCGTCGGTTCATTAATCACGAACATTGTCAAGGCTTCGTCGCCGGTGTTGTGCATGACGAATTCGAGGGCTGCCGGGATCAGGATCGCGAAGTCTTTCTGAATCGCTGCCGTTTCTCCGCCGGCCTTTACTTCACCTTTTCCTGAAAGGATATAGAACACTTCCTGCTGTCCTTCCAATTTGGATGGAGTGGTGGAGTTATGCGCCGCGAGGATTCCGTGGGAGAGCGAGTTGAAGCGTTGAAACACGGCGCCTCTTTCCGGAGGAGAGAAATTGTCGCCGCGCGTCAGGATGTCGCGCAGTACCAGCGAACCATGGGTGTGGCGGGGCAAGGACTCACGCCAGTCGGACATGAACATGTCGATCCGCCGGTCCATCGAATCGCGGGTCGCCGGATACGGCACCAGCTCCGGGCCAGGATAAGAGTTCCCGCCTGGGTTTGGAGGTTTCTTATACGCATAGGTCGGAGTCGTCTGGGCCATCAAACCGATGGGAAAAACATTCCCCAGCGCGGTGGCAGCGATCAAAGCGAAAATCCGCTTGGACATGTGTGAGCTTCCTTTTACTGTCTGTCTGCGTGAGGACGGTAGCGCGCGAAATATAGAAACTTGACCTGCTCCTCTTCAGAGTAATTGAGGTTGGTATGGGGAGTCTTATGATCGGGCGGATGAATATACGCTACCCCTGGGCCCTGCCGGAAAAGCTGTGTACCGATGAACGCGATGCGGGTACCTTCGAGGCCGGTCCACACCTCTTCGATTTGGTCCTGCTCCGAAAGATGGACGTGGGGACGGCCCATGGTCAAAGGATCGAGCGCCACCGTGAGAAAACTCTCCAGGGTGCTCAAGCCGTCGGCAGTGACGAAAATTGTCTTCACGATGTGATCCCAGAGTCCGGAGCTGCTGGTGATCGGCAACAGGTTTTCGTCCTTCACAAGCATTTTGGGATTGGGTCGAAAGCCGGGCTGGGTCGGTTCGTTTACCAGGTAAAAGCTTAAGGGGTCGCGGGACGTGTTCTTGAGAATGAACTCCAGATTGGCCGGTAGCAGGACAGCGACACCCGGATGCAACTCTGCGCTTTCCCCAGCGGCGTTTGCTGTTCCACGGCCGGAGGCGATGTATAGAATTTCCTGTTGCCCGGTGAGGCGGGCCGGCTTAGTGGAGACGCCCGGCGGGAACGTCGCGAAGGAGTAGGAGTTGATGAAGTGTAGCACTCCGCCTTTGTGCGAAGGATGCAGCGCATCTCCCTTGGTGAGAATGTCGCGCTCCTCCAAAGTTCCGTAAACGATTCGAGGAGCCGATGCGTGCCAGTCGCCAAAATACATTTGAATTCGATCGCTGGAGGTGGGCTGCGCGGACGCCGGCATCGCAAAAGCAGCGAGAAGAACGGCGGTCGAAGCGATTCGTTTGCTTGCCATGAGAGGTTCGTGCCGCGATTGGGCCGCCGTCTAAATATCGTGACATACCAGTGCGGCGGACGAGAAGCGAAAAAGCATGTAAAACGCCGCTCCGCCGAATGGCCTGCGCTACGATTCTGGTTTGACCCTCCCTTTCCGCAGTGGAAGATAGACCGGGACGCCGATCAGAACGATGATCAGTCCCGGAACGGTGGTCTTCGGGCGGTAGATCAGGAGAATCGCCAGGATCACCGCGGCACTGACGATGTACAGGGCCGGCAGGATCGGATATCCGAAGGCGCGATACGGCCGCTCCACGTCCGGTTTGATTTTGCCCAAGCGGTAGATGCCAGCGATGGTCAGAATATAAAAAATAAGCGCGGCCGACACGACATAGTCCAGCAAATTGCTATATAAATTGCCGTATTTTCCGGTGGCGGGATCAAATGTTCGCAACATCACCAGAATCGCAGTCCACGCGCCTTGCATAATTAGCGCCGATCCGGGAACGGACGCCCGATTCAACTCGCCGGCACGCCGGAAAAACAGGCCGTCGACTGCCATCGCATAGTAAGCGCGAGCTCCGGAGAAAATCATTCCGTTCATGCAACCGAACGCCGAGACCATGATGACGATCGCCATAATTTGAGACCCTACGGCGGGGAACAGGCTATGTAACATCGCGGCGGCGATACGATCGTTAGGTGTGTTTTGCACTTGATCGAACGGCAATACGACGATATACGCCAGGTTTGCGCAAATGTACAAAGTCATCACCAGTCCCACGCCCAAGAATAAAGACAGAGGGATATTTCTTTTCGGATTGCGGACCTCTCCGGCGGTGAAGGTGATGTTATTCCACGCGTCGGCGGCGAACAGCGATCCGATTTGCGCCACGCACAGCGCGACTAACATCCCGAACCCGGTTTCGAGAGAGATGCCCGGCGCCGGCGGCGTGTATCCACGCGGAGTCCAGGCCGATCCAAAGTTCGACTTGACCGTCAGTAATTTCCATCCCACGGCGCCCAACACGATGACCCCCAGCAGAGAGCCGAGTTTCGCCGACGTGAAGATGTTCTGGACGATCTTGCCGTACTTCACGCCCTTCGTATTGGTCCAGGTGAGTAGCGCAATCAAACAGAGAGCCATCAGTTGGGTGGTCGAAAGTGAAATCGCGTAACCGGGAAAAATGGGGATCGGCGAGATCAGATATCGGTTCTCCGCGATCGCAGGGCAGAGCACACCCAGATACCGCGAGAAACCGACCGACGAGGCAGCAATCGTACCGGTCTGGATGACCAGAAATAGAGTCCAGCCATACAGGAAACCCCACAGCGGGGAGTAGGCTTCCCGGAGATAGACATACTGACCGCCGGCCCGCGGCATCATCGCGGCCAATTCCCCATAGGAAAGCGCCGCGACGATGGTGAGGGCTGCCGCAATCAGCCACGCCACTAAAAGCCAGCCCGCGCTTCCGACCTCCCGCGCCATCTCCCCGGTGACGATATAGATGCCTGAACCGATCATAGATCCGGCCACGATCATCACCGAATCGAACAGGCCCAGGCTACGATTTAGATGCCGTTCGCCCACTTCCCCGGAAGGCTTTTCCGGATCGAGGCGGTCTTCCCGGACGGTTGGTGTGCTCAACGCGTGACGCTCCTGCTCCTCACGTTTCGCAATCGGCTCTCTCAGATTGTCTGTAGATCCGCCAGCCAGCTGGGATCTTTGAGCCTCAGGCTCTTCTGCAGGGCTTCGAAATGCAACGTAGATTGTTGACGATCTTCCGTAAACTGCCGCGCGGTCAACGCGGCAACTTCGGCAGAAACGCGACGGAGCGCCTTGCCGGTGCTTTGGGCCAGCAACTGGACCATGCATGCCCTCTCTAAATAGTACAGGTCATCGAAGGCATACGCGGCGTTTTCCGCGCAGACCAGTACTCCATGATTCGCCATAAAAAGAATCTCGGCGCCGGCTAGCTTGCTACAGATGCGATCGCCCTCGGCGTCGTCCAGTGCGAGTCCTCGATATTCGGAATCGTAGGCCACGCGATCGTAAAACCGGAGAGAGTTCTGGCTCGCCCATTCCAGTTGCCCATCTTCGAGGAGCGTGAGCGCCGTTGCGTAAGGCATGTGAGTATGCATGATACAGCGCGCCTTCGTTTTCGCTTTGTGGATACAGCCGTGAATAAAAAATGCGGTCGGCTCGACTGTGTGTTTCCCGTGAAGCTTGTTGCCTTTGGCATCCACTAACACCAGGTCGGAGGGCAAAATCTCCGTCCACTGTATCCCTTGAGGATTAATCAGAAACGCGTCTGTTCCATCGCTCCGCGGAACGGAAAGGCTGAAGTGATTGCACACGCCTTCATGCAAATTAAGTTCAGCGGCGAACCGCAATGCACCGGCCAGATCGATCCTGGCTTGGATCAGGGACTGGGTTTCGCTGATGGGTGCAAGGGTCATCTTCGATTTGACGATCGATCTCTACGGAATTATCCAGGGTAAACAATTTCCGCAGCACACAACAAGCGAAATAGTGCGAAACTCGGCCGGTTGCCGGGCAGGAGACCGGTTTCGCGGTTTTTCGCACAATTTCGCTTATTGTAGCTGTCTACGCGGCCCATAGTCAGCGAAGATTAAGTATGGCGGAGCATATGGCAATCACCGACGCGACGAAGACGGACCGGGAACTAGCGAGCCGCGATGTCGCGACCACGATACATCCTTATACCAACTTAAGCCTGCACGAGACACAGGGCCCGATGGTGATCACCGAAGGCGACGGCGTCTTCGTCCGGGACCAGAACGGAAAGAGCTACCTCGAAGGTCTTGCCGGTCTCTGGTGCGCCAGTCTCGGTTTCTCCGAGAAACGGTTGGCCGACGCCGCGTACCGCCAGATGCTGAAGCTGCCTTACTATCACACGTTCTTCCATAAGGCCCACGATGTTGGTATCGAACTGGCTGAGGAACTGCTCCGCATCGCTCCGGTCTCGATGTCCAAGGTCTTTTTCGTAAACTCGGGGTCCGAGGCCGCCGATACCGTGGTGAAGCTCGTTTGGTATTACAACAACGCGCTCGGGCGCCCTGAAAAGAAGAAGATTCTGAGTCGTAAAGGAGCGTATCACGGCGTCACCGTCGCCAGCGCGAGCCTTACCGGCTTATCGAATAACCATCGGGATTTCGACCTGCCGATCGCCAACATCATGCATGTGGATCATCCGCATTTCTACCGGTTCGGGCGGCCGGGTGAGAGCGAGGAAGCGTTTGCAAGCCGGCTGGCTGAGGCTTTGGATCAGCGCATCTTGAGCGAGGGTCCGGAAACGGTTGCCGCGATGATCGGCGAGCCAGTCATGGGCGCGGGAGGCGTGATCCTTCCACCGGCGACGTACTGGGAGAAGGTCCAGGCGGTTCTGAAAAAGTATGATGTGCTGCTGATTGCCGACGAGGTGATCTGCGGCTTCGCCCGGACGGGCGAGATGTGGGGATCCACCACGTACGGCATGCAGCCGGATATGATCACGTGCGCCAAAGCGTTGTCATCGGGGTATCTCCCCATCGCAGCCGTGATGGTCTCGGCGGGAATTTTCTCCGCGCTCGTCTCACAGTCTGAAAAAATCGGAGTATTCGGCCACGGCTTCACCTACAGCGGCCACCCGGTAACCTCCGCGGTCGCCCTGGAAACCCTGAAAATCTACCGGGAATTAAACATTGTGGAGCATGTCCGTAAGGTCGCGCCCCGGATGCAGGCCGGACTTCGCCTCTTCAACGCTCATGCTCTGGTCGGCGAGACGCGCGGGATCGGGCTAATCGGAGCGGTGGAAATGGTCGCTGACAAAGCGCTAAAAACTCCCTTCGATCCGCAAGCCGGCGTGGGAGGGTTCTTGGCCCGGCGCGCCCATCATCATGGCCTTATCATCCGGGCGGCCGGCGATACCATCGCGTTCTGTCCGCCTTTGATCATCAACGAGGATGAAATCGATCTGATGTTCGAGCGTTTCAGCCGGGCCTTAGACGATACTTTAGCGATGGTTCAGGAACGCTCTCTTTTCGCCACTGCGGGATAAAAACCCGCCTCATCGGCTCTTTCTGCCATCGAAGCGAAATTGCCCCGTCATTCGATGTACATTTCCGTATAGCATATGATATGATCATTGCCTGGAAGGGGGCGGGCGATATGGCGTTTTCAGGCATGTCCAGAAGCAAGGAACTGCCCTTTGGACGCGGAGCTTTGCCGGCGCTGGAGCTGGTTTCCGGGACCGACAGGCTAGACTCCTGGAAGGCCATCGCCAACTACCTGGGCCGCGAGGTTCGAACCGTTCAACTGTGGGAGAAGCGGGAGGGCTTGCCGGTCCATCGCCATTTTCACACAAAACAAGGAAGTTTGTTCGCGTTCCGGTCTGAGCTTGACGCTTGGCGCCGCGGCGTTTCAGGGGATTCCCAGTTGGAGGCAGCAGTCTCCGTCACTGCGATCAGGGAGCGGCCGCGGCTGAAGACGATGATTGCGGTGCTGCCGTTTGAAGGCCTCACCACCGCTTCAGGCCAGAAATCCTTCAACAACGGGGTGGTTAGCGAGATCATTGCAGCGCTGGGGCGAGTTTGTCCGGAACATGTGGGTGTCATCAGCCGGACGTCGGTAATCCAGCATAAGAGCACGGGAAGGCAGAGTCACAGTCTGGGCCAGAGTCTGAATGTTACTTATCTACTGGAAGGATCCACCCAGGTGGACCGCGGGCGAATCCGGGTAAACATCGCGCTGGTGAGCGCGACGGACAGGTCCATTGTCTGCTCGCAGTGTTTCACCGCGAAGTTCGACGATATTTTCCGCGTGCAGAGCCTGGTGGCGGACGAGGTTGCTCATCGGATCAGCCAGGAGTTGCGCTCCTCGCCCGAATCGTTCCCCAAGCTTTTATGTATGGTGGGTTCCGCTCCGCGAGAGGCCTATATCCTTGGCCGGTACTTCTTAAGGCAACGGAGCGAGGATGCTCTTCGGGCAAGTCTTCGCTACTTCGAACTGGCGATAAAGGAAGACTCGCGATTTGCGCTGGCTCACTCCGGATTGGCGGATTGTCTGACGCTGCTTTCATTTTATGAAATGGTGCTTCCGGCGCAGGTTATGCCGCTAGCGCGGCGGGCGGCGCAGCGAGCGGTCGAGTTAGACCCTAACGCGGCCGAGGCCCACGCTTCTCTCGCCGATGTTCTTTTTCACTTCGATCGGGACTGGATTCGGGCCAACCAGGAGTATCAGATGGCGATCCGCTGCAATCCCGGCTATGCGGTCAGTTACCACTGGTACGCCAACCTGCTGACTGCTCAGGGACGGCATGAAGCGGCCTATACTTCGATCATGCAAGCATTGGATATCGATCCTGTTTCGCTGATCACTATTGTTTGGGCAGGTGTGACTTCTCACTTCGCGAGGCATTACGAGGAAGCAATCCGTTATTATAGGAAGGCTCTGGATATAAACCCTCAATTCGTATGGGCGCATATGTACATGGCGCAAACGCTGGCCCAGATGGGGAACATCTCCGAATCCCTGGTCGAATTCGAGAAGACGATTCACCTTTCTGGAGGAAGCGATTCGGTCAAGGCGATGAAGGCCTATACATACGCCATCGCCGGGGACGGATCGTCGGCATTGCAGATCGTGGATGACGTCACCACCAGGCCCAGCCAGAGTTGTGTGCCTTCCTACGACGTCGCAGCCGTCTATTCGGCTCTGGGGGATTGCACGAAGACAATTACCTGGCTCTATCGGGCCTGTGGCGAAAGAAACATGAAGCTCTTCGCCCTTGCGCAAGACCCGAGATTCGACGCGATGCGCCAGAACGCTGAGTTTAAGAAACTGCTGGATCAAGCCGGCTTAAGAGTCAGTTAAATCTAAGTTGTCGGTAGGCGCCTCAGCGTAAAAGTCTGCGTGGCCTTTGCCGCCTTAATGTCATAGCCGCCGCTGTTTCCAGCGTTGGTAGCACTTTCGCGCGTTCGGGTGACCTCGATGGTTCCGTCTTTTTGGAGCCTTCCGATGTAATGGAGCCTGGATTCCGTGATCTGGTTGCTCTGCTGTTCCTGGGCTACAATGACGAAATCGACCTGGTCGCCTGTAATCTTGCCTTGGATAATCGGAGCACTTTGATAATCGCTGTATTGCTTGCCCGATAGTTCATTCCCGCTCTGAACCAGCTTAATGGCAATTTGCTGGGTCACCCGCAGATAGTCTCCGTTGAACCCCATGGACAATTCGCCCAACCATGTTCCGCTCACGTCGGCGGCCGGCAGTATCCCCGCCGATAATAAAGTAGCGATGAGTAGAGTCTTCATAATATTCACGCGTGCAACAGACCGGGCAGGTGACCGGTGCTATCGGCGAATCGCTCTACGGGTGCGCCGAACGCCTCCAGCATGGAGACGTACAGATTGGCAGCGGGAGCGTCTTCGCCACAGACCAGATGCTGGCCGGTATTGATACGGCCTCCTCCACCGCCCGCTAACACGAGAGGCATCTTGTGTGGATTGTGCGAGTTCCCGTCACTCAAGGCCGAACCGAACAAGATCATCGAGTTATCCAGCACGGAGGAATCGCCTTCCTTCATTGCGCTCAGTTTGCCGAGAAGATAGGCGTATTGCTCGACGTGCCATCGAGTGATCAGATAGTACTGGCGCAATTTCTCGGCATCGTTCCCATGGTGCGATACTTCATGGTGCCCCGACGTGACGCTTTCGAGAAACCGGAAACTAACACCGCTGACGGCGTTGCCGAACATAAACGTGCTGACCCGGGTAGTGTCGCTCTGAAACGCGGTAGCGATCATATCGAGCATCAGACGAACATGCTCAGCGTGGGTTGCCGGCTGATCGTTGGGGACCGCCTTCGGATCGATTGCAGCCCGAGGCTTCCAGGAACTGCGGCTCGTAGCGCTGGCACGCTGAACTCGCTCTTCGAGCGAGCGCATAACCGAGAGATATTCGTCCAGGCGGAACTGATCCGCCGAACCCACCTGTGCGCGAAGACGGCGGGCGTCCCCCATAACCTGGTCCAACAGCAGTGAATCGGTTTTCGCGGAGCTGCCCTCCTGGCCTGACGCCGCATGATACAGGCGTTCGTAAACGGCGCGGGGATTCAGTTCTCTGGCCAGAGGAGTGGTTGGCGTGCTCCAGGCGATATGCGAGCCGTAAATCCGTGTATATCCGACCGCCAGATCCACACCCACGGCGACCGGCGAAACGCCCAATTCCAGCGAGGGGAGAGGTGTCTGATCGGCAACGCGCTGAGCCGCCACCTGGTCCATGGAAACGCCGTTGCACAGATCCGAGCCAGGTGTTTTGCGAATGGTAGAGCAGGTCAGGATGGTGGCTTCTTTCGCATAATGTCCGTCGCCGACTTTAGAGCCGGCGTTAAACAGATTGCTCATAACCACTATGCGATCTTTAAAATTGCTCAAAGGCTCAAGCGAAGGAGACAGAGTAAAATCGCGACCGCTACCTTCCGGCATCCACTTGGATGTATTCACTCCGTTGGGCATGTAGAGAACGGCAAGGCGGACAGGACTCTTTGGAGCGGTGGACGCACGCGCGGTGGTCGGCATCATCGCCTCGAGCCAGGGAAGTCCCAGCCCGACACCCATCCCACGAAGTAGAGTTCTACGCGAAATCGACCTTCTCACGGTTTTTTCTCCTGTAAGGGACTATGAGGCGCTTGATATCGGAATGGAACGCTCAACACCGTCGCCTCGATCAGCGTTTGAGCGCTATAATTATCAGCCTTCACTTGAGACACGATATCGTCTACCGTGCAGGAATCTTTGAGCGTGAGCCCACGGCCCAGAGCGTAGCCTAACATCTTGCTGGCCAGGTTATGAATGACGAGATCTTTGTGGTCCATCAGGTATGACTTGAGTCCTGCCGGACCTTGAAACTTCGTTCCATCGATCAGCTCAGCCGAACTATCCACGGATTTGCCGCCATCCTGATCCCTCCAGCGCCCCAGTGCGTCGAAGTTCTCAAGAGCGAAACCGAGCGGATCGATCCGGGCATGACAATTTGCGCAAACAGGGTCTGCGCGATGCATGGTAAGCCGCTCGCGAACCGACGTGGGGGCGGCGCCGGGGTGATCCTCCGGCAAAGCGGGAACAGTCGTAGGCGGCGCAGGCGGCGGTGTACCCAGCATGGATTCGAGCACCCATGCGCCACGCAGCACCGGGCTGGTCCGGTAGGAATAGGACGACACGCCGAGGATCGCCGCCATGCCTAGAAGGCCTCCCCTTTGCGATCCGGTTGCAAGTTCTACCCACTGCGGCTGTTGGTTGACTTTCTTGGGACCACTCTCTTCCTTAGGTTTCGCGCCCCCCTCTTCTTTCTTATCAGCCGCCTCTTTATCGACCACCGTATCTTTATTCTTTCCTACCATCGGATCCTTCTCTCTGAAGTAAGGCTTCTCGCGATAATGGTCGGCTAGAGAGCGCGTCAGGATCGTGTACTTGGAATCGATGAGGTTCAATAAAGATAAATTCTGCGACAGGATTTCCCGAAAAAAGAGGATCGGCTGATAACCAATGTCGGAGCGCAGCTCTTCGTTGGCATAGCCGGGGAACATCTTGGAGTCAGGAACTTTGATCGTGCCCAATTCCCGGGTACGGAGCCATTGGCCCACGAAGCGGTCCGCGAACGTCATCGACCTTTGGTCCTGAAGCATGCGGTGAACCACCGCCCTGAGAACTTCGGGCTGGTTCAGCTTTCCTGCCGCTGCGAGATCGAAGAGCAGGGGTTCCGGCATGGTGCCCCACAGAAAATACGAGAGCCGCGCCGCCAGCGCATATTGATCTAAAGGGCGAACCTCCGAAGTGTTGTTTTGAGGTTCGATGTGGAACAGGAATTGTGGAGAAATCAGGACTCCGCGAAGAGTAAAAAAGACGGCGGATTCAAACGGCATGCCCTTCTTCTCCGCGGCCTGAAACAGGGCAACGTAGGGAGCGATCTCGGTTTCAGTAACCGGCCGGCGAAAAGCCCGCGGAAGGAACGACGTCAAAATTTCGTGCGCCGCCTGAACCTCCGTGACGTTTGGGCCGGGCTTGGCAACCAAAATGATCTGGCGCGAGAGGAATTCCTTCGATGCGAAATCCATGGCCAGCTTCGCGGTCGCCATGTATTTCTCCGCGTGAATGGGGGAGAGGACCAGCGCTTCCGCCGCGTTGTCAAACCCCTCGCCTCCAGCTCCATCGGCGGGAAGAGCCTGACCGATGTCCATGTGGAGATTCAAAAGGTATTGGACGGTAGCGGTATACTCCTCGCGATTCAGGCGGTGAATGGGAGCGGGTCCAGGAGTGATGCCGCCCGCGCAGACTTGCGTTTTTAAGGCGGCCTCAGCCCAGTTGGTGAATTTCTCGCGGCCGTCGAGATCCGGCGCCGGCATGCCCTTGGGCGGCATTTCTCTGTTTTTCACACGGGAGATGACCCCGTTCCACTCCGAGTCGCTGCCCAGGCTTGCTGGAGTATTGAGCCGCTGCACATCGAACCCGCCAGCGGGAGACTTGCCCTGATGGCACGTCTTGCAGTAGGTGTTCAGGAATGTCTGGCCGTTCGCAAAAGAATACTGGGACTGAGCGCCGAGATGACCAGACAATGCCCCGACGGAAATCAGCGAGAGGAGACGGAACGGCCGGAGAACGAAATTATACATAACGGGCCATCCAATTTCTAGTATATCCGAGTTTCAGCACGTTCCCTCGCCCCTCTCGCTGCCCTCGGCTCAGAAATGGAGTTTCAGAGCTAGTTCCAACTGCCGCGGTGTGTTGGCCTGACTGGTGATCACGCCAAATGCGGAGGATCCCACCGTCATATTCGGGGCAGCCAAAAGCGGGTGATTGAATCCGTTCTGCGCCTGGGCCATGAGTTGCAGACGCATGCCCTCTCGGATGCGAGCCAGCGAAAAATACTTGGACAAGGCGAGATTCGCGTTCGACTGGCCTTCCGTCCGAACCTCAGACAAATTGCGCGGCGCATCGCCTAACGCGTAAGAGGCGGGCTTGGCAAAGCAGGCATTGTTCGCGAAATAACTATTGACCCAATTCGACCCCGTGTTCCGGGAGGGGGTGCAGAGGAGATTCGGCCGCTGCGGACCGTACGTCGGCAGAGCGATACTCCCATTCACTTTAGGCGCAAGAGGAAGGCCGCTATTAAGTGTCCAGATCCCGCTGACCTGCCATCCTCCCAGTGCGGCATTTACAACGGAATTCCAATTCTGCCCGAATCTCTTCCCCCGGCCGAAAGGCAGTTCATACACATGGTTGAACTGGAGCACGTGTGTGATGTCGAATACGGAGACGGCACGCTCGCCCTCAAGATTATTGGGGTCCTGAAGAGACGTCGGACCTGTATTGAAGGAGTCCTGGCTCACGGACGCGTCGTCAATAGCTTTGGAGAATGTATACGTGAGCAAGAACTGTAGCCCCGCGGAGAATCTTTTCTCGACACGCACTTGCAACCCTTGATAGCTGGAGTTGGCATAGGGTGGAGAATCGCCGCCGAAGGTGGTGAATTGCGGGAACGGCAGCTGCAACTGATAGGACTGGACCGTCTTACCTGAGAGCGAGCTTGCGGGATTGGTAATGATTCCGTAGAATGGGTTGGCGACGAAGGTGTTGAGAGCCGTGATCTGGCTGGTCGAATAACTCTCAACCTGTCGCGGAAGAATGTTGAGGTTCGTATCGCCGCCGTAGTATAGATGGGTACCTTTCTTACCTATGTACCCGACGTCGAGAAGAATCTGACCTGGCAACTCACGCTGAATATCCAGATTCCAGGCCTGTTCGTACGGCGTCTTGCTAATGTTCTTGATCGGACCTCCGGCGGCCAAGCCCACTTGCGTCAACAACCCTAGAGAATTGCCGGGCGGAAGAAGCGGCCCAGTGATGGGAAACGGATCGCTGAGCCGTCCCCAGGGAGTCGCGCCGTCACTATTTAAGCTCGTGATCCAGGTCGTAGTTTGCGAGAATCCATTCTGCCCGATACCACCTGCCCCAGCGGCTGCGATTCTGCTGGCGGTGTAGAACATCCCGTATCCGCCGCGAACTACAGTCTTGCTGATAGGCCTCCAGGCGAAACCGAATCGTGGCTGCCAATCGCTGTAATCCGGCTCGTAGTTATAAGGATTATTCGCGGTCGCAAAGATCTCGCCGCCGCGCAAAGTTCCCAAGCCAGGCACCTGGAGGGGCGAAGTCACATTGGGATCAAGCCATTCCATCCGATTGTGCGACTCTGTGCGGGGCAGCGTCAGGTCGTAGCGAAGTCCGATATTCAGGGTCAGGTTACGCCGGACTTTCCAGTTGTCCTGCACGAAGCCGCCCCACTGCCAGTTCACATTGCTTGGAGCATCGGGCACTTGGTAGCTGCCGCTGCCGCCGCCCGTGCCCACACCGCTAAGAAAACTCGCCAGTGGATCTCCTCCGCTGCTGCTGCTCGGAGTCTGAGATGTCGAACCGTATGTGAAAGTGAATCCTCCACCCGGTGTAGAGGGAATGAAGTAATTGACTCGGTGCCACCGCGTCTCACCACCAAACTTCAGCTCGTGAGAGCCTTTGACCCAACTGATGGATACCAGCGCCTGATGCGAGTCTACACCTTGTGTAATGCGGTCTGAACCCTGTGTGCCCACCGATAACCCGGCGGAGCCACCTGAATAGGGAGAGCCGGCAGTAATGTACGGAAATGTGGGCGTACCGGAAATTCCCATATATGCTTTTTCTCCGAGCGTCGTTATGGGATTTATGTTGGGATAATCACCGAATATATCGGGAAGGAATTCCCACCAGCGAGTCCAACCATACGTCGCGGTCATCAGCAGTTTTGGGCTGAAGGAATGATTCAAATGCAGTCCAGCCATATAAGAGTGTTGATCGTTTAGCCCGTTCGCTACTGTGTCCCCCACGTTTTGATAGTAGTTATAATGTCGACTTTGGGGCGCCTGTCTGCCGAAATTGCCGGTCAATGACGTTGACTCATTGAACCGATAATCGATTTTGCCATCGAACATATTGTTAGACAATGGACTCGTCCCGGATCCAATCCAGTTATTGTAGTATTGATAATTCGCCTTCCCTACGTTCAGGTTCGGCAACGGCATGTACTGCATTAGCTTGAGCGCGACAGGATCAATGAGGTTTCCGGGGACCGGCGCCAACTGATATCCCGTGCCGTTGAGATTTGGATTCCCTGGGCTGGTGTAGGTTGCCATGTTGTTAAACGGAATAAAGGCGGACCTTACGGGTCCGCCGGCCGAGGCACTGTATACTCCTGAGTAAGGATCCCAAAGCTGTCCAGCAGCCGCAGAACACTGGCCAGCGGAGTTAAAGGTGCCGTGCTGATAGCCGCACAGTTCTCCGAAGTTACCTGCTCGTTCCAGTGCGGTGGGAACTCCCTCCGTGGTCGTCGAAGCTAAGCCCTGTTTCAGGCCGTCGTAGTCGGCGAAAAAGAAGACCTTGTTTTTCTTAATCGGGCCGCCGACGTTGGCGCCGAAGTTATTCCGTTGAAGCTCCGGATTCTTAGTTCCGCTCAGGTTGTTAAAGAAATTATTTCCGTTCAGATCTGAGTTCTGGAGGTAATCATATGCTCGACCATGGAACTGATTCGTTCCTGAGCGCATTACCATGTTGACGACCGTGGCGCCTGTAAAACCGAACTCCGCACTAAAGGCGGAAGTCTGCACTTTGAACTCTTCTATGGCGTCGGGGTTAGGCAAATACTGGACACGGAGTAGGCCCCCATTTTGTTCGTAATTGGTGACCGAGGCGCCGTCGAGCAGAACGTCAGCGGTCCACGCTGGGCCACCGCTGGAAACGAAGTCATTGCCGGCGCTGCCAGTTTTCGGCGGGCCGTTCAGCACTGCCACTGTACCAGGCGTCAGGTACGTCAGACCCATGGTGTCGCGTCCTACGACCGGCATCGCGTCGATAAACTTACGGTTCAACACTTGGCCGGTGGATGCTTCTTCAGCCGCGAGCAGTGGGGACTCGCCGACCACCGAGACTGCATTCGCGCTGGTACCAATAGCCAATGTAAAATCCGCGGTGATGTTCTGGTTGACGTCGAGCAATATGCTGGCTCGCGTCTGGCTCTCAAACCCCGACGCGCTGACGGTGAGGCGATAGTTTCCTGTCGGAACAGAACGAATCAAATAGCGCCCGGCGATATCGGTCGTAGCATTGGTGACGAATCCTTTGTCCACGTCCGTCAGGACGATTTTCGCCCCGGGAATCACGCCGCTGGAAGGGTCCGAGACCACTCCTGTGATCGACCCGGAACTGAGCTGCGCCCAGGCCGGAGCCATGCCCATCAAAACGTTCAATGCCATAAACCCAACGCAGTGTCGAGCTGTTATCACGATATTCTTTCCTCTCTTCGGAACTTTCGCTGAACTACGTTTGCTTTGGCCTACGTCAATTTCTCAGGCGGACGGCCACGCCAGGGTTTCGTTGAGCATTCACACGCGGTTCGAACACGCGTGGTTCGCGTACCGCCTCGTCCACTTTCGGGCCGCTGCTCGCGCTTCCCTCCACCCCTAGTTTCCGGCTGCGCGCCGCGGACCCTATTCGAAAAGTTCTGCTACATTGTGCACTGTCGTTTCATGTCCATCAAGCGAAATTGTGCGAAATAGGCGGCCAGAAACGAAGGGCGGAGAACGCCAAATGGCAGGGCGTGCGTCCGGCAGCAGAGGAAGCGCCCAGCGCCATCTATCAAGCGGAGATCGGTGTTTGGCGCCCGCATCGATGCAGTCAGGCTCCATTATCAATAACTTGGAAGGTGAAGTCGCTCCCAGGTTTAATGCTTTTTCGCTTGGATTCTGACCGGGTATGCGCTCTCGGCGTTGATGTTGATGAACGCCACAAAGACGCGGCCGCGGTAGATCCCAATTGTGCCGGCTTGCGAGATGGCCCCCACCTCCCAACCCTCGGGAAGCAGGACCGTGTTACGAAGCCCGTGCAGTACCCGATCGAACACCAGATTTCCTGCTTCCAGTTTGTAGCCGGGATCGTTCAAAATGCCGGCGATCTTGATGTGAGTGCTCTGCTTCTCATCGACGATGGGGACAGCCAGCTTGACCTGCATCGCTGATCCCGCTTTGACCGGAACGAACTCCGCGGCGGTATCGAGGTCGATCACCCTCAACTCCTGCAATGGCAAATCTGCCGGAATATCCAGTTTGGCAGTGTCTCCTTTCCTATAGTCAGTGTACCGTTGGTCGATAGTGATGCGGTGTGTCTCCGGCGTATCGAGGTCGTAAAGCGTCCTGATATCGTCCAGGTAGGTGTCGTGGAGTTTGACAGTTGTGAAACTTACGTTGGTCTTGCGCGCGTGAATCGTCACCGGATCGACTTGTCCGCTGGGGTTGGCGAAAGAGAGCTTCAACCGGCCATCTTCCCGTGTAATCACTTCGGCCGCGACGCTGGACGAAACCAGCTCGTAACCTTTCGGCAAGACCACACCCACGCGCGATCCGACAAGGCTGCGCACCCAAATAAAATCATCGCCATGCACGATGTAGGTCCGCGGATCTTTGAAGTTTTTGTAGATGTAGATGCGACCGACGCCGCCTTGTGGAACAGGCCTGGGAAGGGTGACTCGGATTGAGTAACCATCGCCCGGCTTACCGGATACATACTTCAACGCTTTTCCGCTTCTCGGATCGTAGAACTCGAGATCCGCCATTTCGCTTTGGCTAAAGATGGGCACCAATTCACCCTCTTCCCGGATCCAATCGAATACAGACGATCCGATCGGCGACTCTTCCGTTCGCCGAATGAATCGATATTCTCCCGTGGCTGGTTCATCCAGCAAGTATTCCGTATAATATTCTTCGGCAAAGAGCCGCGTCAGCGGGGGAGCCGGTTTCAGCGATCCGTCAGGGTTCATTCCACCCGCAAACGGATTCGTGGTCGACGCGGGGCGCGGCGCCGGGGTCTGTGCCGCAAGCGGCGAGAATAGACAGAGAGTTAGGGCGACGCCTGACATGACGGCCGCACCTCTGAGAGTTGTTTCACTTATGTTTTTGTCGGGATTCATAGGTAAGCTACTTTAGTTTGCATCTTGCTTGCGTGATTGGTCGACGAAAGAAATTATCTCCGTGCGTCAATATGTCGTTGGGCAAGGCGGCGGAGCTGAGTTGATTGTCGACGCAGGTCTTCGCGAAATTATGCATCCTAAAGCAGCGTCTGTCAAGAACACAAATGCATTCACTCGTCGCGCACAGTCTGCGGGATGGCCAAGCGCGTGCACGGAAGATAGCATCTAAACTCTCACTTAACTTCGGTAGCAAAATAAGTAATCGCGACTTTTGGCTATAATCCTTTTTGCACGCCCAAACAGTCCCCCTTCGTGCGACCCATGGAATTAAAATAGGAAGAGGTTGTTAAATGATCGAAACAGCAGAGCAGACATTTCAAGTCATCAATCCGGCAACTGGATTAGTAGTTGCCGAGGTTCCTGACCACGGTCCCGCGAAAGCTCGGGAGGCGGTCACGGCGGCGGTGAGCGCATTTGCGTCCTGGCGCACGACCACCGCCTATCATCGCGCGACGGTCCTTCGTCGGTGGAACGACCTTATTCTCGAGCATGTCGACGAGCTGGCCCATTTGATCAGTCAGGAGATGGGCAAGCCCATCAGCGAGGCCCGTGGCGAAGTGCGATACGCGGCCAGCTTCGTGGAATGGTTTGCGGAAGAAGCGAAACGTGTTTATGGTGAGACCATTTCCAGCCAGTTCTCACATAAGCGCCTGTTTGTCACGAAGCAGCCCGTGGGTGCGGTGTATGCGATTACTCCCTGGAATTTTCCGGCTGCGATGATCACCAGGAAAGCCGCGCCGGCCATCGCCGCGGGCTGCTCCGTTGTTCTGAAGCCCGCCGAACAAAGTCCTCTCACCGCGATGCGCCTCAGCGAACTGTGGCGGATGGCTGACGGTCCAGCGGACGTTTTTCAGGTGCTGACTACGTCTGATCCCGCCGCCTTCTCCGAAGTCTTTCTCTCCGATTCGCGGATTCGCAAGCTAAGCTTCACCGGCAGCACAGACGTCGGAACGCTCCTATACGCGAAGGCTGCTTCCACCATGAAGCGCCTCTCTCTTGAGTTGGGAGGACACGCTCCTTTTCTGGTGTTCGAAGACGCCGATCTGGATGCGGCCGTAACCGAGATCTGCGCCGCCAAGTTCCGTAACGCCGGTCAGACGTGCGTATGCGTGAACCGGATCTATGTTCAGGAGCGGGTGATCGAGGATTTCACGGCGCGTCTTTCGCAGGCCGTGCGTGCCCTGAAAGTAGGAAATCCTCTCGAGGAGTCGACGCAAATCGGGCCCTTGGTCGATGCAAACGGCCTTGCGAAGGTGCGCGAGCATGTCGAAGATGCGCTGGCTAAGGGTGCTCGAATCGTCACCGGCGGGGACGCTCGGGAAGGGCTCTACTATACGCCGACCGTGCTTGCGGATGTGCAGCCTGGAATGAGGATCCTTGAAGAGGAGACCTTCGGCCCGGTCGCGCCGATCATGCGTTTTTCGACCGACGCGGAAGCGATCGAGTTGGCGAATGATGTTCCGTACGGACTGGCCGCCTACCTTTGGACTCGCGATTTGAGTCGCGCATTTCGCGTGGCGGAAATGTTGGAGTACGGCATCATCGGATTGAATGACGGCCTCCCTTCGGCCGCACAAGCGCCTTTCGGGGGCATGAAATACTCTGGGCTCGGACGGGAAGGCGGAAAGTGGGGCCTTGAGGAATATCTCGAAGTGAAATACATTTCTGCCGCGCTTCGCAAGGAATAGAGATCGAGCCGCCCAAAAAGCCGGCTGCGGCGGAGAATATCGCGTCACGGTCATGGATGACGAGTTGATAAGGATGGTCGTATGCCACAAATTCGCGGAACTGCAGAATCGCAATTCCGCAGTCGAACGATCAGTTAACTACCAAGCGCGGACTGCAGCCGCTCGTAGTTGTACTCGATGCGCCAAGCGGCGATCTTCCACTGCGCATCGAATTAGGTGGCCAACCAGCTCATGGTCAGACACTGATCGCGAATGCTGCCGTAGAAGCTCTCCACGTGCACGTTCTGCGTGGGTTTTCCCAGCTGGATGTGAATTGTGTGATGCGCCGCTCGATGCGCCAGGCTAGGAAATGACGCGAAGTCGTCTCGGGGTTGCCGCCCGCATCACAAGGTCCACGTTGTGATTCGCCAAATGTGATTAGTCGGTAAGCGGCCTCGCTTTTCGGCGATAATCGCAGTGCGAATCTTCGATGGCAATCCGCGATAGAAACCGCCGATGTAGACAAAAGTCAACTACTTTCGTTTCAGCTGGTTACGCGCGCTGTATTGAACGGCGTGGATTTCTATGGAACCGAGGGGTTTCGACATCCTCAAAAACAGATGTTCTTCGACCTTTGGTGACATCGCATACTCCTGCAGAGAACGATAATAGCCGCATGCACGTGAGGATCGGTTATAGGTGACGCTCGAGGGGTAAAGCGGGGATGAGCTGCGTCTCTTACGAAGGTCCTAGAACCGCCGAGAACGCAGTCGATTCGCCCTTGGCAGGGCGGTTAGATTGTAGCAGATCTGCAGGCAAAACGCGCTGAAGCCGCTATTCGGCTACAGTTGCGCAAATCTGGCGAATTGTAAAATCAATAACTTACACGTCTTCCTCGGCCTTCGAGCTTGCGAATCCCTCTCTCTCCGCCACCCAATTAGACACATCTACCCATGTATTTTCAATTAGATACATCAATGCTTCTAATGCAGACACAGCTACACAGATGCGCTTTACGAAGGCGAAAGCAAGTTGCCGGATTGTCGCTGTCCGATCTATGGCCGCGGAAATCTGAGAAACGAATCGAAGCGGGTCAACAACAAGACGCTTGCCGAAAAAGGCAAGTCTCCGGTTACCGATTGGGAAATAGCTAAAGCGATCCGTGAGCGCTGGCTGAAGCAAGGACACACAGGGGCGGCGTCTTCGACACTCGAACCGCTGACCGATCCGACGATTGAACAAGGCATCGAGTTTTTCAGCGAATCGAAAATGGCGGCTGACGTGGCCGGAAAATCGACGATGAAAAAATACGAGACCCTGTTTAAGAGGCGGCTGATTCCCTGGTGCACCGCAAACCGCATCACGTTCAGCAGTTGGACGGCTCGACGAAGGTCACAGCGTTTTTCAATTCGTGGAAAAATCTCCGTTACGCTCTGAAGCAGGTCATGGCGGAGGCGTTGCTAAGCGCGTGGCACGCGCCTTCCCTTATATCCTCCGTCGGGAACGCTGATTCTTACTCAATCGGGCGGTAGCGAGGGAATCGGCCTGGCGATTCCCAGCAATATAGTGCTTAGCGTTTATAAGCAGGTGCGAAGTGAGGGACACGTGCACCATCACGGAATCGACGTCTTTGCGCGAAATATTACCCCGGCTTTGGCTTTGGGTCTTGGCTTGGATCGAGAAGACGGTGTTCTCATTGAAGACATCTTGCCCCAAAGTCCGGCGGAAAGTTCGGGCTTGGTGCCGGGCGATGTCGTTCTGGCGGTCAATAGTAAGCCAGTACAAAATATCCGGCAATTCGCGCTCGGTCCATATTCTTACGCCGTCGGAGAGAACGCAACTCTTGAAGTCCGGCGGGACCAACAGACGCGCTCCTACGAGGTTCCGGTGATTGAGAAGCAGACTTGCAAGGAAGTCTTGCTGATCTGATCGCAAAGGAGCAGAACCGGATTCCGGAGCTTGGTATTCTCGCACTAAACCTCAATGAACAGCTCGTGCCGTTCCTTCCGGGGCTGCGCAACACAGTTGGAGTTGTGGTGGCCGGTAAAGAATCAGAAGGAGCTTACATAGGCGAGGGCCCGATGGTGGGAGACGTCATCTATTTGGTAAACGGAACGCATACTAATTCGCGTAGGGCGGACGCCCGCGTCCGCGCCGGACCTGGTCCGGCTGTGCCCTGCACTTCCCACAGAGGCCGACCAGGGCGTCGGCCGGGGTCCAGGGGGACCGCCCCACTTCCCGCGTCCGTCAATGAACCTCGGAAACAGGACACTAGGATTTACGGAGCACTTGCGATTTCCGCGATGTTCGCGGCCGTATCGCCCTTTTTCATGGAAGGGACGGAACAGATGTAAGTGACCACGCCCGAGATCGGGGTGGACACGTCGGCCAGTTTATTGCCGAAATAATCGGTCACGTAGCCGACGATCGTCCCGCGTTGGACGTACGCCTCCGGAACAACCAGTGGATAAAAAATGCCCTCGTGCTCGCTCTTGACGGTCGTAATCGGGCCCAGCCACACCGGGTGTTCGACCGGCGTCGCCACGCCCGGCAGCATTTTCAGATGGCGCATGACGTTTTTGCACCCACGAACGAGCACATCGACGTCGGCGGCCTCGGTGGTGCCCGCATGGCCCGCCTCGGCGATGATGGTCGGCTTGCCTTGATCCTCGGCAAACCGGGAAATCGAAGTCGCGCCGGGCACTGCGGGGGCTTGGTTCTTTTGAATGATGATATGGTCCAGACCGAACGCCAGCGCCATCGCGCGCGATGCGGAGTCGAGCTGCTCCTTGCCGGTTTGCGGCCAGTAGGAATAGCGGCGAAGATTCTCGTCCAGATCTCCTCCGTGCAGGTCGATCAGGTAGTCGCACTTGTCGAGTACCTGTCGGGCAATCGCCCAGGACGCACGCTCCGTCTGGGTGCCGTCGGGCTTGCCGGGATACATGCGGTTCATGTTTTTCCCGTCGACCGGATTGAGGTGGGGAACCTTTTGCGCAAAAGACGCCAGGTTGATCAGCGGGAGAATGATCAATGTTCCGGACAGATCCGCGGCGTTGACCGCTTGCGCCAGATTCTCCAACGCAATGATCGAGGCATACTCGGTCCCATGCGCGCCGGCGACGATGGCCAGTTTCGGCCCCGGCTTCGCGCCGTTGATGACGATGACCGGAATGTTGGTGGCCGCGTCGACGCCGGATGGGACCTGAATGAACCCGGTGACCTTTTTTCCGGCTTGCGCCGTGGCCGTACCGACGGTGACGTCCGCCGCCCATCCCAGGCCGGCGGAGCACGCCAATATCAATCCGAAAACGTTCATGATTGTCATCGCTAGTTGGACAATTATAGAACGCCGCTGGCTCTTGTTCCAGGCCGCGAAGACTGTACGCTTGGTTCGCTGCTCATGAACTGGAAGGCGGCGATCGGCGTGATTGTGCTCTAGTACGGAGCGGTGAATCCGACCGGCGTTTCGGAACGGGCTCTCGACATCCTGCCGAAGGAACGGCATCTAATGGACCGTCCCGGGTCATTCGGAGCTGACCGCTCCCGGTGGTCGCGGCTCCATAAGACGACTGCAGATTCGACGTTTTTGGAGCCGCGACCTTCGGGAGCTGTCAGCTCCGACGCTTTCGAAATCACCGGGGCCCCTTAGGCGAGAAGCCCGGGGCGTTTTAAATAGCGGTCGACGATGGCGTCCGCGGTGCGCAGCGTTTGCGCCAGAATTGTCAGCGTTGGGTTGCCCGAAGCATTCTGTGGAAACGTGGATGCGCCCAGCACGAAAAGATTCGAGATCTGCCAGTGCTGGAGCCACGAGTTCACGACGGAGTTGCCGGGGTTCGCACCCATAATGGTGCCTCCCTGTAAGTGTGTGGACCTGTATGTATTAACATCGTAGCGGCGCGGCAGAGGAGGCGTCACCATTTCGCGCGCGCCCATCTCGCGGCCCACTTGCGCCATCTTCGCCGACACGAAAGCGATCATGTTGCGCTCGTTATCGTTCCAGTCCATGGTCATTCGCAGCAGCGGGTCGTCGTGCGAATCGCGATAAACGGGGTCCAGATCCAGGTAATTGGTGCGGTAGGCCAGATGTTCACCGGAGATGCCCAGGTTCGCGGTGCAATCGAAGGCGTCGATGGCGGCTTTTTTCCATTCGGGTCCCCAAGCCGCCTTCACCGATGGGGGCACTGTTCCGAAGCTGCCGATCGGCGGGTAGCCGCGCGACCAGGCGGCGATGTACGCGCCGCGGATGAAATCGAGAGGCCCATGATCGAACGAGTCGCCATCCAGGTCGCGGATGGCGATGCCGCACGCTCCTGAGCCCATAAACCGGTTCAACGGACGGTCGAAGAACATCACGACGCCACGGGAGTTCGTCTGGTGAGTAAAGTTGCGGCCGACCTGGCCTTTGCCGCTTGCGGCATTGTACGCCTCGCCGATTTTCGAGAGCAGCAGAAGCCGCGTGTTATTGAGCGTCCACGACGCCAGTATCACCAGATCGGCCGGCTGCACGATCTCTTCGCCCTGGGAATCAACATAAGACACGCCGGTCGCCTTGCCATCTTTATAGAGCACGCGCCGGACGTTTGCTCCCGTCCGCACGGTCACGTTTTTTTGCCGCGCGATCACCGGCATCAGCGTATTGGTCGGCTGCGCCTTGGCGCCCACCATGCATCCGAAACGCTCGCAGAAGCCGCAGTACTGGCAGGCGGGCCGCGTAATGCCGTCCGGATTCCGATAAGCCTGGCTCAGATTGGCTGAAGGGCTCGGAAACGGATGATAGCCGAGAGAGCGGGCGGCGTCGCGGAACAGAGACGGGAAATGTCCCATCTTTTGCGCGGGCGTCGGATACTCCGCCGAGTGCGGGCCTTCGAACGGATCCAACCCGGTTTTTCCGGAAATGCCCAGCAGCCTCTCGGCGCGAGTGTAGTAAGGCTCCAGTTCCGCGTAGGTGATGCCCCAGTCCTGAATGGAATGATTGGCCGGGAGCTTCGCGGCGCCATAACGCTCCACAGTGCGGGTGTGAATCTCGAAGCAGTCCGGCAGGATCCGCGGAGTGGCCCCGTTCCAATGCTCGCCCGCGCCGCCGACGCCGGTGCCGGGCAGAAAGCTGGCAAGCTGCCGCACGGGAAGCGCCTTGTCTTTCGAGGTATGCCGGAACGTCACGGTCTCCTGGGACGCGTCCTGCATCATGCGCAGCCGGATGGCGTAGTCCAACTCGTCCATGCCGTCGAAATAATCGGCAGTCTTGCGCGGCGCGCCGCGTTCCAGCACGACCACCGACAAACCGGTGCGCGCACCCAGTTCCTTGGCCATCAGCAGGCCTGCCCAGCCACCACCGACAATCGCGACATCCACACGGGGAAGCGTCTTCACCCGGCATCCTCCGACGGTTTGACCGGACGGCCCACCACTTCACGGAGACTGCGCGGTTTGGGGCGAAAAGGTTTCCCGTAATGCTGGTCGATGTGGTCGCTCCAGGTCATGTACGGACCCGGATAGCCGATGATCTGCCAGCCGATCATATCGGCGTTGCCGCCGTGCATCGGATCCGAGAACATGCCCTCGATGGTGTGTTGGCGAAGGAGCCGAAAGAAGTAGGTCGTCTCGATGCTCCGCAACTTTTCATCCTGCGCGGCGGGCGTCAGCCGATCGAAGTCCTGCCCCAAAAGGGTGACGCCCGCGCGATAGATCTCTCGCGGCGTGGCCTTGCCTTGATAGCCTTGCTCCGGCGCGCCATCCTCAAACGGCGGATGCGTATAGCGGTAGCGATCGCGTCCATAAGGTCCGGCTAGCTGGCGGTCGATGTAGATCACCACTCCGCACTCAGGCGCGCCGGGGCCGGTCGCATCGCTCGGGAAAATGCGCGCCGTCGCGGCCGAGACCAGCAGCGCTTCCCGCTCGTCGAAAAATCGCAAGGGCACGCGGATCTTGCGGTCGCTCTGAGCGTGGACCCGCATCGGGTGGCGATCGAGCGTGAACACCAGGACGCCGCCGACGGCCGTCGCGGAGAAAGTAAGAAAGTGCCTGCGGCGCATGAGAGCT
>Ga0210394_10001127_pt1 | contig 45194 bp, 32 predicted proteins | sample IncBWC12MmetaG_FD_160121 | JGI IMG/M metagenome (GOLD analysis project Ga0210394, IMG submission 160121) | Forest soil microbial communities from Barre Woods Harvard Forest LTER site, Petersham, Massachusetts, United States - Inc-BW-C-12-M | ecosystem: Environmental > Terrestrial > Soil >...
CGAGTCGACGACATGGTTGCCTGCCGGAACATACGCTGCCGGAAACGCTTCGACCTTACGGGCCAGACCGTCGTCTTGATGTAACCTCGTTCAAATTTCTGGATACATTTCGAAAAATGCATCGAGAGACTGCCGCAGTGTCTTCTCGATTTCTTCCTTGCTGCCTTCAATCAAGTGCATCGTGACGCGGCCGCTCCGGCCGTTCTTCAACGCCACGTTTGCTTCGCTGACGGAATCAAGTTCTTCCGCAGGGAAAAGCCGCAGACCGTAAACCAGAGCCAGTTTCGCCATGTCAGTTGCTCCTCGTGAGCTAACGGCCCGGGAGGGAAGCGACCGGTTGACCGTCGAGAACTTCACGAATCTTTTGTGCCAGCGTCTTCAGGTTGAAGGGCTTTTGCAAGAATGCCATGCCGCCCTCGAGAACGCCATCGCGGAAGATGCTGTCGTCGGTGTAACCGGAGATGTAGAGGACCTTCATGTCAGGTTGCGTCGCGCTGAGACGCGCTGCTACTTCACGGCCGCTGAGCCGCGGCATGACCACGTCCGTAATGAGAATCTGGATAGGCCCTTTATGTGCCGCTGCAATTTCGAGAGCATGAACACCATCGACGGCTTCGAGGACGTGGTAGCCCGTCCCTTCGAGATAGCCGCGGACGAGGACGCGCACACTCTCTTCGTCTTCCACGAAAAGAATGGTTTCATTCCCTGGAGGCGGTCCGCTGGGCGCTCTCTCTGCGGCGCGTTTATCGGCTTCCGCCAGCACCTGCGGAAGATAAATCTTGAAGGTCGTGCCGTGTCCCACTTCGCTGTACACCCAGATGTATCCGCCGCTTTGCTTCACGACGCCGTACACCGTTGCCAGGCCGAGCCCGGTGCCTTTGCCCTTCTCTTTCGTGGTAAAAAAAGGCTCGAAAATGCGCGCTTGTGTTGTTGCGTCCATTCCGCTGCCGGTGTCGCTCACAATCAGCATTACGTAATGGCCGGCGCCCATCCCCGAATGAAGCGCGGCGTAACTGCGGTCGATCTCAACGTTAGTCGTCTCGATCGTGACCCGCCCTCCCTCCGGCATCGCGTCGCGCGCGTTAACAACGAGATTTAGCAAAACCTGCTCCATTTGTCCGGGGTCCGCTTTCACGCAGCCCAGATTCGTTCCCGGCAAACAGGAGAGTTCAATATTCGCGCCGATTACGCGGGAAAACATCTCGATCATCCCGCTGACCACCTCGTTCAAGTCGAGTACGCGCGGCTGCAAGACCTGCCTGCGGCTGAACGCGAGCAATTGGCGGGTCAACGAGGCAGCTCGATCCGCAGCTTTTTGCACCTGCTCCACGTTTTGACGCAGCGGCGAGCCCTCTGGCAGGCGGTCGAGGAGCAGCTCTCCGTGGCCCTTTACAACCATCAAAAGGTTGTTGAAGTCGTGCGAGATTCCGCCAGCGAGTTCACCTACCGCCTGCATTTTCTGCGATTGCCGCAACTGATCGGCCAACTGCCTGCGATCGGTAATGTCGAGACCCACCCCGATAACCCCTAACAACTCGCCTTCGCTGCTATACATCGGCTGCACGTGCGATTCGAAGACGAGTTTTTGCCATTCCATCTCGTAGGTGCTGGACTCGCCTTCGAGCGCTTTCCGGTGCGCCGCAATTACTGGGAACTCCTGGTCGTTGGTATGGAAGCATTCGAAAAGCGTTTGGCCGATCAATTCGTTCGAGCGTAGGCCGAGCGACGTCAGACCCGCGCCTACGCTGGATGTAAAGCGTAAGTTCGTGTCCGTAGTCCAAAGCACGGCTGGCATCTTATCGATCATCACGCCGAGGCGGGTACGCCCTTCGTGGCGTTCAGCCTCGGTATTCGCTAAATCCTCGAGCATTCCGTTGATAGCCGTGCCGAGGTATCCGATTTCGTCTTTACCGGAAACGTCGAGGCGAGCCAAAAGATCGCCGCTCGCTCCGATCTGCGTGATGCCCTCGCTCAGGTCGGCGACGCGCGAGAGAACCACTCGCTCGAGCAAAAATAGCGTGACGGCTCCAAACACGAGACCGGCCGCGAGCAAAAGCAATAAGAATTGCAGCAAAACCGTGCGGCCTTCCCGATAAATATCCCTTGGAAAAAGCACTCGTGCGATCAAAGCCGGTTTGTCATAGATGTCGTTCAATACCTCGTATGCCGCCAGAGATGCCTGATCGTATTCGCGAACCACGGTGGCGTTCGGTCCGGAAACGGTCCGCCGCGCGAGCAGGAAGTCCGGAGCCATATTTTTTCCGTCGACCCGCTCGACATCGAGTGGCATGTGAGTCATCTCGCCAAGTCGCAGCACTTCATCGGAATCGAGCGAGCGGCCCATGATCATCGTGCCGGCAGAAGGGCCTTCGGAATTGCTAGTGAGAACCGGGCGAGCGTCGATCAAGACCGGGCCGGAAGGGAGAATCAGAATGCCCGTCACCTTGCCTGGGTGCGTGTCGTAGTTAAGAAGGGGAGAACCTGGGCGTAGATGGGCATCAAGACCTGGGGGCGTTTGTGCTGGCTCGAGAGACACCAGATTGAACCCCTTGGAGAACACCTTCTTTCCCGAATTATCGAGGATCACCACGAAGTTGATCTTTAGTTGCTGGAACGTAGCATCGGGAAATTCGGTTCTGGCGTAGCTCGGCTGCTTGCCGTGAAGATACGCGTAGGATTGATCCCAGGAGGCGTATTCGCTGGTCGTACGATCGAGAGTGCCAAGCTCGTTCGCGAGAGCGCTCGAAATGCGTTCGAGATTCTGACGTGCGAAATCCTCCTCCAAGTGGGAAAATCCGCGCAGAAGTAGGACCCGAGATAGGACGTACAATCCGCCGACAAGCCCGAACATCGTCAAGCCGATGATCAGGAGCGTCTTGCCGCGAAGGGATGAGGAAAACCGAAGGCGCGTAGCCTCGAGCGGCCCCATTTTTGGCTCCGTATCGAGTATAGCGGCACACGCCACGCCTCGCTTTCGAGCGTGCCTTAGTCGTACACGCCTGGTTAAAAGGTGTGCCCTTGGCGCCGGTGCTTCGGAATGAAAAAGTAGCCAAGAATGGCCCGAAGGATTACTCTCAGGCCACCTCAAGGTAACCAGGCGCATCTGCTAGGAGAGAAAGTTTGGGGGCAGTTATGAGAAGCCGCTTGTTCCACTTGCATCTGCCAGCATCGTCGACATCCGCAACGAAAGTATACCTTCTGGGGACACTCGCGCTGGTGCTCGCACTGCCTGCGTTCGCCCAGGACGGACCGATGCCGCCAGCGCCCGCGAGCCAGCCCGCTCCGCCTGCAACTCAAGCTCCACCCGCTCCTACACCGCCGGCAAATTCTCCCGATAAAGCACAAGCGGATCCCGCCCAGCCTCCCGCGAATGCGACGGATTCAAACGCGATATCGAGTTCGAATGGCGCTGCCGTACCGGCCTCAGGGGGCACGAGAACATTTGTCCGTGTGCCGGGCGGCACGCACCTTCCGCTGGTACTGCACAATGCGATTTCGACGAAGAGCACGAAACCCGGCGACCCGGTTTACTTCGAGACTCTTTTTCCAATCATGATCGATGGCCACGTAGTAATTCCGGCAGGTTCGTACGTCAGCGGCGAAGTGACCGAATCCAAGCGCCCGGGCCGAGTGAAGGGCCGCGGCGAACTAATGATTAGGCTGAATGAAATGATTCTGCCGAACGGCTATATGGTTAATCTGAAGGCGGTGCCGAGCAACGCGGGAACCGGCGGCGGCGAATCGACGGGAAATGAAGGACAGATTGTCGGCGACAGCGACAAGGCATCCGACATCGGCACAATCGCGAAAACCACCGCGGCAGGCGCGGGCATCGGTGGCATCGCCGCACGAACACCTGCGGGCGCCGGAATCGGCGCAGGCGTTGGCGCTGCAGTAGGGTTGGCTACTGTGCTGCTTACGCGCGGTCCGGAAGCGGAAATGCCGCGCGGGACGACGGTGGAGGCCATACTCGACCGGCCCGTTCTTCTCGATGCGGACAAGGTGCAATTCACAGGCCCGGGGCAAGCGTCCACGCTGGCGGGCCCGCCGAATCGCGAACCCACGCGCAGCAAAATCCCCTTCTAAGACAGGCAAGTGAATAACGGAAGGCGGCGAAAACAACTTTAAATAGTTGCGTAACCTCCGGGCCGCAGCGCGACGGCGGAGGACAGCAAAGCGATTTACGATAGCGTCGAAATGCCTTTTGCGACGCGGGCGGAGAGTTTTTCGCGCGTGAATCGAAGAGGGGAGAAAATTTCGGCATTGAAGGAGGTTTCGCCGCGCGTAATCCACTCATGGAGGAGCTTTGCGGTGACCGCGGCGAGAAGAATTCCATTTCGATAGTGGCCGGTGGCGACGAGCAAGCCGTCAATACCCGTCGGACCGAGGATGGGGAGATCGTCCGGAGTGCCGGGACGGAGGCCGGCCCAGGTCTCGAGAACCTCGGCGTCAGCGAGCGCGGGCGCGAGTTCAATCGCCGCGCTCAAGATTCCTCGCAGTCCTCCTGGAGTGACGTGTTTATTGAAGCCTGCGTTTTCGAGAGTACTTCCTGCGACGACCCGGCCGTCGGTGCGCGGCACGATGTAGCCTCGATCAGATCGCAGGACGTGGTGCAGGTTTATTCCTTTGGGGCGAAGCGACACCATTTGGCCGCGGACGGGGCGCGTGGGGACGAACTGCGAGACCAAGTTGTCTTGGGGCGCGACGCCAGCTGAGAAACAACCCGCAGCAACCACGACAAATTCCGCAGAAATTCTTTCTCCCGCTGCGATCACACCCGTGCATTTGTTGTTCTCGTGTATTAAAGAGTTTACGGCGCAGCCAGTGCGAATCTCGACGCCGCGCCGCCGCACGGCGCCGAGCACCGCGTCGGTAAGCGAGCGAGGGTTGACGGTCGCTTCGTTGGGCAGAAATGCAGCGGCGCGAGCGTTCTGTCCGAGAGATGGTTCGAGGCGGCGGGCCGCATCGACCGAAAGCGACTCCATCGGCAGTTCGAGCCGGCGGTATTCCGAGAATAGGACGTCTCGCTCGGATTCACCCTGCGGCGCAAGAAAAATTTGGAGCGCTCCTGCACGCGCAAACTCGACCGATTTGCGGGAGATGTCTTCAATGGCCGCCACGAATTCAGGATAAATGCGCAGGCTTTCTTTCATCAGTGGGACGAGTGGCAACGCTTCGGGTGAATCGGGGCCAGGAGACAGCATCCCAGCGGCGGCCCAAGAGGCTTCTTGTCCCGGCTGCTGGCGGTCGAGGATGACGATGCGCACCTTTTCGGCGGACAACTCGTACGCGATCGACGCGCCGATCAGCCCGCCACCAACGATCGCTACATCGAAGGAACCCACGAAGGCAATCCTAGCAGCAAACGCGTCGACATCCCAAACAGTGGTCGCAGCGAGCCACCTGTGTCAGAACGAATTTACGAGCTCTACGGAAAGCAGCCGCGCTTTTTGAGCCAAGTTTAGCGCGCGCGCCCAATCACCGCTCTTACTGGCATCGCGCGACTGAGAGAGGAAGCTGCGAATCTTTTCCGCGAGATCCTGTTGACCGGCGCTGAGCTGCTTTCCGGCCACCTGAGCCAAATTCTTCTCCGCAGCGGACATATCTTCACTCGTCTTACGCTCGTAGCTTGCCTGATCGTCCGCAGAAAGTTGAGGAGAAATTTGCGGAGCTGGAGGGCGCGTAGGCTGTTCCGCCGGCTCCGCAGGAGTTTCGGAAGGCTTCTTAGGCGCCGGTTTGTGGGGCGGCGCGGGAGGCGGAGTGGCGGTAACTGGCAGGGAGTCGGTTGTGGGGGCAGCATCTGTTTGCGGCGGCAAATCTGGAGCCGGTGTTGCTGCGGGCGGTTGTTTCTGCGTAGGAGCAGGCGCCGACGGGACTGGTGCCGCGGCCTGCACTTGGTGCTTGCATCCGGCGAGTCCGAGAGCCGCGGACACAACGAGCGCGGCGACAACAGAAGCGTTTTTAGGACGGCTGGGCATTTATCTTTTTTCTTCGGCGAAAGGCTGGCTGAAATTCCGGGTCTTACCTGCCACCGTTTCGACCGAGCGTGACAGGGGCAGTTCCACGCGGAAAGTGGTCCCGCGCCCAACCTGCGAATCGAATTCTATCCGACCATTGTGCAACTGCACAAATCTAAACGTGTTGGCTAACCCGATGCCGGTACCACCGGGGCGGGTGGTGAAAAAGAGCTGGAAAATCTTCTTCTGGTTCTCGAAGGGAATCCCCTCTCCGGAATCGGCAACGGCAATCACGGCGGAATCGCCAGTGTGAGTCAGGCTGAGCGTAACTCGCCCCGCGGCGCCAGTGAAGTCGCAGGCATTGAGGAGCAGATTGAGAAACGCCTGCTGAATGAGTTGCCGGTCGATGAGGACATACGGGTGATCGGAGCCGAGTTCGACGCGCAGCTCAACACCGGCTTTGACGACGGCGGGGCGGGCCGCGTCCAGGACTTCTTCGAGAAGCGCGCGGAGATCTGTTTCCTCGAGGTTAACTTCGACAGGCTTTGTGAAATTTAGAAATGTCTTCACGGCGCGGTCGAGCCGGTCAATCTCGCTATCGAGCATTTTTACGGCCTGCTGCGGTTCGGGATCAATTGGCATATTGGCCTTGAGAACCTCGAGCCAGAGGCGCATCGAATTCAGAGGATTCTTCACCTCGTGGGCCACGCCGGCGGTCACGCGGCCTAGTGCTGCAAGACGCTCAGAGAGTTCGAGATGGCTGCCGATACGCTCAAACGACTCGATGTCCCGAAGGGTGAGCAATGTGCCCATCTGAGCGCCGTGCTCACGGACGGATTGGGCGTGCAATCCAACCTTTTGAGGACCGGACGGGCCCGAGAGAGTGACTTCCGCGCCTTCGATCGGTTGAATCTCGTTTCCTTCCATGCGCAGCACGGCTCGAACCGGGTGGCCGGGAGGAAAGATCTCGCCGGCGCGGCGTCCCCGCAATTCTTCAGGCCTTCCGCCGAGGAATCTCTGCATCGAAGGGCTGACGAGCACGGCGCGGCCTTCAGAGTTGAAGAGCAAAAGGCCGTCCTCGAGGCCGCCCATGACTTGATCGAGATTTTCGCGTAACGTACTGAAAATTTCGCGCACGTCTCGCAGCTGCTTTCCAATTCCGACGATTTTCGTGCTGACTAGTCCCAGTTCATCTCCGCGCTCGACGGGTTCAACATCGAATTCGCCGGCGGAGATGTGGTCAAGCTGTTGAGTGATGCGCTCAATGGGAGCGAGGGATACGCGACTCACGACGGCGGCAAGAAGAGTTGAGAGAAAAACGGACGCCAGGGCGTACAAAGCCGCGGATTGCAGGCTGGGCGAAATTTCGTCGCGGATCAGGGCAGATGAGAGGCCGATGCGGATGTCGCCAAAAGGGCCGGAGCCGAGATTGAAGGGAAGTGAGTATTCGTAGACCTGGGGCGGCCCATAGAGCGTGCGGAGCTGTTCAAAAAAACCCGTGCGGACGAATGACGACACACTGGGACGATTGGCGACTTTCTGGCCACGCAGCGATGCATCGCTTGAAACCAGGACGATTCCGTTGCGGTCGCTGATCGTGACTTCATAAATTGTGGGCGAGTATCCCACCGCAGATTCGATCAGGGAATTGAGAGTGCTGCTGTTGTCGAAGGAGCGCATGACGTAGCGGCGCAGATCGTCGGAGCTGGGTGATGCGGGAGATTCGCCGCGTTCGGCTGAGTCCGCCAACGCATTTTGGCAGGCGAGAAAGATTTGCTGTGCGACGAAGCGGGCACGATCGTCCGCCTGGCGCAGAACCTGGCGCGTCAAGCGAGCGAGGTAAAGCGTGGAAACGATTGCGACGACCGCCAGGACCAGCAGCGATGTCGCAAGCGTGAACTTAGTTTTCAGGCTGAGACGCATCGCCCCGACCGGCCTCGTATTCCTTGAGCTTATTGTGGAGGGTTTTCAAGCTGATGCCGAGCAATTCAGCTGCGCGGGTTTTGTTCTGGCTGGTAGCCGCCAACGTCTGGAGGATTAGCTCACGCTCGACCGCATCCACAGTGGTCCCGACCGGAAATCGAAGCGCGCCTAGACCCCCGGTAATCGTGGCTGGGGCGCGGCCAAATTCCGACGGAAGATCGGAGCGAGAAACCGTGCCCCGGTCGGAAGCAATCGCGGCGCGCTCCAGCACGTTTCGTAGTTCCCGGACATTTCCAGGCCAAGGATATGACCTGAACATGTCCATGACGTCCGAGCCCACACCTGCGACTTTTTTCCCGTGCTTCTCGGAAACTTCTTCGAGGAGGCTCTCGACGAGAAGCGGCAAGTCTTCCTTGTGATCGCGAAGGGGCGGCAAGTGAATATTGAACACGTTTAAACGAAAGTAGAGGTCCTGGCGGAGGTGTCCGTCCGCAACCGCTTGCTCGGGATTCTTGTTCGTTGCGGCCAAAACGCGTACATCGACTGGCGTTTCCACTTTGCTGCCCAGCCGCCTGATTTTGTGGTCTTCGAGAACGCGCAACAACTTCGCCTGCGTAGGTGGCGGCATTTCTCCGATTTCATCGAGCAATAGCGTGCCGCCGTCGGCAAGCTCGAAGCAGCCGATGCGGCGCTCGGCTGCGCCGGTAAAGGCGCCTCGCTCATGCCCGAAGATTTCGCTCTCCATTAGAGATTCGGGAATCGCGGAGCAATTAATCGCAATAAAGGGACGTTCAGCCCGGGGTGAAAGCATGTGAATTGAGCGCGCCACCATTTCCTTGCCCGAACCGGTTTCACCCGTAATGAGGACCGAAGCAGTGGAAGGTGACGCCATTTCAACCTGACGCATCACTTCCTGCATGGGGCGAGAGGCCCCCACCAGTACTCCGAGTTTTCCGGCCTCGCGGAGCTGGCGCGTAAGAGCCGCGACGGCCTTCCGGTCGCGCGATCGTCCCAAGGCGCGGTCGAGCAAGGCCTTGAGAACTGGCGGCTTGAGCGGTTTCTCGATGTACCAGAAGGCGCCGGCTTCAATCGCTTGCACAACGCGTTCATCGCTGCCGCGCCCGGTGATTATAATTACCGGAATTTGTTGGATTTCTTCGCCGAGGTGGGCGAGCAAATCGAGGCCGTTCATTCCGGGAAGCTCGACGTCTGCGAGAATCACGCCCGGACGAAATTCCGGAAATTTCGCGAGAGCGTCTTCGCCGCTTCCCACACCCAATACCTCATAGTTCCATTTCCGAAGCAGGGCCTCGTAGCCCTTGCGCGCGTTTTCTTCGTCTTCGACGATCAGGATTCGTTGCAGCGTCTGGTTATCTGGAGCCATTCCAACTTGAATCTACCAGGGGTCGGCGGGAAAACCAAGGGAACGGGCTTATGCGCCTGCCGGACGGCGTAACGGCCCGGCCCTAGCGTGAAGAAAATTTAGCGGTGGCGGCGCGGTTACGATCCGCTGAGGTAGAGCGGCCGTGTGAGAACAATTTCAAGCTTTGTGCCAGTTTGAAGCAGCAATTCCTTCCCAAGCCCGGACTCGGCCATGAAGGCATTTGCGGCGCCGATCGCAGCTCCGATGGCTGCGTCTTTCTTGTCCTTCGCATTCATGCCTGCAGAGGCGCCCACGAGCGCGCCTTCAGCCGCAGCTTGTTCTTCCTTGGGGCGCTTGCTGGGCGGAGTTTCAATTTCGCCTTCGTGATCATAGGCCACATGGACCGAATGCACGCCGGGAGCATCGATCAACTCCGCTACCAGGGGTATACGAGCACCGCGCGTTTCAATGTCGTCAAAGGTAAGCCAGATTTTAGCGCGTCCGACTTTGCCGGCGGCCTCGACTTTGTCGATGTGACCAAACACTTCCGCGCCTGCGGGAAGAACTGCTCCGTTGACGGTGGTGATGGGCTGTAGCGTCCGAGCCTTGAAATGCTTGCCCGCTTTGTCTTCTTTGGTGCTCAGGTCATCTTGGAGGCCGATGAGAATGCGGGTGCCGGAGGCGACCTGATCGGATGCGAGTTGGGTTGAGGGTTTGGTCTGCTGCGCTGGGGAATTGACTGGCAAGCCGGCGAGAGTAAACGCGGACGCCAGAGATAATAGCAATATTGAGCGGCTCATTGGATCCTCTACGTGGCTGAACTCTTGCGCCTGAAACTTGGTGCTTTCTCCGGGAGCTAGAAGGAGCTCCATTTGAAAGCCGAGAGGTAAGATGACACAAAATGGAGGAGGGTGGCCTAAGCGTTTTGCAGATGTGCGCCATTTTGTACTGTTCGGAACCTGGTGCGGAAAAAAGCTGTTCTGGAAGGCGTGGCAGTGAACTATAATCCCCCCGGTTTTACCCGTTTACTCGTGACTTCCCATGTTGCATTGTATGCCCTGGTTTCGGTACAAGGATGAAACGCGGGCGCCTTTGGCCTCGAAGCGATCCTGCGGCGGCAAAGTAATGGCGGACCATTCACCGGAAATCGGAGGAGCGGATGAGATCTAGTTGGCGCGCTGCGGTGATGCTTATTTTGGTTCTGTTCCTCGTATCCGCAAGCTTTGCGGATGAGAAAAAGCGGAAGGGCGACGACTCTTCGGTTTCTGCGGATGACGCATCGGCTGTGAAGTCGGCGAAGGACGCGCCGACGGGCCAGGCTGCCTTTGGCGCCGCCATTCCCGCTTCCAAGTCGAATGCGAAGTCCGATCCCGCGGCGATGCGAGATTCCGAAGAGGAGGCATCCGAAGGTCCCAAGTGGGTTCCCATGCCGTCCTGGAACGGGAATCCCGGGCTTTTCAATCTTGAAACGGGCGACACGTTGCCGAGAGGTGCGTTCGACTTCACGGCGGGCGTGAACAAGTTTTCGCGGATGCCTGGGGACATCACAGTGCTCCAAGTGGGACCGGCGTTTGGCGTGGGCGTGAACCGCTGGCTTTCGCTGTTTTTACAGATTGATGCGGATGAACACATCCACGTGGACGTTCCCAGCAACCTGAGCCTTGCGTCTCCAAATGGAATCCAATTCCGCAACACGATTTACGATCCTCTGATCCCGGCTATTGCTCCGGGAGTGAATCCGGCCTACGTGGAGGATTTCCCGTTCGCATCTCACAACGGCGGCGGAATTGGCGAGATCGATTTGGGGTTCAAGATTGGACTTCTTTCCGAGAAACACGGGAAGCCGATAAGCCTATCGATCCGCAACGACTTCTATATCCCGACCAAGACGTCGCTTAACGATTTGCTCAGCAACGAGGTGCAGTCTGGGAAGTTTAACTACGGGATCGGATTTGAGGCCAGCAAACATCTGATGCACAACAGTATTCTAGCGACGTTTAACTGGGGTTACCGCTTCACCCGACGTTCGAGCTTCACGATTCCCGCAGGTGTCGGAGGGGTTACAGGTGTTGTCGTCGACCCGATTCCAAGCGCAGCCCGTCCTGGCGGAACAACGACGCCGACGACGAGGGTTGCCGTGCTGAACACCTCCGATCAAATGACTGCCGGGGTGGGATTACTCATGTTCCCGCAAAAGCGTTTTCAAGTAATTACGGAATACAACGCGCTGATTTTCGTCGGCAGCGGAATTCCGAACACCTCGTTTGGCGCGCGCGATCCGGTAGACAGCACGGAAGGCATCCGTCTTTACCTCATGAGAAACGTTGCCATCGACGCGGGTTACCGGTATTCGCTGAGCCTGTCGCAACATTTGGATCGCAACGGCTTCATTGCAAAGCTCGGAATTGGTCTGCGCCGGGAGGAAAGGGAAGCGTCGAGAAAATCCGACATTTTGACGTCGTCCTGCTCCGTCGATACGCCTTCCGTGAGTGTGGCGTCCGGAAGAATCGTGCAGGCGAACGCGAGTGCGACGGACACCTACGGTTATCCGCTCTCGTATAGCTGGAGTGCCACCGGCGGAAAAATTGAAGGCAATGGCCCGTACGCGCGTTGGGATTCAACCGGCGCGGCGCCCGGCGCTCATAAGTTGACGGTACGTGTGGACAACGGCCGGGGCGGCACGTCGAGTTGCTCGATGGACGTGAACGTGGAGCGACCGCCGAATCGTCCGCCGACCATGTCCTGCTCGACCGACCGAACTCCTATCGTGCAGGGTGAAAGCACCGGCATCACGGCCGACGCTAGCGACCCGGACAACGATCCGCTGACCTACAGCTACTCGGCCACATCGGGGCGCATCGCCGGAATCGGAGCGAAAGTGCAGTTCGATTCGACTGGCCTGCCGGCCGGCAGCTACGCGGTGAAGTGCAGCGTCGACGACGGCCGGGGAGGGACAGCGGACGCCTCCACCAACGTGGTTGTGCAAGCGCCCCCGGAGGTCCATGAACTGGAAGTCAAGCTTGCCCTCCACAGCATCTACTTTCCAACGGCTCAGCCGACGGCTGCGAAGCCCGAAGGTGGCCTGGTCGACAGCCAGCAGCAAATCCTCACGTCCCTCGCCACGGACTTCGTGAGGTATCTCAACTTCAAGCCGGATGCGCATCTGATCCTGGGCGGCCACACGGACGACCGCGGTTCGATTGATTACAACAAGGCGCTCTCGGAACGGCGCGTCGAGCGCGCCAAGAGTTTCCTGGTCGAACACGGAGTCCCGGCCGGGAGCATCGAGGTTCGGGCGTTTGGTAAGGAGGACGAACTGTCGGCGGACCAGGTGAAGGAGCAATTGCAAGAGGACCCTGACCTGAGTCCGGATGAGCGCAAGAAAACGCTCGACAATTTGGCTGTCATTGTCCTGGCAAACAACCGGCGCGTAGACGTGACCCTCAGCACCACCGGCCAACAGTCCGTGCGGAGGTACCCGTTCAACACCAAGGACGCCCTGGCGCTGATCAGCACAAAGGGTGGCGAGAAGGAACCGCACGCCGTCAAGAAACAGAAGAAGCGGTAGCCGGAGTAAAGTGGGAACGGCTCGGCAGCCGCGCTTTCGGTCACAAAGTCAGAAGCGATTCGGGGAATAGGCGTTTGTGAAAGCCTCAATACCTCATGGCTGAGGGCGCGTGTGTGCCGGAACGAGAGAACCCTTCCATAATGGGAATTCCGGGCTTCCCAAACCTGCATTTGTTACCCGCCGCTAGACTTACGTGATTGCGTACTAATACGGACTTGTTAATTTTCCCAAACTGACACTACACTCCCGCCGGTTTGAGCTTGCTTCGCGCAACCAAGAGCTTTGGAATCTGGAGTATTGCGGAGTGTTCCCCAATTGGTATGCGCCTTGCTTCGGGATTCAGGAAATTATGACTCAACAACCGACGGGAATCAAAATGAAACCTCTGGAAAATCGTGTGGAAAGTATTGCCGCGGCTGAGTCTTTGGAACCAGTCCAGCGGCCTGTCGCAATAACCGCACTGATAGTGGACGACGAGAACGCAACGCGCGACCTCTGTCGCGACGTGGTAGCCGATTCGGGGCTGCGTGCGCGCACCGCTTCTACCACGGAACAGGCACTCGAAATCCTGGAACAATTCCCGGTAGACATCGTGATCACAGACTTGAGGGTGCCACAGATGGGCGGCCTCGAATTGTTGCGGAGAATTCGCGAGATGTATCCGCAAACATCGGTGATAGTGCTCACACAATACGGCACAATCGAAAGCGCAGTGGAAGCCACAAAAATGGGGGCCGCGGACTACGTCACGAAGCCGTTTCACGTGCCCGATCTTCGCAGCAAACTCAACCGAGTGGTGCGCTTACTCGAAGTAGACCAGGAAAACCGGGTGCTGCGTGAACAGCTTCGCACGCGTCCAGGATTTGGAGGTCTGATCGGCACGTCACCAAAAATGCAGCGCGTTTACCGGTTAATCGAAAAGGTGAGCCAGCACAGCTATCCGGTGCTCATTTTGGGCGAAAGCGGGACGGGAAAGGAACTTGTCGCCAAGTCAATTCACTTTTTCGGCTTGAGGCGAAACCGGCCCTTCGCGCCCGTGGACTGTTCGTCGCTGGTGCCGACGCTGATCGAATCGGAGTTGTTCGGCTACGTTAAAGGCGCGTTCACCGGTGCCGTGCAGGCGAAGCGAGGCCTGATGGAAGCGGCCGACAACGGAACCCTGTTTCTCGATGAAATCGGCGACTTGCCCGTGGATCTGCAGGCAAAACTGCTCCGCGCTCTTCAGGAAAAGGAAATCAAGCCGGTAGGATCAACGGACCGCGTCTCCATCGCCGTGCGCATCATCGCGGCCACCAACCGCGATCTTGAGGCGGCAGTCCGGCATGGAGCATTTCGCCAGGACTTGTACTTCCGCCTCAACGTGGTGCAAATCAAGGTGCCGCCGCTGAGAGAGAGAAAGAGCGACATTCCGATCCTTGTGAATTGTTTCCTCGAAAAATTCGGCGAGGCCCATGGCCGCGTGCGAACTATTTCAGAGGATGCCATGGCGCGCTTGATGGCGTACGACTGGCCCGGCAATGTCCGGGAACTCGAGAACGCAATCGAGCGTGCAGTTGCGCTCGGGTCCGGACCTATCGTGCATGTCGGAGATCTGCCTTCGAATATGCAATACGGCACGGCCGAGCGGTTGCCGGAGCGCGACGAATTGCTTCCGCTGGAAGAGCTAGAGCGGCGCGCGATATTGCGCGCCTTACGGGAGGCGGCGGGAGACAAACTCGCTGCCGCGAAGTTGCTCGGTATCGGCAAGACAACGCTCTATCGCAAGCTAAAATTATACGAAACGCAGTCACAGGCCAATTGACGATTCGGACCGCAATCGTCACCGTTCCTTCCTCGTTCAAGTTTTCGTTTCAGAACCGCTGCGAGTAAACGGTATCGTATCGGGAACCTTGTATCCCGCTCGTACCTCCTTGTCTAGTCCAATCCGCTGAAAATGGGGATGTTACACAAAACGCGCACTTGGTGGGGATTATGCATGGGAATCTTCATGCGAAGCGCGATACATACCGGGAAGCAAGAACGCCTGTGGCGATCCGCGCGCTACTTCGTCGAATATACTCTCACGATTGGCGCCGCATTGCTGTGCAGCTATTGGATTCTGCAGGGGCGCTGGTAACCCCCGCCGATGAGAAATTCTGGGCTCCGGCCTCGATCCCTCCAGCCCAATTTGCTGGATGGGTCTCCAATTCCGAGTCTGAATTCATCTGTTGACGTACTCGACCCGCTTGAGGATGCAGCGTTCCGTGCTGTTTTTGACACCAGCGCTGAGGCCCTTGCGGTTGTGGATAGGCTAGGAATTCTCCGCGCGGCCAACCGCCGCGCACGGGAAGTGTTGCGATTAAAGGAATCAATTTCTCCACTGCAACCTGAGGACGGTCTACTCTCGCCGTCACTCGCGGTCGAGTTCCTGGCATGGTGCCAGCGGGTCATGACGCTGCGCGAGCCGTCGAGTTTCGACACGGTGCTTCCGATCGGGCTACGGGTTCGGATCGCGTTCAGAGCCGTAATGGAGAGCTCCCAACAATTGCTGCTGTGTCTCGAAGAAACCTCGGTTGTCCAGCGCGCGGAGGCGAAGTGGCGCCACGTGACCGCGGAACTGGCTAGCGTCCTTGAATCCGTTCAGGCGGGCGTGATTCTGGTGGATTGTTCGGGACGCGTTCGGTCCTCGAACGACCGGTTCGCACAGTTCTTTGGACTCGACAGGCGCATCCGGAAAATCCTAACCATGGAAGATCTTGAGACGCTGGTAGCCAATCGATGCCGCAGTGCTCAGCATTTTGCCGCACCATGGAGGTCATTTGTATCGGGCCAGGGAATTCCCGGACACGATGAGTTCGAGATAACACGGCCCATGCGCCGGGTGTTCGAGCGATTTTCTCGTCCGGTGCTCGAAGCCGATGGATACGCCATCGGATGGCTTGAACTGTATAACGACGTTACCGGAGAGCGTCAGATTCAGTCGAAATTGCTGCAGACGGAAAAAATGGCGGCGCTGGGTCAACTTGTTTCCGGGATTGCGCATGAACTGAATAACCCGCTCACCGCAATCATGGGTTACGGACAACTGTTGCTCGGCCACGGGCTGCTACCCGCACAACTCTCCGAGGCCAGCAAGATTTATCAGGAAGCGGAACGCGCCCGACGAATCGTAAAGAACTTGCTTTACTTCGCAAGAGAGAACAAACCCGAGCGCACCCGCGTGGATGTGAATGAGATTGTCGAACGGACTCTTGGGCTGCGGAGTTACGAACTCAGAGTGGAAAACATCGCAGTCAAATGCGACCTCGCCGGCGATCTCCCCGAAACCATGGCTGACCCCCATCAACTGCAGCAAGTAGTGCTAAATCTCCTCGTAAATGCTGAGCAGGCCCTACTCGAAGGACGAGGACGGGGAAACGTGAGCATAAGGACTCGCCGCCTGTCCGGCGACCGTATTTCACTGGAGATCTCCGACGATGGGCCCGGAATTCCCCCGGAGATTGCTTCGCGAATTTTTGAACCGTTCTTCACCACCAAATCTTCGGGCGTAGGTACCGGCCTGGGTCTCTCAATCGTCTACGGCATCGTGCGGCAGCATGGGGGAGAAATCAGTGTTGAGAGTACGAATGGCGGAGGAGCAAAGTTTTTTATTGAGCTGCCGGTGATAACGGTGTCTGTGCCACAGCGCGTTCCAGACCCATCCCGCGAAGCGCTCGCTTCTGACCAATCTGGCATTTCGTCCAAAGGGCGAGTCCTGGTGGTCGAAGACGAGCCGACGGTCGCTCAACTTATCGTAGACGTGCTTCGCGAAGAGGGACACGACGTGGAAGCGGTACTGGACAGCCAGGAGGGCCTGACGCGCATCGCGCGGCACGATTACAGCTTGGTGATCTGTGATTTACGGATGCCAAGGCTTGACGGTCGCGCGTTCTACGAGGCGCTAGTCCGGGCAGGGAGCCCCATGGCGGACCGCATTATCTTCATCACCGGTGATACGCTTGCCCCACGCACGCTCGAGTTTCTCGAGCCCAGTGGCTTCCCGTATCTCGCAAAGCCCTTTCTGGTGGAGGAATTGAAAATCGCGGTTAACCGGATGCTCGGGCGGGGACGTACGAGAGCACGGGATGCCGTTCGGCCGCGGGTGCGGACGAACCAAGGCGCGAACTCACGAACTTGAGAACAATAGATGCCATCGCAACGCCCACCCCCGCGGGAGGGCAAGTCCGCGTAGTCTTTGGGATTGGGGATTCTCGCCTTGCAAAGCGACTAGCAGATGAGGTTGGGCGCTTTACAAGCCTCGACGCGCTCGCATGTCCCGCCTCCCTGGAAGAATTGCGCGACACTGTGACACGGACGCGGCCAGGGGCAATTCTGTTGGATGATATGTTCCTCGGAGGGGTGCCATTACTGGAATCATTATGTCGACTAACAGAAATCGCGCCGGTGATTTTGCTGGCGCCCGCGGCGCGGCAGGCGCAGGCTGCGGACCTCGTGGCGGAAGGCGACTTAGAGTTTGTGGTGCGTGTTGGAGACTTCGTGCCTCTAACCGTAAGCCTGCTTGAACGCCGAGTGCGTTGGGCCGAAAGAGGGAAGTCAGCGTCTGGGCGGTCCTGGGCCGAACTGCCCGAAGACATTGCCGAGATTTTTCGGCACGAAATCAACAACCCACTCACTGGGATTCTCGGCAACGCGGAGTTGCTTCTGGCCCACCGCGATCGTATGCACGCGACAGATGCGCAACGGCTTGAAACCGTTGTCAGCCTCGCGGTACGTCTGCGAGAAACGGTGCGGCGACTTAGTAATTTCCCAGGGATGGCATCTATCCCCTAAAATCGGCCTAATCTTTCGCGTTCGCCATTGTTGTATGGCGATGGAATTAGCGAGCGCTGCGTTCATCCGATGGGACGGCGGCGGCTGCAGCGCGAGCGCTCGAAAGCATCGAGTCCAACTTCACACGCGACAAATATTTCCCCTTCAGAACCACGCTTGAAATTCTCCGGGTGTTGGCGATGTCTTCCAGCGGGTTTGCGTCGAGAAGAACCAGGTCTGCACGATTTCCGGCAGCAATGATTCCCGAGTCATTGCGTCCAAGAAAATCGGCGGGATTTCGCGTGGCTGTCTGCAGGGCTTCGAGAGGCGCGAGGCCGGCGCCTACGAGCTCTTTCAATTCCTCGTGGAGGCTAATCCCCACGAACACGTATCGATCGAGAGCGTCGCTTCCGGCAAGAAGTCGCACGCCGGCGCGGTGCATCTCGCCCGCCAGCTTGCGATCGTTTTCGAACTGGCGCTCCCACCACGCGGCCGCGTCGCGATCATCTTGGTTCGGTGATTTTGGAGGTTCCCATTCCTTTCGGAGCGCGATGGGGAGGTAAGCCAGTTGCGGATCATTCGGCGAGTCTTCGAGTCGGTGCGCGTTGACTCGAATCGTGAAGAGGGTTGGTGTAACCCACGTTCCATTCCGCAGGAATGTCCTCCAGAGGGTGCCAGCTTTGGCGGGTGAAAATGTGCGGTTCGCTTCGTCCGTAGCGTCAGCAACGGCTCGTTCCTCGCCACGCGCGGTTGCATCGAGGCTTCTTTGCCGCAGCTCCTCTTCTTTCGAGGAGCAGTCGAATGCGAGAGAGCTGTAAATGATGTGCTCGATGCTTTTTTGCCCGGCGTTCGAAGCTTCGATCGCATTTACTCTCGTGGGGATGTGGCCGGCAAACGGAATACCGTCGCGTTTCGCCTCCTCCGCGACAGCAAAATAGTCCTCGCGCGGCAGTTGAATCACTTTAATGAAGTCCGCTCCGCGCTTTTGCAGAGAATCCACGGCCGCACGGGCCTCGTCCATCGTCCCGACGCGAAGAATAGCCGGATCAGCGCGGGCGGGCGGCGCGCCGGAAGTTCGGGCTTGCAGAAGCATTGGCCCTGCAGCAACGATCGAAGGCCCGATCATTCGGCCGTTTTCGATTTCGCGGCGCCACGATTCAAGCGCGTCGAGATCGCCGCCCATATCGCGGATTCCCGTTATCCCATTCGCGATGAGAAGCGGGATCAATACATGTCTCGACCATTCCGGTTTAGCGCTCACTCCTGCAATATGCGTGTGCATGTCCCAAAGGCCGGGAATCAGGTACTTGCCGCGCCCGTCGATGAGAAGTTCGCCCTTTCGCGGCTTATGTTGAAAGCCAGCGGCTTTGCCGATCGCTTCGATCCGCCCTGCGGAAATGACGACCGTCATGTTGGTTTGTAGTGGGCCGCCCGCCGTGTCGACGATCGTCACGTTCTCGATTGTTAGTGGCAGATCCGTTGAGCGTGCTTGTTGCCGGGAGGCGGCGAAAACGAGAGCGGCGAAGAAAGATAAGACAAGCGCGAGCGCAAGAAATTGAGTCCGATTCATTCCAAAAGTCCTTGCAACGCCCGCCGCCGCTATCCTATTCGTGCAGACACGCCACGTCAATTGCGTGTTTTCATTTGCGAATCGGCCGATTTCAGACGCCACCTATTTACTTCGGTCGCGAGATTCCCTACCATGAGCTTGTCTTCGAATCGTTCCTGGAGGCGATTCGCGTCCTACCGTTGTTCCCAAAGCTCATGGCGCGTGCTCCTCGACTAATCGTGATTGAACCTAATGGCGTTCGCCGTGAAACGCCGATCACCGCCTCTCCGTTCCGCATCGGACGCCAGGCCGGTACCGAACTCACTTTGCGTGACAGCCGTATCAGCCGGCAGCAAGCCCAGATACTGTCGATAAACGGCGGGTGGGTGCTGGAAGATTTGGGTAGCCGCCACGGTACATACGTCAACGGTGAAAAAGTCCTTCGTCACGAACTCCAGCCGAAAGACCGCATCGATTTCGGCATGGCTGATTCCTACAAGCTTGTTTACGTCGGCGAAGGTGCCACTCTCGAAGAATTGGTCGAACGAGTCGAGGCGCCCGCTCCCAAAGATCCGGGTTCGCGCGAGCTCCACCACTTGGGAGTTCTGCTCGAAGTGGCCCGGACGATGGGAACGGGACTTTCGCTCGAGGACGTTCTGACGGCCGTGCTGGATGCAACGATTCAAGTGACGAGGACGGAACGCGGTGTGCTACTGCTGGCGGGCCCGACAGGCGAGCTGCAAATGGCTGTGGCGCGCGATTCGCAACGCGGGACGCTCAGACCCGATCAATTGCAGGTCTCGCAAAGCGTAGTCAAGCGCGTGGTGAATTCAAGGCGAGAACTGATCGTTAGCGACATGGGCGATAACCCCGGGCTCAATCAAACGGAAAGCGTGGCGCGCCTGGAGTTGCACACGGTTGTTGCCATCCCAATTGACAAGTTGCCGGTGATCGAAACTCTCGACGCGACCATTTCTAGCAGACAGAGCGAACTGCTCGGTGTCCTCTATATGGACAGCCATACGCCGTCGAGCGCATTTAGCGATCTAGACCGAGAGGTCTTGCGAACACTGGCGCGAGAAGCGGCCACGGTGATCGAAAACGCGCGATTGTTTGCTGCTTCCCGGGCGAAGGTGCGTCTCGACCATGAAATCGAAATCGCGAGCCAGATTCAGCGGCAACTACTCCCGACGACTTTGCCGAATCTGCCTGGGATGGCGGTGGCCGGTTCCACCATTTCCTGCCACTCCGTCGGCGGCGACTGCTTCGACGTGATCGAGTTGGGCGGGGGGCGACATGGGTTCTTCGTCGGAGACGTTTCCGGGAAAGGGATTTCGGCCGCACTGATCGCCACCATGCTCCAGGGAGTTTTTTTCACCACTGCGGCAATGGACATCGCGCTTGCCGGCATTTTTTCCCGAGTGAATCTCTATCTCTGTACGCGAACTGGTGAGGACCGCTACGCCACGGCGTTCTATGGGATCCTCGACAAGTCGGGCCGCTTCGAATACGTCAACGCCGGACACGTGCCACCGCTTCTGAAGCGCAAGAACGGAGGTCTCGAAGGTCTTGGATCGGCGAATTTTCCGGTTGGGATGTTTCCCGAAGCCGAATACCAAAGCGCTCGGGCGAATCTCGAGCCGGGCGACTACCTTGTGATCTATACGGACGGAGTTTCGGAAGCTTCGAATCCCCGCAACGAATTGTTCGAAGAGGCACGTTTGCGCCAGATTATCGACGCCTTTGCCGGCGACACCGTGGAACAGTTGGGCGATGCGATTCGCGACGGAATGAAAGCGTTCACAGAAGGCGCACCGCAATCGGACGACATCACGATTCTTGTGATCCAGTACAAGGGAAATGTATGAAGCGGAAAGCGACCACGAAGCGCGCTTCTCCGCTCGAAACTCTGGAAAAGGTAGTCGCGACGCTTAACCCGGAAGTCGAGCCGGGCGAACTCGCAGCCCAGATGGTTCAGGTGCTCGCAAGGGCGGGGGGTCTTGATGGCGCGCGGTTGTGGCGCCTGGTAAATGGCACTCCAACCGTGTGGGAAGAAAGTGGCGATCTTCCGGCGCCTGATGCCGAGCGGGTCGAGAAGATTGTTCGCGGCAAGAGCGTTTCGGGCACGAATGGTGAATGCCAAACGTGGCTGCTCGGTCGCGAGGGAGCCTTGCTGGGTGTTCTTGAAGCGAATTTTAAAGGCAAGCTGGACATCGACACGCGCAGCTGGCTCGACCTCTTCCGCCGCTATGCTGGAGTGGCGCTTGAGAGCAGCGAACGCCGCCACGCCGTCATCGAACTTTCTACGATCGTCGAAGCGACGAAGCGTCTCAACTCGACGCTGGATCTTGCCGAACTTCTGAACATCATTCTTCAACTCACGATGCGGCAAACCGGCGCGGAGCGCGGCACCGTCTTCCTGATGGACCATGAGAAAAACGAAATCTGGTCGCTCGTCGGCACCGGACTCGATCAGCACGAAATCCGTCTGCCCGTGACGCGCGGAATCGCGGGATGGGTGGCGCAAAACGGCGAAGCTGTGAATCTCGCTGACGCGTACACGGACCCGAGATTTGAATCGGAAGTGGATGTTCGGCTGGGGTTTCGCACGCGTTCGCTGCTTTGCTTGCCGATTCGGAACAAAGACGGCGAGACAACCGGCGTTCTGCAACTCCTGAACAAAAAGTCCGGACCATTTACGCAGGGAGACGCGGCCATGCTTCGAAACATTTCCGATCATGTCGCCCTGGCGCTCGAGAACGCGCAACTTCACCGCGAGATGGTGGCGAAGCAGCGCATGGAGCGCGATCTGGCGCTCGCCCGAAGCATTCAAATCGGGTTATTGCCTGAAAGACCGCCTGCTTTGCCCGGCTTCGATATTTCGGTTTCGCATAAACCTTCGCTCGAATGCGGTGGCGATTACTACGATTTCATCCCGCTGGGTCCCGACACGATGCTTGTGGTGGTCGCGGACGTGGAAGGCAAAGGCGTCGGGTCGGCTATGGTGATGGCAAACTTACAGGCGACTCTGCACGCACTGCTAGCGCATCTGCACTCACTTGAGCGCCTCGTCGAATCGCTTAACGACATGATCCTGTCCGACACGCGCGGGCAGAAGTATATGACGATGTTTGTCGGCCTGCTCGATCAGCCACACAAAACGTTCCATTACGTGAATGCTGGGCACGTGCCCCCCGCGGTGGTCCGCGCGAACGGCGATATCGAATATCTTCGTGAGGGCGGGATGGTGGTGGGGCTCTTTCCGAGCGTGCACTTTGATCGGGGCCACGTCCGGCTCGGAACGGGCGACATTCTAGTGGCATGCACTGACGGGATAACGGAAGCGATGGATCGTAACGACGATGAATTCGGATCGGAGAGGCTCGTGCAGCTCGTAGCCAAAGAACGCGGATTGCGCGCTCCAGAGATCGTCCAATCGGTGCTTACCGCTGTGGATCTTTTTTCGCGCGGCGGCACCCACGAGGATGACCGCGTGATCCTCATCATGAAGGTGGAGTAGTCCCCCAGCTCGGCGCATCTCCTTCCTTCCATTTCGGCTTTGCCCCGTCAGGGTTTTCAGTGTTTCCGCCGCCGACGCTTTGCTTGCTTACCGAAAATCTCGTTCATCCGTGCCTTCTCTTCGGGCGTCAACTGATTGGAATCCGCGAGACTCTTTACCAGACTTTCTGCGGAGTCACCGAAAAGGCGATTTAGGATATCGCGAACTGCCTCACGCGACCCATTTTCGGGCGGCGTTGTCGACGACAGTTGCTTGGCGAGGTTGGTTTTCGATTTCCGTTTCACTTTCTCTTGTTTGTTCTTATTGTTCCGTCGCAACGGATGAGTGCCTCCGGGTTTAGGGCTCTCTGGAGCTTCTTTCAAAGAGATCGATGACTCGGCTTTCGTACTCCGCCGGCTTGCGCCCGAGCGCTGAGGCATGCTCGGCTCCGTCAACGATCCACAATCCTTTCGGGCCCCGCGCTGATTCGTAGATTCGCCGAGCATGGCGGCATGGAATCCTGCGGTCCCGGGTTCCGCAGATTAACAAAACGGGAAAAGGGCGCGCCGCGACAGCTTTTTCAGGCGAAGCATCCTCCGGCTTGAACCCGCCCTCTTTCTCAATCGCGTGCATCGCCACCTTCACTGCGGGACGAAATAAAGTTTTTCCGAGCCACGATCCAATGAAAAGGCCCGCATAGTCGTAACTGACTTCGCGTAAATTTGCGAAGGGATCTTCAGCAGCGACTGCCTCTATCCGCGGCTCAACCCCCGCCGATTGCAGTGCGAGCGCAGCGCCCATTGAAACGCCCAGTGCATAAAGGTGCCGGACGTTCTCGCTGGCATAAAGCGCATCGACAACCGCGATAGTATCGTACCGTTCCTTCCAGCCAAACGTTACCATGTCGCCCCCGCTTTCGCCCTGTCCGCGCGAGTCCACCATCACGACGCTGTAACCATGCCGCAGCAAAAACTCGGCATGACCCGAACATCCGGCTCGATTGTCGGCAATCCCATGGAACAGAAGCACCCAACTACCGATAGGAGCGCGTGGACGAACCTTCCAGCCTCGCAGCACGATTGCGTCTGGTGCGCGGACTTCAAGATCCTCTTTTGTCGCGCCCGTATTCCGCAGCATTCGAATCGTCCATTCCATTCGTTCCTCATTCAAAGGCAGACGCTGGGGATGCAGAATCCCTCGGCCGATGGCGCTGCCCGCAAGAGCCGCGAAAAGCGGCGCAATTACCAGGATGATGACGACGAGATGGATCGCCTGCCGCATCAGAAAGGCCACCTGATGGTAATACGCACGCTTGAATTGGGATGTTTCGAATCCAGCTGAGTCGTGTGGGTTCGCGAACGATGTCGTCAAGATCCCGTGGACGCGTAGTGGCGCGTGCCAAAATTCCAGACGGAAATTGCGACCGTCAGGAACACTACGGCGACCACTGGCACAAGTGGAGCGTATTCGGGATTCACAGTGCGACCGAGCAACCTTACGCTGGGATAGAACGATGCGAGGCCGAACGGGATAATCCAGCAAAGGAAAAACTGCACAACTCCGCTGTAGATCGAGAGCGGGTAACGCCCGAATGCGATTACATTCCACACGGGCGGATGAACGCCGATGCGGTCCTCAAACCAGAACGAAACGGTGCTCAGAAGCAGAAAGATCGAAACGTAAATAATTGCCGCGCATGTGCCGAAGAAAATCAGTAATCCGAATTTAGCGGGCGTCCACACGACGCCGAGGCGCCGCGTCGCCCACCACATACAAAAAACGCCAGTCGCCACTTCTTGAAGCGACTCGATGCGAAACGTCTCAAATAGAACTTGAAACAGCGACGAGACCGGGCGCAGCAACACGCGATCAAACTTCCCTTCGATAATGTAATTGTTCCCGAAATCGTAGAGGTTCAAGCTGATCACGTTGAACAGGCCGTAAGGAATCTGAGTGAATCCCCACAGAAAAATTACTTCGTCGCGGCTCCATCCCGCGAGCTGCGTCGTTTTCTGAAACAGGACGACGACAAATCCAAGCGAGAAAATCGTCGCTGCAAAGCTTGTCGCCAGGCTAATCAGGAAATCTCCGCGGTAGCTCATGCGCACTTTAGCGTATTGCGTGAAGTAATCGTAAAAGAGCAGTGCGTGGCGACGAATAGGCGCGAGGATTCCGGTGTCGAATTTTTCGCGGCGCGGACTCTCCGGCAGCGAACTTACATTTGCCATCCCGCTATCCTCCGTGGATCGTGATATTGCGCAAAGAGCGATTCCACCATAGATGTGCGAGCACGAGCAGCGCCACGACCCACAACCACTGCGTGGCGAGAGCGCGGAATGCGGCAGCGCGGTCAAGCTTCCCAAGATAAATCTGCAGGGGTGTGTACGCGATATGCTCGAAAGGCAGCCACGCGAGCACTTTCTGAATTCTGACCGAAAAGAAAGCCATCGGAACCAGCAGGCCCGAAAGCAACTCGATCAGCCAGTACTTGGCGCGGATTAACGCGAGAATCGACTTTAGCGGAATTGCGCAAGTTCCAATCATGAAATTGATGGCGCCCATCAGGAAAAAACTGCCAATCACGCCAATAACGAAGAGGACAAAAGTCTCGCGTGATGCCGGCGCCTGTACTGGAAACACAAGCGCGACGACCAGTGCCACGGGCAGCGTTAGCAGACCGAGACGAAACGCCGACTCGCCCATCGCGCGCGAAATCCACATCCATTGCACCGAAACTGGTTTGATCAAATCCATGGCTATCTTGCCTTCGATCACTTCGTACGCCATTTCCTGATCGATCGTGTTCCAATAAAACGAACGTATGATCCATCCAACGCTGACGTAGGTAATCATCTGCGCCATGCTGTACCCGGCTATAGATTGTCCCGATCGGTACACAGCGCTCCAGATGAAGTAATACACAGTGACGTTGAGAAAATAGGTGATGATGCCGGTAAAGTACCGCAGGCGAAACGCGAGTATGTTGACGAAGCCGACGCGCGAAAACTCCGCGTAAGGCACCAGCGCCTGCACCCAACTGCTCATACGCTAACCTCGTTCAAAGCTTCGCCGGCGTAGATGCGCTTGACGATTTCCTCGATAGGCTCATCTTCGATCAGCAGATCGCGCACTTCGACGGCGGCCAGAATTTGCCGGATAAGGTCTGCGGTCACCACTTTCGTGCGGTCGAAGCGAATCCGGTAAGTCAACTCGTCAACCTGGTCTACTTCGAGACCGTCGCGAGAGAAGAGTTCAACGCCGCCCGCCTGCGCCCGGTCCTTTATCGCAAATTTGATTTGCTTCGTGCGTAACAAGCGCTCTTTCAAATGTGATAGCGGGCCGTCGTACAGAACCTTTCCGCGGTCGATGATCATAATGCGGCGGCACAATTCTTCGATGTCATCCAAATCGTGTGTGGTAAGCAAGACGGTCGTGCGGAATTCGCGGTTAATGGCGCGCAGAAAATGGCGAATTTGATCCTTCGCCACCACGTCGAGGCCGATCGTCGGCTCATCGAGAAAAAGCAGCGGGGGATTGTGCAGCAGCGCTGCGGCGATGTCGCACCGCATGCGTTCGCCGAGGGACAGTTTTCGTACCGGCGTGTGCAGGTAATCGCGGATGCTGAGGATTTCGTCGAAGCGTTCCATGCGTGCATCGAAATCCCTTCGGGAAACGTCGTAAATGCGGCGCAGTAGCTTGAAGGACTCGACGACGGCAATGTCCCACCAGAGCTGAGTGCGCTGGCCGAAGACGACGCCGATCGATTTCACATATTGTCGACGCTGTTGAAAGGGAACGAATCCGTTGATGCAAATCTCGCCGCTCGTGGGGACCAGGATTCCGGTCAACATCTTAATGGTCGTGGATTTCCCAGCCCCATTGGGGCCGATGTAACCCACCATCTCGCCGCGCTCGATTGAGAAGCTTACGCGATCAACAGCAGCGACCGTGCGATAGTCTCGGACGAAGAGATTCTGAATCGAACCCCAAATGCCTTCACGTCGCTTGAACGTGCGGAAGTGTTTGCACAGGTCCTGTACCTGAATTAGCGGATCAGGGCTCATCGTCACTTGAATTCTAGCATCGCCTTGGGCAGCGGAGCGGCGGGCCGCCGAATGCCTGCGCGATATTAGACGCGCACGTTCATGTTTTGTCTCGGAATGTTGCGGAGGATTCACCCAAAAGCAGTCCGCACTCGCCGCCCTGTCAAACTCGGAACAGCACATCCTCGCGGTTGAACATGCGGACGGCTGCGACAATTCCAATCGTGGCGTACACGCAAGTCATCGCAAACACGGCAGCCATCAGGGTCCAGGGATGATTTCCGGCGATGATTTCCTTGCTCACTAAACTTGTGTTTAGGATCGGCACCAAGGCCGTTTTCCAATTGAGTTCGATGCCGGGCAACGTGCCGATAATCGCCGGAGCGATTACGATGAAAATCAGCGGCGAAACGTACGTTTGAGCCTCGCGGTAACTTTTGGCGAAGAGCGCAACGGAGAGAAGCACAGACGCAAACAGAATAGCAATGGGCAATAGCATTACAACCACGCCGACAAGCGCAGCTGGGTCGATTGAGATCTGCCGGGTAGAGCCTGCACCGCCGAACATTCCGCGCTTGGTTAGAGCAAAAGTAATCCCGAGCGACAGCAGCGACAACACAGCCGTAGTGACTGACGCGACGACCACAGTCAGAAACTTGCCCATCACGAGATCGGTTCGCGCCACGGGGCTCGTGAGAATCGTTTCCATGGTGCCGCGTTCTTTCTCACCGGCCGTAAGGTCCATAGCGGGATACATCGCGCCGGTGAAGCAGAAAATTATGATCAGGTAGGGAATCAGACCGCCGAATATTGCAGCGCCCACCTTGGCCGGGGGAGCGACGTTCTTGGCGTCTACGGTGAACGGTTCAAGCAAGCGCGTCGGCAAACCGCGCGCGATGAGCGCTTCACGAGCAATATGCACGCGGTAGTCGTCAAAGAATTTTTGGAGTTTCTCTTTCGCCAGCTCGGATCTCGTGTCCGAATCGTAGTAGTCGATCGAGGCGTTTGCCGGGGAACTGCCGCTGGATGCATCAAAACCAGCCGGGATTTCCACCAGAGCGCGAATTGTTTTGTCAGACACTTCCTGCCTGGCATCAGTCTTATACGGCACGATTTGAATACCGGGAAAATCTCGGAGCGCTTGCACGACCTTCGGCGAATCCTCGCCCCCGTACACCATTACGAGTGAAACTTCCTTTTCAGCTTCGCCGCTGAATTTTTCCTGAGCCCAACCAATCACCACAAACAGCATCGGAAACGCAACCATCGGAATGATCACCATGGACCGGATCGTGCGTTTGTCGCGGAGCATGTCCCGCAGCTCCTTGCGAAATACGATCAGCGCGTTGCGCAGGTTCATCGGCCGTCCCCCGATGCTTCTACAAAAATTTCTTCGAGGTTGCTCTTCGCGTACCGCCTGCGGAGGTCGTCGAGTGTGCCTTCAGTTCGCAGGCGTCCGCCGTGAATGATTCCGATGCGGTCGCAAAGCTTTTCCACTTCCGTCATTACGTGAGTCGAAAAGATCACCGTCTTTCCCCGATCGCGGCACTGGCGAATGAAATCGGTGATGGATCGTGCGGCCATCACGTCGAGACCGTTGGTGGGTTCGTCAAAAATCATCACTGGTGGATCGTGAATCAGCGTACGCGCAATCGAAACCTTCTGCTTCATTCCTGTAGATAGCTTTGCGCATCGGCGATCGCGGAATTCTTCCATATCGAGAGTCTTGAAGATTTCGGATGTGCGGCGGGCGATTGTGGCGGAGTCAAGTCCGTACAGCTGCCCAAAATATTCGACGGTCTCCGCCGCCGTAAGACGGTCGTAGAGCGCGGTCGCCGTAGATAAAAAACCGATGTGCGCGCGCACCTGGGCGGGTTCACGCACAACATCGAAGCCGGCCACGCTGGCTGTTCCGGACGTCGGCGAGAGAATTGTCGCGAGCATGCGGAGCGTGGTGGTCTTGCCGGCGCCGTTAGCTCCCAGCAATCCGTAGATTTGCCCGGGCTCGCAGCGGAAACTGATGGAATCGGCCGCGCGAACGTCACCGCGCTTCTTGTCGCTAAAGACCTTGCTTAGCTCGTGCGCTTCGATCATTCCGGCAAGCCTCGTGTTAGCGTTCGGAGAAACAAATGGACAATCGCGACGGGTCTTCCATCCAGAAGCCGAACGCGACTCACCGCGCGATACTTACCGTTACGCAAGATACCTTGGAAAGATTACAGGTAGACTAAACTATTCACCCAACATTCACATTTGATAGGATTTGGGCATCGGCTGCCGGTTCCACAAAGAAATCGATTGTCAGGAGCTGTGCGAACGTACCAGCGCTAGCTCTAGCCCTTATGGCATGCAGAACAATGCTTGGCGTCGATGTGGTCCATTGTGACTTCGAACATGTTGTTGCAGCCGATGCAGACGCGGTGAATTTTCACCGCGGGCTTTTCCGCAGGTTTCGGGGCGCCCGCTGGCTGCGGGTGTTGCGCCTCTTGCGTATCGCTCATAAGCAAATTCTAACACGGGCGCCCAAATTTACGAGCCGTTCCTACTTTGCGAAGGTAGGCACGAGCGGCATGTAATTCTGACATCCCGGCCAAACCCCCGGGCATCTTAACTTAGTATGGAGGGGCTCGTTCCGGTGCTTCAGGAGGCACTTCCGGTGCCTTTACACGAGCACGCACCGGAGGGGTCTGTTACAATTTTCGTGATTTTGGGGGTATTCCGCGCGCAAGCCGCGGTACACAGTGGCGCGTAACGGCAAACGAATATGGATTGGTTTCGCGGTGGCCGCGGGGCTCGCCGTCATCCTGTTGGTGGCGCTGGCAGGCCGCGGCGACGTGCCGCAGGTCCGCATTGTAAGCACCACACGCGAGAACCTTACCGCCTCAATCACCAGCAACGGTAAAGTAGAGCCGCTTTCCCCGACCGTCGCGCACGCCGAATTTCCGACTTTCGTCGAAAAATTGATGGCCGCGGAAGGGCAATCGATCCACCGCGGGCAACCGATTCTAACGCTTGGCGTCGCGGACGTTCGCTCCCAATTGGCTCAGGCGCGTGCCAATTTGCTTGTGGCACAGTCGGATTTGCGAAACGCACGCACCGGCGGCCCTCCGGCCGATGTTGCGCAGCTCAATGGCGATTTGCTGAAAGCGCAATCGCAGGTTGCGAATCTCGAGCGAACTCACACGGCGCTGGAACAGTTGGTAGCCAAGCAAGCCGCCACGCAAGACGAACTCGCTCAAAACGAAGTCGCGCTAGCGCAGGCGCGCACGAACCTCAATACCCTTCAACAGAAAAAAGAGTACATGGCTCGACAGGCGGGCGTGGACGTAGAAGGTTACGAGCTGCGAGTGAAGCAATTGCAGGATCAGGTGCAATCGCTCGACGAAAAAGTCCGCTCAGCCACCGTTACTGCCACTTCGGATGGCACTCTTTATTCCTTGCCAGTTCACCAGGGTGATTACGTTCAGGTCGGCCAGACTTTGGCGGAAATGGCAGATCTGCGACAAGTGCGCGTGCGCGCCTTTGTGGATGAGCCGGACCTCGGTTGGCTTGAGATCAATCAGGTTGTCCAGGTGAGTTGGGACGCGAAACCGGCGAGCAGCTGGACAGGTAAGGTGGAACAAGTGCCGAAGCAAGTAGTGGGGCGAGGGACGCGCAGTGTGGGTGAAGTTCTTTGCTCGATCGACAACAGCAACCTTGAGCTTCTTCCAAATGTAAATGTCGAGGTGCGCATTCTTGTACGCGAACGCCCGAAGGCGCTTGTTGTGCCTCGTGCAGCGGTGCGCTACGACAACGGCAAACACTACGTCTTCGTATATGCAGGCGACAAGATTCATCGCCGCGAGATCACCGTAGGGATCGCGAGCGCGACGAAATATGAAGTGGTTGCGGGTCTTGCTGAAGGCGATCGCGTCGCGCTGCCGGAAGATCAGGAATTGCGCGACGGCATGGAAATCCGCCCAACGGAGGCGAAATGACCGTGAAACGGGCGCGCGTTGCGAAGGCTGCGTCAGCAGCTTTGATCGTGGTGGTTTTTCTGATGCCGTCGGCGTCGCAGGGTCACGCGTTCGCGATGGCAGTTCCATCCGCAGACGGCGCCGCTGCGATTCAAACGGCGCAGCGCCAGTTCAATCAAGGCAGTTACTCGAGTGCGATTTCCACTTTGCAAACCGCTCTTACGCAAAATCCTTCGAGCGCCGAGGCGCACTATTGGCTGGGCCGCAGCTACTACGAACTTCATGATTTCGATAACGCCGTCTCTCAACTCGAAAAGTCCATCGGCATCGATGACAAGAACTCCGTCTACCACCAGTGGCTCGGGCGTGCCTATGGAGGCAAGGCGGACAAGGAACGCAGTCTCTTCGACGCCCGAAAGGTGAAAAAGGAATTTCAGGCAGCGGTGCAGCTCAACCCGTCCAACATTTCAGCGCGCGAAGATCTTGAGGAATATTGCATCGATGCGCCATGGGTGGCGGGCGGAAACAAGGATGAGGCGAAAGCGCAGGTGGAAGCGATTACCGCCCTCGACCCGGTCCGGGGACATCTCGCTCGTGGCACGCTGTACGAAAAAGGCTCGAAAAAGCCCGAACTCGCCGAAGCTGAGTTCCGTCAGGTTCTAAGCGCGAAGCCGAAAGATATGGACCCATACTTCGATGTTGCCACATTCTTTCAGCGCCAGAATAAGGCGCCTGATCTGGAAGCCGCGATTCAGGCCGCGGCGCAGGTCAATCCCAACGACTCTCGCCTCGCATATTTCCGAGGCGTCTCGCGGGTGATTTCGAATTCCGAGCAGGCGCGCGCTGAAGAATACTTGAAGTCGTATCTCGCGAGCACTCCCGACCGAAGCGATTGGCCGTCGCACGCCTCTGCCCGCGAATGGCTCGGGCGTCTTTACGAGGCCCAAGGAAAGCGCTCGGAAGCGGCGGAGCAGTACCGAGACGCGCTCCAATTGGAACCCGGGCGCAAGCAAGTGCGCGCACGATTGGAACAACTCGAAAAATCGCACTAGGTGTGTCGCCTTCGGCCACGATTTTGACACAGGTCCAGCCATGACATTCAATTCTCTGCTGCAACCAAAATGAGCGCTCCGCGAAACACGCCGGTCTTCTGGAACGAGACGTGGAGTCTCGCTTGGCAAGCGCTCCGTGCAAATAAGCTGCGCGCGATGCTCACCATGCTCGGCGTAGTGATTGGAAGCGGCTGCATCGTGCTGGTGGTCACAGTGGCGCTCGCCGGCAAACAATATATTATCGGTCAGATCGAAGGTGTCGGAGCCAACCTCGTTTATGCGGAACTGATTCTGTCGAGCGCCTCCCAGCCATCCGCCCTGGCCGACCAGATCTCGCTCGACGACCTCGAGGCCGTGAAGCAGAGAGTTCCGCAGGTCGTGGAAGCGGCTGGAACGCGAAACATCCCCACCAGCGTGGTCGTCAGCTCCGTTGAACATCCGATCAACCTTGTCGGCGTTACCCAAGGTTTTCAGCAGATTCGCAATCTCGCAATCGAGCGCGGCCGCTACTTCGACCAAGACGACATGCTTTCGCACAGCAAAGTTTGCCTGCTCACTTCTGAACTCGCCAAGCTCGTTTTCCCTTCTGGGGGCGCCGTGGGAAACGAAATCCAGGTTGGGGAATTCCATTTTACGGTGATCGGCGTGTTTCACGAGCGCATCGCAACGTTCGGCCAAACGGAAATTACCCGCGAGTCCATGATCGTTCCATTTTCTTTGATTAAGTACTACACCGGAACCGAATACGTGAGGACGTTCTACGCTCAAGCAGACCGCTCTGAAGATGTTCCTTCGGTAACCCAGCAGATCCTCGAAGTCCTTCAGACCCGTCACCGCTCGGGCGCTCAGTATCGCGTGCAGAATTTAACGGGCATCCTCGAGACGGCGCGGAACATCTCCATGGCGCTTACGATTATCCTCATTGTGATCGCGTTGATCGCTTTGTCCATCAGCGGCGTCGGAATTATGAACATCATGCTCGTCACCGTCACCGAGCGCACTCGCGAAATTGGAATTCGCAAAGCCATTGGAGCGCCACGCGATGCGATTCTGTATCAGTTTCTCACCGAGGCGTTTCTGATCAGCGGCACGGGCGCGCTTCTAGGAATCCTGATTGCAGTTGCAATTCCCCTCGCCATCAATGTTCTTGTCAGCTTCTTTCCCGCCGTGCAGGGCATTTCCATTCCCGTATCCTGGATCTCGGTGGTGCTGGCATTCGTAGTATCCTGCTCCACGGGCTTGCTGTTCGGCTATCTTCCGGCCAATCGCGCCGCGCGGCTTCATCCAACGGAAGCGCTCCGCTATGAATAGGGCAGCCAACAAAAGAATCGCATGCCGGGCGGTAATTGCCGTGTTCTTGCTGTCTCTCGTCGCCGTTCCACCTTCGCGCGCGCAAGAGGCTACCTCCGCTCAGGACACGGGGAAGCTCACACTGCGCCAGGTATTGACCCTCGCTTTGCAGAACAGCCACGAGTTGGCGCTCGCTCGCGTCCAATACCGCGTTGCGCTCAATGCCGCGGGAATCACTCGCTCGGAGTTTCTGCCGAATCTTTACACAGGTTCGGGCGCGGCCTATACCAGCGGATTTCCCGCCACTCCTGGCGGTTCAGCGCCTGCGCTATTTAGCCTTTCATACACCGAATCTCTCTTCAATTTGCCTCTGCGCGGACAGCTCAAGGCCGCCAATGACCGCGCGCAGAACCAGAAGCTTGAAGTTGATAGAACCCGGGACGAAGTTATAGTCCGCACCGCTAGTGCCTATCTGGAACTGGCCAAGATCCGCCATTCACTTGAATTGTTGCGCAACGAACAAACAAGCGCGGAAAAAATCCTCGGTGTCACGCATGAACGCGCCGCCGCGGGACAGGAACTTCCTATCGAAGTCACGCGAATCGAGTTAACAGCTGCCCGAGTGCGCGAGCGAATTATCAAACTCGAGGGCCGTGAAGAAATCGTATCGCAGCAGATTCGCAACTTCACTGGTATTCCAGATGGCCAATCGCTGGACGTAGAGACAACGGAACCATCCTTCGTGGCCGATCAGCAGGAAAGCGAATTGATGAACCTCGCTCTACAAAACGATCCCACGATTAAGGAAGACGAAAACGAACGCCTCGCCCGCGAGCATCTTTTAAAGGGTGAACGCGGCGGATATTGGCCCACGGTGAATGTCGTGGGCCTTTACCAGGTGCTCGGAAAATTCAACAATTACAGCGAATTCTTCAACCACTTCCAGCGCAACAACGTCACGGTTGGCATCGACGTTCACATTCCTTTGTTCAGCGCCAAAACCAGAGCCAACGTCGCGTATGCCAAGAGCCAAATGGATGCTGCGGAACTCACGCTCGGCAACCGGCGGCAGGAAGTGCGTCTTGAAGTGCGGCAAAAGGCTCGCGACGTCCGCGAACTCGATGCAATTCGCGAAGTGGCGCGACTTGATCTGAAGCTGTCGCAGCAAATGCTCGAAATCTCACAGGCCAAATTCGATCAGGGACGCGCAACCCTTCGCGACATCGAGGAAATACGCCTCGAGGAAAGCGACAAATGGGTGGCCTTCCTCGACGCAGATTTCGCCCGCCAGCAGGGTCAGCTCACGCTCCTGCAGGCCACCGGCCAGCTCGCCAAAGTCTTCCAGTAGTTTCGCGTGCGCTCCTCTCTCGATGTTTCGAACGCGGTAAACCTGTCCTAAAGGTCAATTGTGCTTTCCGAACGAAACGCTAAGCTGGTTAAAGCGGCCGACGGTGCCGCGGAGAGCTCCCTTGCGTGCACGGCTAAATTGCAAATTCGGTGCAGTCGGATTAGCGGCGTTAGCTTGTCTTGTGTTCCCATCAAGCGCCCCTGTCGTAGCCGAGGCGCCCGCTGACGATGCAGCGCTCTCAGCCGCCATCTGCCCAATCGTTTATCCTGTGGATCAGTCCTCATCACTTCGCGGGGCGCACTTTCTTTTTTATGGCAACGGTTTCTTCATCAGCAACGAAGGATACTTTCTTACCGTCGCGCACGTACTGAGCCAACTTCACGGAGGCCAGCCCCACGTTCTGCTGCGCGCTCCCGCTGGGCCCCCGCGAATCGTTCAAGCCGCACTCGTGGCAATCGATCGCGACCACGACATCGCTATTCTGCGCGTCACGCCAAACCCGTTCGAAGGGAAGTACGAAGTTTCCTTTTTGCCTTTAGCCTACGGTCATCAGCAGCGCGGCGAAACGGTGCTTGCAGCAGCGCGGCGCCCCTTCAAGCCGAAAGACGCCTACACCAGCGAAGCATTGGTCGAGGAGCGTTCACCCGGCGAGGTATACGATTTCCAATTCTCTCAATTGGACAAAGGTCGAAGCGATACCGAACTATTCCTTTTCAATCACCAAGTGCAGTTCGGACAAAGCGGCGCTCCAGTTGTTTCGGTCAATTCCCGCGAAGTGATCGGCTTAGTCGAAGGTCAATGGCTGCGCTCAAGCCTCGTTCCTCTCACCACCGCCGTCAGTCAAGGCGATCCGGGCGTCGGCGCGGCTATCCCCATTCACTACGCAATCGCACTGCTGCAGCAGAGAGGCGTCACCTGGCAAACGGCTTCGGGAATCGCGCAGCCTCCGGACATCACCGCGGCCAATGCAAAAGGTTTCTCGCCCGCGGTTCCGCTTTCGCTGGTCCCAGCCCCTTATCCTCGCGAGTCACTCTTCGGCGGCGAAGTTGTGCTTGACGCGCTCATCGATGCGAAGGGAAGAGTTTCCGAAGTAAAGCTTGTGCGCGGGCAATCGCCCTTTCTCGAGAAAGTTTTCAGCGCCGTGCGCACTTGGACTTTTTTCCCCGCTCTGGAGGAAGGGCACGGCGTCGCTTCCAGAATAGGAATCGCGTTCCAGTTTTTGCGGTCGTCTTCGGTTGTTCAGACCAAGCGGTCGCAAGTCGAATCCGCGCAGGCCGAGTCGAAGCCGCGCTTCGAAGAGTCGTCGTCCAACGCAGCTGAGCGGGGAGCGATTCCCATCGACGCAGTCGAGCCGGAATATGCGGATGCAAGCGACGCGGAGGGCAGTGTGATTCTGTACGATCTCGTCAGCCCGCAGGGCGAGCTAACTTCCGTTCGAGTCCTCCGCGATTTGGAACCGTTTACCGCTGCAACTGTCGCCGCGGCACGCCAGTGGCGCTTCGTCCCGGGAAAGCGTGCACGCAACGCCGCCGACTCAGCAGCCATCGTGGTATTCACATTCCGCCGTTCCGCTCGCACGGTCCCCGTCCATGCCCACCAGCAAATCCGATAAAGTCACTTCAAATCATGTGTTCGAGCTTGCATCCGCTTCTCGCGTGGTTCCAGCGTTGCAGATGGCTACGGTTGTGGCTGTGGTGGTGCAGGGACCTCGGGAGCTTGTTGCGACGGCTTCGTCGAACGCAGTTCTTCGAATTCGGACTTGCTCGCAAAGCGCTCGGGAAAGTTTTCCTCGTATTCAGACAGACGCGGGCAAATCAGGCGTCTGTGCGGGAGCGAAAAGCCGTACTTCGTCATCTCCTCCATGGCTTGCTTTGCAGTCCAGCCCTCCTCGGCCATGCGATAAGCGGCGATCATCATTCCGGTGCGGTCATCTCCCACACGGCAGTGAACGAAGATTTTCTTGCCCGGGTTCTTGCGGATCAACGTGAGAAAGTCCGCAAAAGTCTTGTCCTTGGGGAATGAGCACTCCCAATGCATCGGAACGTATTGCATTCCCAAGCCGGTCACCTCTGCGCGTTCGCTGCTGCGATCTCCGCGCAGATCGACCACGATTTGGATGCCCATTTTGGCTAAGGTTTCAAAACCGTGTTTGCGCGGCTGGCCGCCTCGGTAGAGCGTTGGAGTTATTTCGGCGAAGTCGGGTACGAGTTGTTTCCCAATCACCTCGGCGGCAGTTTCAGTCGTGGGTTGCCGAACCTCGGTTTGTTGCTGTTGGGTAGGCGGCGGAAGTGGATGAGAAGGTTCTTGAGCCCTGGATGGTGCGCACGTAATGGCGAGAAAAAACGCCGCGAATAGCAAGATGTGGCTTTGCCCGGTCATGCGATGTTTAAGTCCCAATTTCCTTTCAACTCCCTCCCAGCGACTATACACGCGTTTTGTCTCCACCGACCTCTCTCTCGCATGATCGCTCATCCCGGGTAAGTTGACATTGCTGCACCGTCGATGTAAAACCCGTGCCAAGATGTAATCGTCCCGACCGAAGGAGGTGCGCCCATGAAACGGTCCCGCCCACGGAAGTCGCCAGCGCTTGCTTGGAAAACATTATCGGAGCGGGCGTGGAAAACCGATATGGGTGGCGAACAACCTGAGGTCCTAATCCTGATGATGTCGGACGCGGAATTCAAAAAATTTCACGCCAGCGAGGATGCCGCGAAGAAGTTTCTCGACAGCCTGCACTTCTTGAAGAAGAAGCTGATCAACGTTGTTTTTTGCGACGTCGTGCCGCACAAGGGTGATGACGAATGGTTCGTAATTGTCACTCACACCACCCACAGCACTGCGGCCGTCATCGCGTGGCAAATTCCGTGATAGAGCTGCGAGCAATTCGCGTGAACACGCGTCCGCTTAATTCGTGAAGCCGACGCTCTGCAACAATTGCTTGAAGCGCGGTTCCTCTCGCAGTCGGTCGACGGCGCCATCCACTTTTAGCCAAGCCATAAAGACGTCGTGTTCGCGGAAGCCTTTTTCTAACCAAGTAATCGCTTCTTCCTTTTGACCCATGGCCGTATAAAGCGTTGCGAAAAAATACGGCGGCACGTATGCATTCCGGGAGAGTCGGCGCAGTTGTTCAAGTATCTTCAGCGCATCAGGTTTTCTGTCCGCGAGGGCGTAGGCCCGGCCTAATCCTACTAGGCGCTGCGGATCCTCATTCCAGAGACTGCTGGCTTTCTCGCTAGCCGCAATGGCTTCTTCGTACTTTCCTTCGGCAAGGTAACTCGAGCCAAGGCAGTCATACGCACCCGCTGAGTTTGGGTCCACATCCAGCGCCTTCCGGCATTGTTCAATGGCTTTGTCGAACTCGTGCCCGTAATACAGCACGAACCCCGCTGTCACTTGAGTTGAAATGGAAAGAGGATCCAGCTCCTGCGCTTTTGCGCTCTCGGCCAGCGCTTCGTTCCCGCGTGCAAGCGCCGCCAGAAAGAACGAGAAATAACGGTGGCTATCCGCGTCGCCCGGATTCAATGTCAGCGCGCGCCGGAATTCTTTCTCCGCGCCAATCCAATCCCAGTCGCCGTAGAAGCGGATCGCCGCCAACTCCGTGTGAGCTTGCGCCAGGTTGGGATCGAGCTCCAGCGCCTTCAGCGCGTTTTCTTTCGCTTTGGGCATGCCGTCGCGCGGACGCAAATCCAGTGTCGACCAATAGTAGTCAGCCAGTCCAGCGTACGCCGGCGCATAACTCGGGTCGATCCGTATCGCCTCCTCGAAGTGCTCCTTGGCCTTGCGCTGTTGCGCGCCCGTCCCCTTGTTCAAGTAATTTCCCTTCAGAAACTCCTCATGAGCCGCCGGATCCACGCGCCGCGGACTCGATAGCTGCGTCTGTTCTTGCGGCGTGAGCTGCACCTTAACCTCATCAGCGATCGCGTGAGCCACTTGCTGCTGCAAACCGAGCACGTCCTTCGCATCTCCTTCATAACTCTTCGCCCAGAGGTGCTTGTCCGTCGAGGCTTGAATCAGCTGCGCGGTTATGCGTACCCGGTCTCCGGATCGCATCACCGAGCCCTCCACCACGGCCTCAACCTGCAGTTCTTTGGCAACCTGCGGCAACGATTTCTTCGAATTCTTGTACTGCATCACCGACGTCCGCGAAATCACCCGCAACGCGCTGATCTGCGCGAGTTGCGTCGTCAGCTCCTCCGTCATTCCGTCTGCGAAATATTCCTCCCCCGCATCGCGCGATAGATTCTCGAGCGGCAACACCGCCAGGGAGTGAATCGCCACGTTTCCGCCGCCCCGGGGTTTCCACTTAGCGGGGACGAATCTCCACCCCGCAACTATCAATACGAGAGCGCCGAACGCGCCCGCCACCGTGAAAATTCGCCGGCGGTCCCTCGTTCGAGCAGCCGCCTCCTCTATGATCTTCATCGACGACTGCGGAGTAGAAGAATGGCTGCGAAGAGCCCCCAGCGCCGCTCGCACTTCAATCGCGTGTTGGTAGCGTTCGGCCGGCGATTTTCTGAGACACTTCTCGATAACCTCCCGCAGTCCCGGCGTGGCCGACGCCGGCAATTCCTTGGCCTGATCGTGGATGATGTGAGAGCTCAATTCGTACGCGGTATTCCCGTGGAACGGCCGCTGTCCCGCGGCCATTTCGTACAGCACCACGCCCAGCGCCCAAATATCGCTCCGCGCGTCCGTCGGCTCGCCGCGGAATACTTCCGGCGCGGTGTAGTGCATCGTTCCCACGCCCGCCCCGTCGTCCACTCTCGAGTTCTGCGAATGCGTTTGCTCGGTCACTCCTTCAATCGCACGTCGTTTCGCCAGCCCGAAGTCGAGCACTTTCACTCGCCCCTCGGGCGTGATCATGATGTTCGACGTCTTCAGATCGCGGTGAATCACCCCGTACTCATGTGCATGCGCCAGTCCGTCCGCAATCTGCTCTCCGTAGCGGATCACTTTTTCCGCTGGCAACCCGCCTCCCCCAATCTGCTCCGCGAGCGGACGTCCTTTCACGTACTCCATCACGATATAGTTCCCGCGATCGGTTTCTCCTACATCATGGATGGTGCAGATATTGGGGTGGTTCAGCGCGGACGCCGTGCGAGCTTCCCGAATCAGCAGCCTCCGTGCGGAATCATCGGCCAGCAGCTGTGCGGGCAACACCTTCAGCGCCACGTCGCGGCCAAGCTTCTCGTCGTGCGCGAGATACACTTCGCCCATTCCGCCGGACCCAATCTTCTCAACGATCCGGTAATGGCCCAGCATTTGGCCAATCATGGAAGGAAAAGCCTCTGGCGGGCATGGTAAGGCGTGCCTAAACTCAAGTCAACGTGGCCCTGCCTCGCGTGAATTGCTTCACGAAGATTGGCGCGAGCTGGAGATTAAGCGGTCTGAAGGCGTTCGCGTCGCGACGTTATTGCAATGATAACAATCATCGCGGCCGCGATTACCAGAGATGATGTGATTCGCCCGAGCGCCAACCCGCCTTCTGCATGTGGCTTGGTCAGTGTGTCGCCCAGCGTCGCCCCGAGCGGCCGCGTCAGAACGTACGCAGCCCAGAACAGCACGCTGCCCGGAATCTTTGTGAAGAAATGCAACGCGGCTACCACAGCGATCAGCCCGGCGAAAAGCAACGCCCCGCGCTCGAATCCAAGTCCCGCGTCTGTAGCGATGAAGTCGCCCAACGCCGTGCCCAGCGTGTTTGACACCAATATCGTCAGCCAATAGAAAATTTCGTTCTTCCGCGTTGTGATGTCATCAACCTGGATTTTGCCAGTCGAGTAATGCCACAGCGCGAGCACGCAGAGCACACCGCAAAACAGCATGATCGAAGATTTTATGTAGCCAAGCCCCAACGTGCGGTCCAAATAGTCGGACGTTGTCGTTCCCACGGTAGTGGTTGCCACTACCACAGCCCAGTAAAACACCGGATGGTATCGCTTCGAGGTAATCTGCGCGGCGAGCGTTGCGCAAAAAAATCCCAGAAAAATCAAACTGCTTACGGCGTACCCGAGATTCAGCGTCATCGACAGCGCGTCGCCGCCCGTTTCACCCACCGTCGTCGCCAGAATTTTGACAATCCAGAATACCAACGTCACCTGCGGTACCTTGCTCCAGACATCAGTCCTTCCATCCTCCACCTTGTTGCCTCGCAACGTTGGTCCTCCGCTTTTTTTATTGGGCACCCGGCCGCGGATCACGGCCGCCGTACTTTATCAGATTCCGTCTAACAGAAGCATGCCGACACCGGCTCCATCGCGACAATACTGAATAATACCGATGGGCGCAATTGCCACTTGCCAGTTTCAATCCGCTCATAACGGCCTGCGCGCAGCACGTTTCCTGCGCCTCCTCTCTTTTCTATGTAGCAGCGCCCTTCAGCCCGGCAGCCTTTTTACGCTAAACCGTCACCAGAATTTACCCTGCAACGCTTCCCCAAAATGATAATCTCTCCCACTCATGCCGCTGCCTCCCGGTACAAAACTTGGCCCCTACGAAATCGTCGCGCCGCTCGGTGCCGGCGGAATGGGAGAAGTGTTCCGCGCGCGCGATACCCGTCTCAACCGCGCGGTGGCAATTAAGATTCTCACGCAAGGAATAGCCGAGGCCCCCGAAGTTCGTCAGCGTTTCGAACGCGAAGCTCGCGCCGTTTCCAGCTTGAACCATCCGCACATTTGTGCGCTCTATGATGTCGGCCACCAGGACGGAATTGAGTATCTGGTGATGGAGTACATCGAAGGGGAAACGCTGGCAGCACGGATTGCGAAGGGCCCGCTGCCCACCGCTGATTTGTTGCGATACGCGTCCCAGATCGCCGACGCTCTCGATAAAGCTCATCGCCAAGGAATCGTCCATCGCGACTTGAAACCGGGAAACGTGATGCTCACGAAGTCCGGCGCGAAACTCCTCGATTTTGGTCTCGCGAAAAGCGGAGAAATTCTGCAGGGAGGCGACATCAGTTCGTCTCCCACGGTCAGCCAGCCGCTCACAACGCGGGGAACGATCGTGGGCACCATGCAGTACATGTCGCCCGAACAACTCGAAGGCAAGGACGCCGACGTTCGGAGCGATATTTTCTCCTTCGGCGCCATGCTCTATGAGATGGCCACGGGCAAGAAGGCGTTCGAGGCAAGCAGTCACGCCAGCTTGATCGCGGCAATCCTAAAAGAAGATCCGCGGCCATTGCGCGAATTACAACCGATGACGCCGCCGCTCCTCGAGCGGATTGTCAAATCGTGTCTCGCAAAAGATCCCGACGACCGCCCGCAAAGCGCTCACGACTTAAAAATGGAGTTCGACTGGATTCGAGAGTCGAGTGGAATTTCCGAAGTTCCGAAGGTCGCAACTGAAAGCCCCACAGCGCGGAGCAAAGCGCCAGCCATCATGCTGGCCGTCGGACTACTCGCGCTCGCGGTGGCAATTGCAGTCGCGTTCTTGTACAGATCGCAGAACGCTCCCGCGGAACGCCTCGAATTCTCCATCCCCCTACAGGAAGAAATGAGTCATTTGGCGCTTTCGCCGGACGGCCGCATGCTGGCGTTTGTCACACCGGATCAAGCATCTGGAGCAAACATGCTGGGCGTGCAACGCATCGGTTCCCCGGGAATAACCGTCGTGCCGGGCACACAGGGTGCCAGCTATCCGTTCTGGTCGCCCGACGATACTTATGTGGGATTCTTTGCCGATGGCAAATTAAAGAAGGTCGCGCCCTCCGGCGGAGCTCCGCAGGTCCTCGCCACTGCGACAAGCGGCCGCGGCGGGAGCTGGAGTCGCCGCGGCGTCATCGTCTACTCGCCCCAGGCGTCCGGGTGGTTGTGGAAAGTCAACGCCGACGGTAGCAATGCTGTGCCGCTCACCGACAAGATATTCGACGCCCGCCAAATTGTTTCGCACCGCTGGCCCGTCTTTTTGCCCGATGGCGAGCATTTCTTCTATATAGCGGTAAGTTTCACGAATAACCTGGAGAACAGCGCCAGAGGCATCTACGTCGGTTCACTGGCGGGGGAAGCAAAGCGGTTGATATCTGAAGATCAATCAAACCCCGGATATGCAAATGGCTACCTGTTCTATCTGGATGAGAAGAAATCGTTGCGCTCCACTCGGTTCGACCTCTCGAAGGGAACGGTGTCAGGCGAGTCGCAGGTTGTCACCGATCAAGTCGGCTACCAACCGTCAATTTTCTGGGGAGCGTTCTCCGTGGCAGAGAACGGTACAACTGTTTACAACACGAATGTTGGCTCTACGCTATCGGTTCTGACCTGGTTCGACCGAGCCGGAAAGGAATTGGGCCACGTGGGTGATATCGCAGTTCTCGCAAATCCGACTCTCTCGCCCGACGGAAGCCGGTTGGCCGAAGACATTACGGACACAAAAGCGAACAACGTCAACCTTTGGCTGAGCGATCTCAAACGTGGCACCAACTCACGCTTCACTTTCGATTCGAGCGAGGCTGTTGTGGGTGTCTGGTCGCGCGACGGGAACTTGGTCGCCTTCCGTTCCTTAGCGCTGAACGACACAAACATCTTCTTGAAACAGTCGCAGGGATTGCAGCCTGCTAAATCGATTTTCTCCGTGAAGACAAGTGCTCAGGCCACGGACGATCTCGATCCGAACTCCTGGTCGCTGGGCGATAAGGAACTGCTTTGCACGTTGCTATCGTCCACGGGAGGCTCCCAACTGGTGCTACTGACAGTGCCCGGCGGCAAGATGACGCCATTTCTCAGCACCAAGTCCAACGAGACCAACGGCCAAATTTCTCCCGATGGCAAGTGGGTTGCGTATGCGTCGAACGAGTCGGGCGACTGGGAGATTTATGTAACCACTTTTCCCACCGCTGCCGGGAAGTGGCAAGTGTCCCGCGGAGGCGGCACCGAGCCTCGTTGGCGCGGCGACGGCAAGGAAATTTTCTACATCGGAACCGGAAGCACATTGACGGCGGTGCCGGTCAACGCCACAGACACTTTCTCCTCCGGCAATCCCGCGCCGCTCTTTCGCACTCAGTTTCGCGCTAACGTTTCGTCAACGGATCTCTACTCCTACGACGTGACCAAGGATGGCCAGCGATTCCTCGTGAATCGCTACGCCAAGCCGCCTCAAGTAGCTCCATTGCACGTAGTCCTCAACGCCACTGCCGCCGTCGCGAAATAATCCCCCGGGAAATAGCTTTTAGCCCTGGGAACGCCAATCTCCCGATTGGCGCCGTCTCGCCCGATTTGCAAAATCGCATTTCAGCGACGATTAGAAAACGTCGCCCTCCTTTGTTCTCAGTAACTTACCGCCATTTCTAATCGGCACCCTCTGTCGATTAGAACTGCCCTAAAAAAACCAAAAGCGCCCAAGGCGAAAATGCCGCCCGGACGCTTCTTAATAATCCCAACTTCAAATTACTAAACCATCATACGCTCGTTTTCAACAAAATGCAAGAAAAAAAAGAGACGAACGAGACCGCTCATTCACCTGCCACCGCTACGGTATTCTCTTCGGGCCATTTTAGGACTGCCCTTAGCGCGCCCGTGCTGGGATATTCTCAAACACCTTCTGCGCATCTTTACGGGTGATTACGGTGTCGTACAGCCCGATGTCCTCGCCTTCGTGCTTGTTGATCCCGGTGTAGCTGAGGCTAGCATCCTCATACCGCTTGAACTTATAGACGGCGTCGTTCATCAGAGCACTGTTGAAGAGCCCCAGGCTGACAAGCAACGAGAAGTCCATTACGGTCAAGCCGGTGACCTTCTTGAACAGGCTAGGTTCAAGCTGCGTAATCACATCCTTCAGCGAGCGCTCGCGGTAGTCGGTCAGATACATGAAAATCGGCACGCGTGTCGCGAACTTAATGAGCTTATCCTGAATCTGCTTCCGCAAGGTTTTGTATTCCTTCTCCTGCTCAGTTAGCTCCTTCCTTTCCTTGTCGGATAGCTCCTCGTCATTGGCCTCCTTGCGGGCCTTTTTCACAGCTTCCGACTTATTGATGATCGTCTCGATTTCTTGATTGAGATTGCGGAAAGCCTCGATGCTCATAAGAGCATCCATCGCTTTTTTGTTATCCATCAGGCGGCGCAAAGTGTCGTTGTCCACGTTGACCAGTAACGCGCTTTCCCAGCGCCGCGCCAGGAGGGTTGCGGTTGTGCCGCTCATTGCCATCTCCAGAACCCCCGCAGCGTCAATCTGTTTCATAGAGCTGCCATCGTACGCGAGAACAGGCAGAAAGCTGATGAACTCCGCCACCTTCTGTTCCGGGTTTGTCTCGTCGACGTTCAACCGGCAACTGTAATCCGCTATCTGCCGCAACGCCCGGTCTGGAGCAAAATCGAAGACGTAACACTCTTCTTTAATGATCTGTTCTTTATTTGGCGAGTGGCCGTCCGGGTTCCGCACCGTCCAAGGCGATTGGACACGGAACGCCGCCTGAAAGTACGTTTCTGGACTGGATGAGTTGCGGAGCATGAAAATGCCAGTCCATGGTTTGACGGTCACGCCTGTTGTGAGCTTCCCGCAGGAAAGCGTAATAGTCTTCGACCTCAGTGGCTCGTCCATAGCCTCCAGGACGGGCGGCAGAGCCTCGACACCAATGCCGGCGGCGTTGCCTGCAGCGACGACAATTTTGTAATCGTGGTAGAAGCGGTTCTGCTTTTTCGCCAGCAGGTTGCTCATTGCGTAGCAGGAAGCCACGCTGGGAAGGAACCACAACGTATGTGAAAGCACGCTCAGGAGCCGAGCGTCTGAGTAGGGCATCGGCGGTTTATGCACACCTAGTTTTAAGTTATCAACAGTGGTCGGCAGAAACGACCCGCGAATTAGGTCCAGCCACTTCTGAACTTCGTCCTCGTACTTAAACTTCGCCTTTTCGCCGACTCCCTCGGCT
>Ga0210394_10001129_pt1 | contig 45099 bp, 28 predicted proteins | sample IncBWC12MmetaG_FD_160121 | JGI IMG/M metagenome (GOLD analysis project Ga0210394, IMG submission 160121) | Forest soil microbial communities from Barre Woods Harvard Forest LTER site, Petersham, Massachusetts, United States - Inc-BW-C-12-M | ecosystem: Environmental > Terrestrial > Soil >...
AACAGATCAGTTTTCGGTTGCCCCGTTTTCGCCGCACCCATAACCGCAGGGTCATAGCGGTTTCATCAATCTCGTATCGAAACACTCGATAGCCTGGCCAATTCAAGATTTTCGTGAACTCGTTGTCGCGCATTCCGCGAGTCTAGCCGAACTGCCCCTCTACGGAAACCCGCTCTCCTATTGGGCCTCTACGAATTCCTGCTCAGAGCCCATAATTCGTCTCGATGGGCGAGCGTGCCTGGCACCCGACTGCTCGTGGCTTCGACAATATATTCGCCCATCAACTCGGCAGCCAGCGGGGGCATTTCCCTGTGCCAATAGATGATCTTCTCGTTCGCTTCCGTCTCCACTTTTCCAGCTATCGTCATCTCACGCATGGTCCTCTCCAAAATCTTCGGTCATGGCCGTCTCCATGGGAGCATCAGCACACCTCGGTGAAGCCCCTGTAACCAATACTAGTCTCCCGAGTCACCGACTTCTTGCATATTGTTTGTGCCAGGTGCAGCCAGAGTACGGGAAGCGAATCGTCCAGTGCGGGGACACATTCCATTACCGCGCAATATACGCCGGGAAATCTATAAGTTCGGTAAGACATAGCTCCCAACCACCATGCAGCCGGGTTGTGACCGGCGCGAACGGTACTTCACTCCTAGCGAGTTACTCAAACACTGGACCGCCGGGGAGCACAAGGGCGATCAATTTGAAACGAATTGCCAGCGGGTCGGTCACATAGAATTTCCGATCAGTTCTTCGGATTGCGCACAGTGGGGGGAGCAGTCACCAAACCATCACATCGCCACCATCGGCGTGCTTGGCCTGCTGGTAAGCGAGATTGGCAGCAACCATATCCTCCATGGCAACGCCCATGGCCTTGTACACGGTAATCTCAACATCACTGATGCGGCCAGGTTTCCGGCCAAGGGCCACGGCTCCAAGAGTTGTGCCCGCGGAGCTATCCAGGCCTGCTAGTTCGCCGCAGCCAACGGGGGCCGGCTGAAAAGCGTCGAGCGTCTCTACAAAGAGGCGATGGTCTCTTGCTAAATCCTTAGGGAGTTCGCCGTTCGGGGGGTAGTACCCCACCGAAGATACATGGGCGCCATGCTTTACCCATTCTGGCCTGATGACCGGCGTAGGCGAGTGAGCTGCCAAACACACGACGTCCGATTCACGCACAGCGGCTTCCACGTCAGAGGTTGCACGCGCGAGTTTGCTCTGAGCGGCAAGCTTCTGGGCATCTTCGAAACGAAGCGAGCAAACATTGATGCGTTCGAAACCCCGAATCAATGGGAGTAGCCGCAGATGTTCACGCCCTTGGACACCCGCCCCTATCACCGTGGCGATCCCAGACCCGCTCCGGCTCAACATGCGGGCTGAAAGAACTGCGGACGCGGCGGTGCGGATACCTGTGATGTAGGTGCCGTCCATCACGCAGGAGGTAACCCCGGTTTCGGGATCGAACAGGTTAATCAGGGCTAAGTGGCTGGGTAAATCGACTTTGAGATTGCCATCGAATACGTTGACGATTTTGACGGTGATCTGCATGCCAGGACGCCAAGCTGGCATCGCCAGAGAGAAACCCTTGCCGGCAACCGACACCTGAGGCCGAGGCGGAGATTGAACCTCTCCCAACTCCAGCCCGCGGAAGCCGTCTTCGAGGCCGTCCAAAAGCGCCTGCAGATCTAGATACCTCTCCACTTGCGTCTCACTGAGGGTCATCACCTGCCAAGGGCCCTTTTTGATTTCGAACGCGGCCTTGATGGGTTGCTTTTCGCCTGCGCTCATCGAAGGTTCCCCCAAGACATCCGTTGCTGTTACGCACTGTATAGAAATCCGCAAGTCTTAGCGACTACTGCTGACGCAATGGGCTGCTCCCGCAGTTTGTGCTATCGTCGCGTGGTGATGGCATCCGCACCACCCGTCGGCGAATCAACGCCAATCGGCTACCAGGTCGGATAGCCTGACCGATGACCGGCGTGCCCCGACACGGAGTACGGCGGGCGTTAAATCCGTTACGACTCCGTCCAAATCAAACAAGACTGCCCGGCATTCGTTCCTCATCGCTTTCTTTCTGCCTTGAATTTTTGAACACGAGAAGCTGAAATACTGAACCGCCACCGACATGTGCTCTTCTCAGCGCGTCGATGTGGTTGGTCGATAGCTTCAAAGCACTAGCTGGCGGAGGTGTAAATGTCTGTTTCGCCCACGCTCTGCGCCGCATACCGCTCTTCGAGATAAAAAACCGGGGGACTAGCATGGCCGCTCTAGCGGGAGAAAGCGGTGTAAAGTAAGATGTCCTCGGCCTTCTATTTCATGTGTTCGCCCGCGCCAAGGACGCATGAGATACATGAGACTTCACCTACCCAGGCAACTCCCATTCTTCTTGGCGATGGTCGTATCGTCAGCCTTCCCAGTTATAGCCCAGCGCGACTCGGTCGGTACAGAAGAACAAGCAAACAAAATTTCCCCTAAGTTTGTCGAGACCAGCTCAGCACTCGGAATTAGTTTTCTGAACGTCGCCTCGCACACTTCGAAAAAATACCTAATTGAAACAATGGCACCTGGTGTGGCCCTGTTTGATTACGACAATGACGGGCGTCTGGACATTTTTGTGGTGAATGGCGCGCCGCTCAGCGATCCCACGCCCAAGGGGACGATACCCCGAAAGACGGAGTCCAAATATTGGAATCGCCTCTACCATCAACAGCGCGACGGCACGTTTGAAGATGTTACCGAAAAGGCCGGCCTCGAGGGAGTTGGATACGGCATGGGAGTTGCAGTGGGTGATTATGACAATGATGGCTATGAAGACCTATATGTGACGGCGTACGGAGGCAACAAGCTCTATCACAACAATGGTGATGGCACCTTTACGGATGTTACGGACAAAGCGGGCGTGGGTGCTAGCGGCTGGTCCACCAGCGCGGCATGGGTAGACTTGGATGGCGATGGTTTGCTCGATTTAGTTGTTCTCCGATATTTGACTTGGGACTTTGACGACATCTGGTGCGGCGAACATAAAGAAGGCCATCGCGCGTACTGCCATCCTGACTATTTCAAGCCCGTTCGGCCCCTGGTTTACCACAATGATGGCAACGGCCACTTTACCGAAGTTTCGGAAAAGATTGGACTGGCCAAGCCGGGCAAAGGCCTGGGCATAGCTATTGCGGATTACGACCGCGACGGGCACATCGATCTTTTCGTGGCCAACGATTCTATGCCCGAATTCCTTTATCACAGCAAGGGTGATGGCACGTTTGAGGAGGTTGCGCTGGAATCGGGTGTGGCTGTCGACGGAGACGGCCATACGTTTGCGGGCATGGGGGTCGATTTTGCGGACTATAACAACGATGGCCTTCCGGACTTAGTGATTACCGATCTTGCCAGCCAGATGTATGCCTTATACCGGAATAACGGACACGGCACCTTTACCTACGCGAGTTATCCCTCCGGTCTCGGCCGCATGACCATGGCGCACTCAGGATGGGGCGTGCGCTTCCTCGATTATGACAATGACGGATGGAAAGACCTCCTAATTGCTCAAGGCCACGATTTGGACACCATCGAACTGACCCTTCCAAACCTTCACTACCGTGAACCCATGCTGCTGGCACGGAACACGGGGCGCAGCTTTGAGGACGTTTCGTCGGAGGCCGGGAGCGTTTTCAGGGAAGCCTGGGTGGGACGGGGCCTGGCGATTGGGGATATTGACAACGATGGTCGGGTAGACGCAGTCGTAACCACCAATGATGGACCCCTTTACGTTCTGCACAATGCTACTGCAACCTCCAACCATTGGCTGATTTTGAAACTCGTCGGGCATAGGAGCAACCGGGATGCCATCGGAGCGGAAGTGCGAGTTGTGACGGGGAAGATCACCCAAGTGGCGACCGTAACGACGGCTGGTAGCTATCTTTCCTCCAGCGATAAGCGGGTTCATTTTGGCTTGGGAACAGAGTCCCTCGCGGCGGCCATCGAAATTCGCTGGCCCAGTGGAATCCGTCAGACGCTGAAGAATGTACGCGCCGACCAGATCCTGCAGGTCGACGAACCTCCTGCGGCGCAGTGAAATAATGACGGAAAGGACCACCAGCTACAGGCTGCCTCAGGGCTTTTTCGGCGTCGTGCCGACCATCTCCCCGGACCCTTCCTTCAAAGTGTGGATCGCATCTACCGATAAGTTTTCAAAACGCTCCACGAGTCCGCTCGGCCAACGTACCTCCACAGGTCCCGCTTTTGTTGCAGTGCCAAGACCGAAGTGCACCCGCATGTCATTCTGCGAAATGTAGCTGGACCCGCTACGCACTTCATCGACGAGCGTTCTCTCGCCATTCTTCACACTAATTTTTGCGCCGATGCCATCACGATTGGAGCGGGTACCCACGGCCTTAAACGTAATCCAATGGTTGCCGGAACGGATGCTGTTCACCAGCAAGCTCGGCGTTGCATACACATTGTTGATGGCCACAGAGAGTTGGCCATCGTTCCAGAGGTCCCCGACGGCCAAACCGCGGGCGGACGAGGTCCGATTGATCCCAGGGCCAGCATCCGCAGAAATATCAGTAAAGGTTCCGTTACCGTTGTTGTGATAGAGGAGGCGCTGCTCTTTGTAGGTGCTCCCCAAGTGATATTTGTCTACTTCCGGGTACACGTGGCCGTTAGCGAGGATAAGATCCGGCCAGCCGTCATTGTCGAAGTCAAAAAACATTGTGCCCCACCCCAGATATTGCGTATGTCGCCCCAAGCCGGCGCTATAGGTGACATCAGAAAAAACTCCGGCGCCTTCGTTGCGATACAGTGTTGGAGTGTCATCTGAAAAATTGGTCTTGAAAATGTCGAGCCGCCCGTCACCATTGTAGTCTGCCACTGTAGTTCCCATGCCGGCTTGTTCGCGTCCGTCTTCGTTAAATGCCACGCCAGCCATGACCGCTATGTCCGTGAAGGTCCCGTCTCGATTGTTGTGGTAAAGGATGCTCGGCGCGCTGTCACAGGCCACATAGATATCCGGCCATCCATCGTCGTCAAAATCCAATGTGGAAACACTGAAGGCGAAGTGTCCGTTGGTGCGATCAATATGGGCCTTGGTGGTGACATCCCGGAAGGTGCCGTCACCTCGGTTTTCATAAAGGATATTTTTTGAACCGCGCAGTCCACGCGGTCCACACATCACCGGCACTCCCTTCCATGTACAGGATGTCCCTTCGCCGGGGGTAGGAGCCGTGGGCAGGTTAAAATCCACGTAATTTGCAACGAAGAGATCCAAGTGTCCGCCACGGTTGAAGTCAATAAACGCACAGCCGGTACCCCAGGCTTTTCCTGATCCGGCTACCCCAGCTTTCTCGGCCACTTCCGTGAAAACGCCATGGTCATTGTGATAGAGACGATTCTTGCCATAATACGTGACGTACAGATCTTCCCATCCGTCGTTATCGTAGTCTCCGACACAAACTCCCTGGCCCCATCCCGTCCCGACGATCCCCGCCTTCTCCGTCACATCGGTAAAAGTTCCATCGTGATTGTTGTGATACAAATGGTTCGTGGGAGCCTTATCGGCGGGAAAGCCCTCTAGCGTTGTACCATTCACGATGAAGATGTCCGGCCATCCGTCGTTGTCATAGTCGAAAATGGCGATGCCGGTTCCGGTCGTCTCGATGATGTATTTCTTGGTGTCCACTCCGCCGAACACATTTGTCATTGTTAGCCCAGCCTGCTCACCGATATCAGTGAAACTGGCCACGGGGTTTTTTGCCCGCTCGAGGGCTGTGGGCTCCTGTGCTGCAAAAGCCAAAGCGCCCACCAGCACGAGGAACCCTGCCGAGCCAATGACTAACTGGCCCACGATGGAACGGATAGGCAATGGGGTGCGACGATTCATACGGTTCCTCTTGGTGCAGGGGCTTAGTCTCGCTTGCTTTCCTCAGGCATTTGCCAGTCCGGTAGCACGAAGTCACCCAACAGATCGCCCTCTGCGGCTGGCGGTGCCTCGGCTGAAGTCTCCGCATATTTTGCGGCGCGCTTGGCATCTCCGGCACGCCGATAAGCCTGGCTGAGCAGCCGCCGCGCCTGAACGTTGCCCGGGCCGAGATGCAGCGCTTCTTCAAGCTCAACGATCGCATCATTTACCCGCCCCACACTCAGCTCGGTCTTTCCCATCTCCAAGTGAGCTTCGGCGCTACCCGGGTTGAGTCGTATTGCTTCCTGAAACGCGGGGATGGCCTGTTCCCGTTTGCCTGCGCGGTCGAGGGATAAGCCTCGAAAATAGCTGAGGAGAAACATTGCTCCCAACTTCTGCTCCGCGGCAGAGAGCTCAGAGGCAGCCTCTTCAGCCCGACCCATGCGCAATAGCACTTGAGCCAATCCAATGTAACTCGTCGGCCAGGGATCACCGGCCTCCACGAGATCCCGAAAAACAGTCTCCGCCTCCTGGTAATGTCCAGCCGCGAGGTCCGCCGCTCCCAGGCGCAGATGCAAAGCGTAGGACTTAGGACTAGCGGCAAGGCCATCCTGAAGCGCGGAGATCGCTTCGGCGAAGCGGCTCAATTCCATCAATTCGCGCGTCAAATTGAGCCAGTGCTCTTCCCGGTCCGGGGCGAGCGCCGCTGCGCGCTGCAAGGCATCAACGGCTCGATCACCCTGACCGAGCCGGGCGTATGCAATCCCGGCCAAGGACCACCACGGGACTATCTGGCCAGACTCCCATCGCGTCGAATGGTGGGCGCTGATGAAGTCTTGGACTTGATCAGCAGCTTCCTCGTATCTTCTGGCAGAGAGGTGTGCAAGCGCCACATCGAACTCCGCCCAGGGAGCACGGGCAGGGCCCTGCCGGGCGCTCAATTTTCGTAAAAGAGCGATCGCGTCGTCATTCTCGCGGACGGCCAAGAGAAGTGCAGCGACGCGCACTGATTGCGCATCGGGGAGTAAGAGTGAAGCCGACTGCTGAAGCGTCTTCCGTGCCTCTTCTTGCCGCCCGAGCGCCAGATATCCCTCCGCGGCCTGTATTAGAAAACCTGGTTCGCGAGGCCACGGTACATCCGACAGCTGCAACTCCCGAAACGCATCAGCGTAGAACTGTCCATCGAGTTGCACTCTGCCGAGATAATAGTGCGCAAAAGAGTCCTTGGGCGAGAGTCCCACTGCGCGCACAAGTGCCTCACGCGCTCGCTCCAGGTTGTGTTCGGTCCATGCAAGGTACCCGAGATTCCGGTACGCATCCTCCATGAGAGGGTCCAAGCGAATGGCCTCCTGGTACTCGGCGCCAGCCTCCGTGCCTTGGCCCAAGCGGGCGAGGACGATCCCTCGAAAATTGTGGATTCTAGGGTCGTTCGGGTTCTCGCGTTCAGCGGCGGTAAGTTCTATGAGCGCGGCCTCCGGTCGATCCTCCTTTAATAAGCTAAGGCCCTTCTTGAACGATTCTCCTTGGCTAATGGATTCCTCATGGGGAGTCCGCTGCTGATTATTGTCCGACCAAGGATGGGAAATCGCAGGAAGTAAGAGTCCAGTCGCCCAAAGGCAAGAAACGAAACCAAGAAATCGAGGCTTTGATTTCATCTGATGGTCATTTGGTATCGGCACAGACAGAAGCTGCGAACCTCGTGTCTCTGCGATTCCATCCAAATTCGGTCTTCACAACTCGGCACGCTAACCGCACCTGACGCGAGCCACGATAATGTTTTGCGGATGGCCGGTTCTCCTACGGTTCCTGGGGCAACCTCTCAACCTCGTCCAATCGTTCCCTTTGCTTCTCAAGTTTCCTGTGTGTTTCCGCGTTCAGGGCTGTGGAGAGTGCAAACTCACGCGAGGCCTGCTCTTTTTGCCCAAGTGCCTGATAGACCCTGGCGAGCTTGTAGTGTACCGAGCCGTCATGGTCGGCCGCGACCGCGATCTTGAATTCCGCTTCCGCCTTCGGGTAGTCGCGCAGTTCGGAATAGGCAGTGCCCAGATCACGATGTATGTCAGGATTTTGAGGATTCGCTGCGAACGCCCGGCTTAGAAGGGCGAGGGCTTTGTCCGGCTGGTGCTCCAGAAGATAGGTGTTGCCGAGGTCGTTGAGCGCACCCGCGTGTCGTGGATTCAACGCCAGCTCGGCCTCGAGCTCCTGACGTGCTTCACTGACTTTGAGATCCTTCCAAAGCAGGTGGCCCAGGCTGTAGTGTAGATTTGGCAGAGATGGTTTCAAAGCGACAGCCAGGCGATATTCTTCGATGGCTTTTCCGTCGTTGCCCTTTGCGGCATTCAAATCGCCTGCAAGCTGATGCAGGCGGTAAGAGTTCGGATCCGCTTGGAAGAGACGGAGATAAGACGCGGTGGCTAAGTTCTCATAACAACGCGCCCGCCAATAAGATGCCTCCTGGGAGTGCTGGTCAGCCGGCGCCAGTCCGGAAAGCAATTTGAGAGACGCTTGGCAATCCCCCGCTTCAAACAGTGCGCGAGCGAAAGCGTAGCTGGACTTGGCGGACGGCCGAGACGCCAAGACCTGCGGCGCGCAATGAGCAAAAACTGAGAATTGCTCTTGCCTGAGCGCCTGTTGAATCTTGGCTTCTGAACAGTCGCTCGGCGAGGGCCCGGCCTCTCGGGAAGAGAGGGCGCGTTCGCCCTCGGAAACTTCTGATGAAGAGTTCCCGATTTGCATGGCGAGAAATGCAAGTGCCAAGTGCGCGGCCGGCGTGTCGCGTCGCGCGAATTCGGGTGCGAGTTTCTCGATTTCTTCACGCTGGGCATCCGGGATCAGCTCGAAGGCAGCGTCGCCTAGTCCAGTCTCTCGGATGCCGAGGACTCTTTCCGCCTGCAGGTCGTCCTTGGTCATTGCCGCGTTCCAATCCTCTAGAGAACCCTCGATGTCGCCCAGGATGAGTTTTGTCTCGCCCCGGCGCACGATGGCCCGCAAGCTATCAGGCGTAAGGTGCAATTCTTCTTCAAATTCGTGGCCGGCCCGCGTTAGTTTTCCTGCCCGCAGCAGCACCTCACCCAGCTCCACATGCAGGCCCGGCGTATCCGGCGAAGCCGCCAATGAATTCTGAAAATGAATCACAGCAGATGGCCATTCGCTGCTGGCGGCGTAGCTTTCCCCGAGCAGTTGCTCGGAGCGCGTCGAGTGCGGCGCCGTTTCTTGCAGTCGCGCGACCTCCTCTTTTCCCAAACGTTCATAAGCCTGACCGAGCAGATAGAGCAAGTCGACGTTGCCGGGTTGCCAATCAAGCGCCTTTTGAAGTGTGGCCACCTCAGCATGAATCTCACCAGACATTTCCTGGGCCGTCGCCAACCAGGACCAGATGTCGGGTTGTTGAGGATCCTGCTTGGCTGCAGCCTTTAAATAGGGGAGAGCCCGGGTCCCCTCACCGCGCTTGCAATAGTCAACCCCGAGGAAAAAATTTGCACCGGCCAGGGTGGGCTTGAGGTGGAGCGCACGCTGAAACTCGATCATTGCGTCGGAAATCTGACCCTGCAGCTGGTAGACCAGTCCGAGATTCATATGAACTTCGGCAAAATCGGGTCGCAGTTCAAGCACCGCCCGGTACTCTCGCACGGCGGTGACATAATCATTGTTTTTCTGGGCCTGTTGCGCAGCAGCAAAGTGTGCTTCTACGATTGAAGCATTGGCCGTGTGCGAGGAGTCCTTCTGTCCCGCGTTGGTGCATGGACCGGCGGAGATAAGCAGTGCGATTACAATAATGCCGATTCCCAAGGCCATAAACCTCCCGATATAGCCGGGCAGGAATCTCATTTGGTTGCTCCAATGCACTGGCCAAGTCCGCAATACGTGTTGGTTCTCAATGCCATGTTCCTAGAAAGCTGCCAAGTCGCTCCGCGCGCGCAACTAAAATGCTAGCGGGCGGGACACTGGTAATCAGGCACACGAGTGCGGCCCGCAAGCCACTAGGCACACTAGAATACAAACGGCGTGGCAAGCAACCAAAGATACGAACATCTTGATTTCGCCAGGCAATCTGTTTCATTCCGGCAGGCCAGATGAGTGCCCTCAGAACAAAATGAAATACAAGACGGAGTATAGCCATCCGCTCGAGGCCAAATCCGGGAAAGACAAACCCCCGGATTCGAGGTAGGTGTGCTATAGATAGAGGGTGCCTGCTCACGAACCTTGCTGTCAAAACAGGAGTTCCAGCTGGGATCGCTACTCGATGCGACGGACCGCGACGAGCATCGTTGAATTCGTCGCGCCAGCCACCGTCCTGGAGCGAACCAATGCTTCAAACCAAATATTGCGGGAGATGCTATCCGAGGCTGAAATGCCAAGTGCGCTCATGAGTTGACGCCGATTTTCCTCATCCGCAAGGAACCGGCCAGCTGCTTCCGTTCCCTCCTGCTGAAGACCTTGTAACGCCAGCACGCTACCGTCGTGGGTCGCATTGGGAAGAAGAGAAATGGTGGCGTAATCTTCTCCGACCGTTCCTGTCCACCTCAGGCCCTCATATTGTGGCTGTTCGCCGGGCAAAGGATTCTTGTTCACAAATACTTTGGCGCTCTTACCGACGACGGTCTCACTTTCACGGAAGTTAAGCTTGTCCTGCAGAAGCGTAACCCAGGGATTAGAGCCAGGGCTTCCTATGAAAATGTAATTGGTGTGGTCCAGCTCACGCATCCTCAAGTCTCGCGGGTAGCGCACGGACACCTGCGATTGCAGTGCACCCGCCATTTTGAACAGGGAAACGACGTCTGCTACATCCGCAAATGAAGTGAGCGCCGAATTCGAAATATACTCACTCAACCGAGAATCGGCTTCACCAGGCTTGGTGACCGCCGGGCTCCGCTGAAAATCCCGGTGGAGATACTGGTCAAGAGATCCCGGCTGACCAGCGCGGATACGGGACATCCCATAGTTACTGTCGGCTACCACAATGATGGTCTGGTGGTGCGCATCGAAAATCTGAGAAGACGGCCAAAAAAGAGGAGCCATGCCGGACGCCGCGCCGGCGGTCCGGTGCGAGAGCGCGCGGTAGGACAACAGTGCGCAAAATACGCTGAGAATGCCGCATATCGCCCAAGGAATCATCGCTCGTCGGCGCCAGACCCCGACCGGAATCACCGTAGAGGCAATCGCCGGGAGGAGGTCCGCAGATCTCAGAACCGTTCTGAATACCGGGGCGTAGGAGCCTTTGGGTATGTCTAATATGAGCGGCTCATTGTGACCCTCTTCATTAAAATACTCGTGCAGCTTCAGGCGCAGCTGGCGCGCGTGTACCCGTACGGAGCTGTCCTCCAAGGGACTGTAATCGGAAGGCTTGTGGAAAAGTGCGTTGCCGATGTGTTGCTCGGTTAATTCGTGGGCATTCCCGTGGATCATCTGCTCAGTAATGAATTGCAACAAATCCCTGAGCCGGGTGCTCTTCTGAAAGGGTGGGCTGGAAACAATTCGTTGTACAAGCTGCCAGCGCTTATCACTCAGGAGGTCGACTGTGGGTTTTGGCTGCGGAACCGACGTTTGCGGTGAGCCCATACTGTACCGAATCGTTCATGTGACCCAAAGGAGCGAATAAAATTTTAACACAGACCGTTTTCAAGTCAAGCACCTAACCCTTTTCCTTGCAATGCGTTCGTGTGAGTCGCATAGACTTCCAGGCATGTGAATCACATGGGATTCAGGTGTGAGATCCTTTCCTTGGAACGCGATCAGGTCCATGATCCGCCGACGCCCAATGGCTGGGACGAGAAAAACTGGTCTGCGGCGGTAAAATCGGTTCACTGGGCGTGCCTGGCACGCCCTACTGTCAGGACGTAGTAGGAGTTTTAGAATAGGATTCCGGGGCGCGACACTCGGAATGGCGTGTCCGTTCGATCATCTCTCTGGTTCTACCGGTGCGCTCAAGAAGGAGACCTTGACAGCCCAATGAGCAGGGGAAACCGAATGAGCACGTGGCACAGAATCATTTCTCGCCGTCGTTTCATCCAGCGGTCCATCACGGGCAGTATAGCCGCAGGTCTGGGATCGGGGTCCGCAACGTTTCGCATAGCCGCAACGGCAATAACACCGGGCAGCGATGCATTGACTTTAAAGATTACAGGCGATGCCACACAAGGCTATGGTGTCACTCTCCTTTTCCATGGCCAGCCCGTTGCTCGGCACCATCGGGGCGGTGAATTTTCTGCCTGCTTCCAGAACGAAGAGCGTAGCGTCGAAGATCGCGTAAAGGAGTGGAAGGCGACCTCGTGGAAGGGCCATTCCACACACGTGGTGCTCGATGGTGAGTTCAGGCTCAAGAATCTGAACACCACGGTGTTCGCTGAGGTGGACTACGAGGTGATTACTCCACGCGTCGTGCGAAAGAAGATCCGCTTACACCAAGTCGATATGTTCATGCTGTTCTACCAGTTGAGTAATCGTCTAGAGCCTCGGGAGCGTCCAGCGAAGTTCTGGAGTTTTGACCAGTTGGACTGGAAAGGCGAAGCGTTGCACGAATATTTTCCAGCCGCCGGGTTCCGCACAGAAAATGGGTTATGCGTTGGCCTCCTGACTGACTCCGGCTATCGAAACCAGTGGACACGAATCGTCCGCCGGGACGGCAAACCGGTAAAGCCCGCCCCGCACCGGGTGCCGGATGCCAACCTGTATTTCGGTTCGCGTGCGGAGGAACATAACAAAGGAGATTTTTTCGTCCAGCAGACCTTTGGCGAAGTTATGGAACAAAGAGCCGGAGACCCGGATGCTCAACTTCTCGTCCTGCCGGACATCTCGTCGTGGAAGAAGCAGGGCGAAGTGACGGTGGACGAATCCGATGGTGTGGCGACCCTGGCCACACAGAGTTCCGAGGACGGGGTGGTTATTCCCTTTGCGGCGGGAAGCAACGAGATTTACTCGGTGCGCCTGGAGTATCGTTCGGCAGTTCCGGTAGCAATTCAGATTTGGAATACCGATGAGCGATTTCGAAAGGTGCGCGACATCACGCTATACAACGACGGCGTGCCGCGATCGCCCGGAGCATGGTCCGATTTTCGAACGACAGTGTTTGTAGCTGGATTCGAAGGAAACGGCTGCGCTGTGTTCATTTCCGTTGCACCATCGGAGCAAGCCAAAAGAGTGGAGGTGCCGGCGGGTTTCGCGAAAATCGAGGTGCGTGGGCTCGAAATTCACCGCATCGCCACTCGCACGCAACCGTACCATCGGCTGGAGATGGGGCAGCCCGTGGAGAAAACGGTTTTCGTTTTTGCGGATGAAAAGGTGCCTGACACAGTTCGAGGCCATCGGCTGGCCAGTCAGCTCTATCTGGCTGACGGACTCGGTTTCAAGGGTGGAGAGACCGAAAAAGCCGTTTACGCCGACTTGATGATGCTCTGTTGGATCGCCGGGCCGGAGAGCTTTCGGCCGATTTGCGCACCAAGCATTTGGTATTCCGCCGCCGGTGAGATGTACCTTCGCGACAGTTTCTTCGCGCTAAATGGCGTTCACCATCGCGAATTGAACGAGAAGGTTTTCAATGTGTGGGCGGATAATCAAGGAACAGATGGAGCAATCAACACCCTGGTCGAGCCGAATCTCGCCAATGTGGAGCGCAAGTCGAACGATTCGACGCCCCTTTGGCTGATGTGGGCATTTCTGAATCGTCGTCGGTTTGGCACCGCGTTGCCAATGGAGAAGGTAGGAAAAGCGGCGGAATATTGTCTCCGAACTTACGATCCCCGTCGCGAGGGCCTTTGCTGGGCGCAGTTCGTCATGGGCCAGCTCGACGTTATCCAATATCCGGAGGGCACGTCCACCCTATGTGAAAACCAGGGAATGTTGGCCGTCACCTTGCGAGTGATCAAGGAACTCGAAATTCCCGGCGTGAGTGAAACCATTCACGAGGGATATCTTGGCAAGGCAGAAGAACTCTATCGTAGCTATTACGATCCTTCGAGAAAGTTCATGCGCCCGGCGCGGGACGTCGCGGATGCCATTGGGTTTGCAGAAATCTTCCCGGAATATCTTTCTCTTTGGCTATTTGGTAGAAAAATTCTCACCGATGAAATGGTGGTCAATCATCTCGAGCAGATACCTGCGATGATGTCGCGAAAAGATTGCCCGCATCCTGAAGCTGGTGGTGTGGTGCGCCCGATCCTCATCGGACTTCCGCAAGGCGGTAAGCCCTGGAGCTACTTCAGTGAGAGTTGGCACCCTATGATCAGTGATGCCTTCGCGGCTAGCTACCGAAATCACGGTATGGACGGAATCTATTACAACGGCGGCAGTTGGATGCGGATTGAAGTGTGCGGTTACGTCACCGGAAAGCTTCACGGATGGAGCGCGGCCACGAAGGCCATCCGCAACCGGCTATGGGCGGAACTCAATATTAGCTCTGACTTTCCGACCAGCCAGGAATACCTGGCCACCGACAGAGCGCACTCGTTCTTTGGCTACCATCGCGTCTTTGCTTGGAATTCGTTTGTGCTTCAAGCGCTGGAGCAGGCCAACTTGCGGAACCCAGAAATGGATCCTGACTATTTCCCAAAATGATTCTGCGAAAGGATCGATATAAGCGTTTCACTCTACGATTTGCAAGACTCGGGAATTCCGGGGGCTGGCTGAATGCCTGACAGCGGAGGGTCGGCCTGTGGCACGGACCAACCTCTGACGGAGTTCTGAATGGGACTCTTTGACAAAGCGAGGCAGATGGCCGGCAGACTTCGAAGACTTTAGGTCGTCATGGCACTTACTTGGAGCCGACTCCGAGGATTTATGCAAATTGATCCAATCCGTTCCTCGACCACCGGGCCCTTTCCCGATGAGTACTTAACCCTATTCTTTCCAGTGATTTCTCGTGATCAAGGTGGTTTATTTCCGTGTGAATCACAATGAATTCACGTGTTAGACCCTTTCCTTTGCAGGCGTGCGTAGTGCAAAAATACTAGATTGCTGGGTAGGGTCCTAATTCTTAGTGCGTTTGGGGTGTTCCATTTTGGCATACATAAGAGTTCACCTTCCCGACATCCTGCTTTTGCGCCTTAACTAGAGTCCGTCAGAGTGGTGAGGGGAGAAAATCAGTGAAGAGACTTGCCTGTACTTTTGCGATTTTTCTGTTGGCATCGGCAGTAGGCCTGCACGGCCAGACCACGAATGGCAACATTCAGGGCACGGTAACAGATCCCAGTGGTGCAGCGGTCGGCGGAGCCAGCGTGACGGGTCGAAACTTGGATACTGGGCTCTCGATTACCACGGTGGCTACCGATGCGGGGCTTTACTCATTGGCGAACCTTCCGCCTGGCCGGTACACCGTTATCGTAGAGGGGCCAAACCTGAAGAAATATTCACGCGAGGGTGTCACGGTGCAAACGGGTGCTACTGTGGCCCTGGATGTCCAGATGCAACTTGGCGCGGTGTCCGAAAACATTACGGTTAACGCCGACGCCAGCCAGCTTGAAACGGCAACCTCTGATATCGGGGCAACCGTGGAGACCAGCCTGGTGTCAAACCTGCCTCTGGAAGTGTCCGGCACGATACGGAATCCCGTGCAGTTCATAACCTTAATCCCCGGATTTGTGGGAAATGTGGGGAACGACCCAGGGAGCAATTCAACGGATGATTTCAAGGTGAACGGCGGCCAGGAGGGAGGCACCGACGTGCTCGTCGACGGTGTTTCGATTTCCCTGGTTTCGCCCAATACGCAGTGGAACAAGGGTGTTTCGACCGAAGGCGTGCAGGAATTCAAGGTACTGCAGAGTAACTTCTCACCCGAGTATGGGGAATCTGGCGACGGAATTGTAAGTCTCACGATGAAATCCGGCACGAACGAATTGCACGGCTCTGTTTATGATTTCCTCCGTAATCGCGCATTTGACGCCAACAGTTGGGTCAATAACACGGCCGGCCAACCCAAGTCCGTCAATACGCAGAATGACTTCGGCGCTACCGCCGGCGGCCCGATCCGCATACCCCACCTTTACAATGGTCGAGACAAAACGTTCTTCTTCTTTGACTATGAGGGATTCCGCTTCAGAACCGGTGGCACTTCACTCCAGAGCGTTCCAAACGAAGCTTTTCGGAAAGGCGACTTCTCTGCCCTGCTCCCCGCCATACAGCTTTACGATCCCACCACGCACGCGGCGATCCCTGGCGACATTCTGACGAACGACCCGAATTTCAAGCCAAGCGCGGTGATGACGAAGGTTTTTGCACTACTGCCAGCGACAAACGGGGGCCTTACCAATAACGTGGTCAACACATCGGTAAACAGCACGACCGCGAATCTTTATGATATCAAGGTCGATCACATTATCTCGGACAAGCACAGAATTTCCGGCGGCTTCGACTATGACAATACCAACACGGGCGGTACTTCAAACCTGGGACCCATCTTCGGCTCGGTCACCCCGCAGAGCACCCGCTATGCGCGCTTCAGCGACAACTACATTTTCACGCCATCGCTAGTGAACCAGTTTCTATTTGGATTTAGCCGCCGTTTCCGCGGGGAGGTCTCGAACGGCCTCGGACAGGGATGGCCCGCAAAGATCGGACTCACCGGGGTACAGAACACGACCTTCCCCTGTATTAAGTTTACCGGAACGCCCTACGAGGGCTTGCTTAACAACTGTGGTGACTCGCAATTCGCCGACAATGTCTACCAGCTAAATGATTCCGTGAGCTGGGTCAAAGGCAAACACAACATGAAATTTGGCGGCGAGGTTCGCTTGCTGCAGTTTAACGTGCGGCGTCTTACACAGTCCTCCGGCGAATTTGATTTTAACGCTACCGAGACCAGCCTGAATGGAGTCGGGGGAGACCCGGTGGCCAGCTCGCTCTTCGGCCTGGTAAATACTTCTACCCTGAATTACGGGGCGTTCAGCGGGGTGCGCTACAAGGATTATTCTTTCTACGCTCAAGACACCTACAAGTTGCGGCCGCGCTTAACTCTGAATTACGGCGTGCGCTATGACTACGACTTGCCAGCTACCGAAGCATTCAATCGCTTTTCTGCGGTTGACCCCACCCTGGCGAATCCCGGGGCCGGCAACATTCTCGGAGCCTACACCTATTTTGGAACTGGGCCCGGGCGGAACGGACAGACTCGTCCTCAGGATACGTACAAAAAAGCATTCGGCCCGCGCGTAGGGTTTGCCTATAGCATCAACGATAAGACCGTGTTCCGCGGCGGTTATGGAATTTTCTACGAACCGCTCAAGGAGGGATCATTTGCCGACCAGGACGGCCTGGGGTTCTTCAATCGGCAGACGATTACGCCAACGAATGGCGGTCCCATCCAAATTGACAACGGCGTGACACGCATTTTCCCGGCATCCGGACCCTTTACGCCCGACGGGCAAAATGGCAGCAACGGAGTGATCCTCGTTCCCGCAAGCAGCGGACGCCCGGCTGACATCCAGACCTGGAATCTCGACATTCAACGCCAGATCACCACGAACATGGTTCTAAGCGTTGCCTATGTCGGCTCCAAAGGCACGCACTTGCCGGCCTTGAACATTATTCCCAATCAGGTCAATCCCTCATTTCTTTCCCTTGGCAACGAATTAACGATGAATGTCACCTGTCTTGCGGGCGGGACCTGTCCCAATGCTGTCGCTGCCGGCGTCAAATTGCCTTACCCCGGTTTCACCGGAGAGATCAACCAAGCCCTTCGACCTTTTCCGCAGTACGGTGACTTCAACCAGGAAGACAATTCTTTCACTCCTGATCGCACGGGCAACTCCACCTATAATGCGATGCAGATGCAATTGGACAAACGCTTTTCCCAGGGGCTGAGCTTTCTGGTGTCGTATACCGTTTCGAAGAACCTTACGGATGCCGATTCCTCCGGACCCGGCGTTTCTGGCTTCATCGGCACCAACGAATTCATCGGTCAGAATTCGTACCAGCGCTCCGCCGAAAAAGCAGTCAGCGAACTCGATGTACCGCAAACCCTGGTGGCCAGCTTTTTCTATGAACTGCCCGTTGGGCATGGGAAGCGCTACTTGAGCGAAGGCGGATCAATGGACCGCGTGGTGAGCGGGTGGTACGTCTCAGGGATCGCCTCCTACAAATCAGGGACGCCTACGGAAGTATACGGACCGTGCGGAGGCACCGCTGGCGACATTTTGTTTGCCGGGTGCCACTTCACCGGAGCAGCGCGTGTAAACGTCATTCCGGGAGTGAGCCAGACCAACAAGTCGAATTTCAACCCGATGACGACTCCCTTCTGGAATCCCGCGGCCTTCTCGCAGCCTGCTCCTTTTACGTTTGGCAACGAACCCCGGTCCCTTTCGAGCGCCCGGACGTTCGGAAGCAAGGACGAAGACCTCTCCCTCGGCAAAAAGACCAGGCTCTTCGGTGAGAAAGCCACCATCGACTTTCGGGCAGAATTTTTCAACCTCATCAACCGCCATATCTATCAACCAAGCGTGGGAAATCCGCAGATCAATAGTCCATTTATTCCTCTGGGCGCTCCTGGATGCAATGGAGCTAACCAACGCTTTGCCTGTGGCTTTGGGGCCATCACCAATGCAAGCGGGCCGCGAACGATTCAATTTGCGTTGAAAATCGCGTACTGAAACGGCGATGCTCTGCCTCGGCATTCGCCCGGGCAGAACTCGACCTTTTGTCTGGATGCCGGGGCTCCAACCACAATGAGTGTTCTCAACCGGCGCAGCTTTGTGAAGACCATCTTGGCAACGGCTGCGAGCGGCTCACCCGCATGCGCCAGATTCTACGGTGGGATGTCCTTTCTAGCCTCCGCGGAAGGAAACTTTTCTCCTTCCACAAGCCTTGAAAGTGGAGCGCAGCAACTCCGTATTTCCCCAGTTGGCACGCCACTCAGCTTCCAGAACTTCCTGCTGGTTCGAGGGGAATGGAAGCCTGCGACACTACCAGGTGTCCAGCTTGTGGCAGGAGCCTCATTCCCGCTGGTGAGCTCTCACCTAGCCCGCGACGGACCACGTGTCCTCTGTGACGGAACAGCCAGTGCCGAGAGCTTGGACGGGAAACGATTCGAATATGCGTGGACCGCGGAAATCAGCGCTCTCGCCCAAAGCCAGAGCGAGCCATGGTTTCGTTTCCGAACCACGCTGCATCTTCCGAGGCCAATTCGATTACATCAAGACGGCAGAATAGAACCGCAAATCATCACTTGGCTGAATTCGACTTCCACTTTCATGGAAGGACAGTCAGGAAGTTGGCGACGCGTAGCGCTCTCCCAGCCGACCAGGAACTCGTTGGGCACCTACGGCAACGACTTGCCTGCGGTTTATCTTCTGGATCAGAACGCTGGCATCGAAACCATGATGTATTTCGACGTCAGCGAGATGGGCTGGATGTCGATTGAGAATCTTCCTCGATTTCTAGTCTATCGCTGCTCCACCATCTCGCAGATTGAAGGCGACGGAACCCAGCGCCTTGGTGTGGGTTTGATCGCCAATCAGGCAACGGGGAATTTACTTCCGGCAGGCGATGTGCGTTTCACTTGCTTCTTGCTTCAGCGACCGCTCGACCGGTTGGTCACCGAGCAAGAAGCGGTCGAGCGTTGGATGCCCGCGCTGCTTCCGCTTTTCGAGGAGAGGCTTTCATGGCCTGGCTGCGCCACTACCTGGAAGAAATTTGCAGCGGCCACGGTAGAGGATCTCGAGGAAAAGAGTACGACGCGGGTCGAAGTGAATGGTCAAGCGGGTCTACGGGCCTATGTCAAGGACAGCTCAGAAATCTGGCAGCAGCCTCGAGACAACTTCGAACTCATGACCATCGCGGATGTCCTGTGGCCATCGCTTCTTTATCTCCGGTTGCATCCATCGCCGAGTTACGAAACGGAGTGCAATGAACTTCTCGCGGCACTGCCCGCCTTCTATCACGAGGATACTCGGAGCATCAGCAATGACTTCGTGCGCCAACCGAACGAAAGGGCTGACTCTTGGTATCCCTTTGAGAATGGGCTCGTGAAATACCCTGCTATAGGATCTTTGGCGGGGTCCAAAGAAGTTACGGAGCATTTTCTGGAAGCGTTCAAGACCGCCGAGAAAATGGCTCGCCAGTACAACTACCTCTTCCCGATCTACTATCAGGTTTCTACGCTTCTTGCCGAGGGCGCCGGAACGAATTACGCCATAGGCGGCCTGTACGCGTGGGCTGCGATTCTGGCCCACCGTTTGACGGCAGAAGAACACTACCGGGAGGAAGCGCGGCGCGCGATCCAAGTTCTGTACACCGTGCCGTCGGATCGCCTGTTCCACGAACCGCAGGAACTTGCCTACGGCGCGCTGGCGGCCGCAGAGCTCGGTATGCGCGATCAGGCCAACTATCTGCTCTACCAGCAATTGCGTATGTTTTATTGGTATTCCGATCCAAGCCAGAAAGCCCACGACGTCCGCGGCATGGTCCAGGCCGCGGCCTCCATCCTGTATCCGGCGTTCAAGGAGAATGTCGAGGCTGTTCTACCTTGGACCGGCATCCTGAAACGCGGAATCATCTTTGAAGGTTTGCTTCGTTTTATGGATCAGCAACGGCGCAACAATTTTTATTTCTTCGCGGATTGCACCGGGAACCACCCGCAAGCCTCCATGGCATTTATACCTTTCGAGAATCTCGGCACTCTCGAACTTGGCGGCCAAACCGGAAATGTAGGCAAGGAAATCTACGGTGCCGGGGAGTCGTTATGGATGTATCTGATGTATGAAGCCCTGGGTCAAGTTAGCGACCGGGAACTCATGCTGGTAAATCTCGATCTACTTGATGCCTTTGACGCGAGACTGTTCCCTCCTCGCCGGCTCAATTTCATTTTGTACAACCCCACCCGAGACAGCCGCTCCGGTTCCATTGCGATCCCGCCGGCGCAGGGCCACGACGTTCATCTCAGTCAGGATGGCAAGTCAGTTGGCGGCACAGTCGAGGTTGCCGGACACGCGTGGGTTCGGCTGCTCGCGGAGTATTGAAGCGCATTCCATTCGTTCTTGGACGGAAGAAAATCGAGGTTCGAGTGTTGGTGCTGCTCAGCTGCATTCTTTGAAAAGGAATGAAAACAATGCGAAGAGAATCGGTTTCCATAGCCCGTCGGGCCCAAAAGGCCTCGTTGCCTCTGCTTGTCTTATCTGCTGTCGCAACGATCGCAACCCCGCCACTTGCGCCGCCTTTCGGAAACTGGACGCGGCTCTCCCCCGTTCCCATCGTGTCTCCGCGGGGCGACGGATTCGAGTCCGCGGGAACGTTCAACCCCGCGGTTGTAAAAAAGGACGGGAAGTTTGTGATGCTCTATCGTGCCCAAGACCGGAAGGGCACCTCATCGCTTGGCTATGCCACGAGCGTTGACGGGATTCACTTCGTTCGCCGGCCGGAACCGGTATTGATTTCGGAAACGCCGTATGAAAAAGGCGGTGGAGTCGAAGACCCCAGGTTGGTCGAATTTGGCGATACTTTTTATCTGACATATACGGGATACAACAACGTAGATGGAATTGGCGCCGATAAAAAGGATGCGCAACTCTGTCTCGCCACGTCCACCGACTTGGTCCACTGGCAGAGGCAAGGCATTATCCTTCCTGCCTATAAGGGCAAATGGAATGTAAAATGGACGAAATCCGGCGCCATCGTCCCGCAAAAAATCAATGGCAAATATTGGATGTATTTTCTCGCGGACGCGCCAGGCCAAGACGCTCAAATGGGCCTGGCCTACTCCGAAGACTTGCGCCATTGGACGGAAGCCCTTGATCATCCGGTTCTCTCCAGCCGCCCCGGCTCGTTTGATTCACAGGTTGTCGAACCAGGGCCTCCGCCGGTCGTGACGTCTCGAGGCATTTTCCTGATCTACAACGGCGCCGACGACAAGAACATTTACTCAACTGGTTGGGTCCTGTTCGACAAGAACGATCCGACCAAGGTTCTGGCGCGCGCACAGCAGCCCATTTTTTCGCCAGGACCCGAATGGGAAAAAGTCGGACAGGTACCTAATGTCGTGTTTGTGGAAGGACTCGTGCGCGATGGAGGTCGTTGGCTTTTTTATTATGGTGGCGCGGACAAGAACGTGGGCGTGGCTACTGCTCCGGTGCGCTAACCGATGTCGTTCCTGTCACGCTGGCTTCCGACGGCGAACGGCATCAGGTCAGATTCTGAATGTTCGTCAATCTTTGTGCGGGGCTCGCGAAGAAGTTAGTACCCGTGCTTCGGAAACAAAATCAACTCAGGGCCTCCTATTCTGAAGTATCACTCGTATCGCAGCGCGACCATCGGATCCACCTGAGAAGCGCGCCACGCCGGCAGAAAGCCGGCAAGTGCAGCAACGATAGTGAGAAGAGTTGCCGCCAACAGAATTGCCACGGGATCCGCGAAGCCTAGACCAAATAGCATGCTGCGCACCAGATAAGTTCCGCCCAGTGCAAAAGGCACACCAATGAAGATTCCCATCAGTACGAGCGTGAGCGTCTCGCGAAGAACCTGCCAAAGAACGTTGCCCTGTTCTGCGCCCAGCGCCAGGCGAATTCCGATGTCCCTCGTCCGGCGGGATACCGTATAGCCCATCAAGCCGTACAGGCCAATGGCGGCCAGGAGCAGGGCCAGCAGGCTGAAAGCGCTGGCGAGTTGCTTGATGAAGCGGTCGGTTTCCAGGGAGTCGTCGACCAGCCCCGACATGGTGCGCAGCTCAATGGGCGGAAGCGTGGGAGCTGCTTGCTGGACAACTTGGCGAAGCGCGGCCGCCACCGCTTGAGGATCGGCATACGTGCGCACTTCATAGAAGGCGGCAGGATTTTCCCACATGGGATTAGCGAGGGGTGCGTAGATGCGAGGCAAAGCCTTCTCGCGCAGATTGTTGTATTTGGCATCCGCGGCGACACCCACGACAACCATCTCGGCGGGATTGCCAGGATAGGTATCGCGGACGTGCTTGCCGATAGGATTTGTGTTGGGGAAAAATCGGTTCGCAAAGGTCTGGTTTATGACGGCGGCCCGAACACTGCCGCCACTGTCCTGTGTTTCGATTTCCCGCCCCAGCAGGATGGGAATTCCGAGCATGGAAAAATATCCCGGGCCGACATGATCCATGCGTGAATGGATTTCCTCACCGGCCTTAGGCGTATACCCTTCAACCGCGACCGGATCTGCCGATTCGGAGCCGCTGAAGAGGCCGTTTTTGGAAACCGTAGCGCCGCGCAAGCCGGGAATCGGGGAAATCCTGGTGAGCAAATCGAGTTGGAAGCGGGGAATCGCTGCGCCCCGGTAGCCTAGGGGCGCGGCATCGACGCGGAACAGAATCAGGTTTTCCCGGCTGTAGCCAAGTTCTACTTCGCCGAGTCTGGAGAGGCTACGAACAAAAAGCCCGGCAGAAACGAGGAGAATCACGGAGACGGCGACTTGCGTAACTACCAGGATTTTACCCGCGGGAAAGCGCCGGTGGGACGCTTGGCTGGACGTAGCGCTTTGCGTGGACTTCAGAACCGGGGTGAGATCGAGGCGCGTCGAGTACCAGGAAGGAATCAAGGCAAAGAGGATGGTGGTGACCAGCGTCACGCCCAGGGTGAAACCGAGCACCCGCGCGTCAGACTGTAGATCGAGGTGCATGCTCGGAGGTCCGGAAGCCGTGCCGGAAACCATGCGCAGTAGAAGCGCCTCGGCCCAGTGGGCGAGCAACAAACCTGCGCCGGCACCGGACACTGCAAGGAGCAGGCCCTCTGTCAGCAGTTGCCTGATCAGGCGTGCGCGCCCCGCGCCGATGGCAATGCGCATGGCGAATTCTCTTTGGCGCGCCGCGCCGCTGGCGAGCAGGAGGTTGGCTACGTTGGCGCAGGCGATGAGAAGCACGAATCCCACCATGGCCATCAAAATCTTCAGTGGCTCGCCAAAATGCTCGCGCAGAACGGAAGAACCGCGCGCCGCTTGCTGCAGATTGATCCGCTGATTGAGATCATGACCGCGCTGATCGGTCGAAATCGAGGCGCCAACCTTGGATTCCAGCAGTCCTTTGAATACGACATTGATGCTGGCCTTGGCCTGCTCCGGCGTAACCCCGGGTTTCAGCCGGGCCATCACTTGAAGCCATATGTGCATGTTGGTCAGGTCTTTCGATGGCGTGAGGAGATCGCGTCCCGGATAGATGGAGTCTTGCATCATCATGGGGATCCACAGATCAGGCAAATCTCCGACGGTCTCTCCAAAGAATCCCGAGGGAGTGACGCCCACAATTTGGAATGATGTTTGGTGAATCTGTATTGTTTTGCCGAGCGCCAGAGGGTCAAGGCCGAAACGTTGCTTCCAGAACGCGTAGCTGAGCACCGCGATCGGCGAGCCACCCCTGGCGTGGTCCACTTCAGGTGTGAAGAAAATGCCAGCGGCGGGGGTGACTCCAAGCGTGCCGAAATAATCTCCGCTGACCAGGCGGACGCGAGCGGACTCTTTTTGTGGGCCCGCGCCGGAAGAGGAATCGGGGATGGTAACTTCCAAGTGGGGAAGACTGCTGTCTGCAGCGAAGATTTCCGAGAAGACCTCGTTGTGATCCCGGAAGTATTCAAACTCTGAGTAGGCCAGCAGAGAGCGGTCGCCGCCTTCACTGCCAAAACTGGAACCATGCTCGTCTGGATCGGAAAGTGTGACCAGTTGTTCAGGGTGCGGCACGGGGAGCGAGCGCAGCAGGACGGAGTCGAGGACGCTGAAGATCGCGGTATTGGCTCCGATTCCCAAAGCAAGCGTCAAGACGGCAATCAAAGCGAAGCCTGGGTTTTTCGCCAGTATGCGCAACGCGAATCGCAAGTCTTGCCAAAGATTGGCCATACCTTCCCCCTCTCGACACTAACCCGCCCGAAACTCCGCACATCGACATCCGCGCCATGACGGGCTTGTACTGCTTGAGAGCAAAGCACTTACCTTTGCGGGTTCTTCCACGATGATTTCCCGTTCGCCCGCTTTTGGGATTTGCCTGTGTCTCTATCGAACATGGCCGCATCATCCGCTGGTATTGCCGGCATACGGATATTGACGACAGGAAGCGCGTCGAGCAAGCCCGGCGTGCGAGCGAACTCAATGCGGGCTTGGTCGTCAGTAGTAGCATTCCCGGGCTCGTTAATTTAATACTGTGACGGCGGAAGGCGAAAACGAATTCGTCAATCAGCAAGTCCTGGATTATTTTGGCAAAAGCCATGAGGAGGTGAAAGGGTTGGGCCACCTCGGACGCCGTTCAGTGTTCGAGCGTTCGGTTATTGTTTGCGAAACAGAAATTTTCCGGGTAGGTTGCAGGAGATTTCGCCATTTGCCGACGTTTCGACATTTTACCAGCAGCTAACGCATGCATCTTAAACACCTTACGGTTGGAACGGTGATTGCAATGATCACACCGGAGCGTAGGACTGCCGCACGCTGCACAGGTAGAAATCTGTGAGGGTGGGGAGATGCTCAAAATGTGCTTAGTCGTTTCGGTTCGATTGGGTTTAACATCAGGATACCGTCGGAATACCAGGTTCGCTTGAAGGATGGGTACACGGCAAGTAATGGCAAATGTTCCGACATTGCTAACGGCAGAAGGTGCCGCACCTCTGAGGTCTAAATGGCCAGCTTCGCTGCCTGGCGCCAGCGACTTTGCTGTCGTCGCTTGAATCGATGTGAGCTGAGGTGCCAGGCGCCCGCGGTTCTAAACAGGTCTGGTCGACTAAGTGTTCTTTTCTTCTTCTGCCTCCTCCTTCTGGACGCGTGTCAACACGGCATTTCTAAGCCTTCCATCGAATTCACCAAAATTCCCGTAGCGGCTGTAGGCGGTCTGGACAACATGGACACCGTCGAGGGCCGGGTGATCGGTGTTCGCCCAGAACAACGGATCGTTTTGTATGCCAAAAGCGGAGGCCGCTGGTGGATACAGCCGTTCGCTCGAGACCCGTTATTCACCAAAATCCAAGGGGATTCCAAATGGAAGAATGTGACCCATTTGGGCGAGGAGTATGCCGCTTTGTTGGTTGATCCCAGCTACTCTCCGTCACAGACTACGGAAGTGATGCCTGCCACAGGTGGCGCGGTCGTGGCCGTCGCGGTCGTCAAAGGCCAAACTGCCGATCCTTCTTCGCCGCCTAAAATGCTCCATTTCAGCGGCTACGATTGGTTAGTACGCGATTTATTAAGCTACCGCGGTGGCTCGATGAACTCGTTTGATCCGGCCAACGCCTGGACCGATGAACATGGGGCTCTACATCTCCGCGTAAGGAAGAACCAGGACGGATGGAGTTGCGCGGAGGTGCGACTTACGCGCAGTCTAGGATACGGGACGTACCTGTTCGTGGTGCGCGACATTTCGCACCTGGAACCTTCTGCGGTTCTCAGCCTCTTTACCTGGGATGGCATGGTCGGCACGGACGAAAATCGCCAGGAACTAGATATTGAAATGAGCCGGTGGGGTGTCCCGAACGACGAGAATGCGCAATACGTGGTGCAGCCTTATTACATCCCAACGAATGTCGTGCGATTTTATGTGCCAGGTGGCGTGCTCACTCACGCGTTCCGGTGGGAGCCTGGGCAGGTGACCTTTACGACTTACGCCGGAGCACAGGTTAGCGGACGAGCTCATCCCCTGAACCAGCGCGTTTTTACCGCGCATGTGCCGACCGCAGGTGGCGAGGTGGCGCGCATAAATCTGTACGTCTACGGATGGGGGAAAGTACCGCTACAGCACGAAAACGAAATTGTGGTTGAGAAGTTTACATACTATCCGTGATCCGCTTACCAAGTCTGTCTCGATGGCTCGCCACCGGACTGGCACTAATCTGCTTGGTCGGTGAAGCGCGCGCGCTGGATCCGAATCACACCTTGTCGCAGTACTTGCGTCAACAATGGACTACCGATAACAACTTTCCGGGTGGAGCCATCGAAGCGATCACGCAGACGGCCGATGGCTATCTATGGATGGGAACGGAAAAGGGCTTGGTGCGTTTCGATGGGGTTAACTTTCGTCTGACCTCATCGTTTTCTGAATTTTCAGGCGATCCCGTTTCGGGTTTGACCACCGATGGCCAGGGCAGGCTCTGCGTAATCTTCTGGGGTGCGGGTGTGCTGTGCTATCGCGATGGAAAATTTGTGAACCTGGCGTCTATTCTTCGAAGAACGACCCTCGAAGTCGTAAGCAGCTGGCGAGAAGGAGACGGGGCCACGCTGCTCACAGATCTAATGGATGGAATCCTCCGGGTTCGAGGAGAAAGCGTCCAAATGCTGGCTTCCCCCACCGTCCTTCCACCGTCTCTGGTCCTCGGGATGGCGGAGACCGAGGACGGCAAAATCTGGCTAGGGACTTTAGCGGGTCTCTTCTATTTCGCAGATGGGCGGACTACACGCGTTACAGGTATTTCCAACGAGAAAATCAACTGTTTGTTACCCGTGGGTGACCGGGAATTGTGGGTCGGTACCAGTAAAGGATTATATCGATCGGATGGCACTCTATTCAGCAGAGTTAAGTTGCCGCGAGCCGTGGCCGGCGTCCAGGTTCTCGCTCTTTTGCGGGACCATGATGGCAACGTCTGGGCCGGGACAACGCGAGGTCTTTTGCGCATCAACGCCTCGGGCGTTTCGTTCTCCGATGAAGGCGACTTCGGAAGCGTAGGTATCAACACTCTCTTTGAGGATCGCGAAGGGAATCTCTGGGCCGGAGGTGGACGTGGCCTGGAGAGCTCAGGCGCTTAAGTCGTCTCTGCTTGATAAGGAAGTGATCTACTCCATAACTGGCCTCAAGAACGAGATTTGGATCGGCACACAACACCGCGGTCTAATACGTTTCGAATACAGAGATGGACTGATAGGCGGCAAGACCTACACGGAAGCAAATGGTCTCGCCGAAAACAGCGTGTTTGCGGTATATCAAGCCCGGGATGGGGCAGTGTGGGCCGGAACCTTGACGAGCGGCGTAAGTAAGTTCAAAGACGGAGGTTTTGTAACGTACACGACGGCTGACGGTCTCGCGTCGAACACGGTCTCGGCAATCCTGGAGACACGCGACGGAACGATTTGGTTTGCCACTCCGAATGGCTTGAGCTCATTGTCGCGCGGGCATTGGACGGCCTATACGACGGGAGACGGGCTGCCCTCCAACAGTGTGAACTGCCTTTTTGAAGACGTCTCCGGCGTCCTCTGGATTGCAACGTCCAGGGGACTGGCCTTCTTCAAATCGGGGCACGTGCAAGTTCCTCGCGATGCTCCGGACTCGCTGCGCGAAGAGGCCTTTGGAATGTCTGAAGATAAGGAGGGACGGCTTTGGATCGCGAGTTCAGATCACGTATTGCGCGTGTCAAATCAGAAGTTATCCAGCGGAGTCTTAAGCTCGGCGGAGGTTTACGAGTATGGGGCCGCCGATGGCCTGCCAAACACCACGGGAGTGAAAAGAAGCAGATCCGTGGTTGCGGATGGGGAGGGAAGGATCTGGTTTTCGTTGACTCGCGGCCTAGCGGTTGTGGACCCGTCTCATATCACGAACAATTCTGCTCCGGCACTGCCTCACGTCGAGGCCATTATGGCGGATGGCAATCCCATAGCTGTTGACACGTTGGCTCGGATTCCTTCCTCTCGTAAACGGATAACGTTTATGTATTCGGGATTGAGCCTTGCGGTGCCGGAGCGCATTCGGTTTCGATATTTTCTTGACGGCTTCGACCGTAGCTGGAGTGAGCCGACTGCAGCCCGCGAAGCGGTTTACACGAATCTAAGTCCGCGCTTGTACCGGTTCCGCGTGATCGCCAGCAACAGCTATGGGCAGTGGAATGATTCCGAGGCTGCGATTTCGCTCGAAGTCGATCCGGCGTTTTGGCAGACAGGGTGGTTCCGCGTGTCGTGTCTGGCCACCTTTCTGGCATTGCTCTGGGCCCTTTATCAACTGCGGCTCCGTCAAGTGGCGCATCAGTTCAACATTCGGCTGGAAGAGCGCGTCATCGAGCGCACACGCATTGCGCGGGACCTGCACGATACACTGCTGCAAAGTTTTCACGGATTGCTGCTGCGGTTTCAAACGGTTTCTAACTTACTCCCGGCAGGCGAGCCCAAACAAAAACTCGATAGCGCCATCGACCGGGCCGCGCAAGCGATCACCGAGGGCCGGGATGCCGTACAAGGGTTGCGTTCCTCCACGGTCGAGACCAACGATCTGGCCTTGGCGTTAAACACTCTGGGTGAAGAACTCGCGGGCGATGAAAGCAACCCGAATTCTGCCAAGTTTCATGTGGCAGTGGAGGGGACGCCACGAAACCTCCGTCCGCTCCTGCGGGACGAAGTCTACCGGATCGCGGGCGAGGCACTGCGCAATGCATTCCGGCACGCCCAGGCGGGGCGGATCGAAGTGGAAATCCGGTATGACGAACGGCAGCTTCGGTTGCGCATGCGCGATGATGGAAAGGGCATCGACCCGAAGCTGCTTAGTAGTGAAGACGGGCGCGCCGGACACTACGGGTTGCATGGCATGCGCGAACGCGCCAAGGTTGTGGGCGGCAAGCTGGCCGTTTGGAGCGAGCTCGATTCTGGTACAGAGGTTGAGCTGAGCATTCCTGCCTCTCATGCTTACGACCCATATTCCGCTCGCCGCCGTTCCTGGCTGACTGAAAAATTATCGGGGAAGTTGTCTGGGAAAGACACCGAGATGAAGTCATGACTGCCGATTCCAGCTCGATTCGGATCCTGGCGGTCGACGACCATGCCCTCCTCCGCGAAGGGATCGCTGCGCTCGTAGCAGGTCAATCGGACATGAGTTTGGTCGGCGAAGCATCGAATGGTCGCGAAGCGATTCACCAGTTCCGTACGCACCGCCCGGACATCACCCTAATGGACTTGCAGATGCCGGAAATGAACGGCCTCGATGCCATGATCGCGATTCGCGGTGAATTCCCCGAAGCACGAGTCATTATACTGACCACCTACACTGGCGACGTGCAAGTTGTGCGCGCGCTCAAAGCAGGCGCACGGGCTTACCTGCTAAAAAATCTGTTGCATAAGGAACTGTTGGAAACGATCCGGGCGGTGCATGCCGGGAAAAAGACGGTTTCGCCGGACGTGTCCTTTCAACTTGCAGAACATGCCACCGATGATGCGCTGACCCCAGCGGAAGTGCGCGTCCTGCGTCTGATTGCCGAAGGGCGTGCCAACAAAGAGATTGCGGCGCAGCTCTCGATCAGCGAAGAAACTGTCAAGGGTCAAGTCCGGAACATCCTCTCCAAATTGGGCGCCAACGGCCGAACCCACGCCGCGATGATCGGCGTGAAGCGCGGAATCATCGAGTTTTAGTTTGCTCAAAAGAGTGAGTTGCGCAGCCCTTTTGAGGCTTCCAGGTCGCGTTGGCAGTCTCGTAAGCTGGAACGCGTTGCATAATTCACCTAAGTCATTGATTCCATTGGCCCGGAGTGGGGTGATGCAACAGCTTCTTGATATCCATTGAGACGCCTTTTCTCGACCTTCGCCCGCGGTTCGCCTGGTGCCGGCCTTCTGTTGATGAGGCTGGTTGCAGGTATTGCATTGGTTGTTCATGGGGTTACGACACTCCGGGGTCAGACTGCGATTGGAGCGGTCATACTTCAGGTTTCGGCGACCGGAGCAGGAATACTGCTGCTCGCAGGTTTATGGACACCCATCGCGGGGACACTGGTGACGCTCATCGAGCTGCGGAGCATCTTCTCGGAAGCGGGAGATCCGTGGATCTATCTCCTGTTGGGAACCCTCGGTGCCGCGCTGGCACTGCTCGGACCTGGCGGCTGGTCGGTCGATGCTTACCTTTTTGGATGGAAGCGCATCGACCCTCCAGATCGCAAGAGTTAGGTTTTCGTACTTCTTTTGGGTTAGTCCTCACCTACTCAAAAAGGGTTTTCCTCCCGTCCGATATGGTGTGCGCGACGACTCCATCTGGGGTTGTTCCGAGACCGGGCTGTCTCCACAATGTGCGTAATGAACAAAGGGGCTAACAAGCGTGCAACGTTGCTAGATTAGGGGACAGCCCATGGCTAGCGTCGCAGTATTCATCGGAGATCCAAAGCCGTCGGAACAGATGCGCAAACCCGAGAACGTCGCTCTGCGCCAAGAAGCTGATAAGAAATCAATGTGCGACGAGATCATCGGAGCCTCTTCCGCCTTGCAAAGGGTACTGTTTCTTGTATCCAAGGTTGCTCCGACGGACGCAACCGTCCTGGTCACTGGCGAAACCGGAACGGGGAAGGAACTGCTTGCGCGCGCGATCCACAGGCGGTCCCGGCGCTCCTCACGCGCTTTTGTGACTGTGAACTGCGCTGCCATCCCGCGGGATTTGATCGCTTCAGAACTGTTTGGTCATGAGAGAGGCGCCTTTACCGGGGCGATTCAGCGGCGTTTGGGCCGCTTTGAATTGGCTGAAGGAGGCACGATCTTCCTCGATGAAGTCGGAGAGCTTCCTGCCGAAACCCAAGTCGCGCTGTTGCGTGTTTTGCAGGAACACGAATTTGAGCGTGTTGGCGGAACTCGATCCATCCAAACAAATGTGCGAGTGGTTGCTGCCACGAACCGTAACTTGCAGGCGGCCATTGCTGCGGGCACGTTTCGTAGCGATCTGTTTTACCGCCTCAGCGTTTTTCCGATTGAGATTCCTTCTCTGCGGGAACGACGGGAAGACATTCCCGTGCTGGTCGAGTACTTCATCGATCACTTCGCGAGGAAAGTAGGAAAGAACATACTGGGGCTAAGCAAAAAGTCCCTGGACGCGCTTCAGTCGTATGCTTGGCCAGGAAATATTCGCGAACTGCAAAATGTTATTGAGCGCTCTGTTATCGTGTGCGAAACAGAGGATTTCTCGCTGGATGAGAGTTGGCTTTCACGGCAGCCTCTTCTAACCGAGCCGAAAAGCCAGTCGGAGCTCTCTAAAAAGTTCGCTGCTCAGGAAAAAGAGATGATCGAGGCGGCCTTGAGCGAAAGTGGAGGTCAGGTGTTCGGACCGTCCGGCGCGGCTACCAAGCTGGGGATCCATCGATGCACCTTAGAATCAAAGATTGCCTCCTTGAAGATCGACAAGTATCGCTTTAAAGCGGCAAGCGCCTCGAAAAATATCCTAACGCGTCTGTAGCTACTCGAAGAAAGCACTTCTCAACATGCTGTAGGCGTCCTGAGGGCTCTATGGAGGAGCGGCGGGGTGGGTTTTGTTGTCAGCCGAGGGACCATCGGATAGTCCGCGCGATAGAGTGCAGAGCGCTGGACGCGACGGCCCGATCGATTCCGTTGCGACCACTACGGCTACTACTGCGTGAATTCTTCGAAGACCCTGGATGAGCGCGCTCATGGCCTACTTCCTGTTTGGTTATCCTTCATTCGACGACTAGTCCGAGTTGCTGCTGCAAAGTCAGGTTGTCCTCGATGTGCCAATTCTCAGCGATCCGTCCGCGAGCGATGCGATAGATGTCCGTAGCGATGAAATTGATCGTCTGCCCTTGCCCTTGGATCTGTTTGAAGCGTCCGGTGAAGTGACCGTGGAAGCGCAGGTGCGCGACGACACGATCGCCGGCTACGATCATCTGCTCAATGTCGCAACCCATGTCGGGGATCGCGGCGCGCATCACTTTCGAGGCTGCTAGAGGTCCGGTGAGTCCCTGCGGGCGTCCCGACGGCAGCGTATTGTCGATGAAGTTTGGCGCTAGCGCGGCGCGCGCGAGTGCTTCGTCGCCGGTATTCCAGAAGGTCGCGTAGCGCCGCGCGGCGATGATTTGAACGTCGACCTGTGCTCTCGGCACGCTCTGATCAACGATCAGGCTGCGCGGCTCGATCAATGCGGTTTCAGCAGCCACGGCCGGAGTAGCAGAGACATCGCCACCTGCCCTGAACACCCATTCGGGGCTCAGGCCCTTGGAGTTTCGAAGACGGAGGGAATGCTCTGCCGGTCGGCTCCACGTGTTGCTCAGATTCTGTCCGCCTATTCGCCATTGGCCTGATCGGGACTCAGAGGAGCGGGTTTCGGCGCCCAGAACCACGACAAACAAAAGGGTGCTGCTCCATGCCGCCATTGCCAGCGACAGTTTACGGTCCTTCATGGGCATCTGCGTTGTCCTCCTTGGATTCTTTTGCGATTGGTCTGGCTTTCTTCCTTTTAGCTGCACGCGCCTAACCGCAAACGTCCTTCCAAAGTGGCTAGAATTGAGGAATTCCACCTTCTGCTTGATTCAGGAACAACTTAGCCGTTGGCTTTCAACCATAAGAAACCGGGCACCGAGATAAACGCGACCAAATCCGGTTGCGGCGTTGGCGGAACTTTCGGCAATTGTTGAAGTTTCCGACATTCCACTAACAGCTAACGCATGCATTCTAAGCACCTTGCGGTTGGAACCGTGATTGCCATCACCGCATCATAGGAATGTCCCCCGCTACGGCAGGCAAAGGTAGGATTTTGTGAGAGAGGGAGGATGGCCAAAATCGGCCAGGGCAGCGAACGGAGAGGTGGTCTTTTCGCGGAGTGTTCGAATGGACCGAGAAAACCTGGCCGGGTTGAAAACGCTGTTTAACTCCGAAGCCAGCGGTCGCCGCATTACTTTGGATTTAAAGGGAGCTAACTCTGGTGGACCAAGACGCCGTCAGTTTTCTTATGCGCTGCGAAGCCGACAACATACAACTCAAGAATTGCCCGGCACATATCCGTGAGTGGATCACCAGAGAACGAAGCCAAAGCCAGCGGTTGTTCCGGCTAGCAGAAGAGCAGCACGTCGGTCCTGGCTGATTGCTAGAAACGACAGGAAAGGAGGACATCATGGGGGCAGCGATGCCACTAGCCCGAATACAAGGCTGGGACACGGAAATTGCAGATGCGCAGCAACAGAACATCACGGGTCCGGACCAAGAAGCGGAATTCGTCCTTGCCGCCAAACGTGGAGACAGGCAGGCATTTGCAATTCTCATCGAGCGTAACCAGCGAAAGATTCTAGCCCTTGCGAGACGTTTCACCCGCGTCCGAGAAGACGCTGAAGACATCGCCCAGCAGAGCTTCCAAAAAGCTTTCCTGCACTTGCACAAATTCGAAGGGAAATCTCGCTTCTCCACCTGGTTAACGCGGATTGCCATCAACGAGGTCCTTATGTTTCTGCGCAGGGGCCGCGGTCTGCGTGAGCTATCGATCAACGATTTGAACGGAAATGAAGAAACCGCACTCAGGCTGGAGATTCCCGATTCACGCGCAGACCCCGAGATTACCTTCTTGCAAGGCGAGCGGTGTCGAATTCTATCCGCAGCGATGAATCGATTGACGCCGCGAATACGAAAGGCCATCGAGCTCCGAGAACTTGGTGAGTTATCAACAGAAGAGGCTGCTCGGATCATGGGGATCTCGGTCTCCAGAGTGAAGGCCCGAGTGTTCCACGGGCGAAGGAAATTGCGCCAGGTATTGAGGCGCGAGTCCGCCTGGATGCGCGGGAAACAGATCTTGCTGACGGGCCGTAACTAGCGCGCCATCACCACCTCTGCAGTTCCTGTGATCTGGTGCGGCCGCGAGGGACGACCATCGGGACTCGTGGCCAAGAGGTCCGGGGGGCGCGCTAGTCAGATCGAGACAAGGCAACGGCGAGACAACAGAGAACTGAACTTTTTGATTCTTGACAGGAGGCAAGCAATTGCAGGAAAGCGCGATACCCGCATATATCACCAGTCTGATACGCCATTTTGGGGATCTTCGGGACGGTACACACGGCGGCTCCGCAAGTCGCAAAGACAAGGAAGCGCATTTCGAGAAGGCCGTGCAACTGCTGGCTCCCATCGCTCGCCAAGTGCTCACCGAAATGAATACGAGCTTGCTGCTCGACACCGCAGAGCTCACCGAGACGGGACTGCGGCGCACAGCGGATGGAGGGCTCGACGCATCCTGGGCTTTGAGCTGGCCCGAACAGCGGGCAGCCGGGATCCCGCCAATCACGCTACAAGCCTATTTCGGAGGCGGCTTTCACCACCCTCATCTTCGAGGAGCGACCGTTCAAGACTGGCCGCTGAACGTGTTCAGCGACGAGGATGCCGCGGCCCAGCTATCCGTACTGCGGGCCATCGCCTCCAGCGATCTGCCACAATTTGGTCTATCGCGCGGACTACCGGATCGTCCCTCGGGTCACAGCACATTTTTTACCTCGCCCGCACGCGGACGCAAAACCACGTAACAACTCGTATACCGAACCAGGTATGACGAAGAAACGGACTGAACGATGAAGACTTGGGTAGCTGAATTCGCGCGAGACTCTACGGAGCCTGACACTGAGATGTGCTTCGAGGAGTCGCTGTTTCAGAACGCGACTGTGGACTTGAAAAAAATCCGGCGGTTGTCCCGTTTCCTGGAAATGTCTCAACTCCTCTGCATCATATTTTTGTTGTTGACCTGCTGTGCGCCTTCAGCGCAGACCGAAGAGCATCGCGTTCGGAATATTGTTTTGGTTCACGGTGCCTGGGCAGATGGTTCTGGCTGGAAGGGCGTTCACGACATTCTGATCAAGGATGGCTACAACGTCAGCATCGTCCAAGAGCCGGAGACGTCCTTTAAGGAAGATGTGGCGGCCACGAAGCGTGTTCTTGCGCAACAAAATGGACCGTGCATTCTTGTCGCTCACAGCTATGGAGGAGCCGTCATTACGGAAGCGGGGACGGATCCGTCGGTTGCCGGACTGGTGTACGTTGCGGCCCACATGCCAGACGCCGGAGAGAATGAAGCTGACGACGGAAAGCGCTTCCCGAGTGACCTCAGCAAGTCTGGTGCGATAAAGAAGACGGCAGACGGTTTCACGTACCTCGACCCCGCGCAGTTTCATGAGTACTTCGCAGCGGACCTGTCTGCCGAGCAGGCCGCTTTCATGGCGCGATCGCAGGTGCCGAATGCCGCTGACAATTTCAAAGCCGTCATCACCACGCCTGCGTGGAGAAGCAAACCGAGCTGGATGTTGGTAGCGGGAGCAGACCGAACCATTAACCCTGACCTAGAACGCTGGTATGCCACGCGAGCCAACAGCCACAAGGTTGAAATCGCAGGCGCCAGTCATTCGGTCTACGTCTCCCGGCCGAAAGAGGTTGCAGCCGTGATCGAAGAAGCTGCGTTGCACGCTCGGTAGAAAGTTTCTTGGGCACTGCGGGCCCCACGGCAGCAACAACAAACAAAGGAACTATCGAAAAGGCCAGCCATGCAGAGCCGGGCGCTCGCGGGTCCTAGCGCAAATATCACTGTAGGCATCGTTCCAGCTTGTCGCGTGGGCGGGACCGCCTTCGTCGCTCTGACAGGTCTCTTGAATCGAACCGCGCCGGCAAGTAAACGCTGAACCACGGAAGCTTTATTCAACGGAACAGATCATGAATACAAGATTCTATACGCGCATGGCCCAATGGTGCCGCTGTCATCCGATCGCGGCCTATGTCTTGGCCAGTGTTCTTTGGACAACTCTGCTCTATGCACAAGCCGTTACGGCAGGTTTTGCGTCCTATGACGATGCACCGCAGATCGTACAGAACCCGTCTCTCGCTTCTCTAACCGGGACCCTCGAATATTTTCGATCTCCGGTATCGTTTGTCTCAGACCTTCGCGGGAGCGGAGGGTTGTTCTACCGTCCTCTGTTCTGGCTGAGCTTGGCCATCGACGAGAAGCTTTGGGGACTGAACCCGGCGGCATTTCATCTGACGAATGTACTGTTGCATTGGTTGAGTGGCCTGTTTCTTTTTCTGCTCTTGCGGCAGCTGGCCATGTCCTCTCTATCTTCGGCACTTACATCGCTCCTTTGGATGTGTCTTCCCATTAACTCGGAAGCGGTTGCGTGGATCTCCGGCCGTCCGTACTGCTTGGCGGCCTGTTTCCTGTTGCTGGGGATGTTGCTTGCAGAACGGTATCTGTCCCGTCCTGCGGTGAAATATCTTGCTGGCTATTGTCTAGCCGCTTTTTGTGCATTGTTTTCCCATGAAGAGAGTGTGCTGATTGTTGCTTTCACGCTGCTACTCATCATTCGAAAGCACAAAAGCAAGACTAGAGCAGCCACGATGCTCTTCGGCGTGTCCGTCGTGACGATTCTGCTTTACTTTCGGTTAAGGCATGCGGCAGGCGCAACCGGAGTCACCGCAAAAGGGACAATAGCTTCCTTTGGGCTGTTTTTCTGGAAGTATCTCGGCTGGATGGTTCTACCCATCCACATGAGCGTGGAACGATCGACTGACACACCGCCGCCAGGATGGTCCGGACGTGCGCTTGCGGCATGGCTGTTTCTGGCTCTTGCCTGTGCTGTATTGATTGTTGTGCACCGAAAGATTCCAAGATTAAAATTTGGTTTTGCATGGATGGGAATCGGCCTGTTGCCGTTCTGCGGCATCGTGTTCATCTATCAGGGCATGGCCGAGCGCTATACCTATGTAGCATCGGTAGGCCTGGCCTTGCTGGTTGTCGTTATCGGCCGAGAGTCGCAGGTTCGCTTGCGGCCGTTCGTTCTCGGATTAACCGCGGTATGGGTGTTGTGGGGCGTCTATCGACTGGAGACACGAATCTCGGACTGGTCGGACGCGGCGCGTCTTTACGGGCATTCTCTCGAGGCTACTCCGCGCAGTGTGAAGCTGCATTACGATCTGGGTGCCGTCTTCGAAGAGCGCAGAGATTTCGCTCAAGCGGGCGGTGAATACAAGAAGGCCGTCGTTTTGGAGCCGCACTACGAACCCGCGCTTGCCGGTCTTGGAAATGTAGACCTAAACCTGGGGAGGGCGAAAGAGGCTTCCCAAATGTTTCAGAAGGCGCTTCAGCTCAAGCCCGATGACGTGAAAACCGTCACGAACTATGGCACTGCGCTTCAGGCACTTGGCGAGATAGACGCTGCCAAAGAGCAATTTCAACGCGCCATTTCTCTTGCTCCGGACAACGACGACGCATACTGCGATTTAGGTGTTCTGCTTTTCAGCACTGGAGATGCAGAGGCTGCCGTTCGGCAATTCGATCAGGCCGCAAAGATTAATCCCAGCGATCCGACGCCGCTATTCAATCTGGCGGCGGTTTATCAAAAAAGCGGCAGGCCGGACCTCGCTATCAGGCTGTACGAGCGAGTTCTTCAACTCAGCCCTGGCGATCCTGACGCGATTTCCGCACTGCAATCTCTGACGAATTCAAATTGATCTCCGTCTGATCGGATGCATGAAAAAAGATCGAACTGTTGAGAGTCGAGCCAAGCCCCGGAGGCGGCGAACCCGCGGGCCCACGGAGAAAAAGTAAATTCTCTCCGCCACCATCCCGTGTTCCTGTTTATTCGCACCGCAGGGCAACCATCGGATCCACGCGCATGGCGCGCCGAGCGGGAAGGTAACACGCCGCCAGGGACACGATAACAAGAAGCATGATGACGGAAAGGAAGATGAGCGGGTCTGTGGCACTCACACCGTAGATCATTGTCGAAATGAATCTGGTGGCGATCAGCGCAAAGACCGTCCCCAGCGCGGCGCCAGCAAGGACAAGCGTCAAACCCTCTCCCAAGATTAGCCGCAGCACATCGCCCGGGTGTGCTCCAAGCGCCATGCGCACGCCGATTTCGCGGGTGCGCTGCGAGACGGCATAGGAGATGACTCCGTAGATCCCCACGGTGGCTAGGATGAGGGCCAGCGCGGCGAACAGGCTGAGCAGAAACATCATGAAATTGCGCAGGGCCAGCGAACCGGCGAGAACCTGGTCCATGGAGCGCATGGAACCTGTCGGGACGATTGGATCGACCGCGGCCACCGCTTCGCGCACTGCGCGGCTGAGGCTCAAAGGGTCGACCTTGGCGCGAAGGATGATGCTCCGTGGAAACCAGCCTTCGAAGAGCGCCGACGTGGCGTAAGAAGCTTGTGCCGCAGGGATGAATGTCGCGGGAGGTGCGGGCTGGTCGAGGTAAGACTTCACATCACCAACCACGCCGACGATTTCGCAGGAGATTTTGCCGAGAAGAATGTGCTCGCCCACTGGGCTGCGGCTCGGGAAGTGTTCGCGGACAAAAGCCTGGTTGACGATCACTACTCTGTTGGCCGTTTCGGAATCCGCCTCAGAGAATACGCGGCCCTGATCGAGGGGAATTCCCATCGCGCGGAAAAAGCCGGGAGTAATTTCCCGGTAGTCGACACTATACCAGTCCGGGGCATCGGGCATGCGGACGCCGTTGTTACCGCCGCGCTCGAGCGGCAAGCCGGCCGCGATAACGGCGGCGGCATCCACGCCAGGCAGCGCTTCCAGACGCTGAACGACAGCGCGGTTGAAGCTTTCCATCTGCGCGGTGGAATCGTATTTCGAGCCGATCAGCCAGAACTGGACAGAAAGGATGCGCTGAGGATTGAAACCGGGATCGCTGTGAAGGAGCTTTGAAAATGTGGCGATCATCAGACCCGCGCCGGTGAGCAGCACAAGAGAAATCGCGAATTCCCCGACGATGAGCACCTTACGTAGCAGCGCATGGCCACGGGCCGCGCTGGCGCGGCCAGCACCTTGTTTGAGGGCTTCGTTGATTCCGGTTCTGCTGGCTTCCAGAGCTGGAGCGAGGCCGAAGAGAACACCCGTCAGGAGCGAAACGAGGAACGTGAATGCGAAAACCCCGCCGTCCAGATGGACATCGGAAGCACGCGGCAAGTCGACGGGCGCGGCGGCGAGCAGCGAGCCCAGCCCCAGGTAAGCCACCAGAAGGCCAACCGCGCCGCCGGCAAACGCGATGAGCATACTTTCGGTCAGCAATTGCTGGAACAGCCGCCTGCGGGAAGCGCCCATGGCGATGCGAACGGCGATTTCGCGCCCGCGCAATCCGCCGCGCGCAAGAAACAAATTAGCTACGTTGGCGCAGGCAATCAAAAGGACAAAACCGATGGCGCCGAGCAGAACCAAAAGGTAGGGACGGACTTCAGCGCCAATCATTTTTTGGTAAGGCAAGAAGCTGATGACCAGTTCTTTGCCGATTTCGCCTGGATACTCTCGCCGGAAGTCTTGCGTGACGATGTTCATCTGGGCTTGCAACTGCGAAGAAGTGACGCCTGTTTTCAGGCGCGCAAGCACACCGATGTTCGAACCGCTCCCAGCCGTCTTGGCTACCAGAGCAAGCGGAGTCCAAAGATCCGCCGCTCCACTGTTGGGGAGATCTGTTGCGGCGGCCACGGGCGAGAAACCGCGCGGCATGACGCCGATGAGCGTAAAGGGCTCACCATTGAGAAGAATTTTCTGGCCGACCCGTGCGGGATCGGCCGCGAAGCGGCGGGCCCACAGGCTGTAACTGATGATGACGACATGCTGCCCATCGTCACGGTCGTCTTCCGGAGTGAAATCTCGACCGAAGGCCGGCTGGATACCGAGAACACGGAAGTACGAGGCGGAAACTGGCAATCCGCGCAGGTGCTCGGCTCCCGTTCCCACGGCAAGGTTGTAGCCGACCGAGGTGTATCCGGCGATGTGCTCGAAGCGTTCTCCGTATTCCTCCAGGCGCTTCCATTGAGGCGCCGTAAGATTCATTTCATCGGTTTGCTGTTTGTAGCTTTCCGCGAGTTGGACGATGCGATCCGGCTCCGGAAACGGGAGCGGGCGGAGCAGGACACCGTACACGATAGTGAAGATCGCGGTGTTTGCGCCGATGCCGAGAGCAAGCGTCAGTATGGAGACGAGAGCGAAGCCTGGGGATTTCGCCAGCACACGCAGACCGTAGCGAAGGTCTTGCCAGAGGGTGGTCATGAAGCACCTCGCGGACGCTGTGGGCCGTCCCCGCTGATACCGGGTCCGTTCGAGGATTCTTGCCTAGGATTACGACGAATGCGAGGAAATTGTTTCCAGCAAAGGGTCCGTTAAACGCGCCGGTCCTCCATTTGATTCCGTCAGTCTTCGCTTGAGCGTGAGCGGCTGGTGGCCAGGCACGGACATCCGTTTCTGTGACTTCTCCGTCGCATAAATGCGACGGCTTCTCAGGACACGCATGAGGCGAGAACCTCTACGTTACGTCCTGAAGGCTTTATCCGAAGCCTCAAGTTTCACAGGACTTACCGTTGCTCAGAGAGCGATTCGCCTGTGAAGGTCGGGCAAAAGTCAGCAGAGCACGGAAAGGAAGGCAAGCCGATTCCCGCTGCCAGCGAGAAGCAGGCCGTCCCCTCGGCCCAAATGTTTATGGACCGGCGGGCTTCTTGTCCGGCGGCGGGGGTGGAGGCGGAGGAGGGGTGAACCTGGCGTCCTCGACGGGCACGTTTTGCTGGACCTGGTCGATTTGAATGGTGAAGCGGTTGCCGGGGCGAGCTAGCGTCCAGCGGTAGGGGATTCTTACGCCATCGGCGTCGCGGTAATCGCCGTAGTCGATTTGGGTTGGGTTGCGGCCGAGAGCGGTTTCCGCGTAGCGGACCAGGCGAAGCAATAAGCCCGTTTGCTGATCAAGGTAGAGCCGCAAGGGGGGTTGGCCTTCGTTGCGGCCGAGCACGAGATAGGTGTCGTGACCGTCGATTTTTTCGCCGGGAACGACCGTGAATTTCTTGTAGAGATTTTTGACATGCTCGGCGAAATAGAGGTCGGAATCGATGCGCACGGCGTCGTTCTCCGCGGCGGTCATCATGTGGGGGTGGCCGGCGTTGCTCAGCCAGCCCTGCTTGCCATCGAAGGCGGTGATGCTCTCGCCGTTGGGGAGATGCATGATGGAGATGCGCTTGTCGGGGGCCTTTGCGTAGACTTCAATGGGAAGCTGCTGGCCGTTGGCGTTTATTTTCCCTTTTTCGACGCGGCTGGTGACTTTTTCGACAGCGGCTTGGCCGCCGATGGCGGCTAGATATTTATCGAGCAGCTGGTCAGCGGGCGGGAAAACAGGCTTCGCGTCTCCGGGCGCTTTCGGGCGCTCCGCTTCGGGCTTGGGTTCTTCGTCGGTGATGATGGGCGTGGCCACCGGATCGGCAGCGCCGCGATGGCAGGAATAGCAGGTCACGTCGCGGTGCCCTTCAAAATTCTCCTTGTTGATGGCGAACATCATCTCCATCATTTTGCGCGCGGTGACTTTCGTCTTTTTGTCGTCCTTTTCGAAATCGAGGCCGCGATCGCCGCGGACGTGGCAGTACTCGCATTCCACACCGAGGGAGGCGGTGATGAATTGCATGGAAGGAAAAATCTGATCGGCAGGGACGCCTTTGAGGACTTTGATGTTTTTGAACTGCTCTTCCGCCAGCTTGGGAGCGGACGATTGCGGCGCGGGGCTGGATTGCGCTTTCGCGCCGGCGATTGCCAGGCCGGTGCTTAGCGCCAATCCACAAAGAACAAATGTTGTTTTGCGTCGGTCGATACTCATCCACAGCTCCCTTAGCTTTAATTCTTCGAGAAAAAGTGTATCAGAAAGCCGCTACCGGTTGCGCGCACGGAAATAGTGGCGAGGCGAAGGCGGCTTAGGTGGGGAGATCGCCGCGTTTGGCGAGAGCTGTTATGCGGTCGGCTGCGCGGAAGGCCAGCGCTTCGATGGTCATGGTGGGCTGGCCGCGGCCGGAAGTGACGAGGCTGCTGCCATCGCAGAGAAAAAGGTTCTTCACGTCGTGCGTCTGATGGTCGGAGTTGATGACGGAAGTTTTTGGGTCGTTTCCCATGCGGCAGGTGCCCAGCAGGTGCACGGCAAATTGCTGCTCCTGGACCGGAGGCGCCCACATCTTCTTCGCGCCCGCCGCCTCAAGGAGTTCCGCCGAGCGGGCATTCAGCCAGGCCGACAGCTTTAGGTCATCGGGATGATCTTTGTACGTGAGGCGAAGCGCGGGAAGGCCCCAGGCGTCCTTCAGGTCCGCATCGAGCGAGAAGCTGTTATTCTCGACCGGCAGCGACGTACCGTGGCCATAGATCTCGCAGGTGCGCGTGAAGTTGTGGCTCAAGACTTCCTTGAACGACTTGCCCCAGCGGGGAGAACCGGGAGGGAGGCTGCCTAGAGCGAAACCTATCGGCGTCATGTCGAAACGCGCGTCCAGGCCGCCGCCGCCGTGGAAGCCAACTTTGTCGGGGTCCAACTCGTAAAAATCGTGGAGGATGCGGCTGACGGCGAAGCCTTTGTAATCGTTGAGCGGCTCTTCAAATACAGCCGTGGTAACGCCGCCGCTGTTGAGCATCAAATTTTTGCCGACATAGCCGCTGCTATTGGCGAGGCCATTGGGAAATTGCTTGTTGGCGGAGAGCAGGAGCAGACGCGGAGTTTCCGCGCCGTTCGCGCAGACGACGACGGCTTTGGCTTTCTGGCGCTGGACGTTTCGCCTGGCGTCGAAATAAACGGCGCCGGTGGCGCGGCCGGCGGCGTCAAGTTCGATGCGATGAACGTACGAGTTCGGGCGGATTTCGCAGCGGCCGGTTTTTTCGGCCATGCGAATGGCGGTGGCGAGGGAGCTGGATTTTGCGCCGACTTCGCAACCGAACCCCAGACAGAAGCCGCAATTGACACAAGCGCTGCGTCCGGGGCGCGGCTCGGAAAGTATGGCCATGGGCGCGGGAAATGGATGCCAGCCGAGCTTGCGCGCGGCACGTTCGAAAATTACACCGCTGGATTTCACGGGGAGTGGAGGCATGGGATAAGGCTTCGAACGCGGCGGATCGAATGGGCTGGCGTAGGCCAGGCCAGAGACGCCGATCTCCCATTCGACTTTGGTGTAGTAGGGCTCGAGGTCGGCGTAGGTTATGGGCCAATCGGCGAGAGTGGAGCCGGCGACCGGACCAACTTTGCTGCGCTCGGTGAAATCGATTTCGTGGAAGCGCCAAAAATTCGCCGTGAAATGCGTGCTCGTGCCGCCGACGAGGCGGCCGTAGACCAGGGCGCGCTGCGGTTTGGCTTTGTCTTGGGGCGTTTTTCGAAAAGTTGTTGGCTGAAGCTCCGGATGATTGGTCAAAAGATCTTGGTTGAGGACTTTGATTTCGTCGTGAACGAAGTCTTTCTCGGTAAGGTACGGGCCTTGTTCGAGAACGACGACGCGGAAGCCGTTGCCGGACAGTTCCTTGGCGAGGATGCCGCCGGCTGCACCGGAACCGACGATGACGAAATCGACTTCGTCGGTTGTTTTGTATTTGGGCTCGTCGGGCATCATGACTTGGTTTTTTCCACGTCGGGAGGATTCGGCTGCCAGCCCGGGTAGTCTTTGTCGTAATAGCCAAAGGGCGGTTGGAACATGTGTTCGGGTTCGCGGCCGATCACTTTCCAGCCGACGCCATCGCGGTTGCCTCGTTTATCGGAGTCGGGATCAATCAGAAATCCCATGATGGTGTGCACGCGTGCCGTTTCGAAGAACGATTGGGTTGCCATGCGGCGTCGGAACGGGCGTCCGGCCGCGCCGGAGGACTGTTCATCGAAGGATTGCAAGATCTGATCTTGCTGCTCGGGTGTAGCGGCAGAGAATTTCTCCATGCCCGGAAACATTTCGTGGACTCGGGCCTCAAGCCCAGGCAAGCCCTGGGCATAGGTCTTTTGATCTTCTTTTGCAAAAGTGACGAGAGCCCGGTCGATGAAAAATACTACGCCCGCTTCGTGAGCGCCCGGCGTGTCGGTGGTGGGAATGATGCGGGCCGCGATAGCGTCGATCTCTCGAGCTTGTTCGGGAGAAAGGAATTCAAACTTGGCGGGCGAAGCGGCTTTCGCGGCCTGGCGCGCGTGGCTGGCCGCCGAGAGCATGGCTGGCCAATGCGCCGAAATCCAGGCAGCCGAAATCCCTGTTAGTCCCTGAGATAAAAATCCGCGGCGTGAGAGATCCTTGTTCATAGATTCGCGCGCACAGTGCGAAAGAAGTAAAGTGAATGTATGCTGTGAGCCGGCGAGGGTCAAGAAGAAAGCGGCTCGGCATGCAAACAATTTAGTCCAATTTGGCACACTCGTTTGCGGTGTGCTGCAACCCTAGTGTACGATTTCGCTGGCAAGCAGAAAAAATCAAATTCTGGATTGGTTGTAGCAAAAGAATGGCTACCTTTACGGGCGCAATAGGAACCGGAAGCAAGTGGCTGCTCGACAAGATCGTCGGCGTTTTGGCGGCCACCGGCGTCAATCCTAATTTTCTGACGTTTCTCGGATTGGTTGTGAATTTCGTCGCGGCGGCAAATTTCGCGCTGGGACATTTCCGGATTGCTGCGGTGATCATTTTTTGCGCGGGCTTCCTCGACATCTTGGATGGACAAGTGGCCCGGCGCCAAAACCGCGTCACGGCATTTGGTGCCTTTTACGATTCGACACTCGACCGTTACGCGGACATGGCCCTGTACATGGGCTTGCTCGTGTATTACTCGGTGAGCGGGCGCACGCCTTACGTCGTGCTTGCGGCGGTAGCGACCGCGGGGTCGGTCATGGTCAGTTACGCCC
>Ga0210394_10001130_pt1 | contig 44999 bp, 43 predicted proteins | sample IncBWC12MmetaG_FD_160121 | JGI IMG/M metagenome (GOLD analysis project Ga0210394, IMG submission 160121) | Forest soil microbial communities from Barre Woods Harvard Forest LTER site, Petersham, Massachusetts, United States - Inc-BW-C-12-M | ecosystem: Environmental > Terrestrial > Soil >...
ACGAACGAGCCGTGGTCGTTAATGTGCAGAAGTCAAAAAGAACAATGAAGATCACTCTTCGGAGTGAACGGAGTAGTGCGCTCTAAAAAGGATTTGACAGGGCCGACATTGTTAGAGATGTACGATTTCCGCGTCAGTCAGGCATTATCAATCCTATTGCTGAGCGGGCGGGAAAAAACTACAATCTGGGCGCTATGCGCCTTGTTTTTGGATGCTTGCTCATCGCTGTCGGAAGCCGAACTCTGCGTCAGGACAACGAGCTAACCTAACTAAAAAGGCTTTAAGACTCTCATGAGCTCTCGGCCAGGAGAGGTCACCCAAACGCGACAGTGCACTTTTTGCGGCAAAGCCATGTCCGCGCATCTGAAGCGATGCCCATTTTGCCGCGAACAGGTCCCCCAAGTGCAATTGTCCCGCCTGCGAAGCTCCAACGGCCGCGAGCAGATTCGACGCGGACTTCTTTACATGCTTCTCGCTGCCATTAGTTATTATTTTGCTGCCGGATACAGCGCCCCGCTGCAGCTCCCTGTGGACATCGTGTCCGTCGTGACTAAGTATCTCTTACCTCTGCTCTTCTTGAGCGGACTCGGGTTCACTGTCTACGGCCTCATCCTGCGCGCCAAGTCCTGATAGCTGAAAACAGCAAGACCATTGAGGTGAGCTAAGAAACGCTGACCGTACATCGCTTGGGAGTAGGAGCGGTGTTGCGGCGGAAACTGGCCACTACCAACCCGATCGAATTGTGCTTGTCGACCGTTCAGCGGGTTGCGCGGAACGTAAAACGTTGGCGCGAAGGTAGTCAGCCGCTGCGCTGGACCGCCACAGGACTCTTGGAAGCAGAAAAGAAGTTCCGACGCATCAAAGGCTATCAAGAAATCTTGTTGCTGAAGGAACGTCTGAATCGGTCGCGCATTCAGCAGAAGGAGGTCCGGGCAGTAGAAGTCGCTTGAACTTGGTTGTAGGTAGACTTACAGTGCCGAACATCGAGAGTCGCTGCAATCAACTAAAACTCGGACATCCTCATTACCGCGTTTACCAGGCGCTAGGCCGAAAAGCGGCGACGCGTACTATCGAATCGCCACATCCAACAGTAGAATCACCATCGGTCAAATCGCGGGCTGGGCAAAAGTGCCAACTAAGTTACGAGGTGAAGGATGGCAAAAGGAATTGGGCCGATGATGCTCGTGTTGACTATCAGTCTGACGTTCTTGTCTCAGCAGACGGAGCCTAACCCCAAGTATGTGATCGGAGTCAACATCGTAGGTAGCAAATCTCCGTGCCTGTTCATCAGTGGTGTACGTGCGAAATCGCCTGCTGCGGCTGCCGGGATTAAGTCTGGTGACCGCATCGTCGCCGTAGATGGAACTGCCGTCACAACTGTGCAGGATGCAGCGCAGCACATGCGTTCCGAAAGCGCGAACCCGGTGACGCTGCAGATGGTGAGGGATGGGAAGCCCTACAGCGTAACTGTACAGCGTGAATTACACTCGGAAATCTTAAAAAAGAACGGCATGAGAACGCTCGAAAGTGGGATGATCGCGCCCCTGGATGCGACTGAGGCTGAAATGAGGCACAAAATGCTTGCTATAAAGGAGGAACGGTTAGCTGACCGCGTGTTCCCCACGCATTTTCCGAATGATGAAAAGTTGTACTATCCCGGTTTCGAGATATTCGTTCTGAAGAACCCCTCCCAGATTGCTGTGGGTGGAATCGAAGATGGTCCCGCATCCCGTGCAGGTGTGCACTGGGGCGATGTCATAATATCGGTAAACGGAGCTGACCCGCGAAACAAGTCCGTTGCTGAACTTGAGGCGCTGTTGAGTAGCCAGATAGGCGCGCCGATGACACTTACTATCGACCGAGATGGTGTGACGAAAACATTCTCCTTTCAACTGGAGCAAGGCGCAAGGGTGCTGCGTGATAATCAGCTTCAACTCGCTAAAGGCCAGCCGATTCCCCTGGGAATTCCTGAGGAGCACCTGTCGTGCTTTGAATGAGTGAACATCCCACCTGCGCTAGTGCTTGGTAAGGCGCGAAATCGGAGAAGTAAAGTAGTACTTCACATTGACGGGAACGGCGTTAATCAGGGCCTACGGCTGAAGTTGTCTTCGTTGACTTGCGTCTTGACGCCAACCTAAAATCTGCTTCACATGCCCAGCACTGACTCTCTGATTGGTCAGACCATCTCTCATTACCGCATCGTCGAAAAACTCGGCGGTGGTGGAATGGGCGTGGTCTACAAAGCGGAAGACACCGAGCTGGGCCGCTTCGTCGCTTTGTAGTTTTTGCCTGAGGATTTGGCGCAAGACGCGCAAGCCCTTGAACGATTTCGCCGCGAAGCCCGCGCGGCCTCCGCGCTCAATCATTCCAACATCTGCACCATCTACGAAATCGGCGAACACGAGGGCAAACGCTTCATCGCCATGAAGTATCTCGACGGCCAGACGCTCAAGCACCGCATCAACGGGAATCCGATCGAGACTGAAGCGTTGCTTCCGCTGGCGATTGAACTTGCCGACGCGCTAGGCGCGGCTCACGCCAAAGGAATTATTCACTGCGACATCAAGCCAGCAAACATCTTCGTTACCGAGCGCGGTCATGCCAAGATTTTGGATTTTGGATTAGCGAAAGTTGCGCCAGAACGTAGCGGCGCCTCCGAAACAAAAATCTCCCGGGCAATGACTGCGGATGTCAATGCGGAGCATCTAACCAGCCCTGGGTCTACGCTCGGCACGGTAGCGTACATGTCGCCAGAGCAAGCTCGGGCGAAAGAGTTGGATTCGCGAACCGATCTGTTTTCGTTTGGAACCGTCCTCTACGAAATGGCCACGGGCCAGTTGCCCTTCCGTGGCGAAAGCAACTAGCACTCCACTCCCTGTAAGGGTGTGGTCCAATTGTTTTGTCTTTCCTCGTCGGGCATAATCGGCGGCAGGCACGAATACGAGGGAACCGGAAAGCGGCTGAGCGTCGTTTGTCGGAACTGGAGATGTCAATGAGCGGCGTACAAATCGAACAAAAGAGCTATGAGATGCCCCCGCGAGAGGGGATCAGCATCGCGCATTTTCTCACCGTCGCGGACGTCGAGCGATCGGCTCGCTACTACGAAAAGGTCTTCGGCGCGCGCATTCTGACCATGGGCGACGGCAACGCACCTCCGTACCTTCAGCTTGCGAATATCTGGATGATTCTCAACGTTGGGGGCGGGCCGACCCCGGATAAGCCGACGGTGACGCTCAGCGTCCCCGACCCGAATCACATCAACAGCTTTATGAATTTCCGCGTTGCGGATATTCAAGCGTGCTACGAATTGTGGAAAAGTCGAGGAGCCGAGTTCCTTACGGAACCGATTGCCAAGTACGGCGAGATTCGCTGCTACATCCGCGATCCTGACGGATACATTATCGAAGTCGGACAGAGCACCGAACTTAAGTACGGGTGACACTCGGCCCCGAAAAGCATTCTCATAATCCAGGATAAGTTGTGGCTAAGCGGGAAGGAATCGACTGGCCCCGCAGCCAAGTCCTGATAGGTCGGGAAATCGGAAACTTGAAATTTCCACATGGACGGTAAGCGCGTTAATCAAGCAGTGAGTGCTGACATAAGCCAATCGATGTGCTAAAAGTGCGTTAGCCCGCTCCCACCGGAAGGAGAACCCATCATGAAGAAACATCAAGTCATCTTGAGCACCGTTTTGCTCGTATTGGCTCTCGGCATCTCGACGTCTCATTTCGCGCAGGATGCTTCGACTGGAGTTGAAAAATCTGACCAACAAAGCCGTAATCATGCACTGGCCATCGGCTTCCTGAGGACCATCAACACAGCAGAAGCAGGGGACTTCTCCAGGTACGGGTCGTACGCATCATGGCAGACTCTTCTGGCGCACGAGCCAGAATATTTAAATGGGTGGCTCTCAACCTACTACACAAACTTGCATTTCGGTGCCCTACCAAAAATCTTGCCTGGGGTGAACTTGCGATTAACTGTGCATGCGGATGGCCAGGGTTACGATGTTCTAGTAGAAGACGTGGGCGACACAAACGGCTACGCAGGACTCAGTGACGAACGTGGAATAATCAGAGAGTGCAAATGGCTCCAGTGAGAACTGCTCGGCTAACTCGTGATTAGTCGGGTTACCGGACAACTGTTTACATCGATGCAGCTGACGTTTAATTGACTAGCTCATCACGCGTTGCGATCCGAGCGTTCTCCGTGTCTAATATTTCTAGGAGGATTCAATGGATATTTTGGTAGCACTCAAGCAGGAAGAAATAAAGCTACAACGTCAGTTGAAGGGGATTCAGGGAGCCATCCTTGCGCTAAATGGTTCGCATGTGGTCCCGGCCCGCACAAAGCTCGTCAGTCCTAACGGCGTCAGCCGCAAGCGGACTATGTCTGCGGCAGGCAGGGCAAGGATTTCGAAGTTGACGAAAGAGCGCTGGAGGAAGTTCAGAGCCGAAAAGGCCAAGAGAGCGAAGTAGCAAAAACCTAAATCCTTTTACAAAATAAAATCCCCGGACGGCATACTCTATCCGGGGATGTTCACTTAGTGAAAGACTACCAATTGCTTGCTACACAGAATTCCACTTCTCCGATTACGGCTGCGGCGAACCTGCAGCACTGTAATTGATTCGCGTTCTGCAAAGCCCATTCCCCTATAAGTCGTTAGGCATGTGGACCGACCTTGCCGAGTAGATTGTGAAGCGGACCAGGTGGACAACTTATTTGAACCGAAAAAGCGAGGCCGTCCGCCAGTCTCTGGCGGAGACGAAGGCTTGGTTTGCGACACGGTCAGATATCAACGGTCGCGGTAGACTGTCGATTCCCGTTGGCGAACCGCGCTATCGGCGGCAAAATGACTGCGTACGTCCAGGGGGTGGGTGCGACTGGCTGGGAGGATCGATGACGAGCAAGATATTGACGCTGGCATCTGAGTTCAGAGAGTTGCGTTCCAAATGGCAAACGCTGTCGATCTATGAAAAATTCGAGCAATTAGTCGTCGCTGTACTCACAACGGTGATTGCTCTCATTATTACCCTCGCAACTTGGCAGTTGCTCTTTCACACTCTCGCCCTGGTCAAGAGCCATCTAGTCAGCCCTGCCGATTCCCAGATCTTCCAAGGTCTGTTTGGAACCGTGCTCACCGTTCTCATCGCAATGGAATTTAAACACACCCTGCTAGTAGTCAGACATCATCGCCGCGCTGTCATCCAGGTGAGAGCCGTGGTTTCGATTGCACTGTTATCACTGGTTCGCAGATTTATCATTCTTGATTTCTACCAGACCACCCCGAGCTTAATTGCAGCATTGGCTGGCGCCGCCTTGGGCCTCGGAATCGTATTTTGGCTCGTCAGCAACCGCGACGAACCCCAGGGAGTCGAGGCCCAAGAGGGATTCGTCGAACCTGGCCACCTCGAATAAATTACACCGATGACGCCCTCCCCCAAGTCTTGATAAGTCGGAAAACCGGGTGCGCCGTGAAAGGTGGTGGTCCACAGCGGGAGTTAAACCCGCCCGGGAACTGTTCGCTCCACCCGGTAGCAATCAGAGCAGCATTCGAGGCAACGAGACTGCTGAAGCCTCTGGTGCAGAGAGTCGCTAGGCGACTTGGCGAGCGTGCAGGCCGTAACGTGAGTGAACGCTGAGCAGGCCTCGAAAAGACTAATGCAGGAGCCGACCCGCCCCGGTTTCGGGGAAGGCCGAAGCTAATGGAATCGTACGAGCGAACAAAATTCCATCAGACCTGCCGGGGTATTGGCGACGGCATGTAAGCAAAGAGGACCATACGCAACACGGGAAGTCCCAGCGGTGATCGCGGTATGGATCAACTGGCAGCTCGTGAGAGAAAGGCTGGGCTGACTGGGATGGCGGAGAGGCTCGTAGTACTGACGAAGCCGGGTAACTCCGGTGGAGGGAAGGGGCCTCAGTTGAAGGCGGACGCGAGAAGCGACGACGAAAGGGAGATTGGCGATGAGCCTGACAACTCCCCAGTTGTTTTCAGAAGTTGCAGACAGCGTCACATGCACTGGCTACGGCAATTGCGTGAGTCTTCTCCGAGAGCCGGATGCGGCAAATCCGCACGTCCGGTTCGATGAGCGGGGTGTGGAAACGGAAGCATGGCGGAGTTAGTGAGGCACCGACAGACGAAAGGGTCGGAAACAGATAGGCTCAGCCTAAACCACCGCGTCACACCTCGACTCCACACAAGTCCCCCGGTCCGCTTTCCCGCTGGATTCCACTTCGGCGATTACCGCGTTTATCAGGAGTTCGCCAGGGCCGCCCGGAAAGATGGGCGGTCTCAGTCAATCAAAAAAACGCAACCAAAGCGGTTCGGTTGATACTATACGATTATGTCGCAGCGAATTCTCGCTCTCTGTCTCCTCTTTTTTGTGTGCCCTTCCCTATCTGCTCCTGTGCCACAAGCGGACAGTTCCGCTCCCGAAGCTAACAGAGGCACGATTCAAAACGGCCACATCTATACCAATTCTGTTTTAGGCATAACCATATTCCTCCCAGGCTCTTGGGAATTCATGGAAGTCGACGCATATTCTTCCCCCGAGCAAAAAGCCAAAGCAAATGCCGAAGAGGAGCGTATCAAAGCTCATTGTAGTGGCCCGCTTTGCGGTGAGGCCGACATTAAGGAGGCGTTACGATATACGGTGAACGGTCGCCCCGTATACTCTGTCTTTGTTCTGGGTTACAAATTGTCTCCGGAGTTTCAGAATCGGCAGCGCCATCCACTGCTGGACCTCGCGCAAATCATGGTAAGAGGCACAACCAGCAACGGATGGATTGTCGATGAAAGTCTGACACCGATGAGCCTCTCGGGGCGGCACGCTTATCGACTCTTGATGCACAACGCCAAAAACCCGCAAGGCAAAGGTTTCACTTATGTGGCAGATTCAAACGGCTTGGTTTTTATGTTGGTCGCCACAGCTGTACAACAGCCGGACGAACTTCGGTCCGCTCTGGAGACTATGAAACTGGTGTCAGAAGGTCACAATTCCGAAACTCGCAGCAATCAATAGCACGGGCGCGAAATCGGCGAGTGGCACCGTCTATCTTTCCCTTAGCTCCCGGCAAGTCGGGAAATCGGACATGTGGTTTTTGCCTGAATTTTACTTTTCCGGTTTCCGCGTTACTCAGGCATGTGGATTACTTCCGGGTAGCCCGTAATACGTGAATCGGCAACCACACTCGCGTCAGCAACTCACGCGCAGGGTCACATGCCCAGATCCCTCCCGGTCCTTCAGACGAATGCACACCACTGCTCCGGAGGACTCCAGGGTGTGTTGCAGGCCAAGATTCCTTTCGCACCTGTTTCCTGGCTGAAGTCGCGCCTAAAATGCTAGGGCGCGGGCCGCACGGGCTGAAGTTGATTCCAGTTTCCCGAGAGTTGCCCGTTCGGGTTGTCGGGTTTTGAGGTTACTGCACGGGGCCCAGCCACAGGTCGAACCAGTTCAGTGTTTCCTTAATCAATTCGTTGCGAGGGATGTTGTGACCGGTTTCATATTGAATGCGTTTCTTCTGGTCCTTTTTAGCGCCTAGCATGTTATAGAAGGGGATCTGCGTGGAATCGACCGGAAAGAAGAAATCGTAATGACCGTTCAACATCAGAGTGGGCTGCGTCACACGTGGCAGGAAGTTGATCTTGTCTACCTCGGGCATTGACTGACTGTACTCCATTCCTCCAAGAGCCAGTACGTTTACCTTAATGCGCGAGTCAACGGCGGGGATAATGGCCCCCGTTACCGCGCCCCAACTGTAGCCGTAATAGCCAATCTTCGTATGGTCGAGATCGGGGCGGCTGTCCACGTAGTCCAGAGCACGAGAGGCATCCTTCACCCACATGACAACGTGGTCGCGCCAGTTACTGGAAGTGTCAGGAACGTCAGTTTCCATACCATCGCCGCGTTCGTAAGTGCTCTTATAGATCGGGTAGATTACCGCGCGTCCGCTGCGAAGAACCGCATCAAGTGCGGCCGTGGGGTAGAGCGCGAACTTCCGAAGAAGGAGGGCGTTTGAGCCCGGGAAAAATAAGACTGCCTGATAAGGCGGTTTAGCTTTCTTGGGCAGGAAGAGGTATGCTATCGCGCGCTCGTTGCCATAGCCCGCAGCATAGGTGGCCTTCTCGACTTTCCAGTCGTCTTCGTCACCAACTTCTTCCACAGACGCACCGAGCGGTCCTTTGTCGTAGGAATATATACTGCGGTATGCGTGAAAGAGCTGGTCGCTGGCGGGTTTTACCTTGCTGAAATCGCGACGCGGCGAAGGTACGGGGGCAAAGGCCTGCGTCGGAACAGACTTGGAATCGATATATTTAACCGTTCGGAAACCAATGTTGGGGGCGCGCAGCCATGGCGACTGTGCGTCAGGGTCAACGAACATGTAGATCGGGTCGTCCCAGGCGCCGCCGAGAACCCAGCGTTTGCCCTCCTCCGCTTCAGTTGCCGTCCACTCCTTGACGTTGCCTGCCATGTCGTAAGTGCCCCATGGACCAATGCCGGGCTTGCTCCTGACCGGAACGACACCGTTCGTTCCCAGATTGCTGAGAGGCACAATGAAGGCAGCGGAAAATGGTCCAGCCGCACGGTTCCAGTGATAGATGGTTGGCAGGCTCCTGCCAGCGAACTCTGCGTACGCGGCGGCTTCGTACCAATTGATGCCAGCGACAGGATAATCATCCTGTCCCTTTGGATATTCGCCCTGGAGCCAATCTTTGGGCCCGGGACGGCCGGCGGCATCGCGGAACTGAGCCATAGCTTCTTCCCAAGTCAGCTTCTTGCCGTCACGAACAAACTCGAATTTCCAATACTCAGGTTTCTGGTATCCTCCGGCATCGACAAAAGACTTGTACTGCCGATTCGTAACCTCGTCCCTGTCGATCCAATAATCCGGGAGCTCAAGCTCCGGCATACCCTCAAAGCCTGGAATGAACAGAGTCTTGGGATAATTCTTTGGCGAGACTCGAACCATTCCGGCAGGAGTCTTAGCCACTTCATCCAGCACGATCGTGTTCTCGGCAGTAGCAACCTGAAACGCCCTACCTACTAAAGCCGGTGTTGTCCTCAGCACCGTTTCGTAGCCAGGCTTTTCAACTTTCCAAAGGAACATGCCGCGGGGCTGGCGAACGTTCTTCACTGGGGTTTTTCCTACGAGTTCCCAAGAAGAGTCCGGCTGGTCGTACTCGCGACGGAAGACATCTGCGCCTTCGGGAGTGGTGTCAATCGATAACTGGAAGGAAATGACTCGCCATAGCTTCGCCAAAGCGGGATCCCCAGGGATCGCTTTTTCCGCACGCGTGGCCAGCCCGAAAGCTTGTCCATATTTGCCTTCATCATAAAGGCGCGAAATCTCCGGCACACCGATCTCGTGCGCCCATCGAATCTCACGATTGTGGCGAATAAGCCAACCCATGCCAACGGCGATGAGAACCAGCACCAGCAGTAGCGGTATGAGAATGCTGGGCCGCTTCGCCTGATGCATGATGCGAGCAGGACTGAGGGTGGCGCCGGAATCTGGGAACAGGAGGTCGCGCGATCGTTTGAGTTCGTTTAGTAGTTCTGTCCCCGATGCATAGCGTTCCGCGGGATTCTTCTTTAGGCAGCGCGAGACGATACTGCGCAGTTCGGACGGAACATCACGCCGCAGATCGCTGACCGGCTTAGGATTGTCTCGCATCAACGCCGCCAACAGCGCGCCACTGGAATCAGCATCGAAGGCCTTCTTGCCGGTCAGCATCTGGTAAAAGACTGCGCCGAACGAGAAGATGTCACTGCGAACGTTTATTGGCTTGCCCTCAGCCTGTTCCGGCGACATATAGGCCAGCGTGCCGACAATCATTCCCGGACTCGTAGCTGCGCCGGTTCCGCTGATCGTAGCGCCCATGTCACCACCGGCCGGCTGCGTGGTTGCGAGCTTGGCCAGACCGAAATCGAGCACCTTAACCAGGCCGCTATCGTCGACCATTATGTTCGCCGGCTTGAGATCCCGATGAACGACGCCGGCGGCGTGGGCCCGCGCGAGCACATCGGCGACTTGAATCGCATATCGTGTGGCGACGCTAGCGGGCAGTCCGCCGGACGGAATGATCTTGTCAAGAGTCTGGCCGGAGACATACTCCATCACCATGTAGTCCACGCCGTCTTGCAAACCAACATCGTGCACGACGCAGATGTTGGGGTGTTGCAAACTGGAGATAGACTTCGCCTCCTGTACGAACCGGGCATGGAGATCGGGATTCAAAGAGAGGTGGCCCGGCAGAACTTTGATGGCGACAGTGCGCCCCAGACGAGTGTCGCGAGCGCGATACACTTCGCCCATGCCACCCGCGCCGAGCGGCGATTCGATTTCGTAGGGGCCAAGTCTCGTGCCAGAGGTTAGTGCCATGGGTGCGCGCAATTATAGCCCACGCAGCACGTTTTAGAGGATTCGACGATTGCGGACGGTTGGTCGGCAATCCGGAAGTTATCCGCGTCCCGCTTGGCGGCGGTCACTTGGATCTGTAGTCGGGTAATCGGAAACGTGAAATCCACATCGACGATTACGGCGTTAATCAGGACCTTGAGCTATGATTGCCTGCTATGGATGACAAGCACGACAGCGATGTCTTTAAGCCCGAGACATTTTGGGAAAAGCTAGTGACCAAAATCGCGTTTGTGGTTGGCTTCGTGGGCGTTTTCGCGCTCCTGTGGTTTCTTGTTCGCCAGCGATAGCCCTCCTAACCGGCGACGCACTGGGACCCACTTTACGTTTCGGCGCTTGGCAACGTGTGTTCCACGATTTCAGAGCTAGGCCCGCCTTTTCATCTTGTTGTGAACATTGACTGGTTCTACAATCGCCGTAAATGCGAGCCCTCGAAGCTAAGAATTTTCTGGTCGAACAAACCGCCGAGCAGGCTGCCCTTGAAACGTGCCTCTTTCTGACCTCGAAAAACGAATGATGTACTTTACTGAGACAGGCGAATGTCCGGAAGACCCCATCGCGTTAAACGATGCCTTCGAAGCCGAATACGACACCACAGCGTACGAGAAGAAGATTTGTCGGTTGATGGCTCGGGCTTATCGCAGGATTAAGCGGGACAACCCTAAAAAACTACACTTGTGGAACGATGCTTTCGGTGTGCTCGGCAAAGGCGACCATTACCTCCTCTTGTTCTGGCGACAAAACGCGTTGAGGAGGTCTCCGCAGATGTGGCGAACATATGTTCTTGTCACTCTCGCTGTCGTCAGCTTCTATTTACTTATGTTCCTCTTTTTCGGCAACAGGGGACGCATGAGACGCGGGCAGCCGACACCAATCGACAAATACATTCCGCCCCTGAGTCCGCTCGTTCAACATACTTTGCAGTTCCTTTTCCTGCTAGCGTTCCTCCTCGTAGTCTTCCCCCAGCTTTTTTCTAAACTCGCTACCCTATTGCGCGGGTTCTTACAATCAGCCTCATTGGCTAAGCGACGAAAGTAGGATATTGCACAACCGTTAAGCTAGAATCGCCCTCGCATCTTATCGTGGGTAACCCGTAAGTACGGACGTTTTGTTCGGTCCCGGGCTAAGTCCCGGGAAGTCACGTACTCGGAAACTTGAAATTTGAAGGTGTGAAGAAACCCTCTGAATTTCCATCTTGCAAAAAAAGAAGTCTGCCGTAAGCTCGCGGCATGAGCCAAGAAAATCCGATCAGCAGGCAGCCTCTGATTCGCCACGTGAACCGACAGCAGATGAGTTGGCGGGCGTCTCTCTCTCGCTCCCTGATCGACAAAGTAAGTTAGTGTATTGATTCGTGTCAGTTGATGTGCTATCTCTCGAGCCCCCGTACAAAATCTGGCGCAGGCCCATGGTCATGTGCCGCCTCAGTGTGACGGACGGAAAATCAACCTTGAAGGAGGATGATTATGCGGATACCACTCGAGCGCGTTAGCGTTATCGTAGCGTTGTTTTTGATCGCTGGGCTCAGCGCGGGAGGCCCAAGTCGCAACGGGGCAACTCCCCCGCGTGCTGGGATCCACCTGCTCGGCGCCTCGGCCGGATTGTCCCGACTACCTGCCGGACTGGCACGGGCGGTCGCGCAAACCCTGGGGCCCGACGCAGCATCCGATCCGGACCCATTCGCACAGCAGCAGGAGCTCGTGGCCTCCGACGGCGCGCCCGGTGACGTGTTCGGCGACCTCTTTTCGGTGGCGTTGAGCAAGGACGGGATGACCGCCCTTATCGGCGCGGCTGGCAAGAACTCCTTTACGGGAGCGGCCTACATCTTCACGACGGACGGCAAAACCTGGACCGAGCTACAGGAGCTCACTGCCTCCGATGGCGCATCCGGTGACGAGTTCGGCCTCTCCGTGGCACTGGACAACGATGGGAAGACTGCCCTCATCGGTGCCATTGGCAAGAACTCCTTCAAGGGAGCGGCCTACGTATTCACGGAGGGCAAAAACACATACACCCAGCAGCAAGAGCTCATGGCCTCTGACGGTATGTCAGGTGACGAGTTCGGCTTGGTCTCCTTGAGCGACGACGGGAAGACCGCCCTCATCGGCGCCTTTGGCAAGAACTCCGCCGCGGGAGCGGCTTACATCTTCACCGATGGCAAAAACACCTTTACCCAGCAGCAGGAGCTCGTGGCCTCCGATGGTGCATCCAGTGACGAGTTCGGCATTTCGGTGGCGCTGGACACCAAAGGGGACATCGCCCTCATCGGTGCCATTGGCCACGACTCCTTCGAGGGAGCGGCCTACGTATTCACGGAGGGCAAAAACACATACACCCAGCAGCAAGAGCTCATGGCCTCTGACGGTATGTCAGGTGACGAGTTCGGCTTGGTCTCCTTGAGCGACGACGGGAAGACCGCCCTCATCGGCGCCTTTGGCAAGAACTCCGCCGCGGGAGCGGCTTACATCTTCACCGATGGCAAAAACACCTTTACCCAGCAGCAGGAGCTCGTGGCCTCCGATGGTGCATCCAGTGACGAGTTCGGCATTTCGGTGGCGCTGGACACCAAAGGGGACATCGCCCTCATCGGCGCCGTTGGCAAGAACTCCTTCGCGGGAGCGGCCTACGTATTCACGGAGGCCAAGAACACCTACACTCAGCAGCAGGAGCTGATGGCCTCCGACGGTGCGGCCAATGACGAATTCGGCGTTTCGGTGGCGCTGGACACCAAAGGGGACATCGCCCTCATCGGCGCGGCTGGACATAACTCCAACACGGGAGCGGCCTACATATTCACCGAGAAGCATTGATCCGGAATTTGATCCGGAATTTTCATTATCAGCTTTCCGCCGATCCAGAAGATATTTCTGACCGGCGGCCTGTGCGACTGTGAGCTGAATCTGCAGCGGTGAGCCAGGGTGTCGCCGCGGCGGCGCCGTGGCTCTTCCGCTTCGCGCCGGCCCGCGCCCTTGCAGTCTTGCGAACTCAAGTCCACGCGCCGCGTACCAGGCGAAAGATCGTAGCCCTACGGTAGTGCGGGAAGAAATACGAGTTACTGAAGCCAGTGTGCGCCGCAAGGGAATTCGGAGGTAGTTTTAGTGGCCCTTCGGAGTAGACGGCTAATAGGTTCGCTGGTGTGGGCCTCGCTTTCGCATTTCTTACGTGGGTGATGATCGGCAACCACACTTACCGTCGCCCAACTGGAATTGGATTCGAGTACCTTGGCGAAGTAATTATGATTCTGCTTTTGCCCGGGATGTTCGCTGGTGTGATGGTTAGCGGCAACATTCATGTGGCAAGCACTTGGGTCGTGGCACTGGGAAATTTTCTTTTCTACTTCGGAGTCGTGTACCTCGTATTGGCAAATCGGGAGAAGCGCAAGGCCAAGCACCGTACGGTGTTGGGAGGTGAGACGTGAAATTAATCTCAGTTACAGCGATTGGTATATGCGTTCTCTCCATGGCTGCGATTTGCTCAGGGCAATCGAGCGACCGGCAAGATTCGGTTGCTGACCGTGCGTTGCAGGAATACAAATCGGGCCAATATGCAGCGGCGGAGCGGGACTATCGAGAAATAATAAAACAGAATCCATCGAACATCCTCGCTCAAATCTACCTGGGCCAATCTCTGTACATGCAGAAGAAGTATGCCGAGTCTGTAGCGCCGTTCGAGAAGGCTCGCGAGTTAGAAGCGAGCGGCATGAAGTTGAACTCCGACCAGGACCGCATCCTTGTAGATTCAGCTAGCGCCTATGGCATTCAGCGGCAACTTGAAAAAGGTCCACGCGCTCCTCGATGACGCGATCCGGCAGGACCCGGACTATCCGCTGAACTACTACAATCTGGCGTGCGCTTTCTCTGGTGAAGGTGACAAGGCCTAGATGCTGGCAAACCTGTCCCTGGCGTTTCAGCGCAAAGACCACGTCATTAAGGGCGCAAATGCCGAGGGCGAGGGAAAGAATGGCGACGGTTGTGAAGAGGGGACTTTTGGCCAGGACGCGAAGGCTGTAACGCAGGCCGTGCCAGAAGGTTCCCATTTTTGCCGCTCCAGAAAATTCAAGGTTCGGAGTTGCTCTCAACAAATACGCCAAGTGCGGAGTCATTTCATGCTCCTGGTTTCTCGGGCACCGCATTCCGTCAGACCACTCGGCCACATGACGTGTAATCTGTATACGTTGAATCCCACTGAGGGAAGCTGGTGTGGGCCTGACTATTTTCACTTGGCTGTGTAGACGCGTAACGGGACGTCTGAATTAATCAACGCTCATTCGGTCAATCGCCCAAGTGGCTCGTTTCGTCGAATGAATCTGATGAACAGAAATCCAGCGCACCGACCAAGCAGGTACCACCAGGCCGTACCAACAACAAAAATCCAAATAAGGCTGGACGCCGGATATTTCCACGCCAGAAAATATGCAGGAAGCGAAATGGGGAGGTCAGCCGCGAGGATGAATGTAAACAATATTCCAATGTACTGAAGGCTGGTATCAGAATGCCGACAAAACTTATGAATTACTTCAGGGGGACAACCAGTTACAGTGAAACGTATTAGAAGATCTGATGACTTTAAGTACCGGTCATCATCGAATCTACCCTAATCCAATTGACGTCCCTTGAGGCCGCGCGAGCGATCCGGCAGTGTGAGCCAATATTTGTAGTGCTGGCGAGCAAGCTGGTTCCTCAAAGCTTTCCTCGCCGGCTCCAGGCGATGCGCCCATCGAACGAGGGTTTTTGCAAAATTCGTCGTGCGACAGGTCACAGTACGCAAGAGGTTCAACTGGATTCCACGCGCAGTTGGCGCATAAATTTGGGCGCGTGATTCAACGCGCCGCATATCGCCAAAACACTGCCTAAGCTGGATGTTTCCGTAGCCGAAATCGATCGTCTTGATATCTTCTTCTCGAAGGTCTTCGAGGATACTGAGGAAAAGGAAAATCCCAGGTGAGAACTCGCTCCAAACGGGATCGTAGCCGGTGTGGTCCCCTTGGAGGCAGCCGTCATAGAGAGTACCCATCCAGAAAGCTGCCGGCTTCCTGTCGAGATAAAGGATATAGATTTTCAGCCATCCCCTCTCGCTCGCTACCGTCATTTGGTCACGAATTTGCGGAGTATTGAAAAAACCATCTCCAAATACTCTCCGCTTGGCGGTTTTGCTAGCAATGGCCTCCATGTCCGCGATGGCCGGCTCCAGATCCGCGACGGAGCGAAAACTGCGGATTTGCACTTCTCCCGCAAAACGGTCCAAAACCTTCTTGTACTTGCGCTGCAATTTAGAGCGCTGATTTCTCCCAAGACTCAGGAGAAATGCCTGCCGACCCTTGGGAAAGTTTCGGAGCCACCAATGATCATGAAGCCAGCCGGAATGATCTCGCAAAGCGAAGGTCGGCAACTTAAGGACGCATTCGTACATCGGAGACTGCACCTCGAGCTGCTTCCACAAGGCTAAATCGGCAACTCCTGCCTCTAACGACCTTATGATCTCTCGGACCAGAACTGCACAGTTCTCCACTTGAGCATTGCCGCGCAGGCCGCCGTAGACCAATTCCAGAACATTCACTTCGGGCTGGCAAATTGTGAATGAGCCCAGTCTGAACCGCAGCTTCCTGCGTTCGCACAGGCCAATCAAGATGGCATCCGGTCGCGCGTTGCGACTCAGCACGATCACGTGCGGTCGACAGTTACTTCCTCGCGACCGTACCATGCTGCAAAAGAAGTCAAGATCGGAATCGCGGCTTCCTGGCCAGCGCTCCCAAATACCTCGCATGCTTTCGAGTTCCCGCACATCGTTAATCGTCCGCAACGTGAGTGAGTCATCCCGCATTTTCAGCCCCTTCCGAGTCGGGCTTCGAACGGGAAGTAAATGACCCCGGTCATTCCTGATTGGTTCGGTAGGCTCCACGCTTCTATTTAGTAACAACATTGATTTCTCCTGGGTACGATGTAACGGATGGAGACTCATCGTTTCGGTATCACCAATGACCTTACGGCTCCATCACCTTGTACGACCTGCCTCGTTACAGGCAGATCCATTTCAGACACTTGGCGTCTTCATGCCACCGAGCTTTTTCGGACGTGACTTGGCTTTTCTTGATTTGCTTTATTGTTGACCAGCGGGCTCCGGCGCGCCTCGATATCTCCATCACTGTCCTGTTCGGTCGCATCCCCGTCTCGCTCGTCCAGAGGGCTGTTCTGTCTGATCATTTCAATCTCTGGGACAAACGTATATGCCGGGTTTTTTGGAGCGGCACCTTTGAAGAATCCAAGGGGTTTCTCAGTCAACTCCTCGGGTTGCGAAGGTTCGCACGGATCGCCTCAGCATCTAGAAGTGAAGGCGCCAAAAGCTTGCGCTGGAGCAGGCGCATTCAGCATTCCGGCAGCCCTGCGCAGATCGAATTCGAGGGTGAGGGCTTTGGCTTGTAGTTTTTCAGTCTTCGCGACAACTCGTAGAGCTGGCTATCTCAATATCCGTTTCGCTTTAACGGTGCGCCTGATGGACTGCTCCATAGGAAAAAGTATCCAAATGGAGGTCAGTAGCAACCTCGTGCACAATCTCTGAGGTGATGAGATGCTGCTTGTGCCCAAATCCCAAGAGCAGTGAATTCTCACAGACGGTGTTGACTAAGCGCGGTATGCCTCCTGAAAAAAATTGGATCAAAGGCATGGTTTCATCCAGAAATATATTTGCTGAGTGCGAATTAGCTCCAGCCAATTCTAATCGTCTATGGATATAACCTTCCAATTCGGCCGAATTCAACGGCTGAAGACAACAGCGTAAGCCCACCCTCTGTTTCAATTGTCGAAGCTGGTGCGAATCGAGTTTATGCTCAAATTCCGGTTGACCAACTAGCACGATTTGCAAAAGCTTATGCTTGGTGGTCTCCAGGTTGGTCAACAAACGGATTTCTTCGAGTAACTCCGGGCTCAGCAATTGAGCCTCATCAACGACAAGCGCGGTAATTAAATCCTGACGGTTCCGCTCCATCAAATAACTGTTCAGGCGGGAAAGCAACTCTCCCTTTGTGCTGGCTGGTGAAGGCGGAAAACCTAGACCATTCATTACGTGGGTGAGAAATTCCAAACCTGAAATCGTGGGGTTATATACTAAAGCAGAGGCAACCCTATTCTTCCTGAGGAGCTGCATAAGACATCGCACAAGCAAGGTCTTGCCCGTCCCGACCTCGCCGCTAACTACGACAAATCCTCTTCGATGAACCACGCCATACACTAAATTCAACAGCGCCTTACAGTGATGTGGCGTCGAGTAAAAGAAGAATGGATCCGGGCTGACTTCGAACGGATTGCGAATCAACCCATAGAATTTCTTGTACATAGTTTCTAACCGCCAACGAAGACGGATAAATTTCCGACTACGACTTAAATACCGTTCACCTGCAAGATCGTTTCTTCCCGGCTCCGGAAGTTTATCTGGAGGACGGTCGCGACGCCGATTCCAATTGAAAACCCAAGGGCCTTAGATCATTTGAAGGTGATGAGGACGGACGCGTACTGGTAGGCGATCGAACTGCTGAAGGTTGCGCTCTGCTTGCCGCTGGCGACGCTCTGCACCCTCGCTTCGCTAAGTACAAAATCACCACCGCTCGGATTCGGCGATTGCTGCAAAATCGTGTAGTTCGGGTCCTTCGTGATGGTCGGAGCACAACTGCTGCAGTTCCATGTCCAGTGAGTCGCTAGAGCATACTCCGTCCCTTGGGTGACCGCGCCGGTGGTCGTGACTGACTGAGTTGTGACCGAAGCAGATCCACTGTCGGAACTGCCGGTAGCATCAACCGGGTTGGTCGTTAATCCGCTCACCTCGAATATCTGCATGTGTATGTTGTGGGAAGCGGAGCCGATCGAAACGGTCACCGTCGTCGGTTTGCCCACACAGTTGCTGGCGAACCAGACCTTCACCTGCCCGTTCGTGCTCGGGTTCGTCACGTAGCCAAACGCTGACTGCCAGGTCTGTAGGTTATTGTCCGAAACCGTCAAGCTGGTTCCTAAGACTCCAGAAGAAATACCAACCACGATCAGCGTGTTTCCTGCTGTGGGGGTGACCGGGAAGGCCAGGGATAGCGAGGTAACACCGGATTGAGACTTATTAGCCGACTGGACTGTGGCCATCGCAGTTCCGCCCGATGCCGCCAAACTGAAGTTAGCAACAGTGGTGCTGCCTGCGGTGACACTGAAATTTTGCGGCGTCGAACTCACGTACCCACTGGCTGCGGCGGTCACACTGTAGCTCCCGGGAGCTACGCTCAGCGTGTAAGCACCACTAGAATTCGTAGTCGCCGTCGTGGAGCCGCCACTGTAGGAGACGGTAGCGTTGGCAATCCCCGCCCCCGTTGCGTTCGTCACCGTCCCGGAAATCGTTCCGATCGATTGCGCCAAACTAAAGTTAACGGTAGCGGTGCTCCCCATGGTAACGCTGATATTTGCCTGCGTTGAACTCACGTACCCACTGGCCGCAGCGGTCACACTGTAGGTCCCGGGAGCTACACTCAGCGTGTAGCCACCGCTAGAATTCGTAGTCGCCGTCGTGGAGCCGCCACTGTAGGAGACGGTAGCATTGGCAATCCCCGTCCCAGCCCCGTTGGTCACCGTCCCGGAGATCGTTCCGGACTGCGTCAGAGCAAAATTCAGGGCCGTCGTGGCACCCGCAGCGACACTCACGCCTGGCTGTGTCGCACTCAGGTACCCTACTGCCGTCGCGGTCACGCTGTAGCTCCCTGGAACCACATTCAGCGTGTAGCCACCGCTAGAGTTCGTGGTCGCTGTCGCGGACCCACCGCTGTAGGAGACGGTGGCATTGGCAATCCCCGTCCCAGTGGCGTTGGTCACGTTGCCCCCGATCACTCCGTTCTGGCCAGTGCTACCACCCTTGAAGGTGATGAGGACGGACGCGTACTGGTAGGCGATCGAACTGCTGAAGGTTGCGCTCTGCTTGCCGCTGGCGACGCTCTGCACCCTCGCTTCGCTAAGTACAAAATCACCACCGCTCGGATTCGGCGATTGCTGCAAAATCGTGTAGTTCGGGTCCTTCGTGATGGTCGGAGCACAACTGCTGCAGTTCCATGTCCAGTGAGTCGCTAGAGCATACTCCGTCCCTTGGGTGACCGCGCCGGTGGTCGTGACTGACTGAGTTGTGACCGAAGCAGATCCACTGTCGGAACTGCCGGTAGCATCAACCGGGTTGGTCGTTAATCCGCTCACCTCGAATATCTGCATGTGTATGTTGTGGGAAGCGGAGCCGATCGAAACGGTCACCGTCGTCGGTTTGCCCACACAGTTGCTGGCGAACCAGACCTTCACCTGCCCGTTCGTGCTCGGGTTCGTCACGTAGCCAAACGCTGACTGCCAGGTCTGTAGGTTATTGTCCGAAACCGTCAAGCTGGTTCCTAAGACTCCAGAAGAAATACCAACCACGATCAGCGTGTTTCCTGCTGTGGGGGTGACCGGGAAGGCCAGGGATAGCGAGGTAACACCGGATTGAGACTTATTAGCCGACTGGACTGTGGCCATCGCAGTTCCGCCCGATGCCGCCAAACTGAAGTTAGCAACAGTGGTGCTGCCTGCGGTGACACTGAAATTTTGCGGCGTCGAACTCACGTACCCACTGGCTGCGGCGGTCACACTGTAGCTCCCGGGAGCTACGCTCAGCGTGTAAGCACCACTAGAATTCGTAGTCGCCGTCGTGGAGCCGCCACTGTAGGAGACGGTAGCGTTGGCAATCCCCGCCCCCGTTGCGTTCGTCACCGTCCCGGAAATCGTTCCGATCGATTGCGCCAAACTAAAGTTAACGGTAGCGGTGCTCCCCATGGTAACGCTGATATTTGCCTGCGTTGAACTCACGTACCCACTGGCCGCAGCGGTCACACTGTAGGTCCCGGGAGCTACACTCAGCGTGTAGCCACCGCTAGAATTCGTAGTCGCCGTCGTGGAGCCGCCACTGTAGGAGACGGTAGCATTGGCAATCCCCGTCCCAGCCCCGTTGGTCACCGTCCCGGAGATCGTTCCGGACTGCGTCAGAGCAAAATTCAGGGCCGTCGTGGCACCCGCAGCGACACTCACGCCTGGCTGTGTCGCACTCAGGTACCCTACTGCCGTCGCGGTCACGCTGTAGCTCCCTGGAACCACATTCAGCGTGTAGCCACCGCTAGAGTTCGTGGTCGCTGTCGCGGACCCACCGCTGTAGGAGACGGTGGCATTGGCAATCCCCGTCCCAGTGGCGTTGGTCACCGTCCCGGCAATGCTTCCAGTCGACGTTGCCGTCAGGACGAGGTTGGATGAGGTTGTGATTCCAGAGCTTACACTGACATTCTGATTGCTGGAGGTTTGATATCCACTTTGTGAAGCCGTAACGGTATATGTTTCAGGAGGTACGTTGCTAAACGTGTAGTCACCGCTGGAATCGGTTTTTGTTGTTCCCCCGCTATACCACACCGTCGCACTTGAAATGGCCGCTCCAGATGTATTCGTAACCTTTCCAGAAATCGACCCGGGCTGTTGGGTGGACAGGAAGTATTTGACGGAATCAGGATACCCGGTCCAGACATTAATGGCATCTGAGCTCGGGGCGTAACCGCTGGCCTGGGCAGTGACGGTATAAGCAGCCGGCGCAGTCGCGTTCAGAGAGAAGTTGCCCTGAGAATCCGTAGTAGCCGAACCGCTACCGGTTGAAACCGTCGCACCAGAAATCGCTTCGCAACTCAAGTTTTGAACTTGCCCACCGACAGTTCCTGTTCCGCTGGGAGGCGTTCCTGTGCTGTGCCACTGTACCGTGAACTGGTTATTGGAATCGCTGAGGTATGCATTCAAAGTCGGCGAGTAAGTACTTACTTCAATCGTGTTCAACGAGGGCCGGAACTTAAGAATCCTTAGATATCCATTTCCGCCATTCGTCATTTCCTGATAGTCCGACAGCATTTCATTAACGATGTTGCCGTTTACACCCAGGTCGGTTCGTCTGCCCACGCCCTCGGCCGTGGAATCCGTGTACGCAAAGTGGCCGTTCAGCACCAGGCTGATTTGGCTGTACTGGCTGACGAACTTTTTCCAGAGCGCCTCGCCATCGTTGTCAGCTCCTACGTTGTAGGTTTGCGCATTGATGCTGTCGCAGAGTGACACGCGCGTGTTGTCGATATAAACGTACGAGTGAGTGACAACGATGACTTCCGCAGCAGGATTTGCCGCTATAACCGACGTGGCCCAAGCCAGCGCAGCGTCACGGGGATAGAATTCCAACATCAGAAAAAGATATTGTTTACCGTTGATCGTGAGGATGCCGTAGAAATTCTCGTTGCTGCCGGCAGGGTACTGGCCTTTATACCAAGAATAACCTTGGTACCGAGATGGACCGAAGAAAGCGTTGAAATTAGTGGTTTCCGAGGTGCGGCCACTGGAATCGCCACTGTCTGAATAGTCATGGTTGCCGATGGCTAGCAGGTATGGAATGTTTGCACTGTCCAGCAGTTTGATGGAGGTATCTGCATTTTGCCATTCCCAGGTGTTTGAAGCAGTGTTAACGATGTCTCCCAGACCGAGGACCGTTTGGATGTTTAGCGCTGCTGCATTATCCACGACCCACTTAGTCTGCGCGGTGAATGTGTTCGGGTACGTTTCTGAATAGTATTGAGTATCCGGCAGTGCAATAATGGTGAAATCGCTTTGAGCGCTGGCGCGAGGGACCAGCATTGTTAGAAGCGTAATGACGAGCAAGACCGAAGCCGCCGACAGCCACGCATGGCCGGCCTTATCTTTCCGAGTGGAGGAAGTGATATACATCCCAGACCCGCCTTTTATTGGAACCCGCATGTGAAGCGCCTTTCAGTCATCGTTCGCGCGAGACAGTTTAATTAGCCATAAAGAAGTTCGCTGGTTGGCGATTGCCCATCGGTGGAAAACCGTGAGATTCCAATCGCTTGCATCGCGACCAGAAAAACATAAGCCGGATTCAGGAGAAGATAACGCCGCCAGAGCCGGCGGGGCTCCGCCACTAATCGGAAAAGCCATTCGAGGCCGGCGTTTTGCATCCACGCGGGCGCTTGCGGAACGATCCCTGCTAGGAACGGAAAGGCCGCACCGACAGCTACGGTGGGCATCTGCAGATGGTCGCGGAATTCATATGCGAACGCTTCTTGACGCGGGCAGCCCAATCCGACAAACGTGATGGCTGCCCCTGAGGTCCGTATACGAGTGGCCAGCTCAAGTTTTTCGTCTGGGCGCAGGCGGCGGAACTTTGAGGGCTCCATACCGGCGATTATCAAACTGGGGAACCTAAATTCAAGATTGCGCCTCAGCGAGCATAGAACTTCGTCGGTGCTGCCGTAAAAATATACTGGGCAACCCTCCTGGGCAGCGCGAGCACAAAGCTTTAGTGTCAAGTTCGGGCCATAGACGCGGTCTGAAAGGCCAGCGTGGTGCAACCAATTAAGAACCCACCTAACGGGCTGTCCATCGGGCACCAGCAAATCAAAATGGTTGAGGCGAAATTTTTGTTCGCGATCGAACACTCCGGTCATCAAGCCGTGGACGGCAAGGGCGGATACCGCGGAGCCTACTCGGTCACGTGCGGCCCGAACGATCGCTTCCACAGCGCCTTCATAATCGGCCACGCTTATCAGGATGCCGAGTACGTTTCGCTTGCCAGCGTTAAGCATTTGTCGCTCCAACGATCGACATTGAGCTCATAAATTTCACGCAGGATTCGTGGTACGTCGTAGTCCAGTTTCCAGCCGGGATGGTGCTCTTGAAAATGTGCGATGTCACTGATCCACCAAATGTGGTCGCCGCGACGATTTTCGTCGACGTACGTGGCGCGGAGTTTTTTACCAGTGATGTTTTGGCAGAGTGCGATGGCCTCTAGCATGGAACAATTACTGTCGCGGCCTCCGCCAATGTTGAAGACCTCGCCGGGGCGCGGTTTCTTAAAGAATTCGTGGAAGGCGCGAATGAGATCTGCGCTGTGAATGTTGTCGCGAACTTGTTTTTTCTTGTAGCCGAATATGGTGTAAGGGGTTTCGGTAACGGCGCACTTCATCAAATACGCAAGAAAGCCATGCAGCTGCGTGCCGGAGTGGTTCGGACCGGTGAGGCATCCGCCGCGGAAGCAAGCGGTCTGCATACCGAAATAACGCCCGTATTCCTGCACTAGAAGGTCGGCCGCGAGTTTTGAGACGCCAAACAGGCTGTGCATGGTGCAGTCAACAGACATCGACTCCGGAATGCCTTTTGCGGCATAGGAATGTGAGGGGTCCAAGTCCCAACGCGTTTCTAACTCGACCAAAGGGAGTTGATTGGGAGTGTCGCCGTATACCTTGTTTGTGGACATGTAGATGAAGACCGCGTGGGGGGCAAACTGGCGAGCGGCTTCGAGCATAACGGAGGTACCGTTGGTGTTAACGGTCAAGTCGACCGAAGGATTTGTCGCCGCCCAGTCGTGAGAGGGCTGAGCCGCGGCGTGAATGATTAGGTAGATGTCGCTGCCGTAGCGAGAGAAGATTTTCGAGACGGCGCCGGAATCGCGGATGTCGACATCGTGATGAAGGTAACGCGGGACCTGCTCGCAAAGACGATCGCGGACCCACTGAGTGGAAGCTTCTGGACCAAAAAACTCAGCACGCATGCCGTTATCGATCCCGACGACGTCCATTCCTAACTCGGCAAAATAGCGGGCAGCTTCGGAACCGACAAGTCCCGCCGATCCGGTAATCACAGCGACGCTCATTTTCTTCTCCTCGGAAACCTTAGAATTTTTCTGGCAATGAATTGCTCACTGGGATGTCCAGCGCAGCCGTTGTTCTACTCCGTGCAGACCGTGGAGGAATTGTCAGCAGTCAGCGGCAAATGCTGCGGCAATGCTGAATCCGTCTGCGATAAGGGCACACCGACTGAGTGATTCCTGGAAAAGAAGGCCATCAGCGGGCGCTTTGGCTCAGAGTGAATCCTGGGATCGGAAATGAGCTCATCCATGGCGGGGGTCTCGGGCCTAAGGAAACGCCAGCGAAAAGGAACGTCCCGCTCCTGGTCGAAAACCCAATCTGGTTTATATCCCAAGGCTTTCAATGCATGGAGCCACTGTTCGACAGCTTCCGCTCCGAGGATGTCCGGATGAATTTCGATCACCAATCTTGGGCTATATCTTTGGATCGTATGCAGCATGCCCGAAAGCACCATGACTTCGTGACCTTCCAGATCCATTCGCACCAAGTCCACTGATTCCGGCGGGTCCTCTTCGATCAGAGAGTCCAACGTTCGAACGGGCACTTCGACAGCGGTTGTCGGCCACGGAACTGGGTTCAGCGAGTGCCGGTTCGATTTTTCTGAGATACGAAGCGAAGATGTCCCGTTTCGATCGCTGATCGCGACTTGATGAAACACGATGTTTTGGTAACCGTTGGCTTGGACGTTATGGAGGAACAACCGGGCATTTGTCGGCTCTGGCTCAATGGCGATTACCCGTCCTGTCGGACCGACTCGTTGAGCTTCGAGCAAAGCGTAGTACCCAATGTTGCAGCCGACATCAATGACCGTCATGCCGGGCTCGAGACATTGTGCCAGCAGGCGACTGGTGCAAGGCTCGTGCACGCGGTAGACCGCCAATTCGATAGAGACTCCTTTGTCCTTGGGATAGAGAGAAAGCTGGTTGCCGAGGATCGAAAGTGAAGTGAGGCCGCGGGTCCGATGCCACCACCATGAAAGTTTTGTATACCCGTAAATAAACGGTGTGCAGCAATGATAGAAAACTTCGCACATAGCCGTGGATAACCCGTTCGTTCGTCGGACAAGGCGAAACATTCGCCATTTGTGCTCCAGGGAGTCCATCATGGAACGACTCCCGTTAGTTTCCAGCATGGTCACACCCATTGTGGCTTTCCTCTCTGAAGAACCGAACGCCGGTCCGCTTTTGACGCTAACGGAAAGCTGATGATTTGGCTGCGCACAGTTACTTTCCGTGGGGACAGGAAGCTACCAAATTCGTCCGCTATCTCCGGTTACTGCGTATGCTAGAGAAGCGACGGAAGCTAACGGGGGCAACAGGCTAAGACGCACACCTGCGGCGATGTCCCCGCGCCGTAAAGCGTGCGCCAGTTCCCAAGCAAAAAGCCTGGCGCCTTGGGGCATCACGGGAAAATGCCAGAGCCCGTCGCGTTCGAACAAAATTTCCGCCCCTACCTTGGCCGTGGAGTCAACTTGCGGAGGGAGATTCCAGGAAACAACTCTATAGGGACGGAGGTAGTCCGATGTGATTTTCAAGCAAGCCGCGACCCCTGGCCAGATACCGTTGCGCTCTGACACCTGTTGCAGCTCCGCAAAGGAAAGTTCTCCGCTCTGCAGCAACCTCGCCAGATTCAGAATGTCGCATATGCGGAAGTACAGATGCCGGTACATCCGCTCGAGACTGGTTACAATCACGCGTTCTTCCGGGGCCGGCACCTGGAATTCATATCCGTTTACATCCATCGAACGGCGGCGGGTCACAATCCTTTTCGCCAACTGGATGTGTTCCCCTGCCTGTCCAAGACGACTGACGTGCACTTCGGCCGGTGTATCCAGGCCAGGCAGCTTGAAACTCCGTTTATGAGACAGATAGTCACCCCAACTACGGGTGGTGTTGCGTGCACGAAACTTTTTCCGGAACAGGTCGCGCACACACTGCTCGTCTCCGGTCGTGAAAAGATCCAAGTCACTGCCGAAATCGGGCCAATGTTCCAGCGTCTTAATCACCACGACCGGACAATCTGCAGCCTCGAGCTCGTCACAAATCGCTTTGAGAGATTCTAGGGCCACTCGAATCCGTTCGCGCTCCGCGGCGAGTGCGGCCCCCGCTCTTTCCGCCAATTGAGGGAACCCCATCGTTACAGCTGCCTCCTGCAACGGCGAGAGGACCCGCAAGAGAACATGGTGTTTATCGAGAAGCGACAGAAAGCCGTCAAATTGTTGTTGATCCAGGTCGACGACGGAGTCGATCAGACCCGCGGAATTCGCAGGATTCAAGATGAACTCGCACAGCAGATGCAGCCGCTTTCTCATCGCAGTGTTGTTGCGCAAGCAAGCTCCTATTTTTTCAGAAAGGACATCTCTCGGAGAGATTGGCGTTATAACCGCGCGCGTTTCAACACCATGTTTGATTGTCGAGACGGCCCTAGACGGAAGCTATTCTGCGCGCCTGGTAATGAACCTGATCGGGCGAGGCAGGCAGTGCGCTCCGACGCCTCGGCGCGGCGAGAACGCGCTCGTATATTTCCATGAGCCTCGAGTAGTTCCTGTCTCCACTGTAGGTGGATTCGAATTTTGCTCTAGCTCGTTGACCCATAGTTTGCATTTGCTCTTCGTGACCGAGCGCCCAGTCGATTTTCTGCGCCAGGTGCGCGGAGTCCCCAGCCCGAAAGAGCAAACCTGTCCGTTCATCGTCAACAACCTCATCGATGGGCCCAAGCGACGGAGCGATGACAGGGACACCACAGGCGTACGCTTCCAGAATCGTCGCCGGCCCTTGCTCATAACACTCACTGGCGCAAACCAGAACTTTTGCTCCTTTAATGGTAGCTAGCGTCTGCTCGCGAGACAAATGTCCGCGAAAAATAACACGAGAGCGCCCAGATTGGGCCGCTTTTGCTTCGAGAGCTTGGCGCAAGGGGCCATCCCCAACAATCACCAACGGAACGGAGGTCTTTATCTGCTTCCACGCATCCAGAAGAAGAGGGAGTCCCTTTTCCGAAGTAAACCGGCCTACAAACACAGCGTAATCGCCGGGAGATGAACGTGGTCCGGGATCTGGATATACAAAATGAGGCTTGACGACTATTTTTTGGGAAGGGAGGCCGCCCTGCTCAAATTTTTTGCGCGCAAATTGCGAGACGGCAATATAGCAGTCGATTTTTTCAGCCCAAGTACCTGCCCAACGATGGGTTGCTAACATGAGTGCTGCAGTTCCGGTAGCGAATCGCGAATCGTGGTAGCAACCATACGCGACACTGCGGAGCAAGCTGTGCTCCGTACATTCCTCACAGATCTTGCCATTGCGCAGAAAATTGCTTGCCGGGCAGAAGAGCCGGAAATTGTGCAGGCTCTGCACCACGGGAACGCTCTCCTGTGCGCACGCCCAATAGATGGAAGGCGAAATCATTACGAAGGTATTGTGCACATGGACGATGGCGGGCTTTTCCCGCTGGAGCAGGGCGCGAAACTCCTGGAACGTATCGTTCGACCAAACGACTTTTTGGGCCAATCTGATTTGATGAATCAGACTGCTGCTCACAACTTCGTGGTTGCTGCGGCGGTACTCCAAAACCTGGTGACCAGCCGACCGCAAGACGTCCCGTTCCTGGGCGACGATGACATCCTCACCGCCGGGCCATTGATAGGTATTATGCACCAGAGCAATTTTCATTGAACCGTTTCCCTCTCGGCGGGCTGTGCTTCCCGCTCAAGGATGTCCAAGGTCTGGCCATTGTTGGCGTAGATCACGTTCGGGCGGTCGCGAACGTAATCCAGCACCTCCTGTAGTTCTTCCCAAAGTCCGAATTTCTGAATTTCCCAAGAATGTCCATACAGGTGCCAGACTCCGCCCTCTTCCAAAGCTTGATCAAAGAGCGTCTTGCCTAGCTCCACCCAGCTTTGCAGTCGGCGCAATTCGAAAACATATTTGTAAAGTCGCGGCAAGTCGAGGCGTTTGCCCAGATTTTTGTAGTAGGTAAAGGAACGATGAGGATAAGCCTGCAAAGTGGTGGGCATCTCAAAAGCGCTGAATGAATTTTGATGGCAGAGCATACGCGTCGTACGCGCACCGCGATAGCCAACCTCGCGCACAGTCTCAAGAACCTCTTGGTTGTATCGTCCGCAGGGATAACAAAACATCTGCACTTCGCGTCCCAGAATTTGTTCGAGGACGTGCTTGCAGTCTGAAACCTCAATCCAAAGCTCTCGGCCGTGTAATTCCGAAAGGACTGGATGGGTCATGGTATGGGCGCCGACTTCAAACCCTTCGGAGACAAGAGCCCGCAGGTCCCCCGACCGCAGGGTGCGATTTCCATCTGGTCCGAAGATAGGGACATAAAAAGTTGCCGCAAGTCCGGCCTTGCGAAGCATTTCTGCCAACTTGAGATCCTGGTGATCGCCGTCGTCCCAGCTGGTCACTACGATCGATCGCTTCACTGTGGCAAACCCCGGAGGCTGTCCCCCGCTGCGGTGCGCAGAGAGAACCTCGTCTGGCCGAAAGCCTCGGTGGCTTGTTCCATGGTTTCCTTGCGATTAATTCCCAACGCTACGCCTAACAGGAAAAAGAAAGGCACCGCAGAGTGGGAAAACTCGAAATACGGCTGAACTAAGCTGTCCAACAAGCCGAGGACACAGAAAGCCAAGCACCACAATCGGAGCGAGGAGTAGACACCCCCAACCTTTCCAGATTGGCGGGCAGCATTCCAAAGTCGTTTCATCACGGTGCACACAAAGAGCAACCAGATCGAAAGTCCCAGTAATCCGAGACGCCCGAAGACGTTCATTGAGGAATTGTGCGGCTGACGAATGGGTTGGCCAGTTTCGGACATGAAGTCAATCAAAGGCTGGCCATATCCAACGCCTAAAAGCAGGTGAGTGGGGCTCGTTCGCAATTTGTCCCATACCTCTCCGTACCAGGTGCGGCGATCTGATTCATGACCCAACTCCGCACTTTCGGCACTTGAGGGCCAAATGCTTTCCAGTTCCTTCGTCAAGCCCGACATATCCATTGGTCCGAGGCGGCCCTGTACTTTCCAGCCGCCCGCGGACAGAAGCAGCATCGTCAACAGCAGTGCTGCCAGTGACCGACCGAGTGAGGAAAGGAATTGAGACATTCGCCTGGTTTCGCGCAGGAAAAACAAGAGCACGAGAATCAGAGCAATCCCCACGTACATAGTCCGCGACTGCAGAATTCCCAGCCCGGTCAACTGCGCCATGGCCAGCATATTGAGAAACCAGCGGGGCCAGGCGGATATCGACGGCGCAACCCAGATACAGAACAGGGCACCAGCCAGCAGGTAAACAGCAAGTTCCTGATAATTGCCCAAAAGCGCGACGGGATGGAACGGTCCCGAGGTTACTGACCAATTTTCCAATTGGTCGGCCCAAGGAAACGTATAGGTATAAATCGTGGCCGCGATAAACAGCAACATCAGCCATTTCGTTAGAAGCTCGATATTGCGCTCCTGGTTTGCCCACAGCATTCCGAGGATGAGAAAAACTGCCTCGAAAGAAGAAGTGCTATCACGCAAGGCGTATAAACCGTAGTTCGGTACATCGACTGCGAGATGAATAATGGTAAGCAAGAGCAACGCAAGGGTGTACAGGACTGGTGCGTTCTGCAAAGCGCCCCGAAACACTAGTCCGTGATAACGAAACACCGCCAGGGCCAAGGCCACGCCCATAAACAGCTCGCCGACGGGGAGGAATTGTAAGGGACCGAGCGGAATGCTTAGGTTCTCAAATCCGTAATTCAGCACTATGTAACCTGTGAGGCACGCGAGCGTGATGATCTGCCAAGTTTCAATGCCCTTTCGATAACATCGACTCAGTATCACCACCACCGCAGTCGTCGCCACCAAGGCAATGGCGGTCGCAGATGGGTAGATCGCCACGATCAGACCAATCAGGGTGAATAAGAAGAGACCGATGACCGCGGTTGCGCCTTTCCCTTTCGTCAAAGCTCTCCAAGGGACACCCCTCGCCGCACAAGACCCGTAGCTGGTTTTGGTGCCCACCCGACAAGCCATCCCGATGTCGCTCATAAGATAGCCTGCTGCTGAACCAGCCGAGATCCGACCCTTTGGCGCGCCTGCCGGAGAAGCACCGTCCAGCCAAGAACCACAGCGACAAAATTGGAAAGAAGAAGACACGTGACGGCACCAGGAATTCCATACAGACGGGTGGCGGGAATTCCGAGGACGAGCGTGACTGCGCTCGCGACAAAATAGAAGAAACTAACAGTTGAGGGGGACCGCATAGCACGAAAAGCTATCGTCGGCCCAAGCGCCAAACCGCTCAGGACGGAAGAGAAAGCGATCCACGGTACCAGGCGAGCTATCTCGGAATAATGACCCGCATACAGGAACTGCAGAAGGGGTGCCCTGAATAGGCAGACGGGCAGCCAATAGACAACCGTTCCCATTGCAAAAAAGGCAGTGATCCTTAGTGCCAATCCTCTCGCGCCCTCCCAGTCTTCTGGCTCGCTGACATGGGAGGCGTGCGGAAGAAAGAGGAGTGTGAAGGCCGAAAGCGCCTGAGTAACGGGCAAAGCCAAATTGAGCAGGGCCCGTAGATTTGCTACTTCAGCCAGCCCGGAAAAGTGCGCTACCACGGGGTAGTACACGCCCCAAGGGATCCAGATGAACAGAGAACCTAATATTGCCCAACGACCGTAGTTCCAGTGACGGTAACCAACCTCCCACAAGGCGGATGGGTTCCCCCCTTTGAACAGAATTGGTCTCAATTGCCGAAGCTGGAGGACGCTGGTCGTTAACGCCGCAACTCCCATGGCGAGGAAAGCGGTGAACGGGGAGAGCAGGCCATTGCGAAAAAGCAACCAAACACCGATCGAGAGCAGCGCACAGTAAAGTACTGCTCCGCCCACGGCGCTCCCAGGTCGCAACTGCAAATAGAAGGCTCTTCGGGAAAACCAGTAAAATAGAACGCATGGCGTGCTGAAGGCCATTCCCAACAGAGCCATTTGAAATAATCCGCTATCGTTGCGAAGGAATGCTGCAACCGCAAAGAGACCCAGGGCGAGGACTCCGACAGCTGGCGCCCCGTGGAGCCATACGAGTGTGCCCAAGTACTCCCGTTGAGAGTTTCGGTAAATAGACGGACCAAAGACGCTCATGGGTTCCAGGAACAGGCCCTGTTGGATGAACGAAAAAAGGACGAAGATTGCGAAGCTCAGGGCGTAGGCACCATATTGTTCTGGAGATAGCCAGCGGGCTAGCAAAATGGCCAGAAGGAAATTAGATCCCGAAATGAGCCCTTGATCGAGGACCGCCAGGAAGGCCTTCTTCAACCAGGATCGACGCTGGGAGTAAAGCTCAGAGGCCGCCCTAACCGCCGCCGCCCAGGCCTGCAAACGCTTGGTCTTCACGGGAAGGGCGTCGCCGGTTTGCTTCCGAGCGTAACGTCGCCTATAGCGGCGCCCGAGGTGGTCAACTATGGCGCGCGTTACCGCAGACGTCGTGGCCTCAAGACCTCCGTCCGTTCGAATGAGGTGGGAATTCGGAAGTTCAGTCGACAAGGTCCGATATGCCGCCAGTTGTCGACGTAACTCTTCTGGAGGCAACTCTTGCTTACGCCGCAGGATAACTTCCGGGGCTGCGTCTAAGGTCAAAAAGAGAGATTCGATCCGGGGCAGTGCACTTATCAACAACGGCAGTACCCACTTGGGCCCACCATAGCGATACCGGCGACTATCAACGAGGATGTCATGGATATCGCGGTCGTATACGATTAACCCGGCACGAGAAAGTAGCGGCTTCACCAAAATAAAATGACCAATCCAATAGTCAAAAAAGGTAGCCAGGATTCGTGCGAGCGATTGCAACGCCCCATGGGGCGGCTTGCTATGGGGCAGGTCAATGGCGGAAGGATCCTGCGACAATCGCGGAAGGGCTTCCGGACGCCACATCATAAATTTTTGAGGCCCGAATGCAGGGCCGAGCACACCAAAGATCTTCTTTGAGATAGTGGTTTTCCCCGCTCCATCCGGCCCAAGAATAGTGATGAGTAATCCGTTCGGATAGAACCAATTGTGGAGCAACTGCCATCCCTTTCTGATGACAGCGAGCAACGAGCGCACCTTCCTATGAGCCAGACTGCTATGCCAGCCGAGAGGTCTGAGTTTATGCAGTATCGTGCCGAGAGTGCCTGTGGAACATGCAGTGACAACCTCCGCGCGGACCGCCAAACCAAACAGCTGGCCAGCCACGGCCTCTGCCCCTGCCGTGCCCAAACTCTCGGACAGAAGTTTCAACCTTTCTTCATCGGGATCCGTCAGTCGTCGGGTCTGACTGGACTTCGCCAATAGATATGAGAACTCGTCGGCGGGCGCAGCCATCCAAAAGTTTCGTTGCCAGCGGCGCCGGACGAATATCTCGTTCTGGACGGCGGACAATAGAACATTCCTGCGCAGATACAGGACAACCACGCGGAGAAATTGCGGTGGGGAGCCGTCGAATAGCGCAAAGTGAAAATGGTCAACGCCGGGGTCTACGCCAATACACTGCACGGGTTGGTAGCGGTCTCTAGGCAGATGGGAGAGTAGCTCGGGCAGTCTCTTGCGGTCTGCGCAATTGACGGCCAACTCCAGTGCCCCGGCGGCAACATCTGACATCACCTCCAGCCGTTTCAGCACGCAGTACTGAACAGCGTTCTCGTCTAATAGGGCAAAAATACTGCCAATCAGAGTGGATGCACTCCGCGGCGGTTGCAGCTCAGCGACGTGTTTAGGAGCAACCGTTGAACCCACAGATGCGTTCGACTGCATACTTGAAGGAAGTTGCAAGGGGAAAGAAATGTTCGTGCGATCGTTAAAGGTATTCACGGTGACGCTTTAACCAAGAAAGTTTGGCTTCCTTGGCAGGGATAAGAGCGCCAGGGGAAGAAATTGCAGAGCCCGTATTCGTCGACGCGCCAGACTAGGTAGCTTGCCGAAAGGCAAAGCGCCGATGAGCACGCGATGCGTCGCGGCCCCTGGCACCCTGCAACGAGTTCACGCCGCACCCGACCCTTTAAGAACTGCCGGGATAGTTCGGATAAGGATTTGTAGGTCTAGCCAGACAGACCAGCGGTCGATGTACTCCAAGTCCAGTTCCATCCAGCGTTCAAAGGAAAGCGAACTCCGTCCATTGATTTGCCACAGACAAGTAATGCCTGGGCGGATACTGAAACGACGGCGCTGCCAGTCGATGTTAAAACCTTGATAGTCCCGGACCGGTAGCGGCCGTGGACCGACAAGGCTCATGTCGCCTTTCAAAACATTAAAAAGTTGCGGAAGTTCGTCGATGCTGGTCTCCCTAAGAAACTTCCCGAGGCTAGTGATGCGCGGATCTTTCACTATTTTGAACACTGGTCCGCCGACTTCGTTCAAATGCTCCAGGCCCGCCTGCTTTTGCTCGGCGTTGGCTACCATGGTTCGGAACTTATAGACCGATATCAGCCTTTTGTTCAGGCCCACTCTCTTCTGAACGAAAAGGATCGGACCAGGAGAGGTTAATTTAATCAGTACAGCAGTGACCAATAGGAGAGGCGAGAATAAGATGATGCTCGCCAGTGAAATTAGAGTGTCTAGGGCGCGCTTGACCAGCAATGACCATCCGTCCATTGCTCCCGCGCGAAGAGTAACCAAGGAGTCGTAATGTGAGGTGGCACCTTTTGCGCGCGTCGCTTTGAGATCAAACGGGCTGAAGAGGACATGAGTGGTAATGCCCTGTTCGTCGCATAGTCCCGCAATGCGCGAGATTTCCGAGTAGAGCGAACTGATTGGTAGAGTAAGCATAACTTCGTCTACCACGCTGTTACGTATAAACGACGAAATATTCTGAAAATCGCAGAGGCACGTATAGCCAGATTTGCGAAACTCTTGCATCCCGGGCCACTCCCGATCGACAAAGCCCAGCACACGATACCCAAGAGCCGAGTGCCCCTCCAAGGTGCGGGCGAGTTGAACCGCACGGGGATTCGTGCCCACGATCAACACATGGCGCAGGTTACGGCCATGGCTCCGCATGTACTTGAGCACGAACCGCATGGCGCTGCGACTTGCTACTGCACTGATCGTGCTTGTCAGCCAGAAGACAAGAAGGAACCGGGGAAGAAGCACGCTTAAATGGAAGGGGATACCCAGCCCGATCAGGACGAGGGTCCCCAGTGATGTCGCTTTCAAGACGTCGATAGCTTCATGACCATGGCTCGAAAATCGCTTCGATCGGTAAAGACCAAAAAAGGAAAATAGCAAATGCCAAAGCAAAAGCAGACACCCGAAGAGCACGAAGTTACGCACAGAGATTCGCATGGATAGGAAATCGCCGAGTGATGTGGCGCCGACCTCACTTAGACTTGGCAGAGCACCAGCGATGAACGAACCGACCAAAAGCGCCAAATCGAAGAGCTTGAAAACACTTAGGAGAAGCTGTCGACGGTTGGTAATCACGTTTAGGCTTTTGGTGTAATTTGGATTGAAATGGGAATCAGCGAGACGTTAATCAAGAATTCCTTGCTCGTTTCAAACTGCGCTGACGCTGCTCCGTTCGGGGTCCGAAGGACAACTCACGCCGATGCAAAACAACGCCAAGCACACGACCCCCAGCGGCCTCAATGTTGTCTTTGGCTTCGCGTGCAGCTTGGCGCGGGGTAAAGCCCGGCTCAACGAGTAGTATGAATCCGTCAACCAACGGGGCCAGGAGACCTGGGGGAAAGCCGCTGGTCGCGGGCGGTGCATCGATCAAGATGTAATCGACCTTCGCTCGCAGCTCAGATATCCGGGCCCGCAGCCGACCGGACGCCAGGAGCGAGTCAACATCTGCACTGGCCATGAGGCACACAGAAGAATCCTGAACGTTATTAGCCAGCAGATCGGCGGCCTGAGCACAAATCCAGTTGTCTTCATTGCGGTCCTCGACAGAACAGAACAGGACCACTCTCGGAGCCAGAACGGCATCGGCCAGAAAAATACGCTGAACAAGTTTAAAGATCTCGCCACTGCCCGAGTAAACAGCAGATCGCGGTAGGTCTAGTTCGGTCGAGGTAATCGCCGGAGACTTTACATCGTCAAACAGCAGCTCATCTTTTCGGTCTTGTTGGAGCAGCTCAAAATTGCGGCTGTTCGCTTCGGCGGTTGTCGCAACGGAGTTCTGGAGTAGCTCCGCGTCGAGTTTGACTTGACGCAATAATTCAAATATTCGGCTCATGGCTTAGTCAGCACCGAAGGCACCTGCATTCTTACGGCTACGCGAAAACATTTGGCGTTAAGGTCAAATCGGTTGCGTCGTAGATCCAGTCTCCAACCTTCCGCCGCGAGTCGGTAGATGACGGTGTCAAGCACTCGTCGCGCGTCAGTCGAGAGTATTCGCACTGACCCGAGATGCGTCGCGGTGACATCCTGGACGGGCGGCAGGCCTGCGACCTCGAATCAATTTTTACGTAACCTTGCATTTCCATAGGGATTATCTTGGCGGCTTCGCTTGCCCGAATATCGAGCGTTCCAGCCAAGTCGCGGGTCGCGTGTGTGTTTCAGAAAACTCATCACGGCCGCTGCCGGGACTGACCGAGTCTTGTCGCGAGACCACGCCGGGTGAATTGCCGTCTGCGCTGGAGACCAAGGGCAGAGAATTGCTCTCCGCCTGCTCATCCTTCGTCACGGCTTCCGCACGGTTCATCCAAGCACTGCCAGTCACCGAGTACGAATCCTGGTGGGCTTCGTGCGTCGGCTCGAGACTATTTAGGGAAGAGCACCAATCGTGACTGATACGGGCTGGGGCTGGAGGCGCGCTCGGCGATCTCAAAATATCCATGTCGAGATCACTTAGAACTTCGCATACGGTGGAACCGTCGATCTGCTCCTGACGCTTCACGTAGCCAAGGGTGAGCGCGTTGAAGCAGATGTTGTTTATGATCCGCGGAATCCCGTCGCTGTGCGCCACGATCTGGTCTATTGCGTCAAGATTGAATAGGGCATGGCCGGCATAGCCGGCCACTTTCAATCGATGATGGATGTAGTTCACCACCTCCGCCTTGTCGAACGGCTTCAGCCGACTGAAGATGGAAACACGTTGCCGCAACTGCATCAGGTCGGGATGCGAGAGTTTGTCCGCGAGTTGGGGCTGGCCGCACAGCACGATCTGCAAGAGCTTCGAGCTTGCACTCTCGAAATCTGACAGCAGTCGTACGGTCTCCAGCACGGTCTTCTTGAGGTTTTGCGCCTCGTCTATGATTAGCACGAAGCGCCGTCCCATGCGCGCGTTGTTTAGGAGCACGAAATTCAGCGATTCGTGCATATGCGCCATATTCTGGTCGCTGGCGTCAACTCCCAAGTCCGTCAGCAGATAGCGGAAGAATTCCCGGGAGTCGCACTGTGTTTGGAAAAGGAACACAGTGCGGGCGGACTTCCGCAGCCGCTCGAGCAGGTGGAGCAGCAAAGTAGTCTTGCCCATACCCGGCGGCGCAATCAGGCTCAAAAATCCACAGCCGGTTTCAATACCGTAAAAGAGCGACGCCAGTGCTTCGCGATGCATCGCGCTAAAGTAAAGATAGCGAGGATCGGGCGTAACGCCGAAAGGTTGCTCACGCAGGCCGTAGTGCTCTAGGAACATTCACCTTGCTCAGTTGTCATGAATCCACACCGACGCCAATACCGGCACGCCCAGGCTGTCTTGAATCTCTTCCGCAGTTTTAAACGACGGATTCAAATATTCCGCCACCACCAATGAAGCCGCGCTGACGGCAATTGCCGCGAAGAGACCCGCCAAAAGAATCAACATGCGCGACATGGACGGCAAAACCGGGACCACCGCGGCGTCGGCCACCGCCACGTTCACGATCCTGCTGCGGTCTAATGCATTGGAAATCCGTGCTTCTTCCTGCTTGTGCTGGTAGAGAAGGAAGTTCTCTTCCTGCGTTTTTTTGTCTCTCAGCAAATCCTGTTCGACCGCGCCCTTTTGGTCTAATTCGCTTGCCTGGCCCTCGTAGGAGCGCAGCGTGCCCGACAAGGCCTCGGCACGCGCCTGCTCGGCAGCTAGTTCCGACCGGGTTCGGGCTAGCTCGGAGTCTACCCACTCGTAAGTGGGATTGCGGTTAGTTGTCTCTTCGCTTAGCTGAGATTTCTCGGCAGTCTGAATGGCGGCGCGCGTCTGCTCAAGTTCAGTGTCTACCTCTTTTACCAACCGGTACGATGGCTCGAACTTTTGCAACAGTTCCGTACGCTTCAGTTCCAGACCCAACAACGTAGATTTCAATTGACCCATGAGCTGGGGATTGTCCGACACGCGCATCTCTGTGGTCATGCGGGAAGGCACGGTGCTTGCCTGCGACTCAAGGACTCTTTTTCGCTCCCGGGTTTCGGCGATCAAGGCTCGGGCTTGCGTAAGCTGCGCTCGGAATTCGGAAAGCTTTTCCAGGGTCGCGACTTTCTCTTGTTCTGGCGAGACCACACCTTGTTCTTTGCGGAATTTAAGCAGGCGGGATTCGGCTTGTGCCAATCCCTGTTCATACTGCTGGGTCTGCTTCTGAAAAAACTCAAAGGTTCCGGCAGGCTGATGCACGGCCATGTGCTTTTCCAAGTAGAGGCTTACCAGCGTGTTGAGCACCTGAGCGGCTTGCTGAGGATTCGTTCCCTCGTAGGTAACGGAGATTATGCTCGTCTTGGGTAATACTTCCACTTTCAAAGCGGATTGAAATTTACGAACGGCAGTCGCAATCCTCTTCTGCGGGTCTGACGAAAAGGGCCAGAAGTGAGTCACCGAATGCTGCAGCCCGCATGTGGTCACAACCTTTTCCAGCAGATCGTGACTCTTGATCAGCTCAACTTCCGAATTGACCTCCGACTCCGACACGCCCGCGAAATTCTGCGGCATTGTGCTGGCAGTGTCGGCAGACACCAGGGGATCCACGCGCTCATGCTTCACCAAAATCTTGATGTTTGTCTGGTATTGCGGCGGAAGTAAGAAAGCTCCTACGGCGGCGCCCAAAAGAACACCCATAAACGAGATGGCCGCCAAGCGACGGTGTCGCATTCCAACGATGACCCAGTCTTGCAGCTTCGTGAGCGGCAACCGAGCATCCGGCTTTCGATAGCTCATGACTTCCATAAAACTCCCATTTAGTAGCCGTCCGCTCTCATGGAATCGTCATTCCGAGGCCTGTACTGGGAATGAATTGGCGGACTTTCGACAAAGTGTTCTTAGGTACGTAAATCAGATCGCCGGGCCGGAGATGTAGGTCTTCACTCAGATCTTTATTGGCAAGCATCTGCTTAACGTCGAGTCTTTTTGCTTCGGCCCATCCACCTGGTACGCGTCGGAAAAGCACTACTTCGGAGTGCTTGGCTTTGTCGGTAAATCCGCCAGCGATGGCAACAGCTTCCGCAACGGTCGTATCTCCACGCAATTCGAATTTGCCCGGGTGGCCGAATTCGCCGCCGGCGATGAAGTATGGTTTCTCGAAATCCTTAAGCTCCACGTTAATGATTGGCTCATGAAGAAATTGTGCGTAAGTCTTTCGCAGCGCTTCAGTCAATTCTGGGAGGGACTTGCCTGCGATATACAGATCCCCGACGCCCCGCAGGCTGATGTACCCGTCAGGCTGGACCGCGACGGTTTGGTCGTACTCGGGAGAAATGGGGAAAGTAATTTGAAGCACATCAGAGGCTCGAAGGAGGTAGCGCGGATAGCGCTCCGCCGCCACCGGCCGGATCGCTTGGCGATCCTGTTCTGATTCTGCACGGGCTTTCAGGTCGCTCGACTGGCCGGCAACGACCGACTTGTCCTGAGATCGGGCCGAGCCCAAGCACGCAACTAAAAAGAGTACCGTCGCGAAATACCGAAGAGTTTTCATGACCATTGCGGATGGTCCTCAAGGCCTGCCTGGGAACGAGCAGCGGAGAGCGGTGACGCCATCGGTCGTGCAAGGGGTTCGATACTGAAAGCATCTATTTCTACGGCGATAGACTTCTGAAGCATTTCGGCTGACAAAATCAACCGATAAGAACCTTTCCTGCGAATAAGAATGCCCTCGATGTTGGCGAGCGGCCCGGATTTGATTCGAATCCAGTCTCCGCGGCGCAAGAACGGATAAGGTTCGACTCTTAGCGGGCTATCGACGGCCCTCCGAATCGCCTCCATGTCAACCTCGGGAATAACAGCAGGTTGACCACTCATCATCACGATGGAATGAACTCCGGGTGTTGAAAGAATAGCCGCGCGGCTCTCCGACTCGCTGCGCAAGAACACGTAGCAAGGGAACAGCGGCAGCGTGAGGTGCTTCTTTCGGTCCTTCCATTGCCGGACAGCACTGTACAGCGGCAGAAAGACGTCAAGGCCATTACTAGAGAAGCTCGCGGCGACAACTTTTTCGTGCTGATGGCGAGTGTAGACTGCCCACCACTCCCGCCGCACCTGGTTGATTTGGATTGGATTGACCTCGGTCATCGACACAGCTTCGCCCTGTGACTTACAGGGACGTCAATTTTCCTTACCTTTATGGTCAGCCCCGGTAAAAAACAACTTCCTGACTTCGCTCCCTGCAACTATCGGGTTTGACAGTAAGGCCGCAAAACCGGCGTTCTCCCCACTTGCCCGAGATCCGTCGATTCGAAGAACCCGACCTTCGACCTCGATCCGCAGTGCTGCCGCCTCATCAGGAAAACCTTCCATAGAAATCCTGATTCTGATGTCGGCGCCGACTCGCGGACAGACAACGGCAAAAACGAATGCCCCTCGATCGCTGGCGTCCCGACCGCGGCCTTCTTCTTGCCGATAAGTCCCATTCTCGTCCTTCCACCAAAATACAATCGACGCTTCCAGAGGATAGCGAATCGCCGTTCTTGCCAATCTGGTTCGATTGGTCAAAATCGCACCACCAGCTTCTAGGGCGATGGGAGTCAGAACATTAAGGGTCTCCGCTAAAACCGACAAGATAAGGAATGTCACTACAGACATGTACCTAGATTTGGCTTGGAGAACCCTAAACACCTAGCCTATATGTCGAATTCTTTAGCCTCGGTTCTAGTACGAATGTCTCTATCGCCGGGATTGAGACCTGGCTTGTGCGTCAGTTCAACGGCTGGACGCCACAATTCCAGTTGGAATTTCACGTAATGGGGATTTTGGAATTAGCGGGAAAGCGGGTCTTGCAGATCTGCAGCTCAGCCGACAGGCATCGCCGCGGGTAATGGAGTTCTCAAGAGCACAAATGACTCAGTCAGCTGCATGCGGTTGACGATTGTCTCGCCGACTGACATCATGGAGGGCCAACTCCAAACGACTCGAAATGCCCACCTTATTAAAGATCCGAAACAGATAGTTACGAACGGTGTGTTCACTCAGATTGAGTTGCTGAGAGATGTCACGATTGGTGAGGCCTTCCGCTACCAGGCGGACAATACCTTCCTCTCTCTTCGTCAACAAAGTTGGCGTTTTGGGGCGTAGGCCATTGACCCTGTCGACTGACGACATCCGCGCCAGAGCGTCAATGACAAAATACAGCTCTTTGCTGTTGGCCCATACCTGTCCCCGTGAGACGGCCTGGATGCACTTGCACAGCGCTTCAAACGATTCTTCTCGAGAGAATATACCCCTAACTCCCGATCTGAAAGCTTCGACGACTACGCCCCCCTGGATCGAATCGAGCAACATGATGACGTTGGTCATGGGGAATGAAGAGCGTATTTCCCGCGCCACACTGAATCCGGCGCTGACTCCATCTCTGAGGTGTGCACAAATGACCGCGACGTCAACTGCATTCTTGCTGAATCCTGCGCGCACTCCCGCCGAATCCGTCGCGTAGCCAACAATAGTGAGTCTATAGCGGCTGCGTTGAACGGCCGCCGCCATCAATTCGCAATTCATCCGGCTGTTGTCTGCAACAAAGACAGTCACGGCTACGCCAGGTGCTGGTGCTGGAGTCTTCAACATGGGTTAGGGGTCTCCGGGCTTAAGTACCTATATTGGATTGTTACGGGCAGGTTACAAACTTCCTATTACCCGTGAGGGCTACACCAAGAGCACTAGCCTGAAAGAACTAATCCATTTGGATTAGTGCTCTTATTTTAAATTGGATTTTCTGGAGTTGGTAGAAAGTCAATCGCAAGAAATCAGAGCAAGAACTTTAGCCCAATCTTGCGGGCTCTCTCGCCTTCGCTTCTACCGAACCATCGAACTTGCATGAGCGTGGGGATGAGCGAAGGGTTGCCGGGGACGGCGAATTCGCAGCGCAAGACTGCATTTCGAGGAAGCGGATGATCGGTGAGAATGCCCACACCACCCGTACCGATATTTTCTGTGACGGCTTCCAACGAGACAGGAACCTGTTCAGCTATTCGGAGCGGTGAGAGAAGGCTCCCCCTGATCTCCGCGATCCACGGGAACCGCGGCGAATGCCTGCGATCGTTTTCTGGATCGATCTGGATGGGACTCTTAATACTGGCTCGCTTTTTTGTCACAATAAGCTTCCATGGGCTAGTAAGCCCAGAAACGCACACGAAAGAAAGGCCGGGCAAATTCACAATAGCGCGAGGGATGGGCCTCAGGCATAAAGAAATTTTATTGCCGGTTGCTATTTAGTACTGCACGACGGCAAGCTAGGATTGTTTGTGAATGGTGTAACTACCGCGCAATCCTTCGGTACCGGCGGAATCGACGGCGGTGGCATGGTTTTGCTCGGCGGCGTCAATAGTGTCAGCGCCGCGCCGTCAAATGTATTGTTCGTAGAAGATACCGTGCCGCAGCCTCCGCCGTTCCAAAATCCCGACTGGGAACCGTCCGGCTTGGTTTCCGTAGCGATATTGCCACTGACGGTTACTGGACCACACGCCGATGAATATTGGTTCCACACCATTATTGCGGTATTGCCGCCGCCGGTCACGGGAGTGCGATTCAATATTCGGTTGTTGCTTACAACCTGGTTTGTTCCGCTGGCGATGCTAAGTCCGCACTGCCCGGTGTCCAGTAGCGTGTTGTTCAAAAATTGGGCACTGTTGGAGGCGTCATCCGCAATCACTCCGCAACCGGATGGACTGTGCCCACCTGTGATGTAATTTCCCTGAACGACGATGCCGTTCGTGAGGCCGAAATTAATTGAATCTTCTTGATTTTCGGGGAACAAATATTTCGACCGGTCAGTACTCGACAGCGCGTAGTTATTCTCCACGGTGATGCCGCTATTGCGACCCCAAGCCTGAAAGTTTTGCCCGCGACTCTGTCCATCCGCGGGCTGCGACGGATCTGAATCGATCGGGTTCAGCAGAAAATTCCCAACCGCCGTAACAGTGGTCGAGTTGGTTACTTCAATGTTTGATTCTCCATAGGCAATCACGTTGCCCTGGATGGAAAGGTTCGAAGTTTTGTTCGCGAAGATCCCATCATGCGTGTCGCAGCAGTTAGTCGCGAGCGGTTTTTCCGGATGAATGAAGTTGTCATAAATTCCAGTCGTCTTTCCGCCCGAAATCTTCACACCATGTCCGCCACATGGTCCGATTTCCGACCTTCGGATGATGACGTTTGTGGAATTAGAGATCACCACGCAATCGCCGGAAGGATTTGTTATATGGAGATTTTCCACCACCGTGCCGTTTTGCCCGTTAATCTGGATCGGCCCGGAAGGTGTTAAAGACGAAGATGCGGGCAGAGTTGACGGCAGAATCTGCACTGTGGCACTCGCTGATTGGGAAGGAACCGCAACGCTGTTGGCCGTCAAGGTGACCATCGTTTTGTTTGACACAACGGGCGCAGTGAACAAGCCTGCAGAAATGGCGCCCGCGGTAGCTGTCCAGATCACGGCCTGGTTTGTGCTGTTAGCCACAGTCGCGGCGAACTGCTCTTCGAGCACGATAAGTACATGTTGAACTTTTGGGACCTGCGCGGGAGAGACATTCGTGCAACTCAGAATAAAAAGGGATGCCTGGAGAGCGTACGTTATGTGCCTCGCCAACGATCCGCCATTCCGGCTGGTAGCTTCAGGGTATTGCAGGAGCGGTGCGCCGGATACTGGCCGTATGACCAGCAATAGTACAGGCCTGAACGTCCTGGAACAATGGGTACTACTATTCTGGTTCAGAATTTTGTAGTAATGGCTTTCCCTAAAATCCCAGAACGCGTGGTCACTCCCATTTTGAGCATGATCAAGTGTAGAAACGCCTTAACAGTATTGGGGCTGATCCCGATCCGCGCGGCGATTTCTTTGGTCGTCAGGCCACCTTCCGAGAGAAATTGCAAAACCTCCTGCTCACGGGTTGTCAGTTTGAATTTTTCTGCAACCTGCGCCATCGGAATTGATCCCGAAGAACCGCGCTCAAGAAATACGGCGAGCGACGATTGTGAGTCGCTCCCGGCGATGGCTTTCACCCGAACGGCTCGGCACTGATAAATCCTTTTCCCCGAGTGGAACCTACTGACGAGCGTCGGTAAGCCAAAGGATTGTGTTGAGAGCAGCCTGCCGCGAATCTCGGTGGTAAGAAACCTATCGAGTTTTCTTTGTGTCGCGACTTTCTGAGGATAAAACAGTATTTCAGCCGCAGCTTGATTGACAAAAACCGGATTCATCGAAGGGTCTAAGAGGAGAAACCCTTCTGAAGATACACCGTTGCGCATCAAAGCGGCCCCCCCGCGCAAGCTCCGCTGCGTTTATGCCTAGCAGATTGGCAGCCACTCTTAATCCGATAGTTGTTGAGGATCCGCCTGAGCAAACCAGTCCCATTATCTTCAACTTATGAATGAAGGGGTAGAGCAATTGGCAATTTATTGCAGATTATTCCAAAACTGTTACTCATAAGAGACAGATGCCTCGTGAAGCAGAAACATTTGGGTACATTATTCGGTACGTCACTCCGCCCCACAAGCTCAAGCGGTGGGGTTTGCCTGTGCGAGGCACCCTCCTGTCGATTAAATTATCGCTGCTGTGGATGATTAATGCTGCGGCTAGCGCTGCTTCTCCCAGCAAGAAACGCAGCAGAGAGCTGCCTTACTTGGTGATGTGTCCTAGTCACTGATGACACTGGAGTCCTCGCAGGGGATCAGTCCGACATAGCTGCCGATCTGCTTGCCGCACTTGAACCGCTCCGGCGTTCCGATGATCAGCACGAAGGCCAAGTGCCGTCAATGGACCTACCCCAGGGTGGGTCATCAGTCGCAACACTTCAGGCCATTTCTTGGCTTCCTGCTCGATGGCCTGGGCTTAGTTCTTCGATGGTCGGGTTCATCCGGTCCAGCAGCTCTAACAAATCCTGCCGGCACCGGCCCTGGTAGCTAGCGGAAGCTTTTCCAGATGTGCTCGTCCTTGTTCATTGTTATGAGATCAAGTGTTTTTGGCCCAAATCACTTAGTACCTGTAACAACATTTCCCCTTGAACAATCCTAGCGTCTGGCCCTCTCAGCTCGGAGGAATTGTTATGGCCGCTGTGCTTGTTCCCGATGCGCTATGGAGTTTAATCCGACCGCTTCTCCCAGCTTCAATGCCGAAGCCGCAAGGTGGTCGACCACGTGTATCCGACCGAGCTTGCCTTAGGGGTATTCTGTTCGTACTACGAAGTGGCATTCCCTGGCGGATGCTGCCGAAACAATTGCGTTGCGGTTCTGGCAGGACATGTTGGCGGCGTTTACGCGATTGGCAGCATGCCGGAATTTGGGACCTGACGCACTTCGTGTTGCTGAATTGGCTTTCTCGTGGTGGCCAGATCGACTGGTCCCATGCGGTTGTTGATAGTTGTTCGGTGCGAGCAGTTTTTGGGGGCCGCAAACGGGGGCGAAATCCGACCGATCGAGCTAAACGGGGCAGCAAGCGCCATTTGATCTGTGACGGGCGGGGCATTCCATTGGCAATCGAACTGACCGGCGCGAATTGCCACGACTCAACCCAAGC
>Ga0210394_10001131_pt1 | contig 44991 bp, 31 predicted proteins | sample IncBWC12MmetaG_FD_160121 | JGI IMG/M metagenome (GOLD analysis project Ga0210394, IMG submission 160121) | Forest soil microbial communities from Barre Woods Harvard Forest LTER site, Petersham, Massachusetts, United States - Inc-BW-C-12-M | ecosystem: Environmental > Terrestrial > Soil >...
AGAAATCCTGCAAGCGCAGGTGTAATACCGGCCCCAAATCGGTGAGCAGCGCGGCGTTGCAAAACGCGGCTGCGTCCGGAGACAAAGCAAGGTTTTGATTTAGAAAGTTGCAGACAGAAAGCAGGAAGAAGCGGCGGTTCCACAAAACGGGGCCGCCGTTTTTATTTTTGGCCGCGCTAAAACCCTGGTGCGCCGGTGGAGGCGGGACGGACTTCGCCGGATTCGACGCCGAAGCGCAGGCGTTCGAAGTAGGTTTGCGCCAGCGACATCAGGCCGGTGTAAAGGTAGCCCCACACGAAGAGCAGCAGGAATGGGATGGTGGCGTAGTTTTCATTTTGCAGCGCGTACACGACCGCTGCGGAAAAATACAAACCCAACAGAACCTCCGCGAAGGGCATCCATCCGGCGCTCTTGTGATATTTCTTTTTGGCCCAGACGCCGTCGCCGTGCGTCCCCGCTTCCACGCGATATTTTGGCGTGCGCACGAATTCCGATTTCACGCCGACGATCGCTTCAATCACCGCCAAGGCATTGCGCACGGAAAGACCAATCCCCACGGCCATCACGAACGGCAAATACAAGAATGTGCGCTTCCAGGTTTTCGGATACAGTGCGCGCTCGGCGGCTAGATAAAAGGACGAAATCGAGCAAGTGGACGCGAGAAACAGCGGCAGGTCAATCACCAGCACTTGAAACCATCCCTGATAGAAACGCACGATCATTGCCGGCAGTAAGATCATGGACATCAAAACCATCAGCGGGTAGCTGATATTCGCCGTGAGATGGAAGAAAGCTTCCGCTTTCACGCTACCCGGCACATTGGCGCGCATCACGCGCGGCAGAATTTTCCTGGCCGTCTGCATCAGGCCCTTGGCCCAGCGCGCTTGCTGCGATTTGAACGCATTCATTTCCACCGGAAGCTCTGAGGGACATTCAATCTCCGGCAAATAAACGAAGTGCCAGCCGCGCAACTGCGCGCGATAGGAAAGATCGGTGTCTTCGGTGAGGGTGTCGTGCTGCCAGCCGCCGGCATCTTCAATGGCGGCGCGCCGCCAGATGCCTGCCGTGCCGTTGAAGTTGAAAAACAGGCCGGTGCGGAAGCGCGAGGAATGCTCGATGACGAAATGTCCGTCGAGAAGGATGGCCTCCACTTCGGTGAGCGCCGAATAATTCCGGTTGATATAGCTCCAGCGCGTCTGCGCCATGGCCAGCTTAGGATCGGCGAAATAGGGCACGGTGCGCCGCAGAAAATCCACCGGCGGAATAAAATCCGCGTCAAAGACGGCGACGAACTCCCCGAGCGCGGTGGTTAATCCTTCCTGCAGAGCGCCGGCTTTGAATCCTTCGCGGTTGTCGCGGTGAATGTAGCTGATCGGCAGGCCCAGTCCCTGGTAGCGCTCAACGCAGTCGCGCGCGACTTCCTGCGTTTCGTCAGTGGAGTCATCGAGCACCTGTATGTCGAGGAGCTGGTGCGGATAATCGAACGCGGCAATCGCTTCTACGAGGCGCTCGATGACGTAGCGCTCGTTGTAAATGGGAAGTTGCACGCTGACTCTGGGCCACTGCGTGATTTCCGGAGGCGGACCTGCGACACGCTTGCGGTTCTTGTAATAGTTGTAAACCAGCGCGTAACGATGAATGCCGTACATGGCCAGGATGGCCATCACGAAGAAATACGGCAGCATGATCGCGAGATCGAAAGTATTGAGCTGGTAGAGGCCGCGAAAGGGATTCAGTTGCGCATCGGTGTTGCGGCGCCAGTAGTCGGAGACAGGATTGCTCGCGACCGAAGTCCAGGTAAGCGCGGAGCACACCGCCTGCGTCGCCGCATTATGAAACCAGATCACTCGGTACATTCCTCCGGGGCTAACCACGATGCAAAACGCCGAAACGCGATAACGGTGGAACCGCCTGGGATGGCTGGGGTGTCGCCAAGCTAAGCATATGATTATACGGTGGTAAGCCGCGGTGTCAACGAAGTTAATGTGCGGGGAGAGCTGCGCCGATATGTATTGTGATTGCTGAGCAGTAATCAGTTGGCTGTACTTCGCCTTCTGCAACCTGTGAGCCGCGTGAACCGCTGCCCATCCATGAACGTTTGGTCCCGGTGAATTTTGCGACATCGGTAGTTTTGTTGCGGTTAGAAAATCGTTTCTCGTTTGTTTCCATGGGATTGCGGAATTTCCGAATCTGGGTCTGTTGCGGTTAGAAATTGAACGATGGGTATTGCGCGGCTGGCGATTGGTTACACACCTGTGCGCCGATGTCGCCCGCACGGATTTAACGGATAAGGATGTGAATTTTTTCCGGTTTACGCTTGTTTGATCGTTTATCGGCTCACGACAAAACCTCTGCAAATCGCTTCCATTCTTCACGGACGCCGGGACCTGGCGCAACTCTTCAATGACCGCTTGTGAGAGGCAGCGCGCGTTGACAGGTGCATGGCACGGCTCTTACCATGGCTGCGGTTGCGCTGCGTCGAGTTCGGGCCTGGCACAGGAGAAACGCCCCGATGAATGTTTCAAGGAATCGTTTGCCATTTGCTTTGCTTGTCTTGGTGATGATCGGGGCGGGATTCGCTTTGCTTACCGCGCAATTCGTGGCGCTTGGGGAGGTTCATGCGGAGCATTCGGCACTGGCGCCGCCTGCTGCGGGCTTGGCATCCGCAGCGACTTCAGCGTACGCGGCTTCAACCGCGCTCACTGCGCCCACGGCGTCTTGGGCATTCACAGCGTCTGCAGCGCAGCGCGGGTCGGACAATCCGATCTTGGCTCGGGCTTACCGGTTTGAGCGCGGGGGATGGATTTACGTGCACCTGGAGGGGGCGCCGCACGACATTGGGTATCAGCATGGATTTTTGCTGGCGACGGAGATTGCCGACGGGTTTGCGGCGGCTAGCCTGGAGATGACGCACAACAGCAATCGCAACTGGGATTTTTTCCGGCGGGCGGCGCGCGAAATGCTCTGGCCGAAGATTGATCCGGAATATCAGGCCGAGCTGCAGGGAATCGTGGAAGGGTTGCGAGCGCGGCGCGTGAACCTGGACCTTTACGACATCGTGGCGCTGAACGCTTTCATGGAACTGGCGGATTACTACGTTCCGTGGCTGGACAAGCAGACCAGTGGGCAAACCAATGGATCGAAGAATGGCGCAGTTTCGGCGGCCACGCACGAAGGGCACTGCAGCGCGTTTGTCGCCACCGGGAGCTACACCAAAGATCACCAGATCGTGATGGCGCACAACAATTGGACGAGCTACCTGGAAGGGGCGCGCTGGAAAATCATTCTCGACATCGTGCCGCAGACGGGTTACGCAATGCTGATGGACGGTTACCCTGGAGTGATCGCGAGCGACGACGATTTCGGCGTCAATTCTAATGGACTGATGGTGACCGAAACCACCATCACAGACTTCCACGGCTGGGATCCCAACGGAAAAGCGGAATTCATGCGCGCGCGCAAAGCCATGCAGTACGCGGGTTCGATTGATGAGTACGTGAAAATCATGCTGGATAGAAACAACGGTGGCTACGCGAACGACTGGTTGCTGGCGGACCGCAAGAGCAACGAGATCGCGCGCTTCGAGCTGGGCCTGAGGCACAACAGAGTGTGGCGCACCAAAGATGGATATTTTGTGGGCTCGAATTTTGCGAGCGATCCGGACGTGTTGAAAGACGAGACTACGTTCGATGTGACGAATCTGGCGGCTTCGGCAAACGCGCGGCATGTCCGCTGGGACGAATTAATGGCCGCGAATATGGGGAAAATTGACACAACCTTGGCCGAGGCATTTCTGGCCGACCACTATGACAGTTATACCAAGCAAACGGGCGCGAACCGGCGCACGCTGTGCGGCCACGGCGATGCGGCAACTCCGGGCGATCCGGGTTTTGCCGTGAAGCCGTTCAATCCGTTTGGCGCGGTGGAAGGCAAGGTGATGGACGCACACATGGCGGAGACGATGAGCTTCCTCGCGCGGATCGGGCATCCTTGCGGCACGGATTTCAAGGCGCAGCCGTTTCTCGATCAGCATCCAGATTATAGGTGGCAAACGTCGGTGCTCGAAGATATGAACGCCGGGCCGTGGACTGCTTATCACGCGGGGGAACACGCAGCGAACCCTTGAGGTTCGAAATTCATGGGTACTCGCAAGAGGGGATTGAGACTCTGTGTGAAAACTCGAAATCCCTGGCCTCAGCGCCTGAACAGTTTGCGCAGAAATAGTCTAAACCGTTTCCTCCGGGGCTAAAGCCCGTTGCAACCCAAGCACGTATTGCCCGAGCTGAAGCTCCGACCCCCTAAAAAACCAACCTTTGCCGCAAACTGTGAAGCCGCATCGATTCCGCGGCGGTTACGGCACGGCTGAAGCCGTGCCCTCACGAAATTCAGCCATCCCCCCCCACACTCTTGCGCTGCGCGGGGAAATTGACGACAAACGGGACCGTCGGCTGGGCTGGGTCGCCGACGGCCCGAGCGCCGTCAAAATAAAACCCACTACCTTTCGCGGATTAGCTGTTTTTCAGGACCCGAAGATTATTGGTCACTGAGAAAACATTGGGCACGCCATTCGCGCGAAGGCCGGCCAAATCCTTATCCGTTTGATTGTCTACTGCGCCTTCCAGGGTCACGTTACCATTCTTCACGATGATGTGAATGCTGGGGATCGTGCCCATGCCATAGCGCTGTAGCGAAGGAAACGAATAGATTTCGCGCAGTTCTGCGAAGCGGATTTGGTTATCGAAGGACGACAGCGGAAGCACTTCGATTTGGTCGTCCACTTCCTGGACGCCCTGGATGCGCTTTACGGCTGATGCTGCGTCATCCTTCAGGACCGGTCTTACCACCTCGCCCGAAAGGATGACCTGGTTTCCCTGCACGGTGTACTGCAAATTATCGAACACCGAATACCACGGGAGCAGCACCAGTTGGTGGCGCACCTGGTCTGCCAGCACAGCTTCGGGATTACCCGCCGCGCCCGATGATTGATTCTTGTCCCGCATGGGCGTGGCAGCGGAACTGCTGCTGGCCGACAGAGCTATGCACATTGCGAAAACAAATACGGAAATCAGTCTTGCGAAGGTATTTCTAGCGAGCTGCTTCACGGCCCGTCCTCTCTTTGGCCCCCTACACTTCAGTTAGATGCGGGATGCGTCAAGAAGGATTGCGTGCGGATCAAACGCAATCGAGGCGCCGAGAAGTGTGCTGCTTATTGATTTGTGGGGCTTTAGAAGCGAACGCGGAACGGGGCGTGAATCAATGCACCGGCGCGTTGAGGGCGGCCATTAGTTCGACGAATGTTTCTGCGTTCAGAGCTTGCTCGATGGCTTCTTTGCGGCTGAACAATTCGGCGGCATCAAGCAACAGGTCGTTCTGAGACTGATTGTCACCGGTAAGAATTAGAATGATCAGCTTGGTGAGTTTTCCATCGCGGGCGTCGAAGTCTATTCCGTGCGCGACCCTGCCCACCAGAACCAGAGGCTCGAGCAGCCCGTTGACGCGCGCGTGTGGAACCGCCAGGCCGTTTTCCCAGCCGCTCGGAGCCACGCGATCGCGTTCCTGGACGAGGCGCAGGAATCGTTCAGGAGCGTTGCTGACGGCATCCGCCCCGGCGATGCACAGTTCGTGTAAAACCTGTTGCTTGGATTGCGATTTCAGGGCCGGGAAGAAAAGTTTTGCGTTGACGGTGTCCTTCAGCGTGATTGTGCGGCGACGGCCGATCAGGAACTTGATGGCAGGCGCGGAAACGAGCGATGTAAAAAGAGCCATGATCACCAGAGCCACGAACATGGTTTCGCGAATCAGGCCAAGCTGCAGCGCCAGGAGCCCCAGAATCATTTCCATGGCGCCGCGTGCGTTCATGGCGAGGCCCACGCCCCAGGAGGTGCGGCGGTCCATGCCGCCCAAGCGCGCGCCCATACCTGCGCCCAGGAGTTTGCCGATGCAGGCTACGCCGATAACGGTGGCGGTGATGGGCAGATTGAAATTTGTGACGAAATTGGTGCGCAGGCCGATGCTGGCGAAGAAAAATGGAGCGAAGACGTTGGTGACGATGCCGTGGATCAACTCGGACGTACGTTTGCGCAGGTGCGTGGATTCGCCGACCGCGATGCCGATGATGAACGCGCCGAAGACGGCATGAATTCCTGCGTATTCGGCGAACGCGGCCGCGGCGAGAGTGAGCGTGAAAATGAAGCCGAGAACGCCGCCGGGCCAGCTGGTGTGCGCTTGAATATGCGGCAAAAGCTTGTCAATCAGCCAGCGGACTACAGTGAGCGCTAGCACAACGAAAGCCAGCACCAGCACGATGGTGCGTTTCACTCCTGCCATGGACGAGCCGCCGCCGCTCATCATGCCCAGGATCATGGAGAAGAGGATCCAGCCGACGAGGTCGTCGAACATCGCCGAGGACATGACCACCGTGCCCATTTCGCTGCGCAGGAGATTCAGGTCCATCAGGATTTTGGCAATTACGGGCAACGCGGAGATGGATAGCGCCGTGCCGACGAACAGCGCAAAAATCAGGCGGTCGGCGCCGGGGGCCGCGCCGAGGAAGCGCGGAAATAATCCGGCGGCGCCAAAACCGAATGCGAACGGAATGATCACGCCGAAAAAGCTCACCAGCAGCGCGCTCTTGCCCTGGCGGAAGATACTGCGCAAGTCAATTTCTAGTCCGGCGATGAGCAGGAAAAATACGACACCCAGAGTTGTTACGGTTTCCAGCGCGATGGGAAGATTACCGGTGGCGGGAAATAGAAATGCGTACAGTTCCGGTTTGAAATGGCCAAGGAGCGTGGGTCCCAGCAGAATTCCGGCCATGATTTCGCCCAACACCGACGGCTGGTCCAGTTTTTGCATCAGCTCGCCGGCGAGCTTGGCCGCGCCCAGCAGTACGGCCAGGGCGATGAAGATATGCATTATGTCGTGTGGAGCAAGATGCGGCATTCGCCAGCGCCCCTAACCTGCCGAAAATGCGTCGCGTTCGTGTGTAACATGAGCTCGAGCGTATCGCAACAGCATGCGGGTGCCGAGATAGAACAAACTGCGGCGGAAGCGAGAGCCATCACGCAACTTGGACTTGAAGTTCGGCTTCTTCCGGTTTCGCCGTTTGCATTGTAGTAACCGGTATTGAGCAGCATGCTGGCTAATTGAGCGCACCAGGCTTGGCCGCGCTGGAATTCCCCTCGCCAAGATGCTACAAAGCAATGAGCTTGTGAATAGGTGTGTCCGTGGCCGAAAATTGCACCGCCAAAGGCTGTAAGATCAACGTCCCCGCAGGTTTAGCCGCGGAGCATCTGTGCATTATGCACTTCACACTTTTCGTTGAAAATGAGTGCGCGGAGATGCGGCGGGAGACGGCGCTCGGTAACACGAACCACGAACGTCAGATGGAATTCATCAGCAAGATATCAGGCCGCGGCGAAGCGCTCGTCAACGTGGCCACCAGCGGATTTCCGATGTCGGATGAGCTAAAGGCGCGAGTGCTGAGTACTTTGCTGACTTTGATGAATACACGGGAAAATATGGACCGCGCGGCGATGCGGCAGTCCGCGCTGCGGCGATTTGTTGGGTGATTGGCTTGCAGTAGAAGTGCCTGGTCTAGCTGCTCCAGACCCGCCGCTACCCTTCCTACCAGCGCTGCCGGTTCGCAGGGTGAATCGCCCTGTTGCGCGATTCACAAATTCTAAAGCAACGGCAACGTAAAAAAGCCTAAGCACCGACGTAGCGCGCGTAGAGCGAGCGCGCGACTGCGGGATCTTTTGTGCCTTTGACGATGGCGCGGCCATCGGCGAAGACGGTCATCTCGTACGAGGAAACGCGAAAGCGCAGCAGGAATTCATTGTGGTGGACGCTGTCGGCGGAGGCTTTGCGCATGCGCCGGCCCAGCTCGTCGAGATCGAGGCTGCGTCCGCGTTCGTGAATCTGCACCGAGTCGCGGCCGCACATGGTGATGTGCGGCTGGGCTTCTCCTTCGAGATAGATCAATTCCCGGCGCACGCAAGCGCGGCAATCTGACTGGCGCGCCACGCGGATGGATTGGAAGCGTCCGCTCCAGACGTCCGTGGAAACCAGGCGTCCGTGCAAAACCTCCGGCCTGCCGGCTAGAATTTTTGTAGCTTCCGCTGCTTCAACCGATGCGATTACGCCCACGGCGGCATTGAGCACGCCCGCGGTGTCGCAAGTAGCTTCCGCGCCAATCGCTGCGGACCTCTCGTCGCCTTCCAGCAGGCAAGCGAGGCAGGCGGTTTCACCGGGACGAATCGTCATGGTGACGCCATAACTTCCCACCGCGGCGGCGTAAATCCAGGGCACATGCAGCGAAATCGCGGCGTCATTCAGGAGCAATCGCGTCTGGAAATTATCCGTGCCATCGAGGATTAACTGAAATCCGCCGAGAAGTTCCGCGCAGTTCTCGGCAGTGAGGTCGGCGACGATGCCTTCGACGCGCACATCGGAATTGATGGCACGCAGACGGCGTTCGGCTGCCACCGCCTTGGGCAGCGCCTCGCGCGCGTCCGCTTCCTCAAAGAGCGTCTGGCGCTGCAGGTTCGACGGCTCGACGAAATCCCGGTCGATAATGCGCAACCGTCCCACTCCGGCACGCACCAGCAGATTGGCGACGACGGTACCTAGCGCGCCGCAGCCCGCCAGCACCGCGCTCGCGCCGAGCAGTTTCTGCTGGCCGTCTTCACCAACTCCAGCGAAGAGTATCTGACGTGAGTATTTTTCGCGTTGTTCGCTGTTCATTTTCGCAGTCAATTAGGGGCGGAGGAACTGTTCTCAGTTCAACATCATAGCGCCTTTTCGCATCCGGCAGGCAACGCGCCTGTGCTAACCTTTCCTCTTACCTCCAAGGCGAATGAGAATCCCGAGGAATCGGCTATGCCCACAAGCCTGCGCCTCTTACCAGACCGGGACTTGGGGGACAATTTTGGTTTTCGGCGCGCTGATGTGCAGCGTCCTTGCTGCTACATCAGTGCGCGCGCAGGAAGCCGAGGTTGAAGGCCAGACCGTAGCTGAAATTCGTGTTGTAGATGACGCCGGGAATTCACTTCCCGGTCCCGCTCCCTCTCTCCCGCTGCAAATTGGCAAGCCGTTTGATTTTGGTGCGGAACGCGAAAGTCTGCGCGCACTGTATCGCACCGGCGATTTCGCCGACATCCGCGTCACGGCCGCTCCGCTGGCGCAAGGAGTGCGCGTGGAGTTCATTGTGCAGCGGAATTTCTATAACAACGTGATCCGCGTCGAGGGCTTGAAAGAGCCGCCTACCGAAGCCGCTGCGCTCGCCTCCATGCGGCTGGCCCTGGGCGAGCCCTTCCGAGAAAGTTCGCTGCGCGAGGCCATGGAGCGCCTGAAGGACACGCTGCACAGCGAGGGTCTTTATGAAGCCGACGTGAAATGGAGTCTCGCGCCGCACGAGGCGACGCGCCAAATGGACGTGCTCATAACGGTCGAGCCAGGCCCGCGCGCGGTGGTGGGCAGTTTCATCGTCAAGAACCAGACGCCTTATCCCGATGCGGAGCTGATCGGGCGCTCGAAAATGAAGCTGAAGAATCCGTTTACGTCCGCGCGGGTCACTCGCGCCTCGCAGCGGTTGAAAAAGTATCTGGTCAACCAGGGATACTTGGGCGCCGGTATTTTGATCACGGCGGGAAACTATGATGCGACTTCCAATCTGGTCGCGTTGAACTACCAGGTCACCACCGGCCCGCGCGTCAGCGTGGCGGTGGGCGGCGCGCGCATTAGCCAGGGCAAACTGCGGCAGTTGCTGCCGATCTATGCCGAGGGCGCGGTGGACGACGACCTGTTGCAGGAAGGCCGCCGCAACATCCGCGACTATTTTCAGCGCCAGGGATATTTCGATGCCGACGTCCAAGTGAGTTCTCGTGACGACCCCAAAGCGGGAGTGCGGCTGATCAGCTACGAAGTTTCCCGCGGTGACCGATCCCGGCTTGCCGGCATTTCATTCCGCGGTAACAAATATTTCAGCAAGGAACTTCTGGAAGGGCGGCTAGCGCTGCAGCCGGCGTCGTTTGCCTCCAGCGGCCGGTTCAGCCAAACGCTGGTGCGCGACGATGGAGATTCCATTCGCGGGCTGTATCTTTCCAACGGCTTTCTGGATGTAAAGGTCACCTCGAGCGTTGACACGAATTATCAGGGCAAGAAGGGGAACCTTCTCGTCACCTACCAGGTCGTCGAAGGGCCGCAGACGCTGGTGGAGGACTTGCAGATTGAAGGCGTTCACGCCATGCGCAAGGATGCGGTGCTCAACGTGGTGGGATCTTCTCCTGGACAGCCTTATTCCGCGGCGGCCGTCGCCAGCGACCGCAACAATATTCTGGCCATGTACTACAACGACGGATTTCCAGAGGCGCGTTTTGACGATAAGGCTACACCCGCCAGCGCGCCCAACAGGATCCGGCTCGCGTATCAAATCACCGAGGGCCCGCGCATCAGCGTAGCGAAGGTATTGCTCACCGGCTACCAATACACGCGGCCCGGAATCATCGCGCGGCAAGTGGTGATTCAGCCGAACGGTCCGTTGCGCGAGGGCGACGTAGTGGAATCGCAACGGCAACTCTACAATATGGGAGTTTTCACGCGGGTACAAATCGCTCCGCAAAATCCCAACGGGAGCGATCCGCAAAAAGTGATGGTCGTAGACGTCCGAGAAGGCGGGCGCTACACCATCGGCTACGGATTCGGTTTCGAAGTTCTGCAAATCGCGAACCCCTGCCCCAGCTCGCCGCCACCCAATGCGCCGCCGTGCAATCCGAACAGTACGCAGATCGCGGCAAGCCCGCGCGGCATTTTCGAAGTTTCCCGCGCGAACATGTTCGGGCGGGCGCAGACGCTGACGTTCAAGGCGCGAGCGAGCACGCTGCAGTACCGCGCGTTGGCGTCTTACTCGGCGGACAAGTTTCTCGCCAAGAAGTCGCTCAGCGCGGCGCTGACCGTATTTGCGGATAAGACGCTGGATGTGGCGACTTTCACATCTGTCCGGTACGAGGCCCAGTTCCAGATCTCCGAGAAGCTTTCGCCATCGAGCTCACTGCAGTACCGTTATTTTTTCCGACGCGTGGTTGCCACCAACCTGAACGGCACGATTTCCGAGGACCAGATTCCGCTCTACAGCCAGCCCACGCTGGTGTCAGGTGTTGGCATCACGTATGCGCGCGACCGGCGCGACAATCCCGCCGACCCAAAATCCGGAAGCTTCAACACCGCGGACTTGAGCTACGCCGCAACAACCCTCGGTTCCAGCGCGAGTTTTTTCCGTGTCTTCGTGCAGAATTCCTCCTACCATCCTCTTGGCCGCGCCTTTGTGTTCGCACGTTCGACGCGCTTTGGAGTGGAGGTGCCTACCGGCACGACCACCGGTAATGCTCCTACGAATTGCGCGCAGGGTACCACAACGGGGGAGATCATTCCGTTGCCCGAGCGTTTCTTCTCGGGCGGCGCGCAGTCGCTGCGCGGCTTCAGCCTGAACGAAGCCGGCCCACGCGATCCGTGCACGGGTTTCCCCATCGGCGGCCTGGCGGTGCTGATATTCAACCAGGAGTTGCGTTTTCCGATGAAGCTGCCGTTTATCGGCAACCGGCTGGGTGGAACAGTCTTCTACGACGGCGGCAACGTCTATAGCGACGTGGATCACATTAGTCTCGCGTGGAAGTCCGCTTCGCCGACGGAGCTGAATTATTTTTCGCACACCGTGGGATTTGGGGTGCGTTATGCGACTCCTATCGGCCCGGTGCGCGTGGATTTTGGCTACCTGCTGAATCCGGCGGAATACTCGGTGACGCCCACGCCTCCGACCGTGCCGCCAACGACGAACTTTCGCGTCTCTCATTTTGGATTTTCCTTCAATATCGGGCCGGTGTTCTGATGCGACGCGCGCTGCTCATTTTCGGATTGTTGGCCTGGAGCGCGGGGTTCGCGGCAAGGCGCGCCGGCGCCCAAACCGAGAGTTATTCCGAATTGCCGCCGGCGCGGGACGCTTCGGGCTCCTCGGGCGCGCAGCAGGTGGATGGCGTCGCGGCGCGCATCGAGGACGACATCATCACCGAAAGCGAAGTCCGTGAGCTCGGCGCTTTCCAGACGCTGGTAGATGGGAAGGCGAAGCCGCGCGCGGAGTTGATCCGTGAACTCAGCGATCAATGGATGATCCGTTCCGAGGCCAGCGCGACGAAGTACGCAGTTCCACCGGCCGCGGACGTCGATCTCGCCTATGCGGAATTCGTGAAACAGTTTCCATCGCCGGAGGAATTGCAGAAGCGCCGCGCCGACGCGGGATTGACGGAAGCGGCCGTGCGCCGCATGGTCGCCCAACAGTTATATCTTTCGCGGTTCATTGATTACCGCTTCCGACCGGAAGCGCAAGTGAGCGATGAGCAGGTGGAGGCGTATTACCGCGACGAATTCTCCCCGCAATTGAAAGCGCGCAATGAGCCGGTGCCTCCGCTGGACGACGTGGACGACACCATTCGCGAAGTGCTGATCCAGCGAGCCATCAGTGACCGCGCCGCAAAATGGCTGAACGATTCGCGCGACCGACTGAAGATTGACGTGGTGTCGCAAGGAAGCGGCTCATGAAGCTTCGCTGGCCGCATGGGCTGGCAGCCGTGGCGCTCTTGCTTGGCGCCATTGCCGCGTTGGTATTTTGTATTTTTGAGTTTGGAATCGCCCAGCGGTGGGCGCGTAATACGCTGGTACGTCAGCTGGAAGCCACAACGGGTGCGCGCGTCGAGCTGGGCGGGTTTCATCTGCACGCGCTGCGCCTGCGCGCCGAACTTGATAACCTTACGCTGCACGGATTGGAAGCTTCCGGCGATGCTCCGCTATTTCACGCGGACCGCGTGCAAGTGCGGGTCACAGTGCTCTCGTTTCTACACCGGGAATTCAAAATAGACGAACTGGTGGTGGACCGCCCCGAACTGGCTGTACGTTTTGAAAAAGATGGCCACAGCAACATTCCCCCTCCAAAAACCCGGGCTGACGCCGGTCCCTGGCAGGAATCGCTTTTCAATTTGCGCGTTGACCGGGTGGAACTGCGCAATGGCGGAGCGAACATCGACGACCGGCGAGTTCCGCTGGATCTGAAGGGACAGAATCTCGCGTTTCTATTGCAGTACGTGATGCCGGCCGAGGGCAATGCGGCCTATGTCGGGAAGCTCAGCTGGAACCAAGTGGAACTAGATTTAAAGCGCGACGTGCCCTTGCGTTTCGACCTTTCCACAAAATTCGTATTGCACCGCGACTCGTTTGAGCTGGACGAACTGGTTTGGAAGGCCCTGCACTCCGAACTGAATTTGCGCGCCGAGCGGCCCAGCTTCGCTCGCGCGGAATGGAATTTGCATTATCGCGGCCGCCTTTCGCTGGAAGACGTGCGGAAAATCTTTCGCGAGCCGCTTACTCCGGACCTCATCGCCGATTTTTCCGGCGAGGCTCGCTACGCCTCGGGCGATTGGACCGGCAGCGGGCACTTTGACGGCCACGAGGTGAAGTTGCCCTATGAGTGGTTCCATGCAACGAATATCGAAACCACGGGGAATTACAGAATCGCCAGGCAAAAGCTGGCGGTGGAAAATCTCGCGATTCGCGCGCTGCAAGGTTCGCTGGACGGCCGCTTGGAAATGGATTTGCCGACGCTGGCCTTCCGCACGCAGACGCATTTCCATCACGCCAGTCTGGCGGATGCAATCGCCGCGGTGAATAACCCGGGTTTTCCAATTAAGACGCTGCATTGGGACGGCGGCATGGACGTGGATTCCTACAACAGCTGGACGGCAAATTTCAAACATTTCCGTACCAAGGGAGAATCGCGCTGGTCGCCGCCGGCCGTGCTGACGCCGGGAATGATTCCAGTTAGCGCGCGCATTTTGTTCGACTACTCGGAAGACAGCGAAAGTTGCGCGCTCGACCACAGCGAAATCACGACGCCGAACACGCAAATCGAATTTGACGGCGCGCTGAGGGGCGTGGACACCACGCTGGAGTTGAACCTGAAGGCGCAGAATCTGCTGGAGTGGGACGATTTTATCAATCGCCTCAGCGGCGAGAGTGCGACTCCCACGCGCGTCGCAGGCGGCGTAAGCTTTCGCGGACGCATCCTCGGCCCCATTGCCGGGCCCACGTTCTCTGGACACATTCGCGCGGCCGGCGCGCGTTACGGTGATTACCAATGGGATGAGATTTACGGGGACCTCGATTATTCGCTGGACGAATTCAGGTTTAGCAAGGCCGTGGTGAGGCGAGGGCAGGCGTCCATTAGCTTGGATCTTGCCATGAAGCTTGACGGCGACTGGAGTTTTGTTCCGTCGAGTGTGTGGTCGCTTACGGCGCAGACCGAGCACGCGCCCAGCGACGACGTGCAAGCCATGGTCGGCACGAGCTATCCCGTCACGGCTTCGATTTCCGGCACTTTGAACGGCGGCGGCACCAGCGCCGTGCCGGTGCTCGATGCCAATTTGATTCTGGAGGATATTCAAACCAAGTGGCTGCATTTCGACCGGCTAGGCGGCAGCTTGCATTTTGCGCGCGATGAGATCAGGCTCTCGCGCGCGGAATTGCGGCGCGACACCGGGCGCGTCTCGGGCGAGATACTCTATCTTCCCAAGGAGGAAACGACCGAATTCAACCTTACCGGCAGCGGCATACTTCTCGACAAGATTCAGGCATTGCAAAATCCAGCGCTGCCGCTTGCCGGGAAGCTTGATTTTGCGGTGCGCGGCAGCGGACCGCTGCGCGCGCCTGTGGGGCAAGGCGATTTTCACGTCCTCAATTTGAAAATCGGCACGGACGAGGAGGGAGATTTTCACGGGCGGCTCGATTCCGACGGGCAAGCTGTTCGCCTGGCGCTCAATTCGGAAGCGTCGCATGGGCAATTGCAGGGTCAGCTCACCGTGGGACTGTCGGGCGACGAGGAAATTTCCGGGCGGCTTTCAGCGGTGCAATTCGATCTGGATCCGCTGTTTTCGGCCGGCCTGCATTTGAAGAACCTCACCGGTCACAGCGTGGTGGATGGGAGTTTCACGCTGGCCGGCGCGTTGCGCAAGCCCGACTCACTCGCGGTGATTGCGGACATCTCGCGCATCTCGTTCGACTATCTGTTCGTTTCCTTGCAGAACGATGGGCCGGTGCAATTCACGTATCGCCGAAACGAAATTCGTATCGCCCAGGCGCATCTGCACGGGCCCGATTCGGATTTTCGGATCAGCGGCTCGGCGCGTTTTGACCGCGAACGCCCGGTGCACGTCACCGTAACCGGCGCCGTGAATCTGGGGCTCCTGAAGGGCGTGTTGCCGGAGCTGCACGCGCAGGGTGAGGCCAACGTAAACGTGGCGATCGAGGGCAGCATGTCCAAGCCACGAATCACGGGTCGCGCCGCAGTGCGCGACGCTTCGGCGAACTACTCCGATTTTCCGGTGGGTCTCAGCCACTTGAACGGCGATCTGGTGTTCGACCGCAGCCGCCTGCTATTTGAAAATGTCACGGCGGATTCTGGCGGCGGGCAGCTGACTTTGAACGGCAGCGTCACCTATGGGGATGAAGGGCCGATCCGCTACGAAATCTATGCCCGGACGCCGCAGGTGCGCATTCGCTATCCCGCGGGGATGAGCTGGCTGACGGGCGGCACCTTGCAGCTTGTGGGGACCACCGAGCGCGCGGTGCTCAGCGGAAACGTGGAACTGAAGCGACTGTTGTTTGCGCCCGGCGCGGACATCACTTCGTTTTTTGGAGCTTCGCCGGATACTTCGGCTGCGGCCGCGGCCTCCTCCGAGTTCATGCGAAATCTCACGTTTGACGTGGCCGCGCATACCAGTCCCGGAGCGCGCGTCGAATGGACCGGCGCGCAGGTGGAAATTGACAGCGATTTGCATCTCCGCGGAACTTGGGACCGCCCAATCCTGCTAGGGCACATCCACCTGCTAGGCGGCGAAATGTCGTTTCGCGGAAATACTTTCACGCTCACTCGCGGCGATGTCAATTTCGCCAATCCTTTTCAGCTGGATCCGGAGCTGAACATTGAAGCGACTTCCACGATCAGCCAGTACGTCGTCACCATCAATTTTTCGGGGCGCGCGAGCAAGCTTTCTTTGAGCTACCGTTCGGATCCGCCTTTGCCGGATACGGACATTATTGCTTTGCTGGCGCTGGGCAGCACTGGCCAGGAAAGCGCGTTGCGCTCCACGGCCGCGGGATCGAACTATGGCGCCACGGCCTTGCTCTCGGAAGCAGTTTCCAGCGGCGTTGGCGGACGCATCGAACATTTGTTCGGCATCAGCCATTTCCGGATTGATCCGTTCCTGGCCGGGACGGCCACCGAATCGAACGCTTCCGCGCGCGTCACCATCGAGCAGCAGATCACGCGGGATCTCACCGTCACGTATTCTTCCAACGCGGCGTCTGACCAGGAACAGCTCATTCAAGTGGAATATCACGTGAGGCGCGATCTCTCGGTTGTGTTTCTGCGGGACATCAACGGCACCTACGGCCTCGACATCAAATTCGTAAAGCACTTCCACTGAGCAATCATTTCATTCCGGCATGGCGAATAGCGATTCCGGCGCCAGGCGCGCGCGCCAGGGTTGCGGCCGGTCGCGGAAGCGTTCCCACTTTTCCTTGAATACTTCCGCTTGCAGCTGCGCTTCCCCGGCTTCGGCGCGCAAACGATCCAGACTCAGAAAGAGCGTGATGCGGAAGGGCGTCTCCGAAGTGCGCACAATCCAGCAGGGAAACACATTTGGTTCTGCCGCGGCCTCGCCCGGACTTTCTAGGAAATCAATGTGGTGCGCGCGTATTCCGATGTACTTCGGCGCGGCGCTGGGCGCCTGCGCGAGGCGCAGCCGGCAAGCCCACTCGAGCGCCTCGACTGTGCCGTCCGGATTCGCGTGCGCCCGCGAAATATTCTTGCAGCCTGTCAGGCGCGCTACCTCGGAAGTTGGCGGCCGCCGGAAAATCTCCTGCTTCGCGCCAAAGGCCGCCACCCGCCCGCGCGCCAGCACCAACAGTTGTTCGCCCAGCCGGTAGGCTTCTTCCATGTTGTGCGTCACCAGCAGCGCCGGTCGGCGATAACTTGCGAATGTTTCCTGCAGCTGGGCCTCCACCTGACTGCGCAGGTGCGTATCGAGCGCGGACAGCGGTTCATCGAGCAGCAACGCCTCCGGCTGAATTGCCAGGGCGCGCGCCAGCGCGGTGCGTTGCTGTTCGCCGCCCGATAATTCGCGCGGGTAACGCTGCTCCAGCCCCGCCAGATGCGTGCGCGAAACGAGCGATGCAGTGCGCGCGGCCTGGTCCTGGCGCGGCAAATCGCGCAGACCAAAAGCAATGTTCTGCGCCACGGTGCGATGTGGAAACAGCGCGTAATGCTGAAACAACATGCCGATGCGTCGCTCGCGCGCGGGAATTCCCACGCGCCGTTCCGAATCGAAGAGGATACGGTCGTGCAATGTGATGCGCCCGCGCGCGGGCCGTTCGAGGCCGGCGATGCAACGCAACAGCATGGACTTGCCCGCGCCCGAAGCGCCCAGAATGCTCAGCGGCGTTTCGGTCGCGCGGAACGCAACGTCCAGCGTGAAATCCGCCAGCTTCTTTTCGATGTGTACTTCCAGAGTCACCTCAGTGCTGCCCCCAGCGCTCGCGCCGCAAACGCTGCGCGTGCGTCCAGTAGTAAAGCCCGCCCAGCAGCGCGACGGAGATGCCCACGTCCACGGCACACCAGGCCATCGCGCGCTGGATTTCGTTAGCTTCCACGGCAAAATAAATTGCGATGGGAATCGTTTCGGTTTTTCCCGGAATATTTCCCGCGAGCATCAGAGTCGCGCCGAATTCTCCCAGCGCGCGCGCAAAGCAGAGAATCGTGCCCGCCAGCACTCCGGGCCACGCAAGAGGCAGCGCCACCTCGCGAAAAATGCGCGCTTCGGATGCGCCCAGCGTGCGTGCTGCTTGTAGCAGATGCGGATCCACTTGCTCCAGGGCGGCGCGCGCCGTGATGTACATCAGCGGGAAAGCCACGACCGTTGCGGCGATGACTGTGGCGGGCCAGGAAAACACCACGGTTGCGCCGATTTGCAGCAGCAGTTTGCCGAGCGGGCCGTTGCGGCCAAAAAGCAGCAGCAGAAGAAACCCGACGACTGTCGGAGGTAGAACGAGCGGAAGAATAAAAATTCCGTCAACCAGCGCCGCGCCGGCGCCCGCGCGATTCTGGCGCCACGCAGCCGCGGCGAGGCCTGCGACCAGCGTGACGGCAGTCGCCACCAGGCTGGTGGCCAGCGATATCAAGAGAGGAGACCAATCCATCGCGAGAGGATTGTAGCTGGATCAGTTCTTTACGGTGGATTTTTCCACCGACGTGAAGCCGTATTTCTGGAAGACCGCGCGCGCGTCGGGTCCAGCCAGAAATTCCAGGAACGCGCGCGCCGCGGGCTTATTCTTTGAGTCGCGCAGCACGGCGGCGGGATAGAGAATCGGATCGTGTGAATCCGCGGGGGCGACCGCGATCACGCGTACGTTCTTAGATGTGTTCGCGTCGGTTTGATACACCATCCCCGCATCGGCGTCGCCAGTCTCGACGTATGTAAGCACCGCGCGAACATCTTTCGCATAGACGACTTTCTTCTCGATCGCCGTGAACAATCCCAAGTGCTCCAGGGTCTGGCGCGCGTACGCTCCCGCGGGCACAGTGCTGGTTTCGCCGAGCGCGAGCGTTTTCACTCGAGGGTTGGTGAGATCTTGAAAACTATGCAGCGTCGTGGCCTGCGCTGGAGCAATCAGCACCAGCGCGTTGCCTACCAGATCGCGCCGTGAATCCGCCTCGATCGACCCCTGCGCCGCGAGTTCGTCCATCTGCTTTTCGGCTGCTGAGAAAAATACGTCCACCGGAGCGCCTTGCTCGATCTGCCGCGCCAGCGTTCCCGAGCCGCCGTAGTTAAAGGTAACGACCGCGCCGCCGCCGTTCTTGCGTTTTTGCTGCAATTGAAAAATGGCACCGAGTTCGTCCAGAGCATCCTTCAAGCTAATCGCAGCGGAAACCGTGATGGCAGCGGATTGTTGCGCCCGCCCCCGCAGTGCAAAGCTTCCCGCCGTTCCCGCCACAAATAAAAAGAGGAGACTCGCACCCAAGAGCCTCCTCCCGATGAATTCAGCGATGTGTCGCAACATCATCGGGACTCCTGCTTGCGTGAAACTACTACAACCCATCTCACAAATACTCAACCGCTTTGAAAATACGCGGCTGCAGGGGCTAAAGACCGTTTTTTTTGCGCGGCCTTCTGGCGGGACTGAAGCCCCGCCCTTCCGGTCCAGCTACGCTCGGTTGACTGCTACGCGCTCTAACGCTCCGGCGCTGCCGGTTTCAGCGTGGATGGCGGCGGCGACGACGGAGTCTTGGCTGCGGGAGCAGGCGTCCCTGGTGTGGCGGCGGCGGGCGCAGTCGACGGCGCTGGCGCCGAGCTATCTGGCGGCAGCATCTGCTTCAATTGCGGATAGTCGTCGGCCATGCTCCGCAGAGCGGCGAGGGCCGCAGCGGTTTCAATCTGCTGGCCAGCGACGGCCATTTGTTGGTTCACATCTGGCATTTCCTTCACGAGGCGCTGTCCGATTGGCGATTCGTAGAACTTGGTCAACACCTGAATGTCGTCCATGGAAAAGTGCTTGGCGTATACGGCTACAATCGCGTCATTGACGGCGGTGGGCGGAAGACCGGCGGTGAATTTCTGCGAGAACGTGTCCATGAATTTGGGCAATTGGTCTGCCGGAATGGCGCGGCCCGGGCCGTCGTGCACCTTACCGGATATGTAGCTCGCGATGTTTGCGCCCATTTTCGAAGTTTCGGTGATGTCCATCAAATGCCGGATCGCCGCATCTTTCGCGGGGTCTATTTTTTCCGCGGCCGGCGGAGCCTGCGCGGCCGGTTTTGCCGAAGCCGCCTGTCCGGGAGTGGCGTGCGGCGCCAGCGTTGGTGGTGTGCTGGCCGCGGGTGTTTGCGCCAGCGCCGGTACCGCCGCAAATAATAAGCCGGCGATCACGGCTGTTCGTAGCTTCATGGAATTCTCCTGTTCTTCGCTGCAGGCCCTAGGTCACCTCTGCCATGACATGCGAATCCAAGAATCGTATCGAACGTCGGCGGCATATGCAATTCGGAGCCGCGATTCGCGGATGGGAGCGGCGGCGTCATCCTGAGGAGCGTCGGGACGAAGAATCTCTCTTCGTCTGAAGCGCTCAGCGACCTGCAGTCGAACAGATCCTTCGCTTCAATCAGGATGACGGGGCGGATGGTTTGGATGCTTAGGATCGTGCGCTGCGAGTCTCACCCGCCTGCAGAGGCCGGAGCATCAGCGCATCCGGCGCTCCGCGTAGGTACGATACCGGCGGTAGCAGGCTCGCGGCTGGCTGTGATAACTTTTGCAGTGGGAGCAATCTTTTGCGCAACTTGGTCACGATTGCTGTCGCAAGACGTGTCACCGGAAGTGTCTTTCGAGATCGCCTGCGTGGCGCCAGGCTCGGCGACTGCGGCAGGATTTCGGGCCAATGATCTTGGGCGGCGTCTCATCCTCAGGCGCGCTTCCGGATTTTGCGGCGGCGCGCCATCATATGGTGGCGCGGCAAATCCGCGCGCGCGGCATCAGCTCTCCGCGCGTGCTCGACGCCATGGCAGCTGTGCCGCGTCACGAATTTGTTCCTGCGGCGGAGCAAGCTTCGGCATACTCCGATGAGGCGCTGCCGATCGGCGGCGGGCAAACGATTTCGCAGCCGTTCATGGTTGCAGCGATGACCGACGCGCTGCAGCTATCCGGCACGGAACGCGTTCTGGAAATTGGCGGCGGCTGCGGTTATCAGGCGGCAGTGCTGTCGCTGCTGACGCAAGATGTGGTGGTCGTTGAGCTGCAGCCGGCGCTGGCGAGCGCTTCTCGGGAACGCCTGGCGCGGCTCGGTTACACCAATGTGCGCGTCGAAGAAGGCGATGGTTCGCTCGGCTGGCCTGCTGGCGCGCCGTACGACGCAATTCTTGTTTCCGCAGCGGCTCCCGCGATTCCTCCGCCGCTCATCGAGCAGCTTTCGGATAATGGCCGCCTGGTAATTCCCGTGGGCGGCTCCGATCAGCAAAATTTGCTGCGAATCGTAAAGCGCGCAGGCGGGCTGGCGCAGGAATCGCTGTGCGCTTGCCGCTTTGTGCCGTTGCTCGGCCGCCACGGATGGCCCGCCAGCGTTCCGGATGCAGTCCAGGGATCCTCGGCGCAATGAACGCCCCTGTCTCCGCGCCCGAACTTTCCATCATCATCCCCGCTTACAATGAAGAAGGCCGGCTATCGCGCACTCTGGCGCGCATTCGCGAATATTTCGCCGGACGCCACGTTCTGCCCTCTGTCGCGCCCAACATTTCGCTCGAGCAGCTTGAAATTCTGATCGTGGATGATGGATCGAAAGACGGCACGGTGCGGATCGCCGAAGAATGGGCGCGCGAGATGCCTTCCGTGCGGCTGGTCTCCAATGGAGAAAATCGCGGGAAAGGCTACAGCGTGCGGCACGGCATGCTCGAAGCGCGAGGCCGCCTGGCTCTTTTTACCGACGCGGATTTGTCATCGCCGATTGAGGAAATTGAAAAGCTGCTGGCCGCGCTCGCGGCCGGGAACGACATCGCCATCGGCTCGCGCGCGCTGGACCGTTCGCTGATTTCGGTGCACCAATCGCGGCATCGTGAGTTGGCTGGAATGGTGTTCAACGGATTGGTGCGCGTGATTACAGGCTTGGCGTTTTCCGATACGCAGTGCGGATTCAAGATCTTCCGGCGCGAGCCTGCGCGCATTACTTTCGAACAGCAGCGCATCGAACGTTTCGGCTTCGATCCGGAAATTCTATTTCTCGCCAAGCGTCACGGCCTGCGCACCGCCGAAGTGCCGGTGCGCTGGGCGCATGACCCAGCTACCAAAGTGCAAGTGCTGCGCGATAGCGTGATGATGTTCTGCGATCTGCTGGTGATTCGCTGGAACTGGTTGCTCGGCCGCTACCCAAAAAACGGCGGCGCGCGCTAGCACTCGGCCCTTCCTACGCATCGCTGAACAACTGCCCGCGTGGCTGGTCTTTCGCGAGCGGCGGTGGAGCGCTCGGCTCGCTGAAATCGTTGCTCCAATGCCAATTGCGGATTTCCGGCAAGTCCTGGAAATGTTCGCGGATGTAGGCGTGGTGCTCATACAACTTCCGGTTGAACATATCAATCGCATCAGATGCCTGCGAACGGAGTCGCGGCACGTGTTTCAATGCGTCAATCGCCAGGTGGAACCGGCTCATTTTATTCAGAACCACCATATCGAACGGAGTGGTGGTGGTGCCCTCGTCGTTGAAGCCGCGCACGTGGAAGCGGCCTTCGTTCGCGCGGCCGTGCACCATGCTGTGAATCAGCCAGCGATAGCCGTGGAAGGCGAAGACCACATCCACATCGCGCGTAAAGAGCGCTTCGAAGGAAATATTGTCCATGCCGTGTGGATGGTCGTCGGGGCTCATAAGCGAGTTGAGGTCCACAACGTTCACGACGCGGACTTTGATACCTGGCACGTGCTTTTGCAGCAGCCACGAAGTAGCACAAGCTTCGATGGTGGGCACATCGCCCGCGCAGGCCAGGACGATGTCCGGCTGCGTGCCGCCGTCATTCGTCGCGAAATTCCAGATGGATGCGCCTTGCGAGCAATGCGCCAGCGCTTCCTCGAAGGTGAGCCATTGCAGTTGCGGCTGCTTGCCGCAGGTGACGACGTTGACGTAATTGCGGCTGCGCAGGCAGTGATCGAATACATTCAGCAGGCAGTTGGCATCGGGCGGATAGTAAACGCGCGCCACCTCGCTGCGGCGCTGCAGCGCATTGTCTACAAAGCCCGGCGCCTGGTGGCTGAAACCGTTGTGATCGTTGCGCCAGCAGTGGCCGGTGATAAAAACATTTAGTGACGCGAGCGGGCGGCGCCAGGGAAAGTCGATGCATTGCTCAAGCCATTTCGCGTGTTGCGTGACCATGGAGTCCACCACTTGCGCGAACGCTTCGTAGGAAGACCATATGCCGTGGCGGCCGCTGAGCAGATAGCCTTCGAGCCAGCCTTCGCAGAGATGTTCGCTGAGGACTTCCATGACGCGGCCGTCGGGTGCGAGGTGGTCGTCAACCGAAACTGTTTGCTCCATGGTGCAGCGATTGGTGGCGTCGAAGACGGAGTTGAGGCGGTTGGAATTGGTTTCGTCGGGGCAGAAGAACCGGAAATTTGTGGGATTTTGTTTGATGACGTCGCGCAGGTATTCCCCCAGTTTGCGCGGGGCTTCGGCGACTACTTCGCCGGGAGCGGGGACTTCCAGGGCATAGCGCGCGAAATCGGGGAGATCCAGAGCTTTCAGAACGCGTCCGCCGTTGACGTGCGGGCTCGCGCCCATGCGCTTGTTTCCGTCGGGCGCGAGTGCGGCTAGTTCCGCGATCAGGCGGCCGTTCTGATCGAATAATTTATCGGGTTGATACTTGCGCATCCATTGTTCCAGCAGCTTCAGGTGCGCGGGCTCTTCGCAGACGTTTGAAAGCGGCACCTGATGCGCGCGAAAAGTTCCTTCGACGGGGATGCCGTCCACTTCTTTCGGGCAGGTCCAGCCTTTCGGCGTGCGCAGGATCATCATCGGCCAGGGCCGCAGAATCGCTTTACCCTTTACGCTGGCGGACCGCGCTTCCTGCTGAATCGCGCGAATTTCCACGTAGCAGCGATCGAGCGCGGCGGCTAGCTGTTGGTGGACGATCGCGGGATCTTCACCTTCGACGAAGTAGGGCGCGTAGCCGTGCCCGCGAAATTGCGCGAGAAGTTCTTCGTCAGTCGAACGCGCCGTCACCGTGGGTCCGGAAATTTTGTAGCCGTTCAGATGCAGGATCGGCAGCACCGCGCCGTCGCGCGAAGGATTCAGAAACTTGACGCTCTTCCAGCTTCCTTCCAGCGGACAAGTTTCCGCTTCGCCATCGCCGACGACGCAGGCGACGATCAGGTCCGGATTATCGAACACGGCGCCGAAGGCATGCACCAGCGAATAACCCAGTTCGCCGCCTTCGTGCATGGAATTGGGCGTGTGCGGGCCGCAGTGACTGGGAATTCCTCCGGGCGTCGAGAAGGAGCGGAAGAGGAGGCGCATGCCGGCTGCGTCCTGCGTGATTTCCGGATGGACATCGCTGTAGGTGCCTTCGAGGTAGGCGCAGGCGTTCAGAGTGGGGCCGCCGTGGCCGGGGCCGGAGATATAAATGATGTCGGCGCCGGTGTCACGGATCAGGCGGTTCAAATGCACGTAGATGAAATTCTGGCCGGCCGAAGTGCCCCAGTGCCCCAGCAGGCGCGGTTTGATATGCGCTTTCGTGAGCGGCTCGCGCAGCAGCGGATTATCGAGCAGGTAGATTTGCCCGACGCAGAGATAATTTGCGGCGTACCAGTAGCGCTGCATTTTGTCGAGCAATTCGGGCGGGAGTGGGCCGGTTGGGGCGGGCGCTAATTCTTTTGTGGGCTGGGTCGAGACTGCTATTGCGGTGGATAGCTTTGCATCAAATGTGAACATGGCGACCTCACCCTGTCTTCGATGCTCGTTGGCCGAGAATGGCTACGACGTGTTGCACGATCATTAGATCTTCGTTGGTGGGTATGACGCGCACGTTAACGCGGCTGTCGGTTGCCGATATTACCGGGGCGTTCGATCCGTTCTGCTTGCCGTCCAGGTGAATCCCTAGAAAATCCAGGCCGCTGCAGATGCGTTCCCGAATGGCTGGCGCGCGCTCTCCGATTCCGCCCGTGAAAACGACCGCATCCAGTCCTCCCAGCGCGGCGGAGTATCCGCCAATGTATTTCTTCGCGCGATAACAGAATAGATCGATCGCTTCGGCTGCGTGCGAATCCTGTGCTGCCTTTTCCAGCAGCGTCCGCATGTCGCCCGTGCTCCCGGAAACGCCCAGCAAGCCTGATTGCTTGTTCAGCAGCACACCGGCATCTTTAGCGGACATTTTCTTTTCAGCGAGCAGGTACAGCAGCAGGCCGGGATCTATGTCGCCTGAGCGCGCGCTCATTACGAGGCCTTCCAGCGGGGTGAAGCCCATGGAGGTGTCCAGGCTTTTTTCATTTTGCAGGGCCACCATGCTGGCGCCACTGCCCAGGTGCGCGATGATCACTCGGCCCGCGGCCAGTTTTGCGTCCAGCTTGCGAAGTTCGCCCACGATGTATTCGAAGGAAAGGCCGTGGAAACCGTAGCGACGGATGCCTGCATCGTAAAACCGCCGAGGCAGCGCATACATTTTCGCAACGGTAGGCAGCGCGCTGTGGAACGCTGTGTCGAAACACGCCACCTGCGCCAGCTTCGGAAATTTCTTCGCGACGAAGCGAATTCCGCGGATCGCCGCCGGCAGATGATCCGGATCGAGCGGTACCAGCTTTTCGAGTTGGCGTAGAAATTTGGGCGAGATCCGCTGTGGCTCGTGGTAACGCGCTCCGCCGTGCACCAGTCGGTGGCCCGCGGCCTTCAGCCCCGCAAGATATTCGTGCTTATCCAGCCACGCAACCATCGCTTCCAGCACGGCGTTCGAGTCCCTGCTTTTTACCGATGAATTCAGCAGCTCCGCCCCGCTGGCGTCCGTGATCTTCAGGCGCGCGGCCGCGGCGTCGCCGTAATCTACGGATATGGAGAGCAAAGCTGCGTCGCGCGCACCGATATCATAGAGGGTGGATTTCAAGGTTGCCGACCCTCGGTTCATCGTCAGAATTCGCTGGCGCTGACAGGCCATATCGGGTCCATTTTACAGAAACGCGGAGCCGTTCGCACAGCGGCGGCAAAGCCAGTACTGCACCGGCTAAAACAGCTCGATTTCGTGGGTAGGGTTATGTCGTGGCCCTTCGATCCTGCCGCCCGCAGGCTCTCCGGTTGAACCGAAGCTACGACCTACAAAGATTCCGGTGTTCTCATATGGGCTAAGGGGGCGGGCCCGCGACCCGCCCCTACAAAGATGCACAAAACGCGGCACGCGCTTTTCAGTCGCGCGCGGTTTCATTTTACTGCGGCCGGGGGTGGCTGTGATTCGTCGAGCAGCTCTTTCAGGTATTGCTGCCAGAGGGTGGCCCAGGTGTGCGTGCCGTGGCCGTGGGTTTGGTCGGAAGCGGGTATCAGCACGAATTTTCCGGTTTTTACTTTTTGGATTTCACGCTCGGCGATGCCCAGATCGGGGGGATTGACGAAATCGTCGGCGGAATTTACGAACATCACCGGGACAGATATTTTCCCGAGGCCGGCCGAGGGATCGTAATTGCGGGAAGCATTCACGGCGTAGAGCAGATCGTTCGCGTCCAGGGTTGCCATTTGCCGATTCATGACGTCCTGCAGCCAACGATCCGCGACGTCGCGGGTGGGCAGGCTTTCCTGCATGGGGAGCGGAGCGCTGCCGGCGATCAGCAGCATGTCCGCAGCGATCGCCAGGCCGGCGCGCGGCTCGGCGATGTAGTCGCCGTTCTGCCAATCGGGATCCTGGCGAATTCCGTCCATTAACATTTGTCGCCAGAGGCGATTGCGTCCGGCGATTTGCACCGGGAGGCAGGCCAGGGGCATGAGCGCGTCCATAAAATCGGGGTAAGTTTCGCCCCATATCCAGGAGTGCATGCAGCCCATGGAAGTGCCCATGATCAGGCGGAGATGATTGACGCCGAGGCCTTTTTCCACCAGTTCGTGCTGCGCGGCGACCATGTCGTCATATTCGTATTGGGGAAAATGCGCGTGGATGCCGTCGCTGGGCTTGCTGGATTGTCCGTGGCCGATGTTGTCCGGCATGATGATGTAGTAGTGGGTGATGTCAAGTAATTGTCCGGGGCCGTACAGGACGCCAGCAAATTGCGGCGCGAGGAAATTTCCTCCCCAGCCGCCGGTGGCGTGGAGGATTAGGACGGCGTTGCTGACGCGGCCGTTCGCGTCGCGGGTGGGAGTGCCGACGGTGCGATAGTGCAGACGCAATTCCGGCAAGGTCTCGCCGGATTTGAAGTGGAAGTCGTGCGCGATATAGTCGCCTTCGACGGGCGTGTATTGTGGGGAAGCTGGCTTGGCAGGCGCGGCCTGCTGGACGGATGGCGCGGCTGGTTGCGCGCGGGATGCCGGCGCAACCAGCATTAGAAGCGCTAGAACGATCGTTGTGAATCGAACACTTTGCCATCGCTGCTTTGAAACTTCCAGCGTTGCAGACGGCAGGTTTGCGCTCACGGTCGTTTCTCCTGAGGCCACACTTTAGCATGAGGCGGCGCGGTGGCTTGTCGCCTTCGCGGCGCTGAAACGATTCTTGGGCTGGGGTCACTATAGTACAGGGCGAAAAAGAGGAGGCGAGCTATGAGATACGAATCGTGGACTGCAACCTCGCCCGACGGAAAAATTGTGAGGTTCGCTTACAAGGAACTGTCGGATGGTGTCGCGTTTATTTCCGCGAAAGCGGACGGGAGATTTGTGATGATCCTGCAGAGGAACATCCGAGCCCCGCTGACACGAAAAGAAGTCGAGGCCGTGTTCGAGCGGGGCGAATTTTGATTCGAGCGGTGGGTCTCCGACATACTTTGCCGGTACGGCGCCGCGGAAATGTTCACGCTGTTAAACCTTTACAGCGGCGCGGATTCTGGGCCAGCCGGTTACTGCGGCCTTTAGGTTTGGACTTTTTTCGATCGCGTCGAGAACAGCTTTTATGATTTGTTCGTCTATGTCGGGAGCGGTGCGAAGTTCCGTGGGGTACCGCACCAGAAATTCCAGTCCCGAATCGGCGTAATGTAATTTGGCCTGCGGCGTGGGCGGTTTCAGCTGGATTTCGATGCGGCGTTCGAGCTCGTTGTGTTGCTGCTCGATGTCCTTCTTGTATTTGTCGTAAACCGAATTGACGGCGGCCAGTAATTTATCTTCCACCAGCTGGAAATCCGCGCCGGCGACGAACTGCAGCACAACCTCGTGCCAAGTGTACTCGGTGCCGGGGATTTGTTTGTAGAGGGGCGTGGTGGCCTGGAAGAGGACGGAGTTCGAGAAGACCACGATCCGTCCGGTGGGAAACAGATTCACATCGCTGCCGGCTAATTCCATGAGATAGAAACGCACCGGCGAGACGTCAATCACGTCGCCGGTGACTCCCGCGATGCTGACGCGATCTCCGATGCGAATTCCGTAGCGGCCAATCACAAAAAAGTAAGCGGCGACCGAGAGCAGGACGGCCTGCAAGCCTACGGCGATTCCGGCGGTGGCGAAGCCCGCGAAAGTGGCGAGCGAGCTGAAATCGCTGACGACGCCGAGCGTGAGAACCGCGGCGATCAAGAAACCCATGACGAAGCGACGCAGAAGCATGAACTGGCGGCGCCGGCGCAAATCGTGGATGTAGCGGAACGTCCACCTGCGCCACACCTCGGAAAGAATCCAGACGATTCCCAGAGCGAGGAGAATCGCGACAGCGCTGGAGACGACGGTGCGCAGCGCATCTTTGGACTCGCGGGCGATGGAGTTGCGCCAATTGAGGAAATTGGAGCGGCTCTGATCGAGGACCATCATTTCCTGGCTGAGCGGAATGACCACGTTCGCAAGTCGCTTGAATTGGCCGGTGAGCGAGCGCAATTCCTGCTGGGCGGCTTTGGCTTGGGCGGGATCGGATGGCGGCGTCTGCGTGGTGAGAACGCGGCCGCGTTGAATGGTTGAGGCCAGAGCGTCGCGCATGGGTTTGCGGAGGGCTGCAGCGTTTTCACGAACGCGTTCGGTTTCGTTGGCCATCTCGTCGATGTTGTGCATCGTTCGCAGCTCTGCGTACAAGGTGAGGCAGTGGCCAATCAGACCAGAAGATTTGGAAATCGTGGGCTGGGTGGCGGCGGGTTTGGCCGCGGCTTTCTGGGCGTTGGCGTCACCGAGAACTTCAGGGACGGTGCGCGCGAGATCGTTGACACTGCCGGCAAATCCGCCGACGCCTGATTCCTCGCTGCTTTCGACGAAGCTTGCCAATTTCTGCACCGCATCTTCGGTGGCTTGGTCGAGCGCGATTTCACCTTGCAACGAGTCTCTTTGTGCGCTGAGGTTTTGGCGCTTGCTGGGCGGGGCAGTCTCGATTTGTTTATTCAACGCGTCTAGTTTGGATTGGTTCTGGCCAATGCGAGATTTCAAGGTGGCGAGCGTTTGCGCGAGATTTTGTTCTTGGCTCGAGGCCGCAGGAGCGTCCGGCGTCGCGGGTGCCGCGGTTTGGTCCGTGGCGTTCACCAGGACCGCGGCTGCCTGCGCGGATTGAAATGCGAGACGGACCGCTTCTTGCGCGAGATTTTGCGACGTGTCCTGATAGATCGCGTCGCTGGGAAGGCCGACGGATTGAATTTTGGAGCTGGAATCGCGGTACCAGCTGATGATGGCGTTTAAATGGCTGAGGATTGCTTCGCGGTCGATAGACGGCGCGGCGTTACTAACCGAGATGGCGAAGAAAGCGGTGACGCAGAGCAGAGCCGCGGCGATCATCTGTTGCTGGCGTTTGTGGCGTAGAGTGAGCGTTCGCATGATTGATTTTTCTCTCATTTGAATTCTGCCACGAGCGAACCGGGCGCTCGACGCTGCGTGCGGGTGGGCGAATTCGAGTGAGGAATAAAGTCTCCTGAGCTTGATGGAATTGTGCCCCCGGCTATGAGCCGGGGATTTTCGACCTGGGGTTGTTCTGGAGAAGCAATCTGGCTGGGCGAGACGACTTCCATGGAACTGGGCGACGTTCCACGCAACCATTATACAGGGGTTGATGCCGAGAGTTAATCGGCAGGCGAGAGTGCGAGATTGCAGTGAACTCGAATGAAGATATCGGCACCTGGGGCGTTTGGTTGTTTCGGGCGGATGGGGCACGGTGCTATAGTTTCATGGGTGAGAGCGAGCAGCGCAATGCGGGCGCGATTCGTGGTGGCGGTTTTGTCGCTGGCGCTGATTTATGCGTTGACGTGCTCGGCCACGTGCACGATTTGCATAGGTGCGGGCGCGGCTTCGGAGACACAGCGCCATGCCTGCGGGCAAGCTTCGCCTGATGCTGGTGGTGGCGCGCACCAGCCTGGCCCTGCGAAGCCTGATTGTTTCGGGCATCACCATTCTGGCTTTGAGTTTGTGCAGAGCGACGCGGTGATGCAGATTCGGTTGAGTACGACGGGGCACGAGAGCCAGTTGATTAGTGGCGCGGTCCGCACACAGGCCGCCGTCGAGGTTGCGTCGTTTCGGTCGGATTTAGCTCCGCCGCGGCTGGCGACGATTTTTCCACAGCAGAAAAGTTCCATACTTCGCATCTGAATCCCTCGTTTCTGGTTTTTCCTAGCGAATCCTTCATAGCCCCTGGTTGCATTGGTCCGTTCAGGCGACGGCATAGGATGACGTCAAAGACCAATTCAACTACGCCCGCCGAAAAGGCAGGCGGGGGCTACAACTTCAAAATCGAAGGCAAAGGCAACGCCGAATTCAACAGCGCCGGCGGGACGCCGGCGCTACAAAAGGCAGCTGCTGAGGCCGGGAGGGAATATGAAGCGGACGCGGCGGGATTTTTTGCAGGGGGCGATGGTGGTGGGGGCTGGGGCGATGGCTCCGGGGGCGCGGGCCGCTGGAAATTCGGCGGAGGGACTGGAGCGCGTGATTGCTGAAGAGCGTCGTGTGCCGGCGACGAATGGCGGAGGGTTTCGCGCGACGGTGACTCCTGATGTGCCGGATTTGGCGTTTGAGATGGACGGCGGGGTGAAGGTGTTTCACCTGGTGGCGGAGCCGGTGAAGCAGGAAATTTTTCCCGGAAAGATCCTGCATTTGTGGGGGTACAACGGCAGCGCGCCGGGTCCGACGATTCAGGCGCGGCAGGGCGAGCGCGTGCGGATCATTGTGGACAATCATTTGCCGGAGGCGACTTCGATGCACTGGCACGGGTTCGACATTCCGTTCGAGATGGATGGCGGCCCGGGACTTTCGCAGGACGCGATTTCACCGGGCGGGCGGTATGTTTACGAGTTCACGCTGCAGCAGGAAGGGACTTTATTTTATCACTCGCACATGGCGATGCAGGAAATGATGGGGATGATTGGTGCGTTCATCATGCATCCTGCCGACGCTTACGACCCGCCGGTGGAGAAAGATTTCGCGATTATTTTGCAGGAGTATGCGGCGCTGCCGAACAATCCGACGCCGAATTCGATGAGCATGGAATTTAATTGGCTGACGCTGAACGGAAAATCGGGGCCGGCGAATACGCCGTTGATCGTGAGGTTGGGCGATCGCGTGCGGTTACGCTTTATTAATTTGGGGATGGACCATCATCCGATTCACATGCACGGGCACCAGTTTGTGATTACCGGGACGGAGGGCGGCCGGCAGCCGCGTGCTACTTGGGGACCGAATAACACCGTGCTGGTGGGGGTGGCGCAGTCGCGCAATGTGGAGTTTGTGGCGACCAATCCGGGCGACTGGATGATTCATTGCCACATGCCACATCACATGATGAACCAGATGTCGTCAATGGCCGGGCCGATGACGCGGCGTGGCGGAATGCCGGCGGGCGAGGGGATGGAGGAAGGCATGGGGATGTTACGCGGAGGTGCGGCGACGGCGGCGGAGAACGGGCCGAGCATGGGACGCGGGATGGGGGCTGGGTCCGCGCTCGCGCAGCCGACAGCGAACGGGCCGCTGTCTTCCGAGCAGGACGCGCAAGGGATGGGCGGGATGCAGATGGGGCAAGCGGACGTTAGTAAGGATGCGAATTCCGTACCGGGATTTCCGCAGGATGCGTTCATGGAAAGCCCGGCGATGGCGATCGACGCGATGGTGGAGAAGCCGGAGACACATGGGCTGCGTCCGGGATGGAGTGGTTACATGCAGGGGATGATGACGTTGATTCGAGTGTTGCCGCCGGAGCGTTATGAGGAGATTGTGAATTTGCGCGAGAAGCGGCTGAAGAATAGTGGGGCGACGATGCCGGGGATGAGTCGTGCGGGCGAGCAGCGGTAGGAAAGTTCGCGCCAATTCATTGCCCGATGCAAAAGGTGGCCGTTCACGGGCCACCGAGCCGGCGTGAGAACCGTAGAGGCGGAACTTTTGCGGCTAATGCCACTCGGATTTTGTGCGGTTTAGGTCGTGGCTAGAGCCAGGACCCACAAAGATTCCCGAGTCGGTGCTGACACTCGGAAGTCTGGCGCTTTCTAGACGGAGATTTGGGAGACGGTTTGTGGAAGAGGATTTCGATGCAAATGGCATACGGGAGATTGGTGATGAGACGCGAGACGTTTTGCAGTTTGCTGTTGCTGATTCTTACCGGTGCGATGCTGCCAACTGCGCTGGCGGCGCAATCTGTTCCTGCTGCTGGGCCCGCGCAGCAAGCCGCGCAACCTGAACCGGCGCAACAGCTAGGTGCGGGCGAGGCTCATGCGGCAGAGGATGGGCTCACGCTCGATCAATTGCAGGCGATGGCACTGGCCAATAATCCCACGCTGCCGCAGGCAAAGGCTGGAGTGCGCGCGGCAGCGGGGCGTTCGCGACAGGCGGGATTGTGGCCCAATCCTAAGCTCGGGTACAGCGGCGATGAGATTCGCGGAGGCTCGTTCGGCGGAGGTGAGCAAGGAGTGTTCGTGCAGCAGAACGTGATCCTCGGCGGCAAGCTGAGTCTCGACCGGAAGATTTTCGAGGCGGAAGGCAAGCAGGCGGCGGCTGAGGCGGATGAACAGCGTTTGCGCGTGGAAAACGGCGTGCGGATTGCTTTTTACCAGTCTTTGGCGACGCAAGCGATGGTCGAGACGCGCGGGAAGCTGCGGGATATCGCTAAGGACGCGGCGGAAACTACGCGCCAGCTTTTCAACGTGGGGCAGGCGGACCAGCCCGACGTGCTGGAAGCGGACGTGGAAGCGGACCAAGACGAACTTGCGGTGATTATCGAAGAGCAAGAGCAGCAGCGCGCTTGGGGCGTGTTGGCGGCGGTGGTGGGCAAGCCGGATTTGCCTCTGGCGCATCTGCAGGGCGACCTGGAAAAACTGCCGCAGCTGAACGCGGCGATGATTTTGCAGACGATTTTGCGCGACAGTCCTGCGGTGAAGATCGCGCAATTGGGAGTGGCGCGGGCGGAAGCGGAAAGCGTACGGGCGCAGCACGAAGTGATTCCCGATCTGTTTTTGCGCGCGGGATATTCATATAGTTTCGAGCAGCTTGGGACTGTGCCGCCGAAAGCGGTGGGTTCAGAGGCGTTTGCGGAGGTGGGCGTGAATCTGCCGATTTTCAACCGCAATCAGGGAAATATTGCAGCTGCTGCTGCGGACCGCGAGCGCGCGAAACTGGAGGTGCAACGCGTGGCCCTGGTGCTGCGGCAGATGGCCGCGCCTATCGTGCAAAATTATGCGAGTTCGCGGGCGATCGCGGAACGTTACCAGAGCAGGACGCTGCCGAATGCGCGGATGGCTTACGAACTTTATTTGCGGAAATATCGTGAGGGCGCCGCGGCCTATCCGCAAGTATTGATCGCGCAAAGAACGCTCGTGCAATTGGAAACCAGCTATATCAACACGCTGGAAAATGCCTGGATCAATGCGGCCGCGCTAGAGGGGTTGCTGCTTACCGATGGACTGGACTTGCCTGCGGCACCCAATGAGATGGACCGGCCGGTGCGGGAAATCAATTTGCCGATCACAGAGAATCCGGGGATGCGGCCTTGAGTCGCGCGATTTGGCCGGGGAGTCGTTACAGAACGAATCACGTATAGCACGACGCATCACTGTGGTAATGTTCCGCGCGAGCGTCGGCGAAATCAGACTCGCTGGGAAATGAACAAGGAGATGGCGCGTGGAGACATTTATTCTGCTGCTTGTGGGCGTGGTTGCGTTTTTTGTATTGAGCGTATTCCTGGGATCGTTTTTTACGGTGCAGACGGCGCAGGTGGCTATCGTGCAGCGGCTGGGGAAGTTTGCGCGCGTGGCGGGGCCCGGGTTGAATTGGAAGACGCCGTATCTGGAGACAGTGGTGCAGCGGATGAGCATGAAAGTGCAGCAGTTTGACGTGCAGGTGGAAACGAAGACGCAGGACAACGTGTTCGTGCAGATTCCGGTTTCGATTCAGTACAAGGTGATACCGGATGCGGTGGAATCGGCGTTTTATAAATTGTCGGACCCGGTGAAGCAGATCGAGTCCATGGTGTACAACGTGGTGCTGGGGCACGTGCCCAAGATGAAATTGGACGATACATTTTTGAATCAGGCGGATATCGCGGGGGATTTGCGGGACAACCTGGACGCTTCGATGAAGGAGTACGGCTATTCGATCGTGAAGGTATTGATTTCGGACATTGTGCCGGACCAGAAAGTGAAGGCGGCGATGAACGACATCAACGCGGCGCAAAGGGAGCGGGAGGCTACCGTGTCGCGCGCGGAGACCAATAAATTATTGTTGGTGAAGCAGGCGGAGGCGGAGGCGGAATCGAAACGGCTGCAGGGAGAGGGGATTGCGAATCAGCGCAAGGCGATTATCGCGGGATTGAAGGATTCGGTGGAGGATTTCGCGAAGACAGTACCGGGTTCGACGCCGCAGGATGTGATGCAGTTGGTTTTGATGACGCAGTATTTCGATACTTTGAAGGAAGTAGCGGCTAACGATCATACGAACACGATTTTGATTCCGCATACGCCGAACACTTTGACAGATATTTTTTCGCAGATACGCAATGCGATTATTACGGGGAATGAGTTGGGGCATCATCCGGTGGTGGCGCCGACGGGGGATGCGCAGAAGTGAGCGGGCGGCTCTGTCGCGGTGGCTGGCTCACGCTGTGCGGGGGCGAGGCAAGCCTCGCCTGGCTCGTTTTGCTGCCAGACATTGAGCTTCGCGGAAAGCGGCGGCAAGCCGCCGCACTCGAAAACGTGCTCGGCGCAACGATTCGCGGTGCGAGAGCTTTGAATTAGCGAAGTTCGATCAGGACGAGGGCGTCGGGCGCGAGCTGCAAGGCGATTTGGCCTTTGTGGATGGGAAGCGTTTCGGGCGCGGGTAATTGGGCGGCTGCTCGCAGCGTGAGAATTTGCGCTTGCGTAGGATAAGCGGGACTGTTCATTGCGGCGTAGGCTTTGAGCAGGGAGCCGTGATCGGCATCCACGCGGTAGATTGTTGCCTTGCGGCGGCCCGTTAGTGAAGTCAGTTGCAGCATTACTTCTTTCGGTTCGCCTCCTCCTCCAACGACTGGAGTATTCCACAGCGCAATCACGATGGCGCCATCGGCGCGACGGGTGATGAGAATGTCGTCGCCATTTGCGGGAATTCTTGTTTCGCCCAGGCGGTGGAGGAGCTTGAAAGCGTTGAACGCGGGCTTGGGCAGGCCGTCTTCGGCGATCAGGCCGTAGCCGCCGTAGAAGGGGCGCTTCACCACACCTTGTTCTTCGAAGACGTCGGAAAATGTCCAGTAGCTCATCATGTCCGTCAGGCCGTCGCATTGGCGGATGGTGTCGGCCATCCAAGGACCCATGTAAGTGGAGTCGGTGACGTCTGGTTCGTTCATGTAGCTGGCGTTGAATTCGCTCCAGATGAGCGGGAGACTGGGGCGAGCGGAGGCGGCGATCTGGTCGTGAACTTTGCGCACGGCGCGGCAGACCATTTGCGTGCGCGGGATTTGCTCGTGGGTGCCGAAAACATCGGTTGCGGAATCGTTGCCGTAGACGTGCGTGGAGACGAAATCCACCGGGACGTTTTCTCTTACAGTGTGCTGAATGAAGCGATCGGCCCAGGCAGCTTGAGCTGTGGCAGGGCCGCCGATGCGCAGACGCGGGCTGACTTCTTTTAGGGCGCGGGCGGCGGAGTCGTAGAGTTGGAAGTAAGTTTGTTCTTTTGGAGCGCCGGCCCAGAAATCGAGATTGGGTTCGTTCCAGACTTCGAAATACCATTGCGATACTTCGTCGATACCGTAGCGGTCCAGGAGGTGTTGCGCGAACTGGCGGACGAGTTCGGCCCACTTTTCGTAGCTCTTGGGAGGCGAGACGTTGGGCTTGTACCAGAAATCCTGGTATTTCGGTTCGGCGGCGAGCTTTTTGGGCATAAAGCTCAGCTCGATGAAGGGCCGCACGCCGGCTTGCAGCAGGCCATCGTAAATCTGGTCCACGTAAGAAAAATTGTAGGTGGGTTTGCCGGTGGAGTCTTCGTCGTACACACCTACCTCATCGTGAAAAATTGCGTGGAAGCGGATGTATTTCACGTCCGTGGCGGCTTTCACTGCGCGCAAGTCATCGCGATAGCTTTGGCGCAGGGAGAGGATGGCGCGGCCGGAGCCGAACATTTGCTCCCAAAAGTGCGGGAAGGGCTGGCCTTGGGCGCGCGTGTCCACTTGGATTGTCTCGGGCGCTGGGGGATTTTGGGATGCGGTCTGCTGCGCGGACGTGCAGGGCACAGCGGCAAGGATCAGAGACCACGCGAGAAACCTCTGCTTCATCCGGTGAATCCTCACAGAAAGCTAAAAAGCGGCGGTAGAAGGATAAGGATGTCACAACTTGCAGCCCCGCCCCAATAATTTCTGGCTTGGCTGCGCGGGATCTTTTGCGTTTGTGTCACGGCGGTGACCGGGACCGTTCGGGGGCGTTGTTCTGGTTGCGACTCGCTGCCTGGCGCAGCCTGATTGGTGGTGCGGCGTAAAGGAAGGCTCTAAACATACAACCCCGTCGGGGGTATCATTGGCCGGCGCGTGCCGCTGCGGAATTGGCAGTAGCGGACAATTCGGGACAAGTCGGGATATGGCTTCCACAGAACATAGCCCTCGAGCTAATCGGCGTCTCGATACCTGGAAAGAGATCGGCGCGTTCTTCGGCCGTGACGAGCGGACGGTGAAGCGCTGGGAAACGATGCGCGGCCTGCCGGTGCATCGCGTTCCGGGCGCCGGGCGGGCGAATGTGTACGCCTACACCGACGAACTGGCGGAATGGCTGAATGGGGTGAAGATCGCGGCCGAGCACGACGCTGACTCCAATTCCGATTTACTGAACGGAATCACCGCGGACGCTGCAGCTGCGCGAAACGCTGAGACGGGCGCGCAGGCTGTCAGTGATGCGCAAGCAAACGCAGGGTTCGTTGACCGCCGCGTGGGCGAACGACGGAGCGGGGCTCGGCCCTCACTGTTAGAACGCAACTGGCCTGCCGGGCGCTATGTGGCGATCCTTGCGGCCGTGCTGGTGGCGGCGTTGCTGGCCGTGACCGTCGAGCGCCGGGCTTCTTCCGCGCGCGGTCTGCGAACGACACCCGTGGCTGTACGGCAGCACGCGCCTGACCCAGAGGCGGAGCAGCTTTATCTGAAGGGGATTTACTACTGGCAGAAGCGCACTCCGGAAACCCTGAACCAGGCCGTGGATTATTTTACGCAAGCAGTGGTGCGCGATCCGCAGTATGCGGAAGCGTACGTGGGTCTGGCGGATTGTTACAACCTGCTGCGCGAGTATTCGCTGATGCCTCCCGGTGAAGCGTACCCGCGCGCGCAGGCTGCGGCGAAACGCGCGATCGCGCTGGATGATTCGCTCTCCGGAGCGCACAGTGCTCTGGGATTCGTGGATTTTTACTGGTCGTGGGACCTGGCGGGTGCGCAGCGTGAGTTCGTGCGCGCGCTGACGCTCGATCCGAACTCGGCGGTCGCGCATTATTGGTACGGCACGTTCCTGCTGCATCTGGGACGATTTTCCGAAGCGCTGCAAGAAATTGAAAAAGCCCAGAAATTGGATCCCAACTCGAAATCCATTCTAGCGGATAAGGGACTGGTGCTTTTCCACGCCGGCCAGACGAGGCAGGCAGAGGAATTATTGAAGCAGCTCGCAGCCACGGAGCCGGATTTTCTCTCGCCGCACAACTACCTCGCGACGATTCATCTTGTGCAGGGCAAATACCCGCAATACCTGGCGGAGTCCAGGAAAGGGGCGACGCTGTTGCACGATCAGCCGCGCCTGGAGATTGTCACTGCCGGTGAGAAGGGACTGGCGCGTGGCGGAGCGCAGGGAATGTGGAGCGATATGCTGAAGGAGCAGCAACGGCTGCACGCCGCCGGCAAAGAATCAGCTTACAATCTGGCGCGGACTTGCGCGCTGCTGGGACGAAAACCAGAAGCGCTGGACAATTTACAGACTGCGTACCAGCAGCGCGAGCCGCAGCTTGTGAGCACGCGCGTTGATGTAGCGCTTTCCAGCCTGCACGATGAAGCGCGCTTCCGGGAAATTCTGGCGCAGGTCGGCCTACCTCCTCTACCGTAAAAGTCTGCTCCCTCAGAAGCTTTATGCATTCGGTCCCACGCCGCACGGCGGCTACGACGACATCGGTCGAAACCGACGACACGGCATTCGTGACATCGAACGAGGGATTCATTCTGTTCGCGGACAATGGTTTGAACACCGTCTACAGCTTGAAAAAGAAAGCTTTCGCGCCAGGGTCAGCCTACACGGCAGCGGACGGAGGGCCGATTCTCGGGACGATCGATGTGACAACCGGGTTCATAACCACGATGGTGACTGGTTTGAGTGGTCCGGGAGGCTTGGCGTTCGTCGATACTTCGAAACACGACGGAGATGATTCCCGCGAAGAGGATGGAAATTCCTGCCGCGATCGTAACTGGGATTCCCGTTAGCACGAACCGCTGAGAACACTGCGAACCAGGCTTCCGGCTGCGGCCCCGAGTCGAGGGGCTCGGGGTCGCAGCGGAGTCGCGCGATGCGCGGAAACGCCCATGCCTCTGCTCTTTTTTGGAGCCGGCGGCAGAGTTCGCGTTGCTTTTCTCTCCTGCGACACTATTCCTGATTGACGGCAATTCGTCGCGCAATCGAATTCTGTGTAGTTGACGGATGTCGCGACGGTCTCGATTTCGGGTCGGCGTGTTGCGGTTTGCGCTGGCGGCAAATTGGACATGTGTGGGGCAGAAGCCGCAAAGAATCAGGAGCTTTCCATAGGAATCGCAAATTCCGATTGACCACGGAAGCGAGTTCATATAGGTCTATGCTACTTGACTATATTTAAATACGGCAGCAAAGTGTCGCGGTCACGCCGCCGGGACAGGAGGAACGCTCAGTCATGATTCGGCCTCTCCGATTCCTATGGGGACTGGCAGTTCTCAGTTTGTTTGTTTTTTTCGCGCAACCACCTACATCGCTGGGTGACGATTGGCTGCCCGTGCCACCCGCGGACCTGGCATTGAAAGACAATCCGGCCAGCCCAGGAGCGCACGCGATGATGCTCTACCGGCGTGCTCATATCGATGCAAAGCGATCGAACCTAGACGGAGATTTTGAGGAGGAATACGTCCGTATCAAGATTTTCACGGTGGAAGGCACAAAAGAGGAAGGTGATGTCGCGATTGCTTTCTCGAAGGAAGACTCCGACATCAAGGACATTCGCGCGCGAACAATCGAGCCGGACGGAAAGATCGTCAACTTTGACGGGAGGGTGTTTGAAAAGACCGTCGCGCGGAACGGCGCAAACTCGTTTCTGGCGAAGGTCTTCAGCCTGCCAGAACTGCAGCCCGGCTGCATCGTGGAATACAGATACCGGAAACAATATGTGAAAGCGCCCCTGGTGCATATGCTGCATAGCGAGCATTGGATCGTATCCGGGCGGCTGTTCACACGCGACGCGAGCTTCTCGATTATCCCGTACGTCGGCGGTAGTTTTGCTCCGACGCTATTTTTCCGGACGACGGGCTTGCCGCAAGGTTCACTCCCGCAGCGTCAGGGCGACGGGTCGTATTCCATGGAGGTCCACAACGTTCCAGGGATCCAAGAGGAGCCGCTGATGCCTCCCGTGCGCTCGCTGCAAGCACGCGTGGAGTTTTTCTACCGTGCGAAGGGCGAGCCGGTGGGAGAAACGACCGAACAGTTCTGGAATCGGATGGGCAAAAAGTGGAGCGATGAACTGGATAAGTTTCTGAACAGAAAGAGCGTACTGGACGGTGAGCTTGCGCAGGTCACCGCTGCGGGCGACGCGCCCGAAGCGAAGCTGCAAAAGATCTATGCGCGGGTGCAGAAGATTCGCGACTTGAGCTACGAACCGGCAAAAACGGCCGCGGAGAAAAAGGAAGAGAACTTGAAGGCCGACGAAAACGTGGAGGACGTGCTGAAACACGGCTATGCAACGGAGCGCCAAATCAACTGGCTCTTTATGGGCTTGGCGCGGTCCGCCGGATTCGAGGCGTTTGAAGTATTTTTGGTGCCGCGAAATCAGGACCTGTTTGTTCCTTCCGGACAGAACACCGACCCTCTGACTGCAGATATCGTGTGGGTACGCGCGGCCGGGAAGGAATACTGGCTCGACCCGGCGGCGCTGTATTACCCGTTTGGATTGCTGCCGTGGTACGAGAGCGAATCGAAAGGCGTGCGCGTCGCCAAGCAGGGCGCCGAGTTTGTGGAGACGCCGATGGCCGCAAGCTCCGACGCGACAACGGTAAGGCGCGCCGATCTGGAAATGAAGCAGGATGGGAGTGCCAGCGGGAAGCTGCAAGTGGATTTTACCGGCCAGACTGGGGCGCTGCGGCGAACGAGGTACCGCCGCGACGACGAAACCGGACGGCGTAAGGCGCTTGAGAATGAGATTCAAAAGTGGATGCCAGCGGGCTCGAGTCTCGAAGTGACGAACATCACAAATTGGGAGGATGCTGCGCATCCGTTGCACGTCGAAGCTACAATTACGGCGAGCGAAATCGGTTCGTCGTCGGGGCGCCGCATGCTCGTGCCCATAGCGTTGTTCCAGACCAGTTTCAGGGCTTCTTTCGAGCCGGAGCGACGCGTCAACCCGGTCTATTTCAGTTTTCGATTCGAGGAAATAGACGACGTGAAGATCCACGGGCCCGCGGCATACAAGATCGAAAACATGCCGCCTCGCAAGCTGATCAATCCGGGCACCGCGATGTCCTATGAAATCGCGCCGGCGGAGCAGGGCGACGGTTTCGAGGTGAAGCGTCACTTCACCGTGAGCGACATTCATTATCCGGTGGACTCGTACGCGGCGCTGCGCTCATTTTTCAATCTTGTGAAATCGAATGATGAAACACAAGTAGTTCTGCAAAATGCGCAAACGCCAAAGAGCAATTAGGCCCGCTGCGGGAGCTGAGTGAGCGGAAAGCTGAGGAGACAACGATTGCGCGGCGCTTAGAAGCGGCCTTGCGGGTTGATGCCTTTGGCTTCGACGCAGTCGTAAGATTGGCCTGCAGCGAGATTCTTGTACTCTTCTGTTCGGCCGCTGGGCCATTCGATGGTGACGCGGTCGATCTTGTCGCATTTGGCGAGGCCGAAGGTTACCGGCAGCTCGGATTGCGACAGGTAGCTTGAGCCGCCTTTTACCAGGCGCGACTGGATGGAGGCTTCGTACTCGATTCGGACCGTGGCGCCGATTGCGTCGCGATTCGATTTCGTGCCGGTGAGATGAAAGCGAATGCTGCGGTTTCCGGCGAGCTGGTCGTTGCGATAGAGATGGGCGGGACCGTTATTGGTGGTCATTAATATGTCGAGATCGCCGTCGCGGTCGAAATCGGCGCAGCAGAGGCCTCGCCCCACTTTTGGTTGACTGAACGATTCGCCGGTGGACGTGGCGACATCCTGAAATCGTCCGCGGCCATCATTGAGAAAGATTTGCGGAGGCTGGGCGTAGCCGACGTTGCCGCGAATGTTGCGCACGGTGTCGTCAATGTGTCCATTCGCGACGACCAAGTCCAGCGCGCCGTCTAGGTTGGCATCGAGGAACGCGCAGCCGAAGCCCAGCGTATTTTGTGACGCGAGACCGACGCCGGCTGGTATCGCGACATCGTTGTAGGTGCCGTTCGCTGAGGGGCGATAGAGACCGATCATTTCGTTGTCGAAATTGGTGATTGCCACACCCGGAAAACCGGAGTGGTCGAAATCGGCGGCGTCCACGCCCATTCCGGCGCGGGCTTTGCCTTCGGCGCTAAAAGCGATGCCGGCTTCGACGGCCACGTCCTGGAACGAGCCGTTACGCAGATTGCGATAGAGCTTGTTGGGCTGTGTGTCGTTGGCTACGACAAGGTCGGGCCAGCCGTCGCGATCGTAGTCGAGCATGGCCACGCCTAGAGATTTTGAGCTGGTGTCGAAGATGCCGCTCTTGGCGGTTACGTCCTCGAAAGTTCCATCGCCGCGATTGTGGAAGAGCCAGCAAGTTTCGCCTCGGTAGGCTTCGGGCGTGCAGTAGGATTTATGTTTGCCGTCGAGGCTGCAGAAAACGTCGTGTTCGGCGGACCACTTTACATAATTGCAGACGAACAGGTCGAGCAAGCCGTCGCGATCGTAATCGAACCAGAGCGCGGAGGTGCTGAAGGCGAGGCGGTTGTCCAGTCCGCTCTTGGCGGTGACGTCGCTGAATGTTCCTTTGCCGGTATTGCGAAACAGGCGGTTCTGGCCGACGCAGGTGACGAGAATGTCGGGAAAGCCGTCGTTGTTGTAATCGCCGACGGCGACGCCCATCCCGTACATTTCAACGTCGAGGCCGGCGCGGTGCGTGACGTCGGTGAAAGTGCCGTCGCGATGATTGCGATAGAGGCGGAGTGTGGTGCGCTGGCGTTTGTGTTGCGGCCAGTCCATGCCGTTGATTAGCAAGATGTCCTGCCAGCCGTCCGCGTCGTAATCCAGGAACGCGCATCCCGAGCCGAGGGTTTCGGGGAGAAGCTTGCCGCCGTACGCGCCGCTATTGTGGCGGAATTGAATGCCCGCGGCATTCGTGACATCTACCAGGCGGAAGCCGGGAGTCGCAACGGATGGTCCCGTGAATGCTTCGGGCGCGAACAGTGTGTGCTTCGCGCAGGTGAGCGGACTTGCGGCGAGGCCCGCTATTCCCAGCAGGAAAGACCTGCGCTTCACGAGATATTCACCAGACCGTTGCGGATGGCGTAGACAACCAGTTCGGCGGTTTTGTGAATGCCGAGCGCGTCCATGATATTGGCGCGATGGACGGCAACGGTGTTGGCGCTGAGGGAGAGGCGGTCGGCGATGGCCTTGTTGGAATTGCCTGCGACGATTAATTGCAGGATTTCGAGTTCGCGCGGGGTGAGGCCGGAATCGCGTTCACCTTTCAGTGCAGGCGTGCGCGAAACTTCGGGCGCGAGGACGATTTCGCCGGCAGCGACGCGGCGGATCGCCGAGCCCAGGCCGAGGTCGTCCGCATTTTTCAGGATGTAACCGCGCGCGCCGGCATCGAGCGCCTGACGCACCAACGTGTCTTCGGAGTGCATGCTGAGCATCAGGATGGCCTGCTTGGGAAATTCCTGGAGGATCCGTCGCGCGGCGGCGAGGCCGCTCATGGCGGGAAGCGCGCAGTCCATTACGATCACGTCGGGGTGCAGTTCGCGGGCGAGGCGAACGGCGTCTTCACCGTTGCTGGCTTCTCCGGCTACCTGCAGATCGCCTTCGTCTTCGAGCATGCGGCGAAAACCGCGGCGCACGAGGCTGTGATCGTCCACTAATAGAACGGAAATCTTAGCAGACATTCGCTTCGTTGCCCTCCCGCGGAACTCTCATACGCACCAGAGTTCCACCTTCCGGCGGCTGCGTGAATTCGATGGTGCCGCGGAGTAATTCGGCGCGCTCGCGCATGGCCACCAGCCCAATTCCGGAACGCGCGGCTACAGCGACGCCGCCTTTGCCATGATCTTCCACCTCCAGGTCCAGGGCTTCGGCTGAAAACTGCAGGCGGACTTGAGCCTGGCGCGCGCCGGAATGGCGGGCGACATTGTTGAGAGCTTCCTGGAGCACTCTGTAGATATGAATGGCTGCGCCGCCGTCCAGCGGAAAGGGCACGCCGGACTTCTGGTAGCTTATGTCAATACCGGTTTGTTTCTCCACCGTGGGAATGTACCAGTCCATGGTGCCCTCCAGGCCGGTTTCGTCGAGCATCACGGGGTGCAAGGCTTGCGAAAGGCTGCGGACGTTGTTCAGGGTGGATTGCGCGATGTCGCGCACCTCGCGCAAGTCGGTGTGCAGAGCCGAACCTTCGGGAATTCGTTTTTCAGAGCGGGTGAGCAGCGAGCCGATGGCGGTGAGGATCTGGCCGAATTCGTCGTGCAGTTCGCGGGAGATGGAGCGCAGCATGGATTCCTGCGAGGAGATTAATTTCTGGGCGAGTTCGCTGCGCTGCTGGGAGAGCGCTTCGATGCGGGCGAACACCTGGCGGTTCGCGCGGATGAGATAAAGGCTGGTGAGCAGGATCGCGGTGAGCGTGGCGGTGAGAAACAGGTAGACCTGGCGCTGCACGCGGTCGTAAATCTGCGCGACTTGCGTCGAGGCTTGCTGCTCACTTTCGTTGTTCTGCACCAGCAGGCGGGAAACGGCGGTGCTGAGGGTGGACTGGCGAGCTTGCAGGGAGAGTCGAATTTGCGCGCGGGCTTCGGCGTCTTTGCCGGCCTGGGCGAGGGCGAAGGTGCGGTCGGCGGCGTCCCAGAATTGGGCTAGCGAATCTTCGAGATATTGAGTTTGTTCGGGAGTGCGACGCGCGATGCGGAGCTGCTCTTCCGCTTGCAGCGCGCTTTGCAGGTCGGTGCGAATGCGTTGAAATTGCGCGGACCAGGCCGTGAGGGGATAGGGCTCGTCGTTATCGAGCATGTCGCGCATGGCGAGGCCGAGGGAATTCAGGTCGTTCTGCACGCGCAGGAGCTGCAAGGAATCGCGGCGGTTGTGCTCGACGAGGTTGTTCTGCAGTTCGCGCAGGCGGGAGATTTGCAAGGTGATGTACCAGGAATAGGCCACCACGGCGGCGATCGTGATGATCAGGCCGAGGGACAAGCCGGCAGTCGGAGAACGTTGCGGCGAGCGCGCCATGGAGGGAAGGATATAACGCTGGAGTGGCCGGGCACTATACCGAATCCCCGGCTGGTTCTGGGCGCAGTGCGGTCGCAACATTGCTTAGGGCACTGCGATGGGGCAGTGATTCCGCAACCGACCTTTTTCCGCGCTCGTAATTATTTGATTCCGTTCCTGTTTTGACCTCATCCTGACTCCTGAGCAAATTCGCATTCGATTTTGATGCTTGACATCAGTGCTTATCTGA
>Ga0210394_10001132_pt1 | contig 44988 bp, 113 predicted proteins | sample IncBWC12MmetaG_FD_160121 | JGI IMG/M metagenome (GOLD analysis project Ga0210394, IMG submission 160121) | Forest soil microbial communities from Barre Woods Harvard Forest LTER site, Petersham, Massachusetts, United States - Inc-BW-C-12-M | ecosystem: Environmental > Terrestrial > Soil >...
TGTTGTTTGCTGCGATAGAACCAGTTCCTCCTCCACCGCCACCCGAACCAGAATTTGCTAATGCATTTGTACCTGCAGTATTGGGAGGTCCGCCCGATCCTGCCCCGCTAAAGTATGGAGCCACTCCTCCCATTCCCCCATCAGCATAAAATCCAGTTGTATTGTTATATCCTGCGGCGATACCTGTCATTCCGGTTAATGCCAGACCTATAGGTCCAGATCCTAAACTCGAAGTACCTCCGGTACCACCCGTACCGTCTCCAAAAACTGCTCCACCACCACCGCCTGCGGATAATAGAGAAGTACCAAATGTAGAGGCTGTACCATTACCACCATTTGAACTGCTTGAAGCTGTCCCAGAGCCAGCACCACCACCGCCTCCACCAATCATTCTAACCCTAAGAGAAATTACATTTGCAGGAGTTGTATAAACGCCAGTAGCAGAAAATCCGCCAGTTCCTACAGCAGTTGTAGGCCCAAGAGCTTTACTAATGGTAGGAGTATATGCTCCGCCGCCACCTGCAGCTGCAGAAGTTGGTGCATAGTATTCAGTCACTTCAATATACCCAGAACCACCGGCTCCACCGGCAGATCCATTACCGCCACCCGCAGCTCCACCAGATCCGCCAGATCCGATAGCGCAAGTGTAAGAAGGTGATAAAGCAGTTATATATGCATCAACGAAACCTCCAGCTCCGCCTCCGCCACCGGCATATCCAGAAGGACTTTGATTATTATTACCACCGCAACCACCGGCACCAGTATTAGCTGCCGTTGCTGAAGGACCGCCAAATTGATTTTGTAAACCAGGGCCACCAAAATAAGTAGACCCACCTTGACCGCCAATAGAAGCTATGGCCATCCCAGCACCTTCGTATTGGCCCATAGTTCCATTGTTACCAGTAAGAGCTATACCACTCGGGCCGCTGCCTAAAGATGCAGTACCACCAGTTCCGGGAACACTTTGATTCGTACCGGCATTACCACCATTAGCAACCAATAAAGAAGTTCCGAACGTAGTTGCAGATCCCGCAGTACCATTGCCCGCAGTACCAGTACCACCACCGACGCCTCCGGCTCCACCACCGACCATTTTTACTTCAATAAATAAACAGTTAGATGGAGTAGTATAAGTTCCAGAAGCATTAAAATTCCCAGTATGAGTATAACTCCCTGGCCCACTTCCGTAAGCAAGAGTACTAACCGTAGGAGCATAAGGACCAGCCCCTGCAGAAGCAGAAATTACAGTCCATGTGCCTGCAGTGGTTCCATTGGTTTGTAATTTAACTATCAAACATCCATGAGCAGGAATACTGCCATACGGCAAACCGCTTGCATCAGTAAATGGAGTTGCCCCATTAAATTGTAATGTTAAAATTCCAGTTGATTGATTATAAAATTCAAATTTTTGGCCAACTTTCATCGTAGTTGCATCTGGCAATACAACGGTCTGCCCGAGAGTACCGGTGAAAACTTGCATCTGTTTGCCAAGAGTTGCGCTAGTGGCCGTGCTGCCTACTAATGTGGTCGTACCACCTGCAGTTGCCGTGACATTAATCTGTTCTTGAAGTCCGCCATTTATAAAATTTGCCATATTAGTTCCTAACTATTTAAAATTGCCGTATATTGGATTGAATAGTTTGCAGACCCGGTTGGAGCATTCCATGAAAAGGTTGCACCTGTAGCACTTTGGGCAGAAACTGTTATTGGTTGATATTGTGGACTAGCATCTACAGTATTAATAAAAATAGGATTCAATGCGTAACTGGTAGAGCCCAAGGTTGTACTGAAAGTAACACTAACGCTCGTAGCGCCAGAACTAACCGATTGTGACCCAGCTCTGATTCCTAAAGAACTAAGGGTCGGAGCAGCGCCCGTTCCACCGACAACCATCCAGCGAGATTCATTTGTACTATAAGTTAAAAATAAGGACGCACGATTAAGAAGCGGAATATCCGCGCCAGTACCAGTTTGAATACGGTTAGCCGCAGTTCCTCCACTATTATTAGTAATGGTGACTGTTACTCCTGTGCGATTAACGAGAATAAATTCTAAAGATCCACTTGTAGGTGCTGGGATGTTATTAACAGAAACGAGCGTACCGCTCGTTATTTCTACGACACCAGTAGCTGGCTGGGCTAGGGCGACTGCAGTCCCGGTAGTTGCATCAGTGGCAATAGTGGGAGCAAAAATACCAACGGCATATCCAACTGGATTCCAATTCGTGCCGTCATAATAATTGAGTAAATTGGTAGACGAATTAACATACATCTGCCCCTTTTCAGGGCTGGTTGGCGCAGTGCCTTGCGGCTTAAGAACTAAACTTTTATCTATCTTAAAACTATTTTGACTCATTTCAAATCACTTTCCTTGAAGAGTTTTTTGTAAATTATATTTAGGGAGACCACCTAAGTAATTTCCCTAAGTAACTAAAATATTAGGATTACGCTAAGAATTGCTTAACGGAAGCTCTGAACGTTTTATTGCTGGCAGTGGTCGTGTAACTGATCGTGACAGTCCCAGTAGCTACCGCAGCATTCCAGGTAGTACCGCAATCAGCAGTTTCAGCATAATCATCACTTAATCCGATAGCTGTACCATTACAAATCACGCGAAGTTTACCCACGCGCATATTTGAAGGAGAAGCCGAAGTGTCTTCGATAGTATAAGTGAATTCCATGGCCGAATAAGTTCCTGAAGCGAAAGTAGTCAATGCTGCAGTAGTTCCACCAGTTAAAGTGGTAGCAGGCATATAGAATTCGGTTAAGAAATCCGTTGCACCTGAAGTAGCAGCAATTTTTAAATTGCCGTAAATTGCATGACCGTTAGCATTCAAATCCCCACCCAAAGAAGGTGTGGTATCTGCACTAACTGAAGCAATCTTGCCATTAATTTGTGTTTGGATTGCTGAAGTAACACCAGATACATAACCAAGTTCTGTAGAAGTGGTGGTTGATGGTGTAATAAATCCAGATGCATCACTCGCTAACGCTTTACTGGCGGTTTGAGCCGCTAATTTATTTACTGCGATAGCAGCAGCAGAAGCAATTTGAGCATTCGCGATACCACCAGTTTTTACTTCTAAAGTTCCGCCCGCCCCTGATTGGTCGAGGGTCACTCCGTCAGTTACAGTACCGAGTTTTGCGGCAGTTACTGCGCCTGCAGAAATTGTAGCAGCTTCAGATTGTGATCCAGAAGCGGCAGAAGTAGTAACATCACCAGACAATTGATTAATTGCATTTACGGTTACTGCACCGGTATTTCCATTTACAGAAGATACACCGTCAGCGGCTGGAGAATGCTGCCAAATGGTGCCATTGTAAATCGCGAAATCGCCGACCGCCCAAGTTTGTGAACCCGAACCTAAGTTTTGAGTACCTGCTACTGATGCACGCCAAACGTCACCGTTGGCACCTGTACCGTCTGCGAGAGTCGGACTATTAGTAGAAGCATTCCATGCTCCTCTGAAATTCATTAACGTGCTAGGTAATTGAGCAGCCGGGACCTTACCACCACCATCTAGTCCAGCATAACCATTTGCAGCGCCTTTATTTGCTGTTTTTTCTGTAGCATTTAATTGCGTTTGGATTGCTGAAGTAACACCAGATACATAACCAAGTTCTGTAGAAGTGGTGGTTGATGGTGTAATAAATCCAGATGCATCGCTTGCCAACGCTTTACTGGCGGTTTGGGCAGCGAGTTTGCTAACAGCGATGGCAGCAGATGAACTAATATTACTATTAGTCAAATTGCCTAAGTCAACATCAGCATTTGGCATCGTGATAGTATGAGTTGTTCCGGTTGCAATACCAGCAGCGCTAAAAGCTAATTTTTTAGTATTGTCACTAGAATTTTCGATTACGAAAGTTCCATCGAGTGCAGTAGTTGCTGTGCTAGAAGGAGTCGTCCATGTACCATCAGCTTTCAAAAATTTACCGGCAGTATCATCGCCGATTGCTGGAGCTGGGACCGAACCTTTTGTTCCGGCAGTAGTTCCACCAGAAGCTCCAACGAATGCTGGAAGAATTGCGGCAGCAGTAGCAGCAGAAAGATCTTCTGGAGATCCTGTACCCGCAGTATTACGACCTTTGAATGTTTGAGTGGCCATATTAGCCAATTTTGAATTTGAAACAACCGCAGGTTGAATTGTAGTTGCACCAGAAGCAACGATTGCTACGTCACCAGACATCGCAACAGCAGTCGGAACATTAGAACCATTACCAACCAAAATTGATCCACTAGTTAAAGAAGCTAATTTTGAGAAATCGATCGCTGCGCTGGCATTAATTTCAGCGTTTACGATCACACCAGATTTAATGGTTAAACCGTTCGTAGCATCAGCAAGGATATCGCCGACTCCAGAAGTTGCCACAGCGGCAGAATTTCCAGAACCATTCCCGACGATCACATCAGAAGTCGCCAAAGGTTGCCCAGTGAGACTCAATGTTCCGATCGCAGTATCATTCCAGCCGCTTCCGTTATACATACGGAAGGTGCCACTAGTGCTATTGTAATAAATAGAACCGGCTGCTCCGCCCGATGGATCTGCAGTTAAAACTGCTACTTGTAAAATACCCGATAATTTGAAAATGTTATTTGCCATAAAAATTCCTTACGCCCACGCGTTGATGTAGTACTGAAAAGTTCCCCCGGAACCTGTTGATGAGCTTGTGTACTGTACCTGTACGTTGCCCCCTGAAATTATTGCCGAAAAATTTATGCCCACAACTCCTGTAAATGATGATTCAGTAGTAATTACAACTGTCGTACCATTGTTTGGAAGTAACATGCGGCCTACTTCTACATCTCCCCCACGAGCGATGCTGTAGTTGACTATCATATTAGGATAAGCTGCTGCATTATATGAGAAAAGCGGTTGATCTGTCGGTTGATTATCTAGTAATGTCAAACTGTTAACAGAACTTACCACTTGACCGCCTACTTGAAGCATTTGTGTAGTTTTATCCCATGTAAAATTTGCGTCAGCTCCTAGATCACCAGAATCATTGTATTGAACTTGTGTATTGGTACCGGCTGCGCCGATCCCAGATGTTCCACCTGTATAAGAAGGCACTCCCGCAGGCCCACCAGGGGCGTCCGACCAGCGCTTGATGTCATATTTCATTACACCAGCAAAACCGGTAGACGTTGTGGTATATTGTACGTGTAAAACACCAGAAATAACTAACGCAGAGAAGCTTACTCCGGTATCACCAAGATCGGTTCCGGTATCAGCCAAACTTACATTGGTATCATCTGAAGTAATATGAAGAGTACCGACAGATTTAGTGCCACCCCTTGAAACAGAATAATCTACTTTAAGATTTTCAGATCCACTTACGTTCATCGTAAAAACATCATTTTGATTATTGTCAATTAAATTTGATGTTTGTGTAGCAGATTGCTCCCAATAATCTAATCCATTAAAATATCTTACGTATTGATTAAATGCCCAATTAGTGCCATTGAATGTGCCGACTTGTTGGGCAAATGCAGTACCCTGAGCAATAATAACCTGATCGCTTGCTGCAGGAGCCGCGTTCAATCCTCCGGCAAATGGAGTAGTAAGAGTCCAAGTAATCGTGGACCCAGAAATACTTGCTTGATAAATTTCATTTGCTCCACTCGTTAAATTAGTGAAAAGAACAGTATCTTGATCAGCTAATGCCACTGAGTCAATAGTGTAAGGCGTAGAAGAAGGCAGACTTGAAGTAACTTGATCAATTAAAGTTACTTTAATTACTCCACCAGATCCGCCACCCATTGGTGCCCAATGCGTTCCATTATAATATTTAAAAGTATTTAAGGTGGTGTTATAATATACGTCTCCAGACGTTCCTTGTGCCGGATCGCTTGAAAAAGTTCCTTTTACGCTGAAGCCGCCCTCAAACCGGCGAAAATTATTTTCCATAGTTAACCTTTAAAGCTTGATAATGTAATTACAAATTATTGTTGGCTGAGTATTATTGTGTGGGGCACCACCACCAGCATTATTAAGCGATATGCCTGTTACTGCAGCAGCGGTATGCCAAGTTAATGCGTTAGCGCCAGTACCATAATTGCTTCCAGGATTACCGCCACCACCATTTTGAGATTGAAGATTATGAGCGTGAGATGGATCGTTAACTGAATGTGCGTGAACGGGCATCTCCCCTTGTGATAGAGTGTGCGTTTCTTCACCACCAGCGCCGCCAAGAGTTGTGCCCGGAACGCCAGATCCGCCAGCAGTAATTCTATTTGCTGCAGTTCCGCCCATGTCATCTTTTCCGACAGAAACTCTGCCGCGCTTATCAGGAATGGTCATTAACATACTAGCTGCAAAATCAGCAGCCGCGCTGGCTCCGCGAGCTTGAGGGAATCCTGAATTTGTGTACATCGGTAATGTAGCATCAGAATAATTAGTCCAAAATAAAGTAAATAAAGCGGCAGTATCAGAATTTGCACGTTCGGATGCATTAGTACCAGCATTACCAATTGTTCTTCCAGACGCCATAACGTAACCCACCGGAGCAGTTGGACCCCAGAAATCTAATCCTGTTCCGGTCGGCTCAATTCCTCCTGCAACAGGAGTACCCAGATAAGAAATTGTATTCATTGGCCAGCGTTCACGATTAATGGCCCAATTTAAATCTTGAAAATTTGTAACTCCGTCAGTCCAATCATAACGATAAGCGATAGGAATATACAAAGAAGTGCCCGTGCCGTCCAGCATAGAAGTTAATTGAGGCAATCCGGTGGAAGAAGTCATATTAATAACTTTTAAAGTTTTTCCGGCCACCAAAGATCCACCCGAAGCGTTATTTTGAATCGTTAAGATCCCACCTGGCGCTGATAATAGTGTAGCTCTATCAATTTCAAGATACATTAGATCATTATTATTTAGAGGAATATTGAAAAAAGTTGTTGCAGTGTTTCCAGAATTACTTCCGGTCATCATTAGATCGATCGTTCTTAGCGAAGCATCTTGAGTCTGTAAAACCCGAACCATTAAATTATTGCCGCGACCATTTTGATTAAAGAAAACCTGCGTGCCGTCCCAAAAAAGCTCACCCAAAGAAAAAGGCGAAAGACTTTGTTTAAAGAAAGCATCAAGAGCTAATTGTTGTATTTGTCCAACAACAGAAAATAGATCGGTCCCAGAAGTAGAGCCAATGGCCGAGATCGCAGAATCAGTAGCTATTTCTGACGACTTAATTGCTCCTTGATTTGGTGGTATTTGAGACATACTTAAAATCCTTTTATGCTATAGTCAAGTTGAATGCTTTGACCTAAGTTAGTGGATGTATATTGGAATTGAACTTGACCGGTAACTATGGCGACGGTAAAAGTAACTCCCGTATCAACTCCAAGGTCAACACCAGATGAGGAATATTGCACGTTAGACCCATCGGTCACAACATTGTATGTGTAAACTTTTGCTGAAGAGAATCCGTTGTTTCTTCGGACGCGAACCTCTAAAATGGCATATGGCATCGCAGACCCTGGATAACTAAAGGCCGCAATCGGTGATGTCTGATTATCGTTTAAAGAGAGACTGTATGGTTTGCCGCCAAAGGATGACCAAACGCCGTTTAATCGGATCTGTAAATCAGAATTCCCACTATTTACGACAAAACACGCATCTCCGTCTTGAATCGTTTTGATTATGACTTCCCAAACAGTAGGGCTCGAAGAAGGTGTATTGCCCAGATTAGAGCCGCCTATAGAACGATAAATAGCACCGGAATATTCAACACATGCCTGATCCACATACGACGTAGAAGCGCTATAAACGCCTACAGCCAGCGTTGAAGCGAAGATTTGAGCTGATTGGGCATTAGAATTAATCGCCCCTTTACCGATGATAAGGGAATCCACTTTTTGAACAGACATCAATTGAAATATTAGGTAAATTTTGTTCTTGCTTTTCTGCCAAATCCATGGTATTCTTATTGTAGGCGCTGGAGTGCAAGTCTGCTACCTCACCTCTTAATCCCCCTTTCGAAGTTATTGGGTGGCAGACCAATCCAAGCGGACTCTAGCGCCTAACTTTTGAAAGGTAGCCATTGGAATTCTTTTTACAGCACCCCGGTCTTTCTATTTTCCTGTTAATAGGATCTAATGTTGTATTAGCTGCCATGGACGCCTCATATAGAATTCGGGGCAGGAAGGAAAAATAATGAGATTAGGACAACTTGTAGATGAACTCAAAAAATTTAATCTTAATTATCCAGTAGTTACCAAATATTACGGTGAAACCGTTAATTTAGGCGACATTAGCAGTTATAGAGGCTATTACGACCATGTGGCTCTGGTACCCACAACAAACGATTTTAATACGGTTGGTACATTAATTGCACAACTTGAAGAAGCATTAAATGGTAAAGAATTTACTGGATATAAAGGTGGAGAATTTACTTATAATTCAAAAACACCAGTTTGGGCATCTAAATGGGGAAACGCATCTCAGCTTAAAGTTACCGGATTAACCTACCAGGATAATCAGATTTGGATCAACACATTTCTCGAAGAGGATTATTAATATGGCCAACAAAAATCGTTATTATCAGAACCTTAAGACCAAACAATTCTTTTTAGTCCAAAAATGCTATTGTGGCGGTGAAACGGTCATGCATTCGCAATTGCATTACGGTAAACCTACCTTTAAAATCTTAAATTGTTTCCCATACAAGTTCGCCGTTAAAAATAAACTCAAATTCATCGGGTATAAAGATCCGATTAAAGGACTAAAATGAAAAAACCAGTACGTCACTTTTTTATCGAAGACACACCTACCGAACATCTTTGCGGTAATCCAAATATCGTTTTAGAAGAAAAGAACCCTGACCGCGCTGCCTGTTGCCGCAAAACTAAAAAATATGTCACTTGTAAAACTTGCATTAAGTTACTGAAAGTGAAAAAGAAATGACTCCTTGGATTCTTTACGTTTTTATTACTTTGTCTGGGGGCGGCTATCAATCAGGTTATCACAGATATCCTACTTTGGCTGCATGCCAAAAAGCTAAAATCACAGAAGATAAAGAATTAAAGAAACTTTTTAAAACTTTTGGCACAGGTTGCCTACAGGCCAGCGGTGAATGAAAAGTTTTTGTATCGATGGACCTTATTATCTACCGGATCGTAGACTTAGAGATATTGCGGCATTGTGGAAAATATTTAGCGCAGAGAATGGCGTTTGGAAAAAATATTATGAGCCTATCTATAAAATAGAGCTGGATGAAGAATTGAGTACTTTAAAATGTCCATAAGTTATACATGGCGAAATCGTAACGGATTGCACATCAAATTATTCCAGAATAAAGATGTTGCATTTTTATTTACAATAGGATACGATAATTATTATGCATGAAATCTTATTTATCGCTGGTCTTGTGACGTTGGGACTGTCTCCATTTATTCTCATTGCAATGCTGGGCGGCTTCGAAAGATCTATTGCCATGGGCGGCCATCGACCCAGAAGTGGGTGCCATCGCGCTACCTACGGTGAATGGCCGAGTTATTTAGTCAAGCGTGATGGCAAATGGTTTGATACTCGCACCAATGAATTTGTAAAAACTATGAATTTTGGTGAACTAATGGCTACGTATGGAGAACGAAAATGACTTTTTTATTAATTTTATCAGCAGCTTTATTTGGTATATGTTTGATTCAATACTCTAAAATTATAGATACACAAGAGCTTAGTGTTCAAAGACTTACAGATGCGGAATTTTGGAAGGAAAGTGGTTCAAAACAACATTTGATCATGAAACAGCTTTATTATAATATCGAAGAGTTGAATAAATCTTTGGTTGAAAGCAATAAAATGAATTACGAATTGACACAAAAGATAGATTTTTTAGATCTCCAAGTTAAAGTAGCTAACGGAAATGAAGAAATTTATGAACGCCGCATTAAACGGTTAGAGAGAAAAATCAAACAGCCTAAAAAGAAAGGCAAAAAATGATTTTTCCTTGTGGATGCACCGAAGATTACCATAAAACGAGCTGTCCCACTCGTAAATTGCAAACAAATGGAAGGCCGCAACCTCTTCGACCATCAAGCGATGGACAAACATCATTTATTAAAAGTCCGACTCGGCAAAGAGCTGCGGGTATAGTCATTATTGCTTTTTGGATGATAGGCATATTTGGCTTCGGCGTGGGTATTTTTGCAAGAGAAATTTTAACAGTCTTGCGGAATTAACCGCATTATAAATGGAGAAAATATGGAAATCGTTTTATATACATTGCTGGGGTTATCGGGGGCTTACGTAATTCACTTATTATTTAGTGAATTTAAAAAATTAGAAAAATCGGTTCAGTATAACACTGATTGGAAATTATATTATCGTTTACGCACCTCCGCCTTACGTCGAATACGTTATGACTTAACGAATGAAGTCGATCGACTTTTTAACGAAAACTTAGAATTAAAAAGAAAATTAACATTAGCGAAAAAATCCAAAAAGAAGGGCGCTAAAAAATGAAAAAAAGACAACAGTATAAATGTTGGCCGGATGCCGAAATACATAAGATAGCATTAAAATATAATAGTCGAAGCGAATGGCAGAAAAAACATGTTAATAGTTACACAGCAGCCTATTCTAGGGGAAAGCTTGATGAATTTTGTCAACACATGGTTCCTTCCAGTAAAAAAAACACCTATATTATTAAAACTTTGGATTATTCTACTGCACTAATGAAGGTTTTTACACATGAGACCGCTTCAAAATTTATGCGTGCAGATAGAGGTGCATATTATGCATTAAAACGATTTGGCGTTAATATTCCAGATCTTTATGAAAATCTCGATTCTCCAGAGTATGTTAAAAATATTGTCATCCAATTACAAGATACGAATAAACAGTCTCTAGTAGAGAAGAAGGTTCCGATCAATGCTAAAGCCAAAACCTAATGAAAAATCTGAAGATAAGCTTACTCACGCAGAGCTTAATAAAAAGCACAAAGAACAGCGGGCTTTGAGTCGTAGAAGTCATTTGAGAAAAATGGCTCATGCCATTAAACGATGGGAAATTCGGTGCCACGAATTGGCGTCACAAAATATGTGGCTAACGAAACAGCTTAGGGAAGCACAAGATCAAATTCGGGATCTCCAAGCAAAACTGCCTTGGTGGAGAAAATAATGCTTCTTAAAAACATCAAAATTTATGTGAGAGCAACGATCGGGATCTTAGTGGCTTTGTTGGTAGGGCTGCCCCTATTTTTAACTTATCTGTCATTAACTTTTATTGGAATAGCCATCTCGACAGCGGGAGTTAGTATTTTAGGTATTTCTGGAGTTTTAGGTAGCTGGAAAAAATATTTGCATGATTTGATTCAAAATTTTATAGATGGCGATGATTGTTAAGTATGAAACCTTATTCTTATTTGGCCGGATGGTGTGATGGTCCAAGCGGGGCAGATAATAAGATTAGTGGGTGGCTGAGCCAAACTAGATTACCAACCTTTATGTCTTGTGATTGGGTTGCCATAACCGAATCACCGCTTAATGCTCTCAGGCCTGGAGATCGTGAATTCAGGTTTGAGGTGGGTTACGGCAAATGAATAATTGGAAAATTAACGGAGAAATCAGATTATGGCCGCCTGGCGAATTAAAAGATAATTCAGAATGGGTAAGGGTATGGGTTATCAGTGAATGGTGCCACTGTTCGGGTAAATTCGAAATATGGTTATAAGTGAATAATTATCGTAGTGCTTGGTCATACAAAACTTATAGTGGTTACTCCCCGAGTTCTCCAAAAGAACATGGGGTATGGCGCGTACTAGAATTCTATGGTATTGGGATTTATTTAACTGTGTTCGTAGAAAGAGTTCAAATCGATGAATTCACTGCTTAGCGAATATACTTGGTACATCGATAGAATTCCTTATGGTTGGTTTTATCAAGCATCAGAACATTACGATGGGCATAGCGTTTATATAGATATTCAGGTGATTGTAGCGGAAACTCTATGAAAAATTATGGCTGGTTCCCTGGGTACCTAGTAATATACCTTCACTCAGATTTATACAAAATAGATGAAGACACAATGATGTCCGATATCGCTTTTCAATTTACGATGAGCGAGCCTTGGGAGCAATAATGGAATACTGGTGGCAAGACTTTAGTCCAAGTTTCTGGTATGTATTCGAAAAATCGCCTGTCTGGGGTAACACTAAATATTGGTATCATTTTGAATTTGTAGAACCATTAGAAGGATACGTAGAGGACGAAAATTAATCAAATGAATTATCAATGGAAGGGGCTGTTTACTTTAACGCATGTCAATACCTGGAAATTCCCGAAAAATATGCCATGGGTATACGATGGCCTAGTTATGGATCAAAGTGGCAGTGATTACTTTTATGCGTTCGAGTTGACAAAAATATGAAAAACAAATACTATTGGAACCAATGGTCATTGAACTTTTGTTTACTTGTGGAATATGAACCCTATAAAAGTAAATGGGTATTTATTCTCGATAATGGAGAATTTATAAAAAATGAAATTTAAAAGATATTACGGGAATAGAATTTACTGGACAGAGTGGGACTCTAAACAGATTTCTATGGCAGCGGATTACGTAGTTAGATTTAATTTCATTTTTTATGATCACAAAGCTGCATATTATTTAAATCGAGAAAAAAGTGCTTATTTATAAATGGGGCTGCGCCTGGTCCGATCATTTTAATATGAGAAACGTTACGTGGTGGCCTGATAGAAAATATCGCATAGTGGAATGGCATGTATCTGATCAGGAGCATGCGCGATGGCGGAAATGGAAGATTGATGTTAAATAAAAATTATGATCGCCTCGTCATGCATCAAAATAGTATTTACGTGCGAGATGAGGAAAACGGATATCTTTATAATAAACACGTTAAAGATGAAATCGAGTACCGCTATTTTGATTACATCAATGATGCCACCCATCAGTATACAGCTCATTTGATTAAGTTACAATGGATAACTGTCAACGTAGAGATTAATCGTCGTGAATAATGATTATTTGTGGGAAATTGCTGATAGCGGGACTGCCTGGGAACTTTTTCATTTAGAGGAGCTTTCGGATGAATTTTATGGCGATGTATGCTATGTGACATGTTGGGATTGCTACAAGCTTATAGAATGGGGATTTACCCTTGAAAGATAATAAATGGATTTATAATTGGGACTATGGGTTTAGCGGCGAATTGTATGTCTACAATGGAAATATTTTTAATTATCAGACCGTTTACTCGTTTGAGTTTGAATCTACGGTAGGTTTTTTGTGAGGTCATTTACTCCATGTAAGACACAATTTCATAACTACCAATATTTTCGTAATTATTGGGAAAAAGACATTGACATGTCCGGTTATTATAGCGTTATAACCGTAGGTAATCATTTGGAAACAAAAATTATCACTATTTACTTTACAATAAGTGCCGAATGGCCTATACTAGCTTAGAGGTAAATTATGTTTGGTTTTGATACTAAATTCATTGTGAGTGTAGCGTTAGTTGTGATCGCCGTAATCGGGTTCCTCAAATTAATCGGATAAGGAGAATTTATGGGTTGTTTTAGTTTTAAGTGCGTGGAGTGTGGTGATGGAATTGAATCTAGCTCATTTAGCGGACAAAATGTAAGCCTGTACCTACTCAAAGCTGGCAAAGTTATCGATGAGATGCACGGCCCATACAATAGTTATGGCCGAGTATTTATCAACGGTACTCGCGAAGATGGTCGAAAAGATTTACGCCAAAGTCGTGAGTGGAAGCTTGACTGGAGTAAGGTCTGCGATTTAATGTTTCGGGAGAAAATCAATACTGGTATCGCAGCCGTACATCGAAAATGCTTTAAAAGTGTGCCCAAAACCGTTTCTGCCAGGGACCCCAATCAAGGGTGGGGAGGAACAAAATGGGATCGCAAACTAGGAAAATACGATAATGTGGAAAACATTAAATACGATCGCGTTCGAGAGAAATTATGGCGTGCCAAACATGATCTGGATTTTAGCGGTTTAATGATGGTGAATTTTAAAAAATCTCCAAAAGGTCTGCAGGATGAATTATCAGAATATGAGTGCAGCAAAATCTTAGCAATTGAAACAAAAATTAAGCACTACGAAAAGACGCTTAAAAAATTAAGTAAATATGGCGGCGCTTAAAAAACTCAAGTATTACCACAACACAATACCTTTTAATGATGGGTCATTTACCGTGGATTTCTGTAATTCGTATCAGGAGTATATGCGGGGCGACTTATGGGTTTCTGGTTATGTCATTGAATTGATCATAGTGCCGGGGAAGACTTCCGCGAATGCGATGGACGAGTGGTATTCCTTGACGTGCGCCATGGAAGATGGCTATTTGGGATACTAATGAAATTTTTATGGTCAGGGACTCATTTTTACGATTGCATGCCGTTTGATAATAGTGAAGTAAAAATTATCGCCGATCACATGGAAGATTTTCGCGCATTGCAGGTCACGGAATTTGATGGCCTATATATAGTGGAGTTCGAAATTGAAGACGAATGATAATTTTTTCCATTTAGATGCCCAATACTATTGGTCTAAGGTTTATGCTGCAGATGTGCAAACCGTCCGTGTGATTTTTGTTCGATCAACAATATTTGATGGTATTGAGTTTATGGTGAAATATTTTGAATAAAGATTATGCATGGAGTAGCGTCCAAAAGGAATCAGTAGTTCTTTTTTGTAGGCGCTCTCCTTTATTGTATTGCAATTATTGGGTATTTAAATGGTTAGATTAGTTAAAAATAAAAATTATGAATGGGACTTATACCACTATGAAGACACTTACGTTATCTCTGATTGGACCTCCAGCCTTAGATTCACCTTTATCTTCTACGGATACGACAAAGCCGCTTAATGAGGATGACGGGTTTATTTTGTTGATGCAAATAGTTCAGCTAGCTAGGGCTGAAAAGAACTATAAACATCTCTTGGCGGACTTAAAGCTGTATGCCGAAAAGTTTCCTAAAGTGCATGCTATGATTAAAGGCATGGGTACCCTGGCGTGAAAAATTATGAATGGGAAAGAGGTTATCATCAATCTTTTGTTAGCGACAAAAAATGCTTGATTAGATTTGTTCATCGTGAACTTCCAAATTTTGATCACGATTTTGACCATCTTTTTTATGCAGCAGTTATTTTGGCAGTAATTTTTGGTATTTTAGCGATATTTTTTACTTGGTTATTATTCCGATGAAATACACTTGGATGCCAAATGGACCATATCTGGATTTAGTAAGCGGAGAATATATCCCGTTTACTTATACATTAGCCAAGCTCTACATTAGGATTTTGGTTAATTATGCAAATTAATTGGGATGGAATGACGGTATACGGTAAACTTATAAATGCGCATCAAGGCTATGAAGTCTGGCAGCGGAACCCCATATTAAATATAAACAACTGGACAAGTTTCAGAGTATATGATAACGTTAAAACAAATGTAATTCAGATAGATATTCATTAAAATGGGCCAATTAATCAAAATGAAAATCAGTTTCTATACTCGTCTAAGGCTTTGGTGGTGGCGGTACCAACGTTTAACTTCCAGCAGATTAAATTATTTGGACAAAATTGCCAATGAGGATAAAAAATGAATTGGGTTAGAGAAGGTACGTGGCAATATGGTAATATTATTGGGCATTATTATTATGTTTATAGGTTTCGGTCAGTAATTTACCCCATAGAAAAATTCGGTACGCAGTGGGAAGTTTATATAGATAGCATGGATCTGCCGTAATTATGAATTATAAATGGTATGAATATGGATGGACAATACAGGGATTTGTATTAGAGATTTACAGATCAGGCGGATTTTACAGTGCTTGTAGGCTTACCCTTACAGAATCATTTAGCGAGGAATCGTTCGATGAGTGACAATTACGCCTGGAGCATAGTATTTTCTCAAAGGGCTGGGGCCAATCAATATGGACGACATGCCTACATTAGAGTGTACGAATCTTCTAAAAAGAAAGTGATTTTTGATTTTGTTTATTTTGGAGGAAAGGACGAATGAAATACGCATTTAGCCCAGTATTTGTGACTATGGTTCAGCAAAATAAAAATGGTTATAACCATTGGACTCAATTGATTTATTTTGATCAAAATAATATTAAATCACATAATTGGTTTACGATGGAATTTTTGTCGTGAAGCAGATTTATTTGTGGACTACGGAAAATACCGTAGATAGTATAATTGACATTATCATGACTGGACGACCACTAGGGAACTGTTATAAATATGTGCAAAGCGGCGGCAAGCATATTGACAAAGTAAAAATACTAATTGTGTGGGAGCCATGACGGATTTTGAAAGAAGAGTTTACAAAGAAATAATTGAAATCCAAGGCAAGGGAAATCTGTATATGTTTGCCTTATGGGCGCATCTCCACCGCAAGAACTGCGCGGGATTCGGATAATGAACAAAATCACGACCATTACTGGAGCCCAGTATGTTTGGGGTTATGGCATTGGGTCACCATATAAATGGGTAATGGGACCCACCAAGGATGGAGTAATGCTTACTTGGGATTTTCAAATGGACTATATCGATGATCGGGACTGGAAATGAAATATACATTTCGGCGAGGTTCAATAACCCACCAGCACTGCTCAAAATGTAGCATATTTGAACAAGTATTACATATAGTTGATGAAAAAGATTTAAAAGTAACCTTTTATTTCGACCGGTGCGCTATTTGTCATTCGAAAACATTTGACTTCATGCAAAAATTATATTACTATTAAAGAATGTCAATATTACGCTTTGTTCAGAATATTTTCTATAGTGGCTTTATTATGCTTTTATATATAGGCATACTATTGCTCACTTCTGTATTATTTGTAGCGTTTTTGGGTCTTTCGATTGCCTTAAGTGTCTTAATTGTGACTTATTTGCTTCCCTCTATCGCTCACCCATACAGTTTTTATCTAACGGCACTTTTGACTACATTTTTAATTGGCATCTTTTGGCAAGTAACTAAAGATTATTAATGAATTATGAATGGATTCGATTAGTGGCAATTTACCATGTGGGACCGGCGACTGAGCATTGGTCCCACAGTTACATGTTTGAACTTAAACTATGAAAAAACATTATTGGGTGCCCGCATATTTTCTTGCCGATGATCGTCAAGATTTCTTCTACAGAATTAGAGTTAATAATTTTGGGGATGGGGTATCCATTTATATTACCACCCTTACCGATTTTTGGCGTCCGAGTATGTTGAGATATAAATGAACATTAAAATACTTTATAGGTGGCACGGGGTCAAAGAGTTGGGCTCGGGAATTGGCCGTGAAATCTCTAAATACCCAGAAGTTAAAAAATGGCCTATTATGTATATTGGTAGCAAAGCTATGGAACCACAGCATAGTAATGCGTATATCACGTTTTGGATAAATTATTAATCATGGATTTTAAATACGAATATATCGGTACTGATAGTGTTGGATTAAACAAATATTGTTCATACCTCGACTATTATCCAGTACTTGAATTTAATCGATTTAAAATTAGGCACTTACTATTATGGACTCTCCCTAAACAAGCCTTTGGACAATATTTTACGTTTGAGTTTTAAAAAAGTAGTTGACTATCCCCAAAAACCATGAGATGCTGGTAATATGAAATTAAATAGACAGTTCGAAATTGCAGTACGATCGTTACAAATCTTAAAACAAGCTGAAGGTGCCGGGTATTTAACCTGCGAGCAACTGGCTAAGGGCGTTGACTCTACCGTGGCATTCGTTGAACAAACGATGCGCAAGCTTAAGGTTGCCAATCTGGTACTCGTTAAGCGGGGGCCAGGAGGCGGATATGCTTATCTGGGCGTTACCAGCACCTTCGCGGTCTCTCAAGCGTTAGGTCGAGATTTAACTTCGAATGAGCTTGTTGGATCACCTTCTGAAATCGCTTTAAAAGAACGATTGATTGCGGCTTATCGCGAAACAGTGGTGTAATATGCTGAAAAAGGCAAGTTTATTCGTTTTAGGTATCATTTTGGTTGTTGGGATCTCTCTACTAATTGGAATTTTCATTCAACCATAATATGAAAGTTGAATTTGTTTTTAGTTTAAACAAAGATCCATCTGGAAAACACTATAGACACTTTTTGTCGCAATTCTATGAGGAAAATGGTATCACCAGTGGTCAATATAGTCCATGGTCATGGCGAGCGGACGATAATCTTTTGTATAGGCACTGGTTACATAAATAATGTTTTATAGATGGCATCAATGGCATTACATGCATTGGCATATAGATGACGGTATTTATACAGTATCGTTTGAATTGGAGTGGAAATGACTGATATTGGCGATGAATGGAGAGAACATAAACAATATTTGCGCAATAAAAACGAAAAACGAAAAGCTAATGCAGTTGCGCAGCTTGAAAAAAATAATATTAAATTTCGATGGATAAATGATTACCATATTCGGTGCAGACAGTATGATTACTGGCCTTCAACCGGAACTTTTATTCACATGAAGACTAAATTTAGTGGAGATGGAATTGAAGAATTTTTAAAAGTTCTGGGTATTAAAAAATGAAAAGACCCAAATATTATTCACAATTAGATGCCCCTACAGACGAAATGGATATTAAATTCCAGTATGCTGACATGCTCTATTGCTCGCATGCACCAGGAAGTTTAACAAAATCACGGTCTGGGACTGCACGATTATACAGAATTGAATTGTGGGATAAAAATTTAAATTATTTGTCTACTAAAGAAAATACAAGGGTAAAAAAATATGCGGCCAATTAATATTTTACGAATCAGATTAACGGCCTGCATGATTTGGTGCGCTTGTGGAATTATTTCCGGTGGACTTACGGGTTGGCTATCAGCTCTGGCTTCGGTGATGTTTTACGCAGCATCTGTAATCGAGTGGCATTCAAAAAATGATCATCTATAATGGCAGAGCTACATATCGTTGGTTACAGCATGGCCCGAGTGTCTGGGATAAACACAAATTAAGGCCACATGTAATCGATGACTGGTGTCGAACAATTTATATAAATTTTACGAAATGAAAAAATACTCTATAGTCGGACATACAGTAAAATGGTCACAACGAACTGGTAATATTAATTTCGATAAAACAGATTTTAATTGGCTTGAGTTTTACAATGGTACCATTAAAATAATCGTAAGTTTACGTGAAATCAGACCACCAGCAACGGCGAATTTTGGATTATATGATAAGTAATTATGAGTGGAATAAACGATCCGGGGATCTATTCGAGTACGTAAAGTGGTGGAATTTAATTGTTTGGCAAAAAGCAAACGGAATTATAGGGCGCTACAGTTGGAAGTTTGAAATTGATACTAAGTAGGGAGAGAAACCATCTGAACTTCGATATTAATGGCCCATTCGACAGCGGCATTCTCACCGAAAGCAACCGCGACTACATCGTTACCGGAGACTCCGAACGTAAGTGCATAGCTTATACCATCGCCGTATGCACCACCGATCAAACTGTATGGAGAACCGGCTGCTGCGGTAGCCCCGTTATTATAAAAACACCCTTCCAGTCGGAAGGAAGCTGCGCCTGGTGTGGTTGGAAGCGTGACTCCTTCAGATCTGCGAGCGACGCCTGTTATTACAATATTGGCGGCTTGACCAGTTACAAGAGTAATGTTTGAGTTAGGAATAATGAAGGCTGCGGTTGTGGTCGAAGTACCTGCTGCAGTGAATTGCGTAGCTTGTGATCCAGTATATCCAGTATTGGTTTTGATGTTTTGCATCGCAGCCCATACTTGATTAGCTCGTAATGCAGACGTGCCCACATTGAAAGCTCTGTCGATAGAACCTTTTAGTGAAACGCCACCAACATTAGAAGATGACATTTGGAAATCGCCAGTCACATTGAAAGTAGTAATTCCATCGCCACTGATATAAGAAGCGGGGCGGCCTGGTAATACTGATACGATATTTCCGCCATCATAAGCTAACTGCATAGTGATCGCACCGGAAGTTTTAATCAGAGCAGAACCGTAGGAAGGCAAACAACGAAAACGCATGCGAGTATTTGCTGGTAAGTCACGAGCAAACTCAATTTTACCTTTAGGTCCACCGTAAGTTTCAATATAATCTAAATTAGCTTGGCGAATTGAATCATTTGCAATTACTAAAAGCTCTTCACCGGCCAAGTTACTGTCCAGAGATGCCTTGTATGATGCATTTGTAGGCCATACCACATAACTAGAGCCAACTGTTTGTGTGCGCTTATTTGGCGGTAGAACAATTTCTACGTTACTTGTGGCTAAGATAGCAGGAGATACAAAAGCTGGGTTACCTGGATTATTAACGGTATAGAGCGAACTAGCGCCGTTTTGAAAAATTGTGTCGCCATCTAAAAATGAACCTGTGATGATATTAACTAATATCGAAGTGGCACCGAATTTACCTCCCGGCATGCCGATGTTGAAGCCTTCGATCGTCTCTGTTTGGTTCGAAGTACCATGAAGTACCCAAGCCAAAGCAGTTGGAGAAGATTGAGTGCCTTTATAAATGAAAGAGCCGGACTTGATAAAAACAGCTCCGCCACCTGCATTTAAATTAATTTGTTGCAAATAAACATTTTCGTCGTAGATCGGTCTAGTTAAAGCCGTATTTACTTTTGCTAATTCGCGATCTTCTTTGCGAATACCTAAAGTCAAATTGTCAGGATCTCTAACCACATAATCTACACGAGAATAAACTACGGAATCGCCTGGTGAAAGAGTGGACACGTCAGTAGACATCACAACAGTAAGATTAGTCACGAGATGATCGATTACATAAGTGTAGCTCGAAGAACCTACAGTTTTTGTGATCAAATCACCTGCTTGGAATCCCAAATCAGGCGAGGAAATAAATGTTACTTGGCGGCTAAATACGTCGATGTCAGTAGAATTAGATCCAACTTGTACAGATTGAGTGGCTTGGTATTGGCCGGTTTGATCGATTACAGAATAATTTGGATTAACCGCAGCATCTGATCCTGCACCAGTGTACACTAAAAGATTCGCTGGTTCTGGACTATCGATCACCCGAACTTCACCTAAGTCTAATTCTAAGGCGCGGGTATAAATGCGCGACTTGGATGAACCATTATCACGACGTATCGCGATCCAATAAATATCCGCACTAGCATCAACTAGCCAATGAGGCGCTACGGTTACTACGTCGTAGAAACCTTTCGTATAAACCATGCGGCCAGCCTTGGCGGGTCTTTGTGCTAGAGTCGGTGGCTGACCGCTGTCGGTGATCAGGTAGAAGGTTGTCGCATTGGACGGAAGCTGATCGCCATCATTTAATGAAGGATATCCTTCATTAGAAACTCGTAACCATTGTGTTTCGGATTCATCTTCCCACTTAACGAAGTCACCCACACACAAAACAGTTCCTCCGACATAAGTCGGAACAGTAGAACCAACTACGGCAGCCGATCCGCCGATAGTAGTATAAGTTGCACCGGCAGAAAGTAACTGGTTACGTTCCATTAGAACATAAGCAACTTCACCATTTTGTAAATATGCCGTGCCGGTTAAGCCATTAATATTAAATTTGTTCGCTAAAGGAGTTCCGGTAGCTGTAGCGCTTTGTGGAATCTTGATATATTTATCACCGATAATTCCCTTTACGATCATATCGCTGGTCCATTGTAGTGGACCAGCGTATGGATTATTTGGGAAACGGGCGTAAGTTTGGTCAAACCCGGAATTAGTGTATGTACCTTGATTGGTAATTGAGTTACCGACGATTTGGAAAGTAGTCGGAGAATCGTAAATGATCGACACATTTGTATAGGTCGTGATATATGGGCTTAATGCTGGATTACCATAGATTGTGAAATCAATAGGTCCAGCAATTGTATTGTATCCATGAGGTGATGCGGTGGTTACTAGTAATGAAGGTGATGTGAAAGTAAGTGCGACGGATGCATTAGTAGCTGTAGCGTTTAGGTTAAGAGCGAAATGAGTTGAGTCAATGATATTAGCGACAATTGATCCGGCTTGGATACCTGTACCGGATACTGTCATATTTGGGGCAATAATTGCCGTAGATGGAATAGTTACAGTTGTAGTGTTAATTACGATCGATCCTGTCGCAGTGACTGGAGCAGCATCATAAGCGATAGAGTTTACGATTGCAGGGTCAATGACCGAGCTAATCGCTACTACACCGTCTAATGTAATTGCACCGGATGCGGCTGGGATAGAAGGTAAACTTGAAGGCCCGATGGTATAGACCAAATCGGTGTCAGAAGCAGCGGTCGCAAGTGTATTCACCAAATTATAATCGGTTGGTGTCGCGCCATCGACTGTGAGTAAAAAAGTTACGAGGTCTGGAAGAACAGTTGCACCGCTTACGGTTGCAGGACCAGTTGGGGTTGCACCAGCGGTAAAATTAATTGACTGATCAGGATTCACAGTAATGGTGAAACGACCATTTGGTGCATTAGTGGTAGAAACTAATCCATAAACGACAACTGTTTCTCCTGTTGTTAAAGAATGGCCGGGAGCGATCAAACTAATAGCGGTACCAGTGTAAGACCATGACTCAACCGAAAACTCAGGCATGTATGGGTGTTTAACTTTGATATCTAAACGAGCAACAGTTGAACCACCAATAACCCCAGGCGTACCAGATGGGCGATAAGAAGTAGAATAAATTACTTGTGTTGTAGAAGGAACGGATTTGATCATGTAAACGCCGTTCGGCGCTTCACTAGCGATATCCATCGAACGGAATTCAACGTAATTTCCTACAGAAAGTCCATGGGCAGATGTAAAATTGACAGTGATATCCGTAGCTGTCGCAGAAGCGCCTAAAGGTGCAAATGACCAAGAACTAATTGGAATATCTGGATTAGAGTTCAATGCCGTGCGCTGCAAAATAGCGATCGTGTTAGACCCTTGAGCGGTAGAAGTAAGAGAATATTTCGTTAAATCTGGGCGATAAATACGACGATTATATAAAACTTCGTTAGGAATAAATCCTGATTTCAATAAAGAATTGATGATCAGTTGATTACCATTAAATGCAGAAATTGTAGCTTGGTTACCAGAAGTAACCCCCGTAATGTACGAATCGCCTACGTTAATTTCTGGGTCTGTGAAAGAAGATTCGTATTCACCGTAAGATGGTGCGGAAGTTTCTAGTACCAAATTGTATGACATGTTCCCTGTACCAGTTAAAACTGAACCAACAGAATCATACCAAGTATTAAAAAGACTAGGAGAAGATGCTGGGAGCGCGGCATCTGTATACCAGTAAGTTGAACCCGTAATTTCTTTGAAACGGGTCATCATCGCATCCATCCACTCTTTCATGGAGCTGATGTTAAAATCACCATACAGGAAGGCCGCTGGTGGATCACCAGGAGATACAGTTACTGGGTTTGGAGTAACCGAAGTGTTACCATTAATCCACTCGCGACGCGGGTCGGTAGGAGATTGCGTAGTATTTTCTTGGCTGTGATAATCAAAAGAATAATATGGATCAGGTACTGCGCCACCTCGACCTAAACGAAACAAAGAAGGAACTGCTTTAGTGATGTAAGAAACCGCACCAGTGTTAGTAGTGCCTACAATGTAGAGCGGTAAATTTGTGGAAAACCCGCTCGTACTAATTACGTACTGATAAGAAAGTACATCTCCGATAGGGGCGATACGAGAAAATTCGGATTGTTGTGATTGTGACCAAACTTGCACATTATCTACAGTGCTTTGATCCGTTTGGCGAACGTAAGCAAGTGACACATAATTTGGTACGCCGTTTTGGAATGCACCTAAAACATTTGCGCTAGAAGATGAAAGAATATCGTTTACAGTACCGGCTGGAACCGATAAAATTGTACCTGCTTCGGCAGCAGTTGAATGAAGGATTGCACTATCAGAAACCTGCACTTGTAGGCTTGAGGCAGGGATTGCGGAAGTCGGGATGATGATATTGAACCCACGAATAAGGTAAGGAGTATTGAGACCGGTGACTAGGCCGCGCATGGCTGAATCGAAATCGTTTGCTACGCTAGACTCAACTGAGCGTAGGTGCGGTGTGTCCAATCTTTGGCCCGAAATGACCTTAAGTCTGCGTTTTACTGACATTTTTTACTCCTTGGCGCATACTTTGGCATATGCGCACAACATTCTTTTAGCCACTTATTCCGAACTGCAGATTGATAAGCCCCAGAAGATTTAATTGACCAAACTTTTCTAGCCAGATATTTTAACGCATCTTCTTTGCATGCTTCTAATGTATTCCAGGTGCCAGCTGGTTTAATTAATTGAATCATATGGCCGGTACATTCCTTAATAATGCCCTCATCCCCTGCACGAACATAACTACCGGGAGATTTTTGTTTCCAATCTCTAACACATGTATATTTTAATGCTTCTTCTTTGCAACGTTCTTTAGTCCAATATCTGTGTTTAACAATGAATTTTTCCTTAAATCCTGACTGCGCCCACATATTAAACGAAGCTGTTTTGATTTTATCTACGGTTTCGGCAGCATGTTTCCCGTTTCCCCCACCGTTTTTAATATTGTACCCTAGCAATTTATTTTGTGATTTATAAAGTTGGATAAAATATGCTTCGGACTCCGATAATGATTCATTATCAAAAGCCGTGAACAAAATTTCTTTATCAAATGATTTAATGCCATATTTTCTAATAGCGTTGTGGAATGGCATCGAATGACGTTTTTTGCGAGCATCTTGCAAATGGTCATTATGGCGTCGGGCCATAGTTTGTACCGTTTGACCGATATAAACTTTACCATTGATTTTGTTAGTGTATTTGTATATAACACCATATCCCTGAGACATTTTATTTTTCCTTGTGCGACTGAGAGGAGAGAACCTTCATTGAGAATATTAGGTATTGACCTTTGGGCTTATATGTGATATAATTGAGGTATGCGGTATAATTATATCCCTATGCCTGACCGTTTGCATATCTTAAGCGAAGACTACAAGGTATCTATTTTAATTTTTGATAAGTCGGCTTTTGGCAGAACCCCGCCCAAAGCGAAATTACAATGGATTTATAGTGCCAATTTCTTAAATTATCGCAGAAACGTCGGATGGACGCCATGAGGCATGATTACGGTATTTTCTATATCATGGACCGAGTTAATGTGCAACCATTTTGGCGTATTATCAGACAATATGAAGTCAAAAATCAATGGTTTAGTTCCATAAGTGTGAGTCAGGAAACGTGGGATCACCAGTATGCATTTCGTGGCCATAAGTTGATTTTTAAGGTGTTTTACGAATGATGGATATAGTAGATAAAGAATATTTCTTGAAAAATGTCAAGGCTTTATACTTCTACCAAAAAAGAGGTTTTGATTGGCATTGGGATTATACCAGTGAAACCAATAATTTAAGTAGTGATCTAAAATACATTTACAAATCAGATTCCGGGACTGAAACGGGTCCAGTTTACAGAATCGATGTAAAAGTATGAATGGTTTTCATATGGCAACCGGCGTGGAGGTCATTTATATTTACACGGATAAGATTAGTAATCAATGGCAAGCTGGATTTTCCCGCGAATTAATCTTGAGCCATTTACATATATCTAATATTTACGGATACTTACATGCTGCACCATCAATTTACGTATTTGAGGTTAAACAATGTTAACCAAAAAATTGGGTTTCGAAAAGCTCAAAATCCAATTCCTAAACGATCACGAGCATGCAAACTCCAATTATATGAATATCCATTATTGTGAAATTCATGGGGACTTGCACATAGTGATTGCTCTTGACAGTTCTCCCATAGAAGGTCCGGGCATAATCTACCAAAGCAATTACCTTAAATTAGTCAATTGTATTCAATCTCAATGTGATAATACTCACATTATTATTTCAATAGAGAATTTAGATGTTTGACATTAATAATGAAATTCACTATTACCAGACTTATAGAGTTAAAAGACATGTTCTCGAAATTTGGAACCGGCCTAATGGTCGCTGGATTAGGAACTACATCGACCGCATCAACAACCTAAAACGCATTAATCAGAGTCGAATGTACACAATAAGGTTTGGCGAATGAAAAGAAGATTTTACGGAAAAAGTTTTGACTCGTGGAGCTTTACTTTTTGGAATTGGGGTGGGGCGCGGTTCAAAATTCACTTCGAACCGGCAATACCGGAATGGCTTTGGGAAATGGATCATCACAAATGAATGTAAATGAAGCATACTACTTAGTATTACATCGCGGGAAAATGAAATGGTACAGTAGGCGTGACCCTACATTGGAACGGTGGCTATTCCGCAATCAGGCACATATTACCCAACTTTTTGTATTTGGCATAAAATGAATATAAAATGGAATGCTTTTAACATTTGGAGATTAAGGATAACAAGAGCATGACCCAAGGACACCCAGAAATTACAGAAAAGCATCGTTATATCCACTTTTATCAGACAGTGGCTCGCGCATATACCGCCAATCCTGGGATACCATCTAGCGTGAAAAATTATATAAGTCACCAAAAAGAATACCCGCTTGTAGATCGATATCGCCTGGGTACTCCGGTAGTGGTAATTATAATTAAAAAAGGTACGGTATGACTTTTAGCGGAGATGACGTACAATTCGGCCTAATGAAATACTATTATTGGGTTGGGGAAAATGGTAAACTTAATTGTCATTCACTAAATCCTCGCACAATTTCAATCTTATCTTTGATGCGACAAATGACAAAAAATGATTACGATAGTCAATTCAAAGGTTACGGAAACCCAGTGTACACACTGGAAGTCGATACCGGATTGGGACTCCCATAATGCTTGGAGTCTATATTGTCATCGGTTTTGTCTTTATTTTGGGCCTAATAACTTTCCTAAAAGAGTGGGCTCATATTAAATATATGGCGCGGCCATTAACCGAAAAAGAAAAATATCATCGCACTCAGCACATCCTTTACGAATGGGTTAAAGTAAAATATGGCATAGAATATGCACAAAAGCTTTATATCCACATTCGAATTCACTATGGGGATAAATATCACGAAGGGTTCCGTTTTGGTATTGACCAATTTGATTAATAGTGGTATAGTAAGGTATGGGTAGAAGTAGCGCATATTGGTCGGTAACGAATAATTGCTACAGACTGTATGAGTATGGGTGGCATGCATTTCATTGGTCACCTTTAGGTAGTGTAACCACTATCGCGTTTAATTTTGAAATGACTGGAGTCTATTATGAGTAAAGATTTTAAGGTCGGCGATAAAGTTTACGTAGTCGTTCGATCATATGGCGGTGGCATTAAACTTGAATCAGTTAGTGCAGATATCATAAAAAATATTACACCTAAGCGTGGAGTCGTAAAATTAACAGAATCTTCTAAAGAATTTACATTAGATGGATCGCCTGCAAAGTACGAACGTTGGGCGCACTATTCAACCTCACTTGAATATTGGTCTCCAGAACTTGCCACCGAGCTTCGGGTTTTAAAAATATTGAAAAACGCTCAAAAAGTTACCTTTGAGAAAGTTGTCGGTCTCACTGATGAGCAACATATCGCATTATATGATATTTTGAAAGTCTTCGAAGACCCTAAATGAAAATTTTTGATTCGATAAGTTTTATCCAGCCTACTTCACAATCTGGCATATCACACTGGGGTAGTTTCGGTAAATTAGTTAAAGGGTGCCCTTGGTATGAGTATTGGATTGTGGTAGAATATGGGAACTAGTCCAACAGTTTGGTATTTAGTGCAAGGCAAGGGCGTACCCATGCATTGGCGTCGCGATTACGGTGGCGTAATTGCTCAAATGATGATGTATCATTATATAAACAATCCTGACATAGAAATTTATTTTTCATTTGAAATGGAGAACGTATGATTACCAATGCGCACCTAACAACTACCGGCACCACAAAAAGTTTTTGGGTTAGTCGTTATATGATTGATGATGACTTTAAGTTATATTTGCCAATGTTTGTCATAGATTCTATTAATAATTATCGGCATGATTATGGAATATGTATAGAGGTAATTAGTGATGGTTAATGAACGTCAATATTACATTTCATCCCGTGACTGTAAATTATCCGTGGGCCGATTGCTAAACTGGGAAAATAATTTTTATTTGGGGAAACCATTCTTCCATATTTGGGTAGGTTTATGAACCACGGCTATAAACTTTTTACCAAAAACTTCAGCGCATTCACTTGGGCTAACGGGATAATCATTTACAATAAGACTGCAGATAGCAAAGTAGATTACTTTACTCAACAATGGAGCATCGAATGGCTTTGACCACCTATAATTGGGTTACTGGATGGTCGGCAATTCAATTTTATGATTGCGACATATATGGTCAAGCACCTGAAGACGAATCATTTATAACGATTAGATGCGATATATGGCTTATCCGTGGACCCGGATGGTCTCGCCTGGGGGATTAAAATGGCTAGTCAAATAATTACCGGTAAGAGATGTAAAGTAAAGATCAATGGAGTTGAACTTAAAGGTTTCTTTGAGCCGCGTTACGGAGGGCCTGTGAGCGAAATTTACAGCTGGGGATTGGGCGGTGTGAGCTTATCGTTTTATTTTCACCCCAGCAATATTTACGGCTCGCAAATTGTAATAATGTGTGATACACTGGAACCACTATGGCAAGACACAACTTTATTTACTTAAATTATCAATTTGAATTTGGTCGGCATACCATATGGATACTTGACAGAAAGAATCCAGAAAACCATTTTAGATTTAATTGCGATAAACAACTGATGGGTCATTTAGATGTATTTTCGGAGTTTAGATGAAATATTTTTTGGGGTTCGAACTCTTTGCGCATATGGTGGGGCAGCGAGTATGTTAATTGTTGCGATAATTTGATAGCTTTTGAAGTAGAAACAAGGAAAGAAAAAATATGAAAAATTGGACATTCGGAGAATGGTTAGTGGGCTTTTTGGAAGTTGGAGCATTAGTAAGCGGGCACATTGTTTTTAATAAAACAGGTGATGTTCAGGTGTTTATTCCTGTGATGTTATTTATGTCCACCGTCGGGTTAGGATTTATGATTTCTAAGTCTTTCCCTTGATCATGATCACGATAAAGTTACAAACACATAAAGGAGACGGAGATTCCACTGTGGGTAAAGCCGTATCTAATTATGTGGGTGACCGAACCAAGGTCCCCAAAAACTATACTTATAGCGGTTATACTTACCAGGAGCATAAGATTTACGCTACCATGGAAATTAGGATGGTGGTCCTAAAAAGGATCTCGCGGTGAAATATTCTTATGGGTTCTTCGCAGAGTCGGTGTTTTTCCACGGTAAGGAAGAGCATCATGCTAATTATGAAATTAGGGTCGATGACCGTAAATGGGTAAATGACATGGATACAGCTATGGAAGATGACTGGCTAGGCATACAAAATTGGGATGAATGGGAAGGCCCATGAGTGACTGGCGCATGGCTCCTAATCAACGATATATTTACCTATACAGCGAAGACAACAAAATTTTCTTTGCATTTAAACCTGGCAAGGACGTATTTTTTAGTGACTCATTGACCCAATGCTTCGCTTATAGACGTATTCGCTGGCCCAATACCCCTACCCCAACAGCTGGAAAGATCTTTCAAAAATGACATTTGAAATAACCATAATAGGAATTTCAAGAGGCGAGATAAATGATATCGACTATAAAATTATTGAAGAATGGGCCAAAAATAAACGCAAATATACGCTTTGCGGTTTCGGGTGGAATATTAATTGGACAAAGGCTTGGTTTTCTATCATATGATTAAAGCCCCACCGATTGTCGGAGAATTTGAACCCAATCTCACAATATTAATTCAATTACGGTATGATGCCGGAAAAGAGAATTCTGTATATGGATTTTTGTCTTGGGCCAGAGAATCTATTCATCGACCAAAGAAAGCATGGTACACTATAGGTGAGGTAAAGCTGGGATACGAATATGGAACGGTGGACCTATGGCTAAGCAGCGATTGACGATGGAATTCCGATTCCCAGAGAATGAAGTCGATATCGGGTGGAAATTAATTGACAAAGGGTATAATGGTATGCTACACTATTATAGTCATCAATGGCAAACGCCAGTTATGAAAGATTCGATGCGTTATACGGAATTAGTTGTATGGTTGTCAGATAGCCCAGAATCATATGAAGAGTATGGCGATGGCACTATGATCCCATTTTGAAGGAAAAGTAATTTATGAAAAAACTACAAACATTCGCTGAAAAACTGTTCCGCTTAATCGCTACAGGGTCCACCAAAGAGGGAAACTGGAATATCGTATTCCCTACCCCACTGAGCTTCGAGGGCTTAAGCCCAATGATGGCTAAGGAATTAAGCACCGCAGAGCAAGAAGTGATTATATTATTGCAAGAAAATCAAATCCTGCGCGAGGAGCTGGCTGAAGCACAAAGGCAATTGCTGGCGGTACGATGATCGAAATATTAGTAGACGGCAAAGAATCAGAGCATGTTTGGCTGGCAACTATTTATAAAACATGGCGGCGAATACATCCTTTTCATTGGTGGGGCAATGAAGTAAAGTTAAGTAAGGCTTATTATGGACATTTTGACCCATGGTAATGGTTTACGCGTGGAATAGTAATAGGTATTGGGCGTACAGCGCACGATACGATGATACAAAAATTATTCAAAATATATTTAATTCTGCCGTCTTAACCAAAGGTTATTTTATAGTGGAGTATGAATGATTAAAATCGACATAGAACTTGACGACAACCTCGATGATTCATTTTATCGAAGCTTACTGATGCGAGATCAAAAACCAAATCAAACTTTACACTGGCTGCTTTTCCACGTTAGGAGAGTTGGTGAACGTTTCTAAAATCGTTATCATTGTGATGTGGAAAGATCGAGATGAACTCCATTTCATACTGGACCAGTTTAATAGCGATCTGTGGAGCATCCACGGTCGCCCAGATCATTTCGCATTTTACCCGCATATAAGTCATAGCAATTATTATGGTAAGGTGGGTGAATGAAAATTGAAATCTTCGTCATTCTTAAGAGAAGTGACGATCCATTTGTTGAGGCCGTTTTAGAGTCTGAGCGATGGCACGCATGTGGCACTAAAGATTATTTAGTATTGGAATGGTATCGCTAATGACTTATTACAAATTTGATGTTACGCTAGATGAAAGCATGTTTGAACTGATACTGGATCTCCCTCCCATATATTCCAGGTGGAGTACTACGGTTGACCATCCAGAAATGTATATTTTTATGGTTTATGATAATAATAGAGCTTGACGACGATGAAATGGGACTGTCGAGTCGGTGCATAAATGCTACGTACATATGGGAATTCTCTCATGTAACGGCTACGATTTTTCTTTATCCACAAGATCACATTGCGGGGTATCGTGGATAAATTCAAACGTCGATACCAAATTTATATAGATTATGGACATGATGGGCGAGAGTGGCATGGCAAAAATGCTCGCAGCTCGAAATGGTTCATGTATACTGGATTTTATTGGTTGCTATTGGAGACTCATGGGTGATGAAATGCTGAAAGATTTGCGCTTTACCATAATCATCCAAATTGGCATTCCGCCTGTCGGTAGAGATTTCATGGACATTCTTATGTACGGGAAAGATGACCTATGGGCCGGGACTCGCAGGTGGAGTGATGAGAGCGAGGTCATCATATGGACAAAGCGCAAATGAGGCATTGGTTTGAAATACAGTTAATCTTGTCTTCAGACGGCGCAGATGATTTTTTCATGGTGAATAATGTTATCGGAAATCACAAATGGAGCGGAGCCAATTCTTGGGGACTGGGGTACGACGTGACGATATGGACAAAATAATAACAATGATCGTATTTTTACCTTTTGGCATCAATCACACAGTTTTCTTAACCGCATTGACTGTAATGGAGTGGGACAGAACTTTAGAATACGGACACACAGATGGCATAATGGTACGGCTAAAAAAGGCATTTCATGATCAGAATTGATATTATTTGCACCAATAAAGAAGACTATGATTTCCTGAACAGAGCTTGGGTTGATCGGTATTGGAAATCATCACTAGAAAGTTATTTGAAAAATTATATTATCTTAACACTTGAAAGGGAATTATGAGGTACGCCACTTGGATGAAGTTCCCTTACGATCCTAGAACTTATTTTGTTTCTTCGACGCATTTTGATGATTTTGCTAACATATACCATATAATAGTTATCGGGAAAGCTTCCGAAAAACTCTGGAGCTTTGACATGGAGCCAACATGACCCACATGAGATATTCCTATTATCTTTGGGAATTTACGCCAAAGCCCCAGCTAGGTAGATACACCCTTGATGAAAAACACTTTGACACATGGGCGCGAGCAGAGTACTCTTTATATGTGGGTCATTGGGATACATGGATAACATTTGAAATAAGTTCGGTAGGTTGGATTGGTATCAATGATTTTTAAGAAATTTTCTATTGAATTTGACGAGGGAAAGCCGTCACAAACCTACAGTTTTAAAAAATGTTACGAATATAGGGCTAGGTGTACTTCGTACCGCGTAAGACCGAATCCGATTTTCAGAACAGTATGGGAAGTATGGGATTGGTAAAAGAAAAATATTTTTGGTATAAAAGTGGAGATTGGTCATATTTTATGTGGAACCAAGATAATCCATATCCGATGTCTTTTAAAATTGAGTTAAAATGAAAAGAATCTACAGAATTTTTAGAATGTCTAGTGGTTATTTTGGAGATCTTGTTTGGGGAGGTCAGGTCCGCTGGCCTAAAATGTACGAATATCAGATCAAGTTTGACAAAACAAGTAATCCTTGGAACGGATATTATATAATCGAGGTAAGAAATGGATAGTCGGAATCTTTGGAGTAACGGGCCAATGAGCAAAAAATACATTTGGGCTGACCCGTTTATGAACACTATTGAAGTAAGATTTTACCCATATTTCAATCGATGGCGTTATATTACCATCGAATGGAAGTCATTCTAATGAGATTCCATGGGTGGTCATTTAAACCAGCTGGTAGTGTTAATTTTTATCGCTGCGATAGACCGGCATTTATGCACACTTTTCACGAATACGATGGAACGTTTAAGTATACTTATTATGGTGGGTATTGCCAAATTAAGGTGAAGCAATGATCTATCAGTGGCTAGTCAGGTTTGAAAATGAAATGGCATTCGATCACGTTAAAAGCGACCGCGCATTCCTTTATAAAACCATAATGAACAAAAGAATCGTCGAATATAGGGTATGGCAAAACGACAATTGGATGCATTTTGATTTCGAGGTAATATGACCAAATGGCTGTACACCTATCCTTGGCTAGCAGGCTATTATACTCTGTGGAACCTAGACATGCTCAGTTTAACAAGTAAGATTTACATTAAAACCAGTAAAGATAATTGGAAGGATCCTTGCTACGAAATAGAGATTGGCCAATGAAATACAAAATCAGGATATATTTTGAACCATTTGGATCTGGAAGTATAGAAGTAGATCAATGTCGCGAGGGATGGGCTTGGGGCTTTGCATCTATCGAAATATGGCAATTCTTAGGGAGAATGCCAAAGTGAATAAGTACACTACGACTATAGCATTTTTCGATGGTGACGATATTGAAGCCTGTACATTCAGCAATGATAAATATCTTGAGATGTTTCTGCACGTTAAGTTTGGTCGTTTACCAGAATACTTTTTTGTGATAGAGTTAAAAAGGGATCCAGTATATGAGATTTAATGGAACTGTCGGAGAATACACTTTCTATGATAAATTGGGTTTTGTTTGCGAACCATTTGACGAAGGCGTGATCAGTATTGTTTTTCATACTTATCCGTCATTGCCCGATTTTAATGTTGGGGCGCATTGGTGGTTTGAGGTGAGCGAATGAAATGTAGGAGGTATGCCAGATATAATTACCTAATTGAATTTAATGATTGTTTAGGGCCGGAATTCCCTGGCATTGTTCGTCCACATAACCGGGTTGCTATTTATTATTTTGGTATGTATATTATGAGCATCACCAGTGATGCAGTAAGGTATTCCGATGGCGAGAGGAGTTGATCACGGTAATTATTGGTGCAGGGAATGGGTAAGGGATTACTTTTATAGTATAACCATTACTAAGAATGAATTTATGCATGATTCCTCCATTGTTTATACGATAGACGCTTATACCCGAGATAAATTATGAAAACCTGGTCATTTGAATTTTATAATGAGATCTCCGCATGTTTTCCGTTCCTTTACTATACCAGAATCGTAAAGACCAGAATCGTAAAGTATCGAAGTGGAATATATATTTTGGCCATATATGAGGATCAAAATGGTCATCCTCAAATCTAAGCCATACGAATGGGAATTCAGGGGCCACCGCGATGATTACTATCGAAGGGCAGATAGCGTCACGCTTCAACGCTGCAAAGCCTTGAAAATACCAATTGTAGGTTATCAACTGTGGGGCAATCACGGATACACTAAAATTATCATCGAGATGAGGTTTAAGTGAAAGATTATTTGACGGTTTGGGATTTTAAGGTTGAATGGGGTACTGTTGGTTGGGGTTTTGGTCGACTTTACCCAAAATACCACGGGACCTATTCTGGATGGTATTTTAGCGGCGATGCAGCGCGGCATTTAGGGATTGTGTTTAGAGGATGAAAATAGAAATACTTATTACTATGAAGTCAATATCGTGGGAACCATCTTTGCAGGGGAAACTTTTGGTATTTTCACCCAATTTTCTAGCCAAATATTGGGAAATCAAATACAATCACGAAAGTGAAAACTGGGAATTTTACCTCACATGACATTCGTAATCAAAGTTTATGCAACCCCAAAAGAATTTAACATGTTTGGTCGCCATGAGCGCACTAAACCTGAAACCAAAAGACGGTACCGCCATGTTTACAAAGGCTGGTATACGACCAAGCGTGGGAACATTTATCAGATCGATGTAAAGGACTATAAAAAATGGGCGAAGTATTGAGTCACGGCATCATTTATGTAATCGTTGACCGAAAAGATTGGGAATGGTTTAGTGACATAGTAATCGATGATAAACCCGTGTTATGCAAATGGATGGATTATAATGGCTATCATTTTGTAGCTGGGGATGAGGCCGTAATTGCGAAATTCCATTTTTAAAATATTTGTTACTCACCATCATTCTAGCAAGATAACTATGGCAGAGATTATGCCTGATGGTCACAAAGTGAGCCCCAACTTCATTAGCCGATGGGACACAGTGGCTAGAATTTGGACTTATTATACCGTATGAAATTCACCATACAAGTCCGAGCATTCCCGTATTGGACCCAAAACGTATCAATGACGGCTATCTCACAATCTTATGGTCGATGGACTCTTTATTGGAATTTTATGGACAGTTATTGGGAATATTCTACTCATGATTAAGATTGAGATAGCCGTAGAAAAATTAAAAAACTACGGCGACTTCTGGAGCGTGGCTCATCAGGCCCGCAGCAAATGGTCGATCCCCATTGTAATTAGTCCATATCACTTTGTTTTAACTTACAGATATTAAATATTGACTTAATCGAATTAGTATGGTAAAGTTTATATATGAAAGTTTATATTCTGAAATTTGCTCTTACAAAAGGTATTTACTCGACTAATGCTGAGCATTGCGGGCCAGGTTTCGATAACATGATCAAAGTTGGACCATATAGCTATTACCATAAAGGCCAATGGACTCAAAGTTTAGAAGAGGCTGAAGCGATCTACAACAAAATGAAAGCCAATAAAATTGCGAGCCTTGAAAAGTCACTAGCAAAACTCCATAAATCTACTTTTAAAATTAAATAATGATCATCAAAATCACCCTAAATTACATTCGTGGTACGAATGATCTGGAGTGGTTACCAGATTTGGGGTGGCGTAATGATCCATGGGGAGTTTATATAGATTGGCAAAAAAGTACGTTCTGTCTGGAGTATCATGCAAATTGAGTCTATCGCCATAGAAGTGTGCGTTAAAACGGAAGACTGGCCTGCCATTAATCGCATGGCCTTGTCATTGTTTTGGCATGTGGGCGATGCGTTTAAGGCTCACCAAAAAGATCCTCACATCATGTTTTATCCGATACACCCAGACAATATGAGTCGTCTAATCCGAAAAGCGTGGTCAGGGAAACGCAAGAGATGAAACGTCAAACATATACTTTTACATTCGAAGGCAATATCAGTGAGCGCCATTGGGTGAGAACAACACTTACTTTTGCATGGCATCCTGCTGTGTTTGGTAAAAAATATCAACGTTTCACTAGCAGATCATTTACTAGATTATGGCAGGCTACAAAATGAACTTTTTCGACTCAATCACCATCACTATATCAGGAGTTTTGAAGCATAACTACCTTGCTCATGGTGAAATTACATTTATCGTGTACCCACACCCACTCTTTAAGCGCCAGTACCGAGTTGCACACACAGGCTACGCCTCCCATATAATGGGGTCTTATGGTTAATTCCATTCAATTTGATTTCGTAGTCGGTGGAGAATACATTCACCGAGACTTTGTTGGCCACCTTTCTTACTTCAGCAATTATATCCCGATCGGTTATGCATATCGAATGTATACTTCCACTAATTTTCTGCGTATTATAGGGAATAAATAATGAAGCTCACGCTATTTGAATTTCATATTCTGTTGCCAGAACATAAATACAGAGGTTGGATCCATATGGGCAACCAATATGGCACAATTGAACAAGACTGGGGTTGGACCATGAGCCATATGATGGCTGATTATTTGGGGGCATCATATTGATGATCGCAATTAATATTGAAAAAGATAAAGATCTTTGTTGGACGTTTGAATTTAATCCCATCACGGAAGATATGTACGGGATTTGGAATGAACCATGGATGAGGCTCCAATGGCACACTCGTGCATCCAAACACAAATTTATGGCTCCGAGTAGACTTTGGAACTTTTTAGGGGTAGGGTAATTTATGGGTAAAAAATTAGTATGGCAATTCGAAGTAGCCTACCAAGACGCTTGGGGAACAACCTGGCTGGATTGCCGTGTACGGATCGGGAGAAGGAACTACGATTGGCACATTGGGCAAGCTGCGAAGAAAAGATTGGGCTTATTATGAAAGATGCGATGTTTATCATCACCGTCAAGCGACGGGAATGGAATTCTTCTCGTATTGCTGGTGATATTCGTTTTCATACACCATATCCACAAAGCGGACTAAATTACCATCACACGTGCAGTATGGGATTCGAATATATTTGGGGCATCCGATGACTTGTGTGAGGCGTTACGAAATTCATGTGGGAGTAAATCGGCCAGAAGTCATACAATTTTTCCATAAGGAAAGCCAATGGATGAAATGTAAAGGTAAGGGCAATTCTTGGCAGGATATCAGACTGATAGAATACTTTTTTCATTGGGATCGAGTAAAACTGTGATTGAAAAACGATATATGATTGAAGCTGAATATGACAGAAAAACAATTAACATGTTTTTTCTTAAGAGGAGCCGTTGGATGAGTTTAGCTGTTTCGAGTAGGGTAGGATCTGGCGTGAGCACCCTTCATTGCTTTTTTAGTTGGGAGCAGGCTCGATGATGATTAAATATTATTTGGATATTAGTGTTTCTGACGAAGAAGGCTCTGAGTTTTTTAATAAACAATCTTCAGATCTATTTTGTGGGGTACAAGCTGACCATTTAGCTGGAATAATTACCCTCCATTATCAAACCTATTGGGAGCACCTGTCGTGAAATACGTTAGAATCTGTATCGAAGCCGAAGGATCGCCTTACTACAATTGCAATTGGCCATTTAAGCTAGGAATTTATCATTCCTATTGGCAGTTCGCTGGCATGTTACCGAACTTAAACCGTCGTATAATTTTTAAATGGGTAAATGTTCCGCGTTCACCAGGAGCATCATTTCATGAATTATGAATGGGTCTGCCAATACCGCTCCGGTAAATTTTTCCATCCCATGGACGAATTTACTTTCAATACGACATTTAGTAGTGCTACCATTGTAGAAGTAATCGCTGTGCAATCGAATGATTTCTCAACCGAAGTATATTTCCTGATGGGGAAAAATGTATGATAGTGCTGTATTTCATTCATAATAGCCATATGAGGAATAGGATAAAGATGTACACAACATTATCAGAGGTGCCGACCGATAAAGGACAGTTTCCTGTTGCGGAAATGCATTTTAAAAATCTTCAATCTTGGGATGTAAGTTTTATTTTCATGGTGAAACAATGATCTATCCATTTAAACTACGAGCATGTTATTACGCCGACAATAAAGATCGTGTATATGCTATACGTTACTATAGCGATGAATTCGAAGGACCAGATTGGTACATAGAACTATGAACGTCGAAATAATTAGAATCTCTATAGAGTGTACTCGCAATGAGGAAAGATTCATGATTCCTTTACTTAGCCGGTGGTTCGTAAAAGATTGGCTTAGTGTGCCATATTTAACAACATCACCCAGTCACCTTATAAAAGTAATGGTCAAGTACACTATTTACCAAGCGTTTTTAGAAAGCAACAACAAATGAAGTACTACGCTATAGTTTATCTTGAGGTTGATGTATGGGATGAACGACAGGCTCGATATTGGGAGCGCGGAAAATGGTTTAAATGGGTCGGGACTGGAGCCGGGGGTGGCTGGTACGCCAATTCTATTGGTAATATAACTCACCCAAACAATCCACCTAAATATGAAGTCGAATACGCGGTCACCGATTGGGAAGCCGACTGGCAGGCTGCAACACAAAATTGGGTACAGAAAATCCTTGACAAAATACGTAGATTGAAGTAGAATATTGGTATGGCTAAAAAAGTAAAACTTCCGTATAAACCGTCTAAATTATTAACAATCGCTCTTAAAGACCTTCAAAAGGTTGAGAAACTCAAGAAAGATTATAGGATTGATATGTGGGACTACCATCAGGCATCTTACAGTAGCTCTGACACTTGCTCGGTCTGTCTGGCAGGAGCCGTTATGGCTCGCACCCTGAAAACTCCCAAGACAAAAACTGTACACCCAGAAGTTTTTGGTGATCACAATCATTATGCCTTAAGAGCCATTGATTTATTTCGCATGGGTGAATGCGATACCGCTTTTGAGTATCTCGGCATCCATGATGACTTGTACAGATTGAGTGGCAGCGACAGGTTTAACCGCGAAATGCCTGAATACAAAGGTAAGGGAGTTCGTTTTAAGAACGCCATCAAAAAACTTATCGGTGATCTCAAGAAAGCGGGATTTTAATGGGTAAACAAGTCTCCGAAGATTATGATCACGATCATGCATGTAAATGTTGGTTTTGCCGAGGATAAAATATGATGTTTTTTGAAAAAAGATCTCGCTGTGATAAGTGCGACAAAGTAACGTACAAAGGGCCTGGAACATGCCTAGATTGTATTGATGAATTAATAGCTAAAAAACAAAAAGCTGCCGATAATTCAAAATTTATTCAAAAAACTTCTAATCTTCCCAAGAATAAAAAATGACTAAATCATTCGCATTCGAGGTATATCTTACTCCTGAAGAAGACTTTTTATTTCCTAAAGGTAGGTGGGTTAATGCCTTTCACGCTTGGGATTTAATCGCCATGAGCACAAAAGGCACAATGCGAAGGTTCCGCATCAAATGAAACAATACCCGGATTACACTATTTATTTCGTTGCCACTGATTCCGATGGCAACTATTCATCAGCCACTTATTCGTATTCCCATACATTTAAAGAGTACGAATGGCGGGTCAGTGGGCCATATGTCTCGACATTGCTGGGGAAATATGTCAGATAATGAATACACTTTCAAGCTCGCATTCGTTAATAGATATAGCGTACCACGCAACGCCACAATCCATTTAAGTAGGCGTTTATCGGGGAAATACTCTTGGGTCATGTCAGTCATACTCAGACATTGGATGGGCATTAAACGATGAGAATTACTATATTAATCTTATTTAATAGCAAAAAAGACATCCCAATGATCAGGAGACTCGAACGGTGGGATGGTGGTACATTAGGGCCGAGGAAAGCTGCCTGGTACTTGGATGACGATGGTAAAAATGTCACTAGGCTGCCATTTGGGCTGCTGTCGATCGTTAGGTATAAATGAAGTGCAAATATAAATTCTTGTGGGGATTCACTGAGAGAGAAAGGGATTGGAACTTTACGCCCTCCACTTTAGAAGCGCTTGATGGATACGTATGGGCTCGCCCTAAGATGTTCATTTATATTGGCAATTACCAGATAAGAATTGAAAAGCACACTTAAATCTTGACAACGATCGTAGTGTATGATATGATTAACTTATGAAACAATGGTCAGACTTAGAATTCTCCGAGCAGCAAGAAATCAAGCAAAAGGCTAATGATTGGTGGGACAAATATAAATCTCATGTAGATTCATTGATTAAAAGTAACCCCCTAAGTTTCCCCCCTTCGGGCTCCGACATGTTTCATCCCGAATTATTCAAAGCGGCTCACTGGCGTTGGTTTAAGGAAATGTTTAGAAAATGAAGACTTTCATAATTTTAATAAGCAAAATAACGCCGGAAGATTTTGAGAGCGGTAATAGGCCAAGCCTTGGGCTACCTACCAATGGGATCAGTTACGATGGCAGTATTATGGAAGATGAAGAAGGCGAAGCAATTGTAACTATTAAAAAGGAAATGCCCAGAAAATGAAAACCTGGTGCTCAAGTCCTACTCATTTTCAATATTTTGTCGCTAAGCCTGGCACAGGTGGAAGCACTGTTTGTTTTTTGGTTCCTATTTGGCTATCTAAATTAATAAGGAATTACTGTGATTAAAAGCCATTGGCCCAATAATTACAATCACGTCGTGTGGCCTAGTATGAGGTTCGGATTAATTTCTATACACCGTATTGAGCCTATAGGTATCGGATCTCTGACCTATCCCAAATGGGAGATATTTGTTAAATGACAATTTTTCGATACAAATTCACTTTAATGCACAAAAATTATGGCCCCTTTGGCCTGGATTATCTCATCCTAGATAATGCATGGAGCCATTCGACTTCATCTTTACGGGCGCTTGGCTTGGATATCAAGAGGACTAAATGAATGCGCCCCGTAGTATAATAATTTGGAACTTTGAATTAGACTTTGAAAACGAAAAAGAAGAGATTTGGGCTTATTATGCATTCGATTCAGCGAGGTTATTTGCGCTTAAGGGCGTTTTGGATGCTAAAGGTCATTTCTGGACAGGGAGCGGGTCTAATTTCAGGTTAAGTAAGGACAGATTTATGATAAAAATGGGAGAGCAAGTCTTGTGAAATACGGTTGGTGGGTGAGCCCTGAATTTAGAGACACTCCTTGGGAGGGCAGACAAATACCATTAGCTGTCATATATGTATACGAGCATTCCCCCTACAAGCAATATTACGAATTCAATCCCCCACCATTGACAACCTTCGAAAAAGTGATACAATCTAAGTGGACTAAGTTTTTCTTTGAAAGATTCATTCCGTTCTGCATCTGGGGTGCTGTTGGCTGGTTGATCCGAGAGGCTGTTAAATATACATGAAATTTACATTCGAGATGCGCCAGGGAGTCGGTCTGGGAGTCTGGTACCAAATGTTTAGAATATATGCATTGGGATATTCTAAATATAAAATAGAAAGGGGTGGAATGTGGCCGGAGATTCAGCACTACACAACTATAAAAAGAACTACCAAATAGGCCAAGGTGCTTATAATTTTATCATTTGGAATTCACCCCCACCGCTTCCATTCACTATTAAATTCATCATTTGTGTCGACCGACCAATGAGCAAAAAATACATCGGTGGCGGTATGTATGGTGATTAAATATATCTTCGTTTGTCTGCTGGACAATGGCCTGCAAACAGAGTATCGTTATCACAATATGGCGAAGCGAGAAGATTTAGGTTTTCAATGGTATGCCTTCACATTAGGCTGGATAGCATTGGGGATGCAATAAATGTGTTATTACTGGATCATTACATTAACTTATAGTATTCAGGGAGATACGGGAGTAATAGGCATGGTTACCACCCAGGAAGCGCTAAATAATAAATGCGTGCGATCAGCCGCTTTGATCAGAGATTGGGCACGGGCAAAATGATTAATTTCATATTTAAAATCGCATGCAAGGATGATGAAGAAGCTCATTACGTTGAATGGTTCTTCGAAGGTAAGAATGCATGGGACTTCGAGAAGAAATGGAATTACACTTCTCAACGGCTGGTAAATGCGGCCAACGTAGTTTATTTACAAATTTATGAAACGTGAACCGATCAGAATTATACTTTATCTCGCATATGACACACCCACACTTTATCGGGCAGGACTTAAAGTGTATGATGTTGAAACTAAAGATTATTTTATGCATTGGGATTATCATTTAGGGCATGGGAATGAAATATTCCTTACATGGTGGTCCGCATGATCGTGCGATACCAATTCTTATTGATAGCAGATGGTAGAGGCATGTTCCAATTGGGTTTATGGTCGAAAGAAAAGAGGTGGTCACACTCACTAGCTTCTCGCGTGGCCCTGGGGCTCTGGAAACTATGATAGTCATTCATTTAGACATCCCCGAAGGCGGCGAGTGGTCATGCCCAACCCACCTAAGAGAATTGAGGGAGCTTCTTGAAGTTATGAATGGCACTCCATGGGGGATCCGTAGAAATATGAAAACGGGCTTGTACATGTTGCAATTTGGTGATATACTTGATAAGGACGATCATGATTAAACTTTATTATATCCATTTTAATGATCTTTACAATAAAATAATAGACTATTCACCTTGGTCATGGCATACTGCCGACGAAGTAGATTATAGGCAATTATCCCGATCTGTTGAGGTTAGAATCGCATTTATGGTGGAAGTATGATAGATAGCAACCTAAATAATTTCTTTTACTGTCTCTATATTCGCTTTGACGAAGGATTGCTTCAGCGCTGGTCTTTGGAACAATCTATGCATGATGCTGACTTGGTTAATACTCAATTCGTGCAGGGGTTAATGAGTAATGCGTACACATTTGTGGTGGCCAAATGAATAACATCACTTGGGAATTTACCATTAGTTGGGATCGCAGAACATCGCCATTCAGGTATGAATTTTCTGAGGCATACAATACCTATCGATGGCGTGCTGGCACACTCCTATGGACTAAATGGGATACAAAATGAAATATTTTACCATAAAAATGGATAAATCAGGATGGGATTTCTTTTTCAGGCAAACCTGGAATACTCGATACAAAATTGGACAAATAGCTTGGTGGTTTGGCAAATATGATGGTATGAGCAACCTGACAGAGGATTATAAAAACAATATGACTGTGGCGAGAGTCAAATGAATTGCAAATGCGAATACGAATGGAAGAAAGTAATTGTCACTTACATTAAAGGTAGCCAAGGCAAGGCTTGGCGTAAAGGCAAGCGCGTCAAAAAGTGTGATGACTGTCAAAAGAAGGACAAATGAAGGGCGGACCAGAACAAGTTTTCCAATACACTCCAAAGCGAGAGGAATATTGCCGGATCATCATTCTAGCGGATCGGAACGAAGTACGCTCACTGCAGCGTTTCGACAGCAAGTGGGCTCACATAGAATTGAAACTTACTTTCGGCAACCGATTTTATAGCGGATATGCCGTGCTTATATTTTACACTGCTGGCAAACTTAATTTATTTGAGCGGTTGGGTAATTGGTGGTTTCGATTAGGTTGGGGCGATAATGTTTAAAAATGTCAGGCAAAAGGAAAACTACTGGTCAGACTATTTTACTCGTCCTTATCTATCGCGCAGGTACTATGAGTTTTTCGACAAAATGAGGGAAAAAGATGGGTGGCGACTTAAATTTGAAATAGTGGTACAATATGAAAGTTAAATATATCACTATTACAAGTGCTCCGTGGATGCGACACAGGTATAATCTTTACGAAGTGCCAGCTCGACTACTCCAATATCCAATCATTAGATATCAGATTGAGATAGCTTATGGGTAACGAACATCAATTCACGCCAGATCGAATTAGCTGCTCCATTACCGTAAACAGTTACAATGGAAGTACATGGACAGAATATAATATTTTTTTCAATGAAGAAGATTATATGGATATCGCGGATATTTACGATGAAAGCTCTTAACGGTGAAATGTATTTGTATGCAGCGTGGGACCATGACTTCTGGAAAGTCCACATGAAACCCGAGAACTGGAAGAATTTCTCTCGCATAGAATTATTTTTCGATTTTAGTGGATTTTCTCACAGAACCAGGTATATATTTGAATTGGAGCAATAAAATGAATAAAAATATGGTAAACCACGTAATTGTGTTTGTAGTGATAATGAGCATCTTAGCGGTTGCGGAAGCTTTAAAATGAAAGCCAAAACGTTCTTGAAATTCGTATACATGGACGATCGGTGGTCTCACGCTAAACTCGCTGACGAAAACATGTATTCAACGTTTGAAGAATGTAAAAAGGCTTTTGACGATAAGAAAGAGTATTTGGATTGGATTGCGAAAGTCCCTAGCGGCACGCCAAATGATATTGAAAGAGCAATCCATTTTTGTTTCGTAGGCTACCAGCCGGTCGTCGTAATGGTGGATGAATGAACAATTATAGGGTCGACAGTTATATGGTCAGTAGCGATCTGCTTTATATAATCTACAGCAATATCAATTACTTTTTCCTGACCGATAGCCATTATAGCATAGTGGTAAACGGCAAATGACTGAATTCAAATATGCTTGCTATTACATTGACTCAGATTTTCTGCACCCATGTGACTTAAATTATTGGTCTGCCACTAAAAATGTTCTGGCGGCGCTAGAGTCTTATGAAAAAATGCTTCTTGTTACTAGAAATCGCTATTGCTTTTTGGTGGTTTTGTGATTTATATTTTGATGGACTATAAAGCCCATGATGCGGATTTTTTATTGAGTTTACCTGATCATGGCTG
>Ga0210394_10001133_pt1 | contig 44960 bp, 36 predicted proteins | sample IncBWC12MmetaG_FD_160121 | JGI IMG/M metagenome (GOLD analysis project Ga0210394, IMG submission 160121) | Forest soil microbial communities from Barre Woods Harvard Forest LTER site, Petersham, Massachusetts, United States - Inc-BW-C-12-M | ecosystem: Environmental > Terrestrial > Soil >...
AAGACGCTCTCCTACTGTGTGGATGCGGTGCTCGAAGCCGCGGAGGAAGAGAAGGAAACCGCCGCGGGCACGGGGCCGGCGGTTAGCTCCGCGAAAAAAGAGGAAGAGACATTTTCGTCGAGCGCCTTGCACAATTTTTTCATGCGCAACATTGAGCGATTCTCCGCTGCCGCCGCGGCGCTGCGACCTTCGCAGCCCGATCTCGCTTCCCGTATCGAGGAAACGGGCGGGCGGCTTCGGGAACTTACGCCACTGGTTGATGCGCCCGGCCGCGTAGACCTCGAAGACCTCGAGCGGCGCCTGACCGTGGTGGAAGAAAAACTCACCGCCGCGCTGATGGCCGGCGCGCCGGAGGATTTTCTCCTCGATATCCGGCGGGAGATGGATCGCCAGCTCGCGCCCTACCGCCGGAAAATGAATTCCGCGCAACTCGCCCAGCTCGAGCGGCAATACATGCAGAAGCGGCTCTGGGAGCGGTATAATCTTCGTCGCCTGAGTTTGTTCTACCTGACCTAAGGCCCCCGGCCAAGGATCACACCCCACCGCAACGGAAAGTGAATCGCATGGAAGTGCGCATAGAAAAATTGGTGTACGGCGGCGACGGCCTGGCGCATCACGACGGCCACACGGTCTTCGTCCCTCTCGTGCTGCCGGGAGAGCTCGTCGAAATCGATGCGGCCGAGCGCAAAAAGAAATTCGTGCGCGGACGGCTCGATCGCGTGGTGGAAGCCTCGCCGGAGCGGGTTGCCGCTCCGTGCCAATACTACGCGCGCTGCGGCGGGTGCCAGTATCAGCACATTCCCTACGAGGCGCAGCTTCGCTACAAAGCGGAGATTCTTCGCGAGACGCTCGGGCGGATCGGGCGCGTGCAATGGACCGGACCGATTGAAACGCACGCATCGACGCCCTACGGATACCGCAACCGCGCGCAGTGGAAGCTGCGGTCGGATGTGGGAACTGCCGCGGCCGGCTTCGGGATCGGATATTTCGAGATGGGCAGCACGCGGCTGTGCGCCGTTACTGAATGCTCGATTCTTTCGCCTCGGCTGGCCGAAACGCTGTCCCGGCTGCGTGAGACCGGTTCACAGAGCAAGATTTTGTCGGCGATTGACGAAATCGAAGCCTTTGCCGATTCGAGCGACGATCGGGTCTTGCTGAACCTTTCCGCCGAGCGGCTCGCCGATTCTCCCGAGTCCATCGCAAACGCGCTGCGCGAAGCCGTGCCCTACGCGGAATCGATTTTGATCCAGGACCGGCGCGCCGATAAATTTCATCTGTCCGGCCCAGGGTTTCTGACATACACCTCGGGCGGCGTTCCGTACCGCGTCGGCCACCTTTCATTCTTTCAAGTGAACCGTTTCATGATCGAGCCGCTCGTCGAGGCCGTAACCGGAATAGAGCGTGGGAAACTGGCGCTCGATTTGTACGCCGGCGTAGGCCTCTTTAGCGTAGCGCTCACGAAGCGCTTCGATCGGGTGATCGGCGTCGAGTCCAATTCGGCCGCCGCGAAGGATCTTGAAACGAATCTAAAAGAAAGCGGCGGCGCTTCACCCGCTTCGCGCGACGCCACCGTCGAGGGATTCCTTTCGCGCTGGCGGGAGAAGCCCGACCTCGTCGTGGTCGATCCACCGCGCGCCGGAGTGGAATCGGAAGCGCTGGCGCACCTCAGGAAAATCGCACCGGAGCGCATTCACTACGTTTCTTGCGATCCGGCCACCCTCGGGCGCGACCTAGCCCGACTCGTAGGCACGAACGATGCCTCCGGCCCCTACGCGATCGAAAGTATTAATTTGTTTGACATTTTCCCACAAACCTATCATATGGAGGTGCTGGTGCGGCTTCGAAGGCGTGCATGAAGCTCCCTTCCCTCTTGCCTGTCACGTTTCTTGCCGGAGGCATTCTCCTCTCTATTCGCCTCCCGGAACACTCTTCGATCGCTCCTCGCGTTTACCTTGTCACCACAGCTCTCTTGCTGGTTGCTGGCCTTGTGGCGTTGTGCCGCGACTGGATTGTTCCCGCTGCGATCTTCGGCGCCTGCGCATGGGCGTCTCTTGGATTTGCCGCGTCAAGTCTCGAGCGCGTTTCGGCCCCGTCCAATCTCGCCAGTGCTCTGCTTGAATCGGGAAAGCCGAATGGCAGTACCGCGCTGCGCTGGCAGGGACGCCTGCGGAGCGATCCACTGGAACTTCCCTGGGGAATTCGCTACGAAATCGATCTCGACCAGGTCGGCGCGGCCGGGGGAGGCACACCCGTCTCCGGCGGCTTGCGCCTGACCTATTACCGCCCCGATTCGCCGGGTGCGGACCCTGCGCCGGCTCGCGCCGGGGATAGCGTCGAGGTTTTCTCTCGCGCTCTTTCTGTGCGCAATTTTGGCGACCCCGGCAGCTTTGACTATCGCGGCTATCTGGCGCGCCAGAATATTCAGCTCCAGGCCACGCTGCGGAACGCGGCTCTGCTTACGGTCGTCGACCGTCCTCGCCTGGCCCTTGCCGCGCGCTTTGCCCGCTTGCGCGGGCGGTTTCTTCGATCTCTCGATGAGCTGCTCTCGTCTCGTCCGGATGAGGCAGCGCTCGCGCGCGCCATGCTCCTTGGAGATCGCAGCTTCGTGGAACACGACCGCGTCGTCGATTTTCAGAAAACCGGTGTGTACCACGTTCTCGTCCTGGCGGGTCTGCACGTCGGCGCGCTGGCGGCATTTTTTCTTTGGGCTGGGCGCCGGCTGCGCCTTGGACTCTTCCCGCGCGTTCTCTTGACGCTTCTTGCGCTTGCTTCGTATGCTTCGATCGTCGAGGATCGTCCGCCGATTATGCGCGCCGTGATGATGGCCGCCGTGTACTTGTGCGCGCAGCTTCTCTACCGCCGCATGGACCTGCTCAACGTGGCGGCGCTCGCCGCGCTTGGGACTCTTGTCGCGCGGCCGTCGGAAATTCTCGATCCGAGCTTCTTGCTATCCTTCACTGCCGTGGCCGCGATTGGCGCGATCGCCGTGCCGAGCATTGAGCGGTGGATCGACCCTCGCCGCCGCGCGCTTGGCCACTTGTCCGACGTGACGCGCGATCCGTCCCACGCGCCGCGCCAGATTCAGTTCCGGATCGAGATGAGAACCGCCGCGAATTGGGTCGCGGCACGCCTCCCGCGATTCGCCGCGCCCTTCGCATCGGGCATGCTTGTCCGGCCAATCCGAGCCGGCGTTTATTTTGCAGATGTGATCTTAATTTCCGTGGTTCTGCAACTCGGGATGCTTCCCCTGCTCGCGCACTATTTTCATCGCGTCGCCCTGACAGGGCCGCTCGCCAACATTCCCGCCGTCTTATTGACGGGCCTTGCCGTACCGCTCGGATTTCTAACTCTCGCGGCTTCACTCGCTTCGAGCGCGCTCGCTGCCATTTTGGCAAAACTGTTGGGCATGATTCTCGCAATGCTGGACGCAACCGTTGGTTGGTTCGCGTCGTGGCACATGTCGAGCTACCGCATTCCCGGTCCGCCGCTTGCGCTGATGGCTGCTTTTGCCGCGTTCGCGATCCTGCTTTCAGCGGCAATTCGCCTGCGTTGGCAGGCTTGGAAGTTGTCAATCGCCGCCGCGGTCGTGCTTGCGACCGCAACCGTGATCGCGACGTACCCTTTTCCGCAGAGCTACGCACACGGCAAGCTCGAGTTCACCGTGCTTGACGTCGGGCAAGGAGACAGTCTCTTTCTTTCGTTCCCGCGCGGGCGGACGATGCTGGTTGACGCCGGAGGCGCGCTTCCGAATTTTCACCAGGGCGGGATGCGCTCGGGGATCGACGTGGGCGAGGATGTCGTTTCCCCGTACTTGTGGTCGCGGGGCATGAAGCGCATCGACGTCGTGGCGCTCACACACGCGCACGAAGATCATCTCGGAGGGCTTCCCGCGGTCCTCGAAAACTTCCGCGTGGGCGAACTGTGGGTGGGCCGCGATGTGGAGAGCGCGACATACCGACACGTACTCGCCGTCGCCCGCGCGCGCGGCATGATCGTCCGTCACTTGATGCAAGGCGACTCGTTCACCGAGGACGGCGTTGCGGGAATCGTCCTGTGGCCCGATGACCTTTCCGAGGGCCGCGCCGTGAAGAACGACGATTCGCTGGTGATGCGCCTGACGGATGGAACCCAATCCATCTTGCTTGCGGGAGACATCGAGAGGCCATCCGAACGAAAGATTCTCGGCGAGGATCAAACGGTCGGAGCCGATTTTTTGAAAGTCGCGCATCACGGAAGCAAGACCTCCACGACCGACGCGTTTTTGGCGGCCTCTCATCCGGTGTTCGGGGCAATTTCGGTGGGGAGAGATAACTCGTTCGGGCACCCTTCGCCGGAGGTCATCGAGCGGCTGGAGGACGCGGGCGTGCGCGTGTATCGCACCGATCGCGACGGCGCGATCACAGCGAGCACGGATGGCGCGACGCTGCGGGTGTGTACGTTTCTGCGCGCGCCCAAGTAATTACCCGCGCCAGATCATGAGCGCCCAAAGAATTGCCATCACCACAGCGAGCCCGATCGCGGCTTCGTACTCCCGGTTCTGCCGATAGAGCGGCCAGGAAAAACGTTCGGTCGAAGCCATCGCGGGCGAAAGGCGCGGCCAGAACGCGGGGACTTGCGCGGCATATTCCACAAAAGCCGCGCCGTAGAGAAGTTTCAATTCGGACTGCTCGCGCCGAATCACGACCGGATAGAAAATTGCGAGATATGCAGCCACGAGCAAAGTAGAAATGAAAGAATGACTCGCCACGGAGAATCCAGCGGCGAGAAGGACACTTCCCAAATACAACGGGTTTCGGGTGAACGCGTAAGGCCCCGACACCGCGAGTTGCTTGTGTTTGCGAAGGTGCCCCGCCGCGTATCCTCGAAGAAGCAAGCCGCACGCCGCGATGCAAACTCCCCACACCAGCCATTTCATTTGCGGCCGCGCGAACCAGAACGCGGCGACGCCGACTACGTAGCCGAATCGGACGCGCCACTTGATCCAGAAATTTGTCTTGGAATTCAATCCGCGACCGTCCGAAGCGAATCGATGGCGCTGAGCACATCTTCAACGGAGATCCGCATCATACTGGCCGAGTAATTCGTCCGGCGCTTGTAGCTGATCTCTTCGGGCAGCGCCTTGTGCACGATCACCGCCCCGGGCACGAACGGGCCATTGCGCGCCGGGTCGGTCGGCCCATACAAGCCGACGACCGGAGTGCCCAGCGCCGCCGCCAAATGCAGCGGGCCGGAATCCACCGCGACCATGTACTGAGCGTGCGCGACGAGGCCCATCAGTTCTTCGATAGTCGGCGCAATAACGACGGGGCGAACAGGCGCCGCCGCGCGCAGCACCTCGTCCACGACGGATTTCTCGCCCGGGCCTTGAATCACCACCACTCGCGCGCCACCCCGCGACCCGGCACGCGCTTCGAGTTCCCGGCAGAGCACGCCGAAGCGGTCCGGCGGCCAGCATTTGGCGCGCCAGCTTGCAGCCGGCCCGATCACCACGTACTCACCGCCGATTCCCAACTCGTGCAGGCGCGCGCGAACGGACGCCCCGCCGCCGGCCGGAACGCGCAGCGGATATTCCGGCGACGTGGGCCGCGACGCGCCAGCGTGCTCAGCGAGCGAATAGTTCAACTCCGAGACGTGGCGTCCCATCGGCGTCACACGCTCGGTGTAGAACATCGCGGCGCCCTCTTCGCGCGCCCATGCGCGCTCGAAACCAATGCGACGCGGAGCGCTGGAAAGAGCGGCGAGGATCGATGACTTATAAAGTCCCTGAAAATCGATGGCGCAATCGTAGTTGTTTTCGCGCAGTCTCTCGACGCACTCGACGGTGTTCCAGATCGAGCGGCGGTCGAACGGAATCACTTCATCAATCGCCGGGCTGCCTTCGATTACGGGCGCCCATTTTCTTTCGACGACCCAATCGATCTTGGCCCTTGGATGCGCAGCGCGAAGTGCGGCGACCGCCGGGACCGTGTGGAGAATGTCGCCGAGCGCGGTCAGCCGAACGACGAGGAACCGCTCGTCGTCCGGATGACGGCGATCACTCATCGTCGTGCGGCGCACCGCCATTGCGAAGAATCTGGCGCACCGCATCTCTTAGATTCTCTGTCACGAGATCGGGCTGCCTCGGCCATGTGGAACGATGCAGTTCGTACTCCCCGCGGCCGTAGCCCGTCATCACCAGGATTCCGCGCGCGCCGGCCGCATGCGCCATTTCGAGATCGGCGTAGCGGTCGCCAATAACCCACGACCCTGCCAAATCCAGCGAGTGCTCGCGCGCCGCTCGTTCGAGCATGCCCGGATTCGGCTTGCGGCATTCGCAGACGTCTTCCGATTTGTGCGGGCAAAAATAGATGGCGTCGATCCAAGCTCCCGCGGCAGCAAGTTCGGCCACCATTTTCTTGTGAACTTCGTGCACCAGGGCTTCCGGAAAAATATTTCTGGCGATTCCCGACTGATTCGTGACGACGATGACGGGAATTTCCGCCCGATTCAGTTGGCGGATCGCTTCAGCTGCGTAGGGAAAAATCTGGAGGCGGTCGACGTGATTGACGTAGCCCATTTCCTCGGTGATCGTGCCGTCGCGATCGAGAAACGCCGCGCGGCGAAGGAGTCGCGTTTCAGACATTTCCAGCGCTCCGAATGGGCAAATGTTTAGAAGAATCTCTGCGTTGCATCGCGGCTTCAAAAACTGAATCCACGTTGATCCTCGTCATACAGCGATGATCGACGGGACACCGGCGCAAGAAACACGGGCTGCACGATACAGGCTCTCGCACCAACGTAAATTGCTCCGTAAGTGGCGCGGTGCCCTCCGGATCGGTCGAGCCGAAAATCCCTATGACCGGAAGCCCCACGGCAGCGGCAACGTGCATGGCGCCGGAATCATTGCCGATAAAAAGCGAGCAGGAAGCGAGCAGCGCGGCGAAATCGCGCATCGAGGTCTCGCCGACCATTGAAATCGCGGGCGAATTCATTTTTGAGCGGATGCGGTTTGAAATTTCCCTTTCTCCCGACGAACCAAAAAATATCACATCGGCGGCGCATTCTGAAACCAGGCGGTCCGCAAGTTGCGCAAAACGCTCGGGCGGCCAGCACTTGGCCGCGCCGTAGGATGCGCCGGCGGCGATGGCGCAGCGCCAGGAATTTTCCCGCACGCCCGCGCGGCGCAGCGCGGATTCCGCGCCGGAGCGGGCGGCGTCTGGGATCGTAAGGCAAACCCGAGGAATTTCGCCGGGCGCGTCCGCCCAGCCTGCGCGGCGCAGCAATTCGAGATAGTAGTGCGATTCGTGTTTGGGAATTTCACCCGCCTTCGGGACTTGAATCGTCTTCGTGAGGAGCGGTCCGCGCGCGTCGCGCGCATATCCGATGCGCTCGGGAATTCCGGCGCGCCAGGCGAGCCACGCTGCTTCAAAGGCATTTTGCAAGAGCAGTGCGGCGTCGAATCTTTCCTTGCGCAACTCCGCGGCGAGCTTTTCGCGCCCGATCCAGCCCCGATGCCTTCCGAGAAAATCGAAAGGCAGAAAACGGTCCGCGAACGCTTGCCCGGCAAACAAATCTGTAATCGCCGGACGCGCCAGCACGCAAATTTCATCCTTCGCGCGCGCGCGGCGAATCGCTTCGAGCGTGGGAAGCGCCATGACCGCGTCGCCAATCCAGTTCGGGGCGCGAACGAGAGTCTTCATCTCGACTTCCCCGCCGCCGACTGTTCCACGGTTCGCGCCAATCCGTCCCAGAACGTGGCTGGCAAATCAAACGAAATACGAGCGCAATACACGGGAAGCGTCTGGAACCGCGCGTTCCGGAGATTCCACACATCTTTTTCCGTGCAGAGCAGCGCATCGGCGCCGCACTGAGAGGCCAACCGATCGAGCTCCGCCGCCTCGGCCTGCGTGTAGGAATGATGATCCGCAAAGCTGCGCTCTCCGGTCAGCTGAAAGCCCCAGAGGCGCAGATCGTCAAAAAATGCAGGGGAATTCCCGATGCCGCAAAACGCGAAAAAGCGCGTCTTCCTCCAATCCTGTTCGCGAAGCGGAACGTCGAGCCGTGGAATTCTCAGCACGGTCTCGAGGCGCGTCGAGGCGCAGAAAATCGGGCTCGTCGTGTGCCGCCGCAATATCGCCTCGATTGCCGGAGAAGGCGCTTGCACGCATCGCGTAATCACAATGAGGTCCGCGCGCCGCAACGCGGATAGCGGCTCGCGAAGACGGCCCGCGGGAAGCATTCGCCCGCCGCCAAATGGGTCGGTCGAGTCCACCAGCACAATGTTGGCATCGCGCGCGAGTTTCAAATGCTGGAATCCATCGTCCAGCACAAACGAATCGATCCCATGCCGCGACAGCATCATCCCGTTTTTGTATCGATCCGCACCGACTCCGAGCTGAACTTTTCCTCCGAGACGCTCGCGCAATAGCGCGACTTCATCGCTCTGCGGCTCTCCGCGCCCGCCATGATCGCTCGCAGTGCCGTGGTAGCCCCGCGTCAGGATCGCGACCTTCTTTTCCTGCTGAACGAGCCGCTCGGCGATCGCCAAAACCACCGGGGTTTTGCCAGTGCCTCCCAGAGTGAGATTCCCCACGCTGATCACAACGCCCGGGAGTTTGCGCGCGCGAAAAATGCCACCCGAATAACACCAGGCCTTTGCGCGGACCACCAACGAGTAAAGAATCGACAGCGGCCACAGAAGGCGGAGCCATCCGGACGACTTCTTCACCTTCGACTCCCATCGGACGCCAATACTCTCTCGATGTGCTCGAGCACGCGTTCGGTCGCGCCGCGATTCCTCTCGACCAGCTCTCGCGCGCACGAACCCATGCGCGCCGCCCGCTCTGGCTCGCGAAGCATGCCTATCCATGCGCCTCCAAGCTCGTCCGCGCTCTTCACCTGGATTGCGCCGCCGCCCGCAAGAAATTTGCCCGACATCTCGCGGAAATTTTCCATCGACGGGCCGTAGATCGGAACCTTGCCGAACGCCGCTGGTTCCAGAATATTGTGGCCCCCGCCAGGGACAAGCGAGCCCCCCACAAACACGGCGTCGGCCAGGCGATACAATCCGGCGAGCTCGCCGATACTATCAAGCAGCAAAACATCGCCCTGCGCAGACAACGCCGCGCTCGCGGTTCCGTTCAAGGAGAGTTCGCGGCGGCGGAGCAGCTTTCGCCCCGTCTTCGTGACGATCACGGCGGCATTGTCAAATTGCTCGGGCTTTCGCGGCGCGAGGACGAGGAGCGCGCGTGGAAACTCGCGCTCGACTTGCGCGAAGGCTTGCAAAACGAGCTTCTCTTCGTTCGCGAGCACGCTCCCAGCTACGACCACGGGACGGCGGTCGCTCCTCGCCAGCTCTCCCGCGAGCCACGGGGAAACCGGGCTTTCGGCAGGTTCGGCGAGATCGTACTTAAGATTGCCGGTCGCGAGGACTCGATCGCTCGGAGCGCCGAGGGAAACCAGGCGCGCCGCGTCCGATTCGCTCTGCATGAGAAAAAGCGTCGCATCCGCCAACACACGTTTCAGAAACCCCGCGAGGGTACCCGCCGAAAATAAGAGCGCACGGCGGAAGCCGCGAAACGATTTCTCCGACAATCTTCCGTTCACAAAAATCACCGGCACATCCGCGCGGCGGCATTCGCGCAGAAAATTCGGCCAGATTTCGGTCTCGACGACAATCACTGCGGCCGGACGAGCCGCGGCGAGCCCGCGGCACACCGGCCCGCGCCAATCCAACGGAAAATAGAAAACGGCATCGGCGAATGACATCTTCTCTCGGGCCAAGGTTTGGCCTGTCACGGTTGTTGTGGAAACGACCAGGCGCAGCGACGGAAACTTATCCTTGATCTGACGGGCGAGTGGCAATACCGCAAGAACCTCGCCAACGGAAACCGCGTGAATCCAAATTGATTTTTTCTGCTGACCGGCCGAACGGCCACGCCTTGATTCAGCCGGAAACCGGAATCCCATGCGCTCCGGAATATTGTCGAGGTATTTCCCTTGAATCCATCCGCGAAGCAAAAAATAAGGCGAAAGCAGGATCATTCCAGCGGCCGTCAGCAAGCTGTAGAGCGCATACATGCCTGGGAACCCTCGCCAAATTCTCGCCCGAACGGAATGGCCCGAGAACGATCACCGCGCAAACCGCAAACCGGATATTATAGGCGCGCCGTCAGCGGCCCTGTACCAACGAGTAAAGCGAACCCAACTCTGGCTACACGCATCATAGTCAACCGGACGACAGTGAACCACGCGTCGGCAAAACAGACTATGACCAAACAGACCGTTTTGCGCGCAATCCTGACGTGCACGCTGCTCTTCCCTCTCGGCACACAAGGGCAGAGCGCGTCACCCGACCCCATGTCGCTCTCTACCCGCGACTCGCATCAAAATTTGACTATCGTCGCCGATCCCTACGTCAGCGCGTTGCGGTACAAGAAAGAAATCTTCGGCAAAACGTCTCCGTACGACGCAGGGATTGTCGCGATCGACGTCTATTTCAAGAACGACAACGATTTGCCGATTCGCGTCAATCCCGGAACCATGCAGCTCGTGATCTCAGAGCCGGGTCTGGACCGCCAACGCCTGGGGGCTCTCTCTCCAGAGGAGGTGGCCGACCGAGCGCTACTGACCGCCAACTCGAACGTCAGCGCGCCCCGCCGCCTTCCGATCCCGATTCCGATTCCATCGTCGGGGTCCCGGTCAAAACACACGAAAGAGTGGACGGAAATGACCACTGCTCTTCGAGCTGTCGCGCTGGGCACGGACGTGCTAGGTCCCCATTCCACCACGCACGGATTTCTCTTCTTCGATCTAAATCACGACTTCGGCGCGATCCACAATTCACGTCTTTATGTTCCGGACTTAACGTTCATGACGACCAACCAAGCGCTCTTCTTTTTTGAAATCGATCTTGCCGGCGCTCCAACAAAATAGTCGCCGTTTCGCTCCGGAAAACGCGCAAATTTGCCGATCCCATCCCCGTCGGTTAGAATAGCGTTTCCTTGACGGGCCCGCACCTCAAAATGACTCTTCTCGACGAATTGAATTCCGGACAGCTGGAAGCCGCGACGACCCTTGGGGGTCCCGTGCTGATCTTGGCGGGCGCGGGCACGGGCAAAACGCGGGCGATGACGTATCGCATCGCGCACCTGATCCTCCAAGGCGTGCCCGGCAGCGCGATCCTCGCCGTTACATTCACCAACAAAGCCGCGGAGCAAATGAAAGAGCGCGTCCGCGATCTGCTGGTGCGCCAGGGACACGCGTTTGACGTTCCGTGGATTGGAACCTTTCACGCATTCTCGGCGTGGCTCCTGCGCCGCGAAGCCGCGCGCCTCGGCCTGCCTCGCGACTTCAAAATTTTCGACGCGGACGACCAGACCGCGGCCGTGAAGCTCGCCCTCGATCATTTGAAAATCACGGACCCAGGGGAGAAGGTTCGCGGCCTGCTCGAGCGCATCAGCTTCGCGAAAAATCACGGACAGACCGCGGTTCAGGTCGCCGCAGAGGCCGCCAAGCGGAGCGATCCGCTGGGAATCACGGCGTCCAAAGTCTACGACGAGTACGAAAAAATCCTGCGCAAGGCCGGCGCTCTCGACTTTGACGACCTCCTGCTGCGCGCGGTTCAGGTCCTCCGGCAATTTCCGGACGCGCGCGCCAACTGGCAGAATCGGTTCCGCTACATCCACGTTGACGAATACCAGGATACCAATCGCGTGCAGTATGACCTGCTCGGCCTGCTTATCGGGGAATCGCGCAATCTCTGCGTCGTGGGCGACGAGGATCAGTCCATCTACCGCTGGCGTGGCGCCGACGTCGGCAACATTCTCCGTTTTGCTGAGGATTTTTCGGGCGCGCGCGTCGTTCGCCTCGAGGAAAACTATCGCTCGACGCAGAAAATTCTGGATGCGGCCGCCGGCGTTGTCGCAAACAACCGCCGTCGCCTTGGCAAAAATCTGCGAGCCACCCGCTCGACCGGCGACAATCTCGCATTTTTTGAAGCGCGCGACTCCAAGGCCGAGGCCGAATACGTCGCCGATCGCATTCGCGCGCTCCATGAGGAAGACGCTGCATTTCACGTGGCCGTGCTCTATCGGACCAACGCGCAGTCGCGCTCTTTTGAAGAGGCGATGCGCGGGCGCGGCATGCGCTACCGCATGCTGGGCGGCTTTTCGTTCTACCAGCGCGCAGAGATCAAGGACGCTCTCGCCTACGCCCGTCTCGCAATTTTTCCGGACGACGACATAGCGCTGCTCCGCGTGATCAATACTCCGCCGCGAGGCATCGGAAAAACGTCCATCGATTCCCTTTCGGCAGTCGCGCGCCAGCATGACATTTCGCTCTGGTCGGGTATTGGCAAGATGCTGGAACCCTCGGCGTCCGGGCGCGCCGTCGCGCCGCTTCGCGATTTCCGCGAACTGATTGCCGATCTCCAGGCGGAAGCCGCGACCGCATCGCCGGCCGATTTACTGCAATCGATCCTCACCAAGAGCGCCTACCTCGACATGCTGTCGCAGCGCGATTCGAGCGAGGACACGGCGCGCGCGGACAACCTGCGCGAACTCGTCAACGCCATGGCGGAAGGCGCCGAGCGCGGCGAAACGCTCTCCGATTTTCTCGATCGCGCCGCCCTCGTCAGCGATTCCGATAATTTTGACGAAGACGCGCTGATCACGCTGATGACGCTGCATAGCGCCAAGGGCCTCGAATTCGATCACGTCTTTCTGACCGGAATGGAAGAGGGGATTTTTCCGCACAGCCGCTCGCAGAACGACAACGAAGAGCTCGAAGAAGAGCGCCGCCTGTGTTACGTGGGAATGACGCGCGCGAAGCAAACGCTGACGCTCACCCGCGCAGTCTATCGCCGCATGTATGGCTCGGAGCGGCTCACCGGCTCGATGCCGTCGCGATTTCTCCAGGAAGTCCCCGCGGCACTGATCGACACCGCGGCCGGCTCTCTCGCCGAAGCAGGCGAGACGCGCCGCTACGAGCCGGACCCGGAATATTCCTACAGCGAAGCGGAATTCGCGCGCCGGATGCGCCGCGCGGATGCTCCCTCCCGCGCGTCGGCCGGCACGATCAGCCGCCCTCGCTCGAACGCCGCGCCGCGCCTCAACAAGAAAAATTCCAGCCCGCTGATCGGCCAGCGCGTGCGCCACGCCACTTACGGCGCCGGCACCATTATCGACGTCGAGGACGACGGCGAGGATCGCAAGCTCACCGTCCGCTTCTCCGATTACGGCACCAAGAAACTCATCGAGCGCTTCGCGAAGTTGACATGGGCCTAGTAGGACAGGCTTCAGCCTGTCGCCCTTCCACACTCACCGCGCGGGCTGAAAAGCATCAACGAATAGCCGGTGTTGCGGACAAAGCTTCCTCCATGTAAAGTCACTGCCATCTTGAACCCGCGCGAGGAGGGTGCCGAGTGAGTTCCGGGCTATTCCGCGTCAAAAGTATCGACCGATTGATCTCTGATGCCGAAGAGCCTGAACGCCGGTTGAAAAAATCTCTCGGCTGGCTAAGTCTCACGTCGCTCGGGATCGGCGCGGTGATCGGTTCGGGAATCTTTACCGTAGTGGGCACGGCGATTGCCGGACAAAAGCTCGAAGCCTCCTCGATTCTGAACGCTCCCCTGCTCGAATATCTGATCTACCACTCGCCTTCGTTCGGCCGACCCGGAGCCGGACCAGCGATCGCAATTTCGTTTCTTCTGGTTGCGGTCGTGTGCGGATTCGCCGCGCTGTGTTACGCCGAGCTTGCCGCGATGATCCCGATCGCCGGAAGCGCCTACACGTACACGTACGCGACGATGGGCGAGCTCATCGCCTGGATCATCGGCTGGGACCTGATCCTCGAATACGCTGTCAGCAACATGGCCGTGAGCGTGGGTTTCTCGGCGCACGTCGTCGCCTTCCTCGATTGGTTCGGCATACACCCCAATCCGCGCTGGATTTCGCCCGCCTATCTGCCCGGTGGATTGACTGACCTTTCGGGCAATGAACTCTACCCGCCCGGCTGGCACTTCGGGTTCAACTGGCCCGCATTTCTGATCGTCATGGCGCTCACCGTGGTGTTGGTGCGCGGGATCCGCGAGTCCGCGGAAACGAACAACGTGATGGTTCTGCTCAAACTGATCGCCATTCTCGTGTTCGTGTCGGTTGGCGCGAGATTCATTCATCCCGGCAACTGGCATCCGATTGCTCCCAACGGCTGGCCCGGAATCCTGACGGGCGGCTCGATCATATTTTTCACGTACATCGGCTTCGATTCGGTATCAACAGCCGCGGAGGAAACGAAAAATCCCCAGCGCGATTTGCCGATCGGCATCATCGCCACGCTCGTCGTCTGCACAATCCTTTACATGGCGGTGGTCATCGTCCTCACGGGCCTCGTGCCTTGGCAGACCCTGCTCGACGACGCTGCGCCCGTCGTGAACACCCTGAAGCGCCTGCATCTCGAAAACACGCGCCTCGTTGTCCTGATCGGCGCACTCCTGGGAATGATTTCCTCGCTCCTCGTGTTTCAATTGGGGCAGGCGCGCGTGTGGTTCGCAATGTCGCGCGATGGCTTGCTACCGCGCATCTTCAGCCGCGTCCACAAGGACTACCGCACGCCGGACTTTTCCACTTGGGTAGCCGGCTTTTTGGTGGGGATTCCCGCGGGCCTGCTCGACATCGGAACGCTCGCCGATCTCTCAAACATTGGCACGCTGTTCGCGTTCGCCCTGGTCGCCTGCGGCGTTTTGATCTTGCGCTATCGCGAGCCTGATCGACCGCGCGCGTTTCGCGCTCCCGGTGGATTGCTCGCGCCTATCATGACGATTCTCACGTGCCTGCTGCTCATGGCCGGGCTGCCGATCATGAACTGGATTCGATTCTTTCTTTGGCTGGCCATTGGTCTTGTGATTTACTTCTCCTATAGCCGCAAGCGCAGCACGCTGGAACAAGAGGCCCGACAAGCGTCGTAGCGCCGAGGCAAACCCCCAGATTCGGACCGTCTGATTCCCATGAAAAAGTCTCCCATTCCGGATAACGTCTTCGCCAAACTACCCAAGGCCGAACTTCACGTGCACCTCGAAGGCTCCATCGAGCCATCGACCGTGGTGGAGCTCGCTGCTCGCCATGGCGTCACACTCACCGCCGAGGACACCGCGCCGCGCTACGCCCCGGGCACCTTCGATCAGTTCATCGAAAATTTCATCTGGATCACATCGTTCCTGCGCGGCCCGCAAGACTACGCCTTGATCGCCCGGCGATTCGCCGAATCCCTGCAGCGGCAGAATGTTCTCTACGCCGAGGTCACTCTCTCGATCGGCGTGATGCTTCGCCGCAATCAGGATCCGGCGGAAAATTTCGCGGCGCTGCGCGACGCCGCCGCCGAAGTCCCCGGCGTGAAGCTGAAGTACATCTTCGACGCGGTGCGCCAATGGGGCGCCGCTCCCGCAATGGAAGTCGCGCGGATAGCCGCCGAGCTTCGCTCACCGGACATCATCGCGTACGGAATCGGCGGTGACGAACTCGGGCTCCCCACAGTCGACCTCCGTCCTGTATATGAATTCGTCGCGAGCCAGGGCATGCACAGGCTGATCCACGCCGGCGAGATCGGCGGGCCAGAAATTGTCCGCGAGGCCGTCGAACTCCTGGGCGTCGAGAGGATTGGCCACGGCATCGGCGTGATGCGCGACGAGCGCACCATGGACTTCATCGCCGCCCGCAATATTCCGCTCGAGGTCTGCCCCACGAGCAATCTGCGCACCGGCGCGCTCGCGCGGCAGACCGGCCGCGCAACGGCCGGTTACGCGCAGCATCCCCTCGCATCGTTCATCCGCCGCGGCCTTCCCGTTGCGCTCTCGAGCGACGATCCCGCCATGTTTGAGACCACGGTCAGCGACGAATACCGCCACGCGCAAGCCATGGGGCTCTCTTCAATCGAGCTCCTCCAGCTGGCGGAGGCCAGCTTCCTCTATTCGTTTCTTCCACCCGCCGAAAAATACGCGATGGTCGATAAATTTCATTCCGGTATCGCTGCGCTCGGCTTGGTATAATGTCGGCCATGAAAGCACACGTCTGGGTGATGCCGAAGCGCACGGTCCTCGATCCGCAGGGGCAGGCAATACAACATGCCCTTTCCTCTCTGGGATTTAGCGAGGTTCGCGACGTTCGCCAGGGCAAGTTTTTCGTTCTCGATCTGAACGGCGTGGCGCGCGAAGCTGCCGAAAAGCAGGTCGAGCGCATGGCCCGGGAAATCCTGGCCAACCCGGTTATCGAGGAATTCCGCTACGAAATCGTGGAATAAGCTGTATGTCCCAAAAACCGCGTAAGCTGTTAGGTTCAGGAAACATTGCGGCCCTGACGTCCAAATGCGCAATTTTCATGTGTTATTCTTTTTTGCGGGCTTCCATGCCCGCCGCCCTAGCTGAATTTCCGGAGACCCTACCGTGTGTGGAATTGTCGGTTACATCGGCTCTAAAAAAGTTGTCCCGCTGATTCTGGATGGCCTGCGCCGGCTCGAATATCGAGGTTATGACTCCGCGGGCATCGCCGTCGTCGGTACCGACGGCAAAGTTCAGATTCGCCGCGCTCCCGGCAAGTTGCACAACCTCGAGGAGGCGATTCGCCATACGCCGGTCGACGGCTCCTACGGAATTGGCCACACCCGCTGGGCCACGCACGGCCGCCCGACCGAGGAAAATGCGCACCCGCACCGCGATTGCACCGGAAACATCGTCGTCGTTCATAATGGCATCGTCGAAAATTACGTCGAGCTGAAGCGCCAGCTCGAAAAAGAGGGCCACAAGTTCGTCACCGAAACCGACACGGAAATCATCGCGCATCTCGTCGAAAAATATATGAAAGAAGGTGGCCCGCTCGAAGACGCCGTCCGCAAGACCGTGCGCCAGCTCGCTGGCGTGTACTCGCTCGCGATTCTCTCGGCATCCGACCCGAACAAGATCGTTGCCGCGCGCACCGGCCCTCCCTCTGTGATCGGCCTCGGGCAGAATGAATTTTTCGTCGCCTCGGACATTCCCGCGATCCTCGCGCACACACGCGACATGTTTTTCCTCGCCGACGGCGACATCGCCGTGCTCACTCCGCAAGGGGTGCGCGTCATGGACCTCGACGGGAAGACGATGCAGCGCGCCGTCCAGCACATCAGCTGGGATCCGATCATGGCGGAAAAGGGCGGCTACAAGCATTTCATGCAGAAGGAAATTTTCGAGCAGCCGCGCGCCGTGCGCGACACACTGCTCGCCAGCGTCGCGCTCGATTCCGGCAAGGTGTTTCTCGACAAGATGGACATTGCCGAGCAGGAGTTCCGCGACTTCAACAAGATCAAGATCGTGGCCTGCGGCACGAGCTGGCACGCCGGGCAAACCGGCAAGTTCATGATCGAAAAGCTGGCGAAAGTTCCCGTCGAGGTGGACTACGGCAGCGAGTTCCGGTATCGCGATCCCATCATCGATTCGAGCACGCTCACGGTTTGTATCAGCCAGTCGGGCGAAACCGCGGACACTCTGGCAGCGCAGCGCGAGGCCAAGCAAAAAGGCTCGAAAACGCTCGCCATTTGCAACGTGTACGGTTCGATGATCACGCGCGAGGCTGCGGGAACGATTTTGACTCACGCGGGGCCCGAGATCGGCGTCGCGTCCACGAAGGCGTTCACCGGCCAGCTCACCGCGCTGATGCTCCTGGCGATGTATCTCGGCCAGGTGCGCGGCACGCTGACGGAAGATTGCGAGAAGCACCTGCTGCAGGAGCTGATGCGCGCCCCGCACAAAATGGAAACCGTGCTGCAAGGCGACCAGTCGGGAATTTACGAATCGCTCGCCAGGACGTTTTTCCGCCATACGAATTTCCTTTACCTCGGCCGCGGCATTCACTTCCCGATCGCGCTCGAGGGAGCTCTGAAGCTCAAGGAAATTTCCTACATTCACGCCGAGGGTTATCCGGCCGGCGAAATGAAGCACGGCCCGAACGCACTGATCGACGAAAACCTTCCCGTCGTCATGCTCGCCACACGGGACGAAAGCGATCCGGAGTCGATGACGCGTTACGAAAAGAGTGTTTCGAACATCAAGGAAGTAAAGGCCCGCGACGGCATCGTGATCTCGGTCGTCTCGGAAAACGACCACCTCGCGCGCGAAGCATCGGACCACGTGATCGTCGTGCCGCCCACGATGGAAATGTTCGCGCCGTTGCTCGAAGTGATTCCCTTGCAGCTTCTCGCCTACCACATCGCCGTCCGCCGCGGCTGCGACGTGGACCAGCCGCGAAATCTCGCCAAATCTGTTACCGTCGAGTAATATTCGGCGCGCTAACTTGATGTATACTTCGGGGATGAAAAACCTCCTCGGGACCGGTGCGCGAGTCGTTCGCTGTGTGTTTGTTTGCCTGATCCTAATCGCTGGCGGCAGGCCATCGCGGGCCCAAAAGGTTCAATACGTGATCGATCAGATTACGGTTGAAGGGACAACCCGATTCTCGAAATCGCAGATCGCTCTTGCCAGCGGCCTGAAGCCCGGCCAGCCTGCGGATGATCCCGTTCTTTCCGCGGCGGCCGAGCGCCTAGCAAAGACGGGAGAATTTTCCGAGGTGCAATACCGTTACACCACGCTCAGCGGGAAAATGACCGTCAGGTTCCAAGTCATCGACGATCCAAAGACGCTCGAGTGCACGTTCGACAATTTCGTTTGGTTCGCTCCGAATGAGCTGGACCGTGCCGTTCGGGCCGAGGTTCCGCTTTACGACGCGCGAATGCCCTTCGATAGTGAAGTGACGCGGGCCACAGCCCAGGCGCTCGAACATCTGCTCGTCCAGCACCATATTTCTGCGACGGTGTCATTCCTTCCGGCGTCGAAAGCACTGGGAGCCCCACCCACCGCGCTCTTATTCAGCGCCAAGGGAAATCTGCCGCCGGTGACTTCCGTCGAATTCACCGGAGGGCCGCTGGAACCCGAACTTTTCAGCCTGCAGAAGTCACGCCTCATCGGGCACCCGTTCTCGGCCTTTTATACTCATTCAATGGCTGAGAACGACCTCGACGCGATTTATCACAATCATGCCTACCTGCGAGCCCATTTCACCGATCCGCAAGTTACGTTTGTGCCCGGCGCCAATGACTCCGATCCCGGCAGCATAAAACTCGTCTTTACCGTGAGTCCCGGGGCGCTCTACGCATGGCACGGCGCCGATTGGCAAGGCAACGCGGTGTATGCGCCGCCGGACCTGGACGGCTACCTGGCAATGAAAGAAGGAGAGCCCGCCGCCGCCAACAAAATCGCGTCAGGCGAAGACGCGGTTCGCCAAGCCTACGGAAAGAAGGGCTACATTACCGCTACCGTTTCGAGTAGTCAAAATCTCGACGACGGGGCGCATCAAGTTCACTACTCGTATCAAGTCAGCGAGGGCAGCCAGTATCACATGGGCACTTTCGGCGTTTTCGGCTACGACGACAACAACGCCCAGCGCCTTCGGAAAATGTGGCAGTTGAAACCGGGCGAGATTTACGACGCCTCCTACATCAGGGAGTTCGCCAAGAAAGGGATGCCGATTCCCGCGGGTACAAATTTCTCCGGCGCCAATCCCCCGCGGTCCAAAATCGTCGCAGTTCCCCATCGGGATACGCTCTTGGTCGACGTGACCCTTTCGCTTTCCACTTCCGCGAATTGAAAATTCAACGCTCGCGCCGATTGTTTGGCCGCCGTGGAATTGCCCTGTCGTTCGCGGGCGAATTCCCTATCAATTTTGGCTCGAAAATCGCGTAAGATACTTCCATCGTGAAGCGACTTCTCTTCGGCTACGTCGCGATTCCCGTGTTGTTTTTCGCAGCTGTATCCCTGCGCGCCCAGGCGCCCGCCGCGAATTCAACGCCGAGCTCGCCGATCGCCTCGATTAAGGTGACCGGGTCGAAGAAATGCCCGACCGACCAAGTCATCGCCGCGAGCGGGCTGAAACCCGGCGACGTGGTCACCGCCGCGCAAATTCAAGACGCCACGAACCGCCTCGCCGCTCTTGGCATTTTTTCGGCGGTCAATTTCCGCTACAGCGCGGCTGGCAATGCCATCAACCTGGAGTTTCAGATCCAGGAAGCGCCCACGTATCCCATCGTGTTTGACAACATCCCGTGGTTCACGAGCGACGAGATCGGCGACGCGATTCGCAAGCAGGTCGGACTCTTTACCGGCGAAGCCCCCGACGGCGGCGCGATGGTCGACTCGATGACGGACGCCATCGAAGACCTGTTGGCCTCCAAAAACATCAAGGGCAGCGTCACGCATCAGCTGATCACGGCAGCGATCGGTGACGCGACGGTGATGCAATTCCACGTTGACGGCCCGGCCCTGCGGGTTCAGGCCGTGCAGTTCGGAGACGCGTTGGCAACCGGCTCCGACCGGCTCAAGGACCGCGTCTCCGATATCAAAGGTCCGCCCTATTCCCTTTTCGCCGCGGAAGTTTTCGACTACGAGCAAGTCCGTCCGCTGTACGCGGCGAAGGGTCTCCTGCGCGCAAAGATCGGCCCGCCGCAAGCGAATCTGGTTCCGGACATGTACGATCCCAAGGAGAGTGCGATCGAGCTTTCCATCCCCATCGCCCCCGGTCCGGTCTATTCCTGGAAAGGAGTTTCATGGCAGGGAAACCAGACCCTGCCATCGCCGGAACTGGACGCCTCGATCGAATTGAAGGCGGGCGATGTGGCCGATGGCATGAAGATCGAATCCCAGTGGCAGAAAATTGAAAACGAGTACGGCCAGCGCGGCTACATCGACATGAAGCTCGACGCCGAGCCGCAATTCGATGACGCCGCGCATCAAATTTCCTATCGCGTGAAAATTTCCGAAGGGTCCCAATACCACATGGGAGAAATGGTAATTACGGGATTGTCCGTGGAGGCGGAAAGAAGATTGCGCGAGGCGTGGCAGATTGCTCCCGGACAGGTCTTTGACGACGGCTATTACGAAATGCACATGAAAATGCTCGCCAAGCCCAGCCGCGAAATTTTCGGCAACTTGCCCGTCCACTACAACGAATTCGGCCACTTGCTGCGGCCGAACGCGGATCATCATACGGTGGATGTGCTGATGGACTTCAAATAGCGTCGATAGCAAGCCGCATGGATTTCGAGTTACAATCGCGGCCTATGCGGCTGCGAATGCTTTCTCTCATCTGTTTTCTTTCCCTCATCTCTGCGGGATTCGTTCGGGCGCAGCAAACTCCGCCGGCTTCCGGCGCGGCGTCGCCGAAGGCGCAAGAAAAGAAATCTCCAGCGGCGCCTCAGGCATCTCCCGACAAAAGTAGCCAAGACGCGACTGCCGAGCATCCAGGTTCCGTTTCCGACGAAGACATGGAGTTACAAATTGCCGTGCGCGAGGCTGGGCAGGACAGCGCGACCCTCGTCAAGAGTTTGGAAGCCTTTCTGGCACGGCACCCCGATTCGCCGCGGCGCGCGGCGGTGTATCGCGCTCTCGTTGAATCCGAAATGAATCTTCACAACGACGGCGCGGCGCTCGACTACGCGGAAAAAGTCATCACCATCCAGCCAGACGATAGCCAATCGATGTATGTAGCCGTAACTCTCCTCGAAAAAAAGCACGACGACGCGAGCCAACTTCATGCCATCGATTACGATTCACGCCTGATCGACCGCGTCTCGAAGGCCGACCCCGAATCGCGCCCCCAGCAAATGACGCTCGAGGATTGGCAGGCGGGGCGCAACAAGTTCCTCGTCGATCTCTACGTGCTGCGCGGCCGGATGGAGTATCACCTGCACAAGAATGACGATGCCGTCAAGGATCTCACCAGTGGCTTCCGGATGCTTCCCAGTGCGGAAGCGGCGCTGACGCTCGGCGAAATCGCCGAGGAGGGCAAGCACTCGGACGAAGCCATCCGACAATATGCCACGGCGTTTGCGCTTGCGAGCGACGACCAACGCGAAGAAAACGCCACGCCCACGGACCGCGACGCGCTGCGCCTGCGGATCGGCAATCTCTGGCATTTCACGCACGATTCCACGGCGGGGCTCGGCGATCTCATGCTCTCCGCTTACGACGAGACTCGCGCGGCAGCCCAGGCGGATAAGCCCGAGGCCTCCGAACACAACAAGGACGTCACCGATCCGCTGCAATTCAGCTTGCGGCGCGTCGATGGCGGCGCCGTCTTGAAGCTCGCCGAATCGCGCGGCAAGGTCGTGGTGCTGAATTTCTGGACCACTTGGTGCGCGTACTGCAATCAGATGGAAACGATGCTGGCCGGCGTCCGCACAAAATTTTCAGGCCGCGATGATGTCGTTTTCTTGGCGCTCAATGCGGATGAGGATGAAACCGCCGTCGCGCCGTTTCTCCAAAATCAAAAACCCGGTGGCACGCTGGTCTTCGCCGACGGCGTCAACAAAGCGTTCCACGTCGAATCGATTCCGACCGTGTTAGTGCTCGATAAAGCCGGCAAGATCGCCTATCGCACGCAGGGCTTCGCCCCGGACGGCTTCGCGGACCTGGCGTCGGCCGCGATCACGAAAGCCTCTTCAGCTGCACAATAAATGTGCTTTTCCCGTTGGTTGGCGCCTCCCAATCACCCATTCCCTTTCGCAGAGAGCTGAAGAGCCACATCTCGCGCGGCAATGATCGTATTCGTGTGGATTCGGACGGTGTCCGCCACCCGCCGAGCGTAGCCGCCGGCAAGCGTGGTCGCTACCGGGATTCCCGCCCGGCGCGCATGTTCAAACACCAGCCGGTCGCGCTTCTGTAAGCCGTCCATTGTCAGCGCTAGCCCACCTAACTGATCCTCGCGGTACGGATCGGCTCCTCCTACGTAAAGAATCAAATCGGGCGTCATTTTCCTTAGCGCACGCACAAGCCCCTCTTCCAGGGCGTCCATATACTCTTCGTCGCGCACTCCATCTTCTAGGCCGATGTCCTCATCGGAAGGAGGCTTCGGCTCCGGGTAGTTATTCTCCTGGTGGATGGAAAGCGTATACACGGTCGGATCGCTTGCAAAAATCGCGGCTGTGCCATTGCCGTGATGCACGTCCGTATCCACGGTCATGGCCGTGCGTATCTTGCCCTCCGCTTGCAGCGTGCGAATTGCGACCGCGACGTCATGGATCATGCAAAAACCCTCGCCGTGTCCCGGATAAGCGTGATGAAATCCTCCGCTCAGATTCGCGGCGAATCCGTCCTCGAGCGCCTTGCGCCCAGCCAACGTCGAGCCTCCCGCCGCAAGCCAAAAACCTTCGCGGCTCGTTTCCGTCAGCGGAATTTCGAGCTTCATCCGCTCGCTCAAGGTGAGCGAATCCGTGCGCAGCTTCTGCACGTAGGCGTGCGTATGCACGCGCAGGATGTCCTCGTCGGGCGCAGGCTCAGGCTGCAGGAAATCGCCGGCGTCCGCGATCCCCTCGGCAAGCAACGCGTCGTGAATCAGTCTGAATTTTTGCGAAGGGAAAACGTGCGGCCCGAGATCTAAATCGTATTGCGGATGGTAGATGACCTTGAACGGGAGCATAGGAAAAGTCAGCGGCGGTCGGGCCTGGGCGCGACTCGCATGCTTCCTACATACCAGAAGAGTTGGCGAAATGCCGCATCCATTTTGATGTAAACTGGTTTTTTCGGGCCGCGACACCGCAAACGCATTGCCCGTAATCGCCGAAGCCGCTCGCCAGCAAGTAGCCTAGTCGAGGAGATTCCATGCACATTTTCGCGCTGTACGTTCCGCAGTCGGTGATCGCCTGGGTCGTGATCGGGCTCCTTGCCGGGTGGATCGCCGGTAAGGTTTCGCGGGGACGCGGATTCGGTTGCATCGCCAACATCCTTCTCGGCCTCGTGGGCGCGGTCCTCGGCGGCTGGATTTTCACAAAGCTGGGAATCGAGCGATTTGGATTTATCTACAGCCTCGCCGCTGCCACCGTGGGCGCCGTAATCCTCGTGGCGATTGCGCGCCTCTTCTCCGGCGGTGGAGGAAACGAATAGACCGAATCCAAGGAGCGCCATCCGCTGGCAGAGCGGCCCTATGTGGAAGGAACATCTCGGATTTCATCCGATTTGGCGTTCGCGGACCTGCTACGATTATTGATGATGCGCACTCCGGTACTCGCTCCGCGCTTCTTCCTCGTGATTGGGCTTATGGTGTCGGCACCGTCGTCTGCGCTTCCTCAGTCAAACGCCACCGGCAGCAGCACGCAAGAGGCCTTCCTTCATCGGCTATCCGATGCCGCGATCGAAAGAACCCATCATGCTGTGCGATACGATCCCTCGTATGTTCGCATCCCGTACCCAGGCGGAGATGTTCCCGCAGAAACCGGGGTTTGCACCGACGAAATTATTCGCTCTTACCGATCCTTGGGAGTTGATCTGCAAAAAGAAGTCCATGAAGACATGGCTCAGAATTTCTCGGCGTATCCCCGCAATTGGCGTTGGCTTCTCGCGCGCACGGACCCGAATATTGATCACCGCAGAGTTCCCAACTTGATGGTTTTCTTCAGCCGCAAGGGACGAACCTTGCCGATCACGAACAATCCAAAGGACTACGCTCCCGGAGACATCGTGTCGTGGGACCTGGGTGGAAATGTCCCTCACATCGGTATCGTGGTGGGGCAGAAATCGCCGCGATCGGGGCGGTTCATGATCGTTCACAACATCGGGCAGGGACCAAAACTGGAGGACGTGCTGTTCAATTGGAAAATAACGGGACATTACGAGTATTTCGGGCCGAAGCCCTGAGGCAGGAAGACTTCCCGTCCGACTTTCAAAAACTGCCTATCGGAACTCCTTCCTCACGCTGTGATACGATGTTCGGTCCCACTAAAGGACGTGAGCCACTTTGGATAAACCTTCTCTCTTAGCAATTCCCTTGGGCGGACTGGGCGAATTTGGAATGAACATGCTCGTTCTGCGCTCAGGGGACGACATGATCCTCATCGATGCCGGGATGATGTTTCCCGAGGCTGAACTTCTCGGCGTGGACATCGTCATTCCCGACACCACATATCTAAAGCAGAATCGCCAGTATTTGCGCGCGATCCTGCTGACGCACGGCCACGAAGACCACATCGGCGCGCTGCCCTACATCCTGCGCGACCTGCAAGTGCCGATCTACGGCACGCGCTTCACGCTGGCGCTGGTGCGCAAACGGCTCGAAGAACACGGCCTGCTCGATAAAACCGATCTGCGCGAAGTGATTCCCGGACGGAAACTCGAAGTCGGCGTCTTCGAGGTGGAATTCATCAGCGTCACGCACAGCACGATTGATTGCGTCGCGCTGGCGATCCGCACGCCGGTCGGAGTCGTCATTCACACCGGCGATTTCAAGATCGACCCGACACCGACTGACGGCCAGCCGTTCGATCTGCACGCCTTCGCGCGCTACGGCGCGGAAGGCGTCCTCGCGCTCTTCAGCGACAGCACCAACGTCGAGCGGCCCGGCTACACCCCCTCGGAGCGGACCGTCCGCCCGCGCATCGAGGAGCTGACTCGCGCGGCTACGCGCAAGGTAATCGTCTCCTGCTTCGCGTCATCGATCCCGCGCATTCAGCAAGTGGTGGACATCGCCGTCGCCGCGGGCCGCAAAATCGCGTTCATCGGCCGCAGCATGGTGGACAACGTCGAAATCGCGCACGGCATGAATCGCCTGCGCATCCCCGACGGACAGGTGGTGCGTTCGCAGGACATCAGCGCTTTCCCCCCGGAAAAGCTCCTCGTCCTCGTCAGCGGCAGCCAAGCGGAGCCGATGTCCTCGCTCTCGCGCGTCGCCGTGGACAATCATCGCCTGCTGACGCTGAACGAGCGCGACACGGTGATTTTGTCCGCGCGCATCATCCCCGGAAACGAGAAAACGATTTTCCGGATGCTCGATCACATGTTCCGCAAGCGCGCGCTCGTCTATTACGACAACGACGGCGGCACGATCCACGTCTCGGGCCACGCCAGCCAGGAAGAGCAAAAGATGCTTCTGAACCTGGTGCGCCCGCGCTACTTCATTCCGATTCACGGCGAATTCCGGCAGCTCTTCCGGCACTCGGCGCTGGCGTACTCGGTGGGCGCGGTGTCCGAGGAAATCATGCTGATCGAGGACGGCCAGGTGATCGAATTCGCCGACGATCGCGCCTACCGCCGCGAGCCGGTAACCGCCGGGCGCATCTGCGTCGATTCGGGCTCGCTCGAGGAAATCGAGGAAGTGGTGATCCGCGACCGGAAACATTTGTCCGAGGACGGCGTTGTCGTGCCCATCATCGCCATCAACAAGCACACCGGCCAGATCGAATCGCAGCCCGAAATCGTCACGCGCGGTTTTCTTCCCTCTGACAACGGCCTGGAGCTCTTGAACGGCGCGCGCGAAGTGGTCCTCCGAACGGTCGAGCAATCCAACGACGAGGAAAAAACCGATTGGAGCGTCATCAAGGAAAAAATCCGCGTGGATTTGCGGCGCTATTTGAAAAAGCAGACTTCCAAGCGGCCCCTGGTTCTCCCCGTGATTCTGGAAGTGTAAGAAGGCGACGTGCCTGTCTCCGAGTTGATTCTTCGCCCCTACCGGCCTGCCGATTTTGAGGCATTGCTCGCGATTGACAAGGTTTGTTTTCCGAAAAGCATCGCCTACGGCCGGCAGGAGATGAGAGGGTATCTGCAGTTGGAAGGATCTCACTGCATCGTCGCGGAACTTCCCGGAGAAGTTGCCGGCTTCATCCTCACCGAACAAAGCGATGAGTTCGCCCACATCATCACGCTCGACGTCCTGCAACAATATCGCCGCCAATCGATTGGATCGCGCCTCCTCGATGCCGCCGAGCGCGAAGCCGGGTCTCGCGGCGCGTCCCTCATGTATCTCGAAACGGCAACCGCCAACAAAGCTGCGATTGCTTTGTGGAAGAAGCATGGCTATCGTGAAACGGGAACGATCGAAAACTACTACGGCCGCGGGCAAAGCGCTTTTGAAATGCAAAAGCTGCTAGGCGGAAATCCCGAGGCTAAAAAACCTTTGACGAAAGCTAAATCCCTTCCATGACGTTATTGCACGTCGTGATCCTCGCCATCGTGCAAGGCCTAGCCGAACTGCTGCCTGTGTCGAGTTCGGCGCACGTGGTTGTCTCGGAGAAGTTGATGGGCCTCGACCCTTCGTCGCCTGAAATGACGCTGCTCCTCGTTATGCTGCACACCGGTACGATGTTTGCCGTGATCGTTTTTTTCTGGAAGCAGTGGGCGCGAACGTATTTTCAGAGCGCCGAGGCGTTCAAACGCATCGCAATTCTATTGATCGCCGCTACGATTTTTACCGGCGTCGTCGGCGAGGGCCTGATCAAAGCCATCGAAAAATTCGCGTTCCCCGGCGTGGAGCACGCGGAAGTGGAGCAACTCTTCGGGCGGCTCGACCTCATCGCTCCCGCGCTGGCCGCCGTCGGCATCCTGATCCTGATCGCCGCCGTTTACGAGAAACGCCATCCCTTTACCGGCTCGCGCGAAACCGGCGGGCTGGGAATGAAGCAGGGCGCGCTGATCGGCATCGTGCAGGGGCTTTGCCTTCCCTTCCGCGGCTTTTCGCGTTCTGGCGCGACGATCTCGACGAGCCTGCTCGCAGGCGTTGAGAAATCGCGCGCCGAAGCGTTCAGCTTCGCTCTCGCCGTGCTGCTCACTCCTGCAGCGGACGGGCGCGAACTGCTCCGCCTGATGAAGGCCAGGCACATCGGCGCCGGATTGAATCTTGCCTCGGCGATGATGCCGAGCCTGCTGGGCATGGTGTGCGCGTTCGTCGCCGGGCTTGTGGCGCTCAAATGGCTCAGCCGGTGGCTGGAGAGCGACCGCTGGTATTTGTTCGGGATTTACTGCCTGGCGGCGTCCGTGGCCGTCTTCGTACTACACCATATGGGTTACTGAAGAATGGTTCACTAGAGGGCTGCGCCTACCCCATTTTGTCATTCCGAGCGAAGCGAGGAATCTCTCTCGCCTTGCGTTTCAATCGAAGCGGGATTCCTCGTTTCGCTCGGAATGACAAAATGAAGGTCAGGCGGCCGCAAAGAGGTGATTCTCACCCTCGAGAATTCGCGTTCCCAACCCGAAACCGCTCACGAGGATATTCGTATAGCCGATGTGGTAGCTCGTAGTGCATGAATTCGCGCAAGTACTCGAAGCCAAGCTTTTCGAGGATTTTCACCGAGGCTCGATTCTGCGGCAGCACAAACGCCATGATCCTCGCGCAATTGAGCGCCCGGAACCCGTATTGCAAAATCGCGGCCGCAGCCTCCCCCGCGTATCCGTGCCCCCAGTGTTTGAGGCAAAGGCGATAACCGAGTTCGACTTCGCTCCGCCCATCGAGTTCAAACGGCTCCATCCCGCATGTGCCGATGAATTCTCCGGTGACCTTCAGAAAGACAGGAAATTTCCCCAGTTTTTGTCGATCGAACAGATCGATTCGCTCCTGGATTTTTCCCCGCGCCTCTTCCGGCGTGCTCACGAGAAATCGGCCCGGCGGCGAGAAACAGTTGTAGCCTACGTCCGTGGATAGAAGCATGTAGCTGCCCACGTCGGTTTCGAGCCAATTCCGTAACGTAAGCCGCCCAGTCTCCAAGGTCAACATCGGCGGGATCGGTCATGCGGTTGCTTTGGACTCCGGTGCGGGAGGATTCTTCATCAGCTTGCCCGCTACAAACGCGAAGAGCCCCAGAATTACGCCAGAGATGACTCCAATCACCGGACCGACTACGGCCATCATCGCCTTGGGAGGAAGCGACACAGAGGGATTCTGCATCATCGCAGCCTCCTGCGCGTGGTTGGCGACGTACTTGTCGAAGAGCAAAACATGCGCCGCCGTGATCCAGATGGAGTTCGCGATTCCGAGCAGCAGGCCGTGCAGAAAATTCTTCCCTCCGCTGCACTTCGCAATCGCGTACGCGCAATACAGGAAAATGACGAGCCAGAACGCCGGCTCGATCTTCGAGGGAATGACGTACACCGTGGCGATGCCCATCGCCAGCCCGAAAAGCGACAGCTGGAAGATTAATTTCCAATTCATCGCGGTTATCTCCTGAGGGGGCTTGCGGGGAGTCTAACCTAGCAAGCTGGAAAAAGTCATCTTACCGGAGAAGTGCACTGCCCGTCCCGCATGCGGGACGGGCGGAACGCTACATTCCGCCGTAGCCTTCAATGATAAATACGCGGCTCTTCGCCGAGCTGTGCCGGATCGGCTTGATGGCGCTGTATTCGGGCGAATCTTCCCAGGCCTTGGCTTTCTCAACGCTGTCGAACTGGATCACCACGAAGCGCTTCGGCGCATCGCCTTCAATCGAGGTGTTCTTGCCGCCGCGGATCACGTAGTGGCCGCCGTACTGTGCGATCGTTCCCGGCGCCTTTTCGGCATACTTCTGAAACGTGCCCGGATCGGTGACATCGACTTCCGCGATCACGTAGCCCGGCACCATCTTCATCTGCCGTGCATGAATCGCCGTGGCGCCCGCGACACCCATGAGCGCGCCGATGACCACCGCCAAAATCAATTTGCGGTTCGTCTTCATGATTTCACCCCATTCGCATTTTTTCGATCAAGGAATGCTGCAGCATCTATACATCTGCCTAGCGAAACCGTCAACTTTTGAGGGACGGCGCAAAATGCCACTCTCTCGGCTCACGCTCAGCGTTTACTTCGGAGCGAAGAATACATAGTCGGCGGAGTAAGCTGCGCGAACTTCCTGGCCGGCATGATTGGCATCACAGCCCGAAGCCGCTGGAGATTTACCGCCTTTCGTATTGATTCGCTGGACGGATGTAACGGGCGAGAGCACACCTTGTCCGCTACGGTTCACTACCGTCAGCAGCAGCCAGGGTATGGAATCAGCGTCGGGAGAGGGCGCGTTGGCGACTGCTTTGCCCGTCACGCTGCTACCGTCGTTCGATTCCCAGGAAGGCCCGACGAAATGTTTGCCAAACGGTTTGCCGGTTGCGTCGAAGAGCTGAGCGTCGGGACCTTTCAGCGTCCAGACAACTTGCGCGCCGTCTGATTTGCAAACGTAGATCTGATCGCCTTTGGCGTGGACTTTCAAAAGAAGCTGCTCGTTGACGGGTGGTTGCAGTTCCTTCGGCACTTGTTGAGCGCGGGCGGGGACGGATAGAAAAATGGAAGACACGGCCGGGACCAACAGTGTAATTGCGCCAATCGCCTTGTACATGCCTCCTCCTCGTCAAGAAACCGTCAGTCGCGCGAAAATCAGTCCAGAGGCTCGATTTTCGCGATCTTGCCTTGATGAACTTCCGCGACCCACACGGCCACGGGAGACGCCGAGTCATCCACGTCAATGTGCCGGATATTGGCGTTCACTGTGGGCAACATGTATTCCGTGAATTGGCCTGTTTTGAGATCGAGGCGATCGACGAGGTCGGCGCCCATTCCCGAAGTCCAGGCCTCACCGTTCTTGTCCGCCTTTGCGGGATAAGGGCCAAGCCAGGGCGTCGGCGCCGTCCATTCCTCGAATTTCTCGGTCTTCGGGTCAAACATGCCGAGCTTGTTCGCGTAATACTCGCCGAACCAGATGCGATCCCGCGCGTCCACCGAAATCCGGCGCGGGCCGGAATTAAGAGTGGGTGTCTTGTACAGTTTGACTTCGCCGGTTTTAGGATCGATTTTTCCGATATTTCCGCCAACGATGTCGCAAATGTAGACGTTGGATTTGGAATCCGCCGCGAGCCCGTACGTGGAATGCCCGGCGGGCGTGGCGTTGTAGCTAAACTGAATGATCCCGGCGCTTTTTTCGTCCGGCTTGTAGCCGGGATACATCGGATAGGTCGTGACGCGGCCGGTTTCAGGATCGACCCGGAAAATCAACAGGCTCTCGCCTCCAGGAAACCACGCCGTTCCATCCGGCGCGGCGGCGACTTGCGGCTGAATCGCACGCGCGTCGTTATTTTCGGGCGGCACAAGCCAAGTTTGAAATTTCTCGGTGCGCGGATCGAATCGCGTGTAGCCGCCCTGGCGGAATCGCGGAATCCACAGATAACCGCCCGGGCCGAATTCGATCGAGAGAGTGCCTTCGGGAAAACCCGGCTTGAGCGGCGGCATGCGCCATTCCTTCGTCTCGCCGGTTCGCGGATCGAGCCGCCCAATAAGCGGCTCGCGAAAATCGTTGTACCAGATCATGCCCTTGTCATCGAGGTCCGCATCGTGCGGCAGGCGTCCCGGATCGGGCATATCGTATTCGGTGATGATGACTCGCGTGGCTCGGCCTGTGGGACGCGGGCGCGTCTTGAGCGGATACTTCCATTCCTTCGTCGTGCTCAGATTGATCGTCGTTAGATATTTCGCGAATTCGGGGTCCAGCTGCACGGACACTTTGTAAGGCAGCTCAACCGGATGATCGAGGACCGCTTGCTCGGAGTAGCTTCGCATCCGCGCGAACGTTGTGAGCCAGCCCTGCTCGTCGTAGGTGCTCTGCGCGATCGGCATCAGCGAGTGGCAGGCGGCGCAACGGTACAGCTGATTCTTCTGCGCCTCGGTTCCGGGAAAGCTCTCGAGCCATTCGGAGCTCGTGAGCTGAGGAACGAGGTCCTTTGTCTTGACCAGTTTCAAATCCGCGCGGCCTGTGACGCCGGCCACGACGTCCGCAGACACTGGATCCGCGAGATCGTAGCCGACGGCGCGAATATCAATGTTGTACTTGCCGGGCGCGAGCCGGTTCGCGGGAAACGAGTAGCGCCCTTCGCGGTCGCTGACGACGGTGACGCTGATCGTTTTGTCCTCTCCCTTCGCGCGGACCAGCACGCCCTCCATCGCGCCCTCCGCTTCCGAAGTGACGCGGCCAGCGAGCGCAACCGCAGCGACTTTTTGCGCGCGACGGGCCAGAACGTTTCGAGCAGGAATTATCGCCGCAATCGCGCCCACGAAGCAAAGCATCATCACAAACCCTGAGTTCGTCCGCATCCTTCAGCCTCGACCCCTTAATTTCCGTCCCGCCAGCAAATACTAATCGAACACACTCAACAAATGTCGATGAATATTTGCGAGCCCTACCGGCGACGCGGAAGCTCCCAACTACTCTTGTTTGTTGTGCAGGCAACGTGAGGGCTATTGCTAAGGGCCCACCTGGATCGTGAGGATGGGCTTCGTACCGCGATCGGCGCGGAGTGGGCGTCCGCTTTGCACTAAGGCCGCTGGGCGAAACTGAAACTGCTACGCGCCGCCGAAAGAGCCTCAGCCAGTTCCGCGCCATCTTTCGTATCCCAGGACTTCTTGAATCGCCGTTGTAGCGCCCGCCCTCCGACCGTAGAACTGGATTCACAGCGACATCCACGCAAGGCGGGCGCTACAACAGTCACCGGCCGATTTGCTACTTGCCGCTGGTGAGCAGCGGCACGGTCACCACGCGATCTGCTTTGGCGAACATCTCGCGTTCCGCGCTTGTCTTGGGCTGGTACACAAGCGAAACACCGTTGTGAGGCAAGTTCAACGCACGCACGAAGCGTTCGTTTCCGTGAAGCAGCACGACGAGTCCGGTGATTCCACCCTCGCTGTCGAGCTTGACTGGCACCGGAGTAAAGAACGCCACTCTCCCGTCCGCTGATTCAATGGTTGCCGTCCTCCCCAGTTCCTCGATGAAGATCCGGTAGTCGCCCGCAGGAAGAACGTTTTTCCCCCAGTTGACTTCGTACGGCAGGGTAAACCTGCCGGCGAAGCTCGGGCGCGCGTAACCGGCCGCCGCACACAGCGAAACCAGCAGCATCGCGGCCGCCACGAGCCTGGCCTTGATTAGATTTCGTACCGTCTCGGTCGTCATATTGCACCTCTCCTCTTTCGGCGGCCAATGCGAATGATTTGAGCCCTTTCTAGTTCGCATTCCGCCTTTACAAGAGAAAGCGCAATCGGGGGAGAACGTGGCTCACCAAGCACAAATTTTTCGGCTGCCGCCTCGAAAGCGTGGCAAGACTCGGACTCGCTCCGTCAATTCGAGGGCGCAGCTGGGCAACCAATTTACTTGCAGTGATACTTGCCGAGTGATAGAGTTTCAGGCTCAAAAATTAAGGGCCTGCATCGGGAGTTCGACGATGCCTCCTGGTTCAACATCGGCCCCTCGGGTCACCGAGCTGCTCCTCCACTGGCGGCAGGGTGATCAGGACGCGCGGGAAGAGCTCATTCCCCTCATCTACGGTGAGCTACGCCGCGTCGCCCGAAACTATCTCCGTCACGAACGCCCCGATCACACCCTTCAGAGCGGCGCCCTGGTTCACGAAGCGTACTTGCGCCTGATGGGCGAACAGTCTCCCCAATGGAAAAACCGGGCGCACTTTTTTGGCGTCGCCTCGCAAGTGATGCGGCATATTCTCGTCGATCACGCCCGGAATCGCAGGGCCGCGAAGCGCGGCGGGGGTGCTCCGCGTCTCGCACTCGATCCCCGCATGGCCCTTCCCCAAAGGCGAGACTTGGATCTTTTGGCGCTCGACGATGCCCTGAACCGTCTCGCTGAACTCGACGCGCAACAAAGCCGCTTGATTGAATTGCGTTTCTTTGGCGGCCTTTCGATCGTGGAAACGGCCGCCGCCCTCAACATTTCCGCGGCCACGGTCAAACGGGAGTGGGCGACGGCTCGAGCCTGGCTGCAGCGCGAGATGAAATCGAAGGAAGTGGCCAAGTGACGCCCGAACAGTGGCAACAGATTAAGAAAATTCTGGGCGGGGCGCTCGAGCGGCCGCCGTCCGAGCGCCAGGCCTATCTCGATCGGGAGTGTCCCGATCCATCCTTCCGCCGAGAAGTGGACTCATTGATCGCCGCGTGCGACGCCGGCGACACCCACTTTTTGGAACAGCCCGAGTTTCAGCGCGAAGACCTCGAACCCGGCGTCCTGCTGGGTCCGTACGAGATTCTTTCCCACCTTGGCTCCGGCGGAATGGGGGAAGTCTACCGGGCACGCGATACGAAACTGAATCGAGAGATCGCGCTCAAATTGCTGCCACGAGACTTCATGCGCGACCCGGGAGCGCTCGTCCGCTTTGAACGCGAAGCGCATGTTCTCGCTTCTCTGAACCACCCCAACGTCGTCACTGTTTACGGCATCGGGCAGGATCGCGGCGCCGTTTACATCGCGATGGAACTCGTGGACGGAAAGACGTTGGATGAGGTTTTGACCTCCGGCCCGATGCACACGCGCCAAATACTCGACGTCGCGGCGCAAGTTGCCGCAGGCTTGGCCGTCGCTCACAAATCCCAAATCGTCCACCGCGATTTGAAGCCCAAAAACGTCATGCTTCGCCCGGACGGCCTGGTGAAGATTCTCGACTTCGGATTGAGCAAACTGACACAGCTCGCATTGCCTGATCCGGACGAAACGTCCGCGCTCACCGTGCCGGGAATCCTGCTGGGCACGATCGACTATATGTCTCCCGAGCAGGCCAGCGGCAGGTCTGCAGACTTTCGTTCCGATCAGTTTTCACTTGGGTCACTGGTCTATGAAATTACCACCGGACGCCGGCCGTTTCAGCGCCCGACGGGAGCGGAAACCCTCGCGGCGATCATTGAAGCCGAGCCGACGCCGGTGCGAGCTGTCAATCCTCATATTCCGTTCGCGCTGGAAACGATCGTTCGACGATGCATGTCGAAGGAACCGGAAAAACGCTACGAGTCAACAGACGACCTCGCTCGCGCATTCCGTGAAATTCTGGAGTCGACTCCCTTCCGCACAACGCAAGCCGGCCCGGCAATCGCAAACCGCAAACTTCGCGGCTTGCCCATGCGGCTTCAGCCGACGCTTGCGGCCGCGGCGCTTTTCGCCGGAATGGGGCTTCTCGCGCCGCGGCTGGCCGAAAGAGTGCGCTCGGGCTCGCAGCCGCTCCTGCCGTCGAGCGGCAGAGAGCTCGTCGTGCTCCCGTTCACGAACGTGGGCAATGATCCCCAAAATCAAAGTTTCTGCGACGGACTGGAGGAAATCCTGACCAGCGAGCTCACCCAATTGGACCAATACCAGCAAACGTTTGATGTGGTTCCCTCGATTGAAGTGCTGAGAAACGGAATCGTCAGCGTGCGAGAGGCGCGCCAAGTTTTCGGAGCCGATCTCGCGATTACGGGCAGCGTGCAACGCACAACGGATCGGATACGGCTGACCATTAATCTAGTCGATCCTCGGAAGCTCGTGCAGCTCAAATCGAAGACGTTCGACACCGACGCCCAGGACGTCTTAGCGCTGCAGGACGGGGTCGTTTTGCAAGTAGGCCAACTTCTGGATGTGAAAATCTCTACCCAGGCCAAGCAGGCGCTCTCCACGGGGGGCACCACTACGCCGAGCGCTTTCGACTTGTACACGCAAGGCCGAGGCTACCTGCAGCGCTACGAGTCGACCGAGAATATTCAGACCGCGATTTCACTATTTAAGCTTGCACTTCAGAAGGACCCTCGATACGCCCTGGCCGAGGCCGCCTTGGGCGAAGCGTATTGGCGAACGTACTCCCAAACCAAAGATGCGCAATGGGCCGAAAGCGCGAGGAAGAGTTCCGCGGCTGCGATTGAGATGAACGACAAGCTGCCGCAAGTTTACGTAACTTTGGGAATGGTTCAAACAGGTACGGGACACTATGCGGAGGCCAGCCAAAGCCTCCAAAAAGCTCTTCGTCTTGATCCGGCGAATGCGGACGCCAACCGCGAATTGGCAAAGACGTTCGAGGCTCTAGGGCAGCTCAAGGACGCTGAATCCGCCTACCTCAATGCCGTCGCGCTCCGACCCGGTTACTGGGCTGCGTACAACGAACTCGGGGGTTTCTACTATCGCCTGGGCCGGTACGACGACGCCGAGAAGGAATTTCTGAAGGTGGTTGAACTCACTCCGGACAACGCGCGCGGATACAGCAACGTCGGGGTGATCGCCTATTCTCAGAAGCGGTACGAGGAAGCCGCCAAAATGTATGAAAAATCTTTGGCCATCAAGCCTTCAGACGGCGCCTATTTGAATCTAGGGACGGTGTATTACACCATGGGAAATTACGGCGAGGCGGCCAGGTACTACGATCTGGCCGTGCAGATGAATGGCCACGATGCCACGCTCTGGCACAATCTCGCCACGGCCTACGAATGGTCCGGCCAGCCTCAAAAAGCTCGAGCAGCCTTTCAGAAAACGGCCGAACTTGCGGAAGAGGAGCGCCGGGTCAACCCTCGCGATCCCAGTTTACTAATCGAACTCGCTGACGACTATTCGATGCTCGATCAAGCGCAACGCGCCCGGAAACTCCTCGGCCAAGCGCTGAAGGCGCCACCCGATGCCGCTCCCGACACGTTTGAGGTAGCCGTCGTCTACGAACAACTTGGTGATCGCAAACTGGCTTTGCGATGGCTTGGGAAAGCCATTCAGCGGGGATTCCCGCGCGATGTCATCGAGAAATCGCCTTCGCTGTCCCGATTGCGAGGCGACCCGGGATACCAGGATCTTTTCAGGCCCTGAAAGAGAAATAGAACTGAATTCACGAGAGGAGAAATACCATGGCAGACCCAGCTCTAGCGATCAGTTCCAAAAGCAGTTCAGGCGGTCCAGGCACACTGCCCGTTGAAGTCATTATCGTTCAGAAGCCACTAAAGATTGAAAAAGACAGAGTCTTTGTCAATCCACCGATGGCCCGTATCGGTTCCGGCGCATCCAAGTTGGGCTCGATTCGTTTTGTCAATGAAACGGATGACATCATCCGGCTTTGGCTTCCGAATGCCCATCACTACCTGGATATGAAACCAGAGGACTTGGCATCTCCGTTTGTGATCGAGAAGGGCGGCCAGAAAGATTTTAACGTGAAGGTTTCGCCGGAACCAGGCCACTATCCCTATCACGTCTACTGCGATGCCATCGGGAACGGCGCCGAAGGGCATTCCGAACCACACGTGACGTGCCCGTAGCGTCGCTGAAGCGGTGATAGGCGGCCCAACCTAATTCTGTCGAGACCATGGTCGATTCCTTCGGCCGCGTTACGGGTGCGCGCTGCTTCGGCATCTCGCGCCCGGGCCGAGGATCTGAACCACGTCTGATTTTCCGGGACCGAAGCCGTTACTCTGAGGAGACATCCCACTTGTCTCGCCCCCCGCGTTTGCTATAGTCGTTGCGTTGCTCGCGACTTCCAGACGGCTTCCGCGCGCCAGCGCCCGCGCATCCGTCATGCGGCGAGCACCTTCCCTATCTTGCGAGGAGATTCGCGTGCGCGTTCTGACTCCAACTGAGAATCATCGCATCAATGAATTGATCGGCTTTCTCGGCGTGACCATCGCCGTGCTTGTGGCGCTGGCGCTGATTTCGTACAGCCCGCACGATCCGTCGTTCAATGTGTCTGCCGAATCCTCCGACGTGCACGCGGCCCGCAATTGGATTGGCCCGGTCGGCGCTTACGGCGCGGATCTGTTGTTTCAGGGTTTCGGCTACGCCGCGTTTCTCCTGCCGGTGGGAATTTTTCTGGTCGGGTCCCGCTGGTTCCGCAGCGAGAACGTGGAATCGCCGATCGTCAAGATCGTGGGCTACTCGCTGCTTGTGCTTATGGTGCCGGCGCTGCTCACGCTGTGGCATATCCCGGAAGTGCGCGGCGCGATTCCACCGGGAGGGCTGCTCGGGCATCTTGTCTCCGCTGGACTGCGCGCGGGATTCAACACAGTGGGCGCGAACGTTGTTGCGGTGGCCATCTTTTTCGTCGGGCTTTTCCTCACAACTAGATTTTCGTTCATTGAAACGCACGAAACGCTGCGCGGCCCGCTCAGCAAACTGAACGTGATCGGGCCTATCAAAGAGCGCATCGCCTTGTGGCGCGACGAGCGCGAAGAAAAGCGCATGCAGAAGCGCCTCGCCGAAATCAAATCGCAGGGCCGGCCTCCGATTCCGGAGCAAACCGTCGCCGAAGTAAATGCCAGCGCGGTGACAGAAGCGGAACAGGACGAAGCCGAGGAGTCGGAAGACGAAGAGCGTGAGCGCTCGCGCTCGATTATTTTCCGCAACGTCGAAGAAAAGAGGCACCCGTCCAAATCGCCTTCGCCGAAAATTGCCAAAGGGGCAACGAGCTTCCGTCTTCCCTCTCCCGATCTGCTTCGGCCCGCGCCGCGCAGCGAAAAAATCGAAGAGGATGAGCTCAAGGAATGTGCGCACGCCATCGAACAAAAATGCCAGGAATTTGACGTCAGCGGCCGCGTGACCCAGATCAATCCCGGCCCGGTGGTAACAACTTACGAATTCAAGCCCGAGGCCGGAATCAAGTACAGCCGCATCACCGGCCTCGCGGACGATCTTTGCCTCGCGCTGAAGGCCGAATCGATTCTAATTGAGCGCATCCCGGGGAAATCGACGGTCGGCATCGAAGTGCCCAACGCGAATCGCCAGACCATCGCGCTACGCGAGCAAATCGAATCCGCCGAATTCGTCAATTCGCCCTCGAAGCTCACGCTCGCGCTCGGCAAAGACCTCATCGGCCGCAACCGCGTCTCCGATCTTTGCCAAATGCCTCACCTGCTCATCGCCGGATCGACAGGAACGGGCAAGAGCGTTTTCCTTAACTCGTTGATTCTCTCGATGCTCTACAAGGGCACGCCGGATGAATTGAAAATGGTGATGATCGATCCGAAGCGCCTCGAGCTTGGCCTGTACGAAGACATTCCGCATCTCCTCGCGCCGGTGGTCACCGATCCGAAAGTCGCGTCCAACGTGCTGCGCAACGCGACTCGTGAAATGGAATCGCGCCTCAAGCTGCTCGCGGCGCGCGGCGTCCGCAACATCGATCAATACAACCGCACGTTCCAGAAGGGCCAGTCACTCTCGCTCTTCGATGACACCGACTCGCCCGAACACAAGCCGCTGCCCTACATCGTCATCGTGATTGACGAATTGGCAGACCTCATGATGGTGGACACAACCAACGTCGAAGAATCCATCACGCGCCTCGCGCAAATGGCCCGCGCCGTCGGCATTCACCTGATCCTCGCCACGCAGCGCCCCTCGGTCGACGTGATCACCGGCCTCATCAAAGCGAACTTCCCCGCTCGCATTTCGTTCCGCGTGGCCAGCAAGGTCGATTCGCGCACCATCCTCGACGCCAACGGCGCCGAATCGCTCCTCGGCCGCGGCGACATGCTCTACCTCCCTGCGGGCTCCGCGCGCCTCAACCGCATGCACGGCCCGTTCGTCACCGAAGACGAAATCTCCGCCGTCTGCGATCACTGGCGCGCCCAAGCCAAAGCCGTCTACAACGAACGCCTGCTCGAGCCCCCAAAGGAAGAAAACGGCGCGGGCGCCGAAGGCGATTCCTCCGGCGAAGACATCAACGACGACCTCTACCAGGAAGCGGTGCGCGTCGTCTGCGAAGCAGGCCGCGCCTCCACATCCACGCTGCAGCGCCGCCTGCGCATCGGCTACGGCCGCGCCGCCCGCCTGATCGACATCATGGAAAAAGACGGCATCGTCGGCCCGCCCGACGGCACGAAGCCGCGGGAAGTCCTGAAGGCCAAAGACTGGATCCGCGAAGTCGATCAGTCGTTGAGGTAAAGCCTCGAGACTGAAGGTCCGACGCTAAAAGGTGGAGGCCGTCCCTAGCTTCGGCCCTCCGAAACCAACCAATCCTTGCGGTGCGCGGGACTTGGCCCGTCCTCGGGTTGCCACAGATTTGATCTGGCGATGAAAATACATTGTGTCGAGCTTACGCGGCAGGGCCGAAGCGAGACGCCGGACGAATTATTCCAATGCTATCGGGAGTTGGCCGCGACTGGCCACCGCAACGTCCCAGGAGAGCGCACTTCCAGATATGCGGAGACCAGTCCCCAGACGTACAGGCCGAATAGGACTGCAAAGCAGACCTTGGCCAGCAGAAGGTAGCGATCAATCAGCTGTGCAACGTTCCATCCATACATTTGGGTGAGCAAGCTGGGGTCAGAAAGGTTCACTCCCTCGATCTCCCCGAACGGAATATCTTCAAACGGCCCTGACCATAAACGGTAAACGTGCATGAAGGCCAGCGCTCCGATCACCAGCAATCCCCAACGGAGGCCCCAATTCTGATAAAGCGCGCTCTCACGGGGTGCGTAAAACGTCGCCATCAGGATCGTGGCCAGGACCATTGCGCCACCATCTCCGCCAAAAACGATCAGGGCTCCGTCATGGTGCGCGCTTAGAATGGTGATTTGCAGGATCAGCAGCGCACCGGCGGCACAAACCCATCCCCAACGCTCCATCTTCCACGCCAGAAATCCACCAAAGATGATAGCGGCCGTCAAAAACAGAACGATCGACCAGGACCGCTCTTCGCCGTGCATCGTGACCCAGAGCATGGGCACTGCCCAGCGACCCGTCAGCCAGGCAGTGATGGCGTGCCCGCTCTCGTGCAGCGCCATCGCGAGCATGCTTGCCGCGACGCGCAAGCTCGTGCCCGCCACGAAACGCGCCACAACCAATGCCACCGGCAGCGCGAGCAGCCGGTACTTCAATTCCGTGGCGGCCTCTTTTCGGATCGTAGCAGGCGATTTATCTGCGTCAGGGGACAGAGCCCTATCTAGAGATGCAACAAAGGACGAGACTACCGCCGCGGCCACTCTCTCGTCAGCCGGTTTTGCGGGCACTGCCGCGTCGGGCCGTTTCGCGACCGCTCCGGAAAGCCCGGGAATCCCCGAAACATCGACCGGCGGCTTGTACTTCGAGAAGACAATTCCGCACTTCAGACATTCGGTCGTCTGCAACGGATGATCGAATTGGCATTTTGGGCAGCGCATCCTGGATGGAACCGCGGCTCCCGCTCTGAGGGTGGAAACTCAGGAATTCTGGAATATGGGCTGTACTGACAAACACGATTATGTACAAAGAATCATTACAAGTTCCAGATTCCTCTCGGCATGCGAGCTTATCGGTAAATGCCGTTTTACGTTTCCAGTAGGCGTTGACACAACAACGTATCGTGCAATACCATCGGCCACGTCCCCACGGTCCTATCCCAAGAAATCTGTCGTAGAAGTTCGGTCCCCCGGAAAACCGTCATGGATCCACATGAGCCGCGTTGCTCCGCGTCACGCCAAAGTGCGTCACGAGTGACGGAGCTATGCGCCGCTGTTTCACAATTCGGCTGATACGAAAGGGAGGTGTCACATGAGGGCATTTGTTTCCGGCTTGGCGATTCTTGCAGTGCTCTGTATTGCGCAGGCCGTTCAATCCCAGTCCAACCCCGCCGGACCAGCGCCAACGAAAGCAGCGTCTGACGTTTTGGCCCGCGTAACAAAAGTCAGAAGCGTCAGGTTCGCCTCCGCTGCTTCTCTGCAGGGTCCTCCAGACGCATTCTGTCGCGTGAATTTTGGAAACCCATGCTACAGCCCACAGGAAATTCAAAACGCGTATGGGCTGACGTCGATTCTGCAAGAGGGGTACACCGGGGTAGGACAGACGATCATCATTGTCGATTCCTTCGGCAGTCCGACGATCGTGCAGGATTTGGCAGCGTTCGACGCGGCCTATGGGTTGCCGGACCCGCCGTCTTTCAAGGTTTATGCACCCCTTGGAACCGTCCCGTTTGACCCCACTGACAGCGGCCAAGTCGGATGGGCTGTGGAAGTCACGCTGGACGTGGAATGGGCTCACGCCATGGCTCCCGGCGCCAGCATCGCCTTGCTAACCAGCCCGGTGAATGAGACCGAAGGGGTGCAAGGCATGCCCGAATTTCTTTCTCTCGAAAAATACGCGATGAGTCACCACCTGGGTAAGATCATGTCGCAAAGCTGGGGTGCGACGGAAAACACTTTGTTTGATACGGCCGGACAGCAAGTGATCAAGGATTTCGAGGACTTCTACCGCGAAGCGGCGCGAGAGAACATGACCGTGCTGGCTTCGGCAGGCGACGGGGGAAGCGCGAATGTGGACGCTAACAGCAACATCTATCCGTTTCCAACGGTGGGCTATCCGGCGTCCTCCCCGTTCGTGACCGCGGTTGGCGGCACGAGTTTGTATGCGGACACTTCGGGTGCCTATCTGTTCGAGATTGTGTGGAATGACCTCAACGGCTTCGCCGGTGGAGGCGGCGTGAGCCAGCAGTTTTCTGAGCCTGAATACCAAAATTCCTTGCCGAGTTCGGTTCAACAAACACTGGGAAATCATCGCGGGATTCCCGACGTGGCTTACAACGCGGACGGCGCCACACCGATTCTGATTTACCTCAGCTTTCTCGGCCCGCAGAACGCCGGGTTCTACGCCGTCGGCGGTACGAGCGAGGGTTCTCCACAGTGGGCTGGCATCATCGCGGACGCCAATCAACTCGCCGGTCATCCCCTGGGCTTTCTGAATCCGAAGGTTTACGAGATGGGCGAGAACTCTGAGGTATTCCACGATGTGACGTTTGGGAGCAATGCTTCTAGCGGTGTGCCAGGCTACGTCGCTACGGGGGGATGGGATCTTGCGACAGGATGGGGAACACCGAATCTTGGAAAACTGGTTCGCGAACTATCGGACCGATAGAAAGCTGGCGAAAGTAGTTGCCGTCTCGGGCAGCGATCTGCTGGCTTGGAATCAATGTGTACTACATCTGGTACGGCAACCGGAACAAAGACGTGTACAGTCGATGTGTCTGAGAAGACGATTTCTCGGAATATAACTTTCCGAGGTGTTACCGATATTCCAATAGTGCCTGCCAGCTTAGCCGGTCGATGCAACACCATCTGATATCGTCTCAGTTGGACTGTGCGCAGCTGTGGCGCAACAGTGTAGGTAGATTGCGGAACGTGGCCCAAGTCTGATAAGTCGGGTGGTCTCAATGGGTCGACGCAACACTCGCCGAAGCCCTATCGGCAGGTATTTTAATGGCAAGATTCGTCGCCAGCGTTGATTCAAGAAAAACACTGCCCTGTTTAGGTCTAATCGAGTACGGCCCAAAAGATCAGGTCCTTTTGAAAAACACTATCGGATCAACAGATTGGAAGGGTGTTGCATCGACCGGTTGAGCCGGCACGTCTTGTCGGAAACTGGGCCACCACCGCTTGACCCTCATTCCTCCCGGGCATACAGTCTCCGCAACCCGATGCTCGTGCGTTGACATCGCCGCACTACGCGGTGGTTTCAACCCTAACTGGAGGCCGGTCATGAAAAACGTTCTGGCGTGTGCGGCGTTTGTGGCTTTGTGGGCCGCGCCGGGTTTTGCCCAAACGACCGAAGAATTGAACACCGACGGCAAGAACACCGACAACGTCCTCACGCAGAGCATGGGCTACTCTCGAACGAGCTACAGTTCGCTCCACCAAATCAATAAATCGAACGTTGCGCGCCTTGTGCCTATCTGGAACGCCAGCATGATGAACGATCTGGGAGAGCTTGCGGCGCCAACGGTCTACAACGGCGTGATGTACGTCATCAACGGCAGGTGGAGTTTTGCAATCGACGTGGAAACGGGCAGGCAGATCTGGCGCACGCCGACGAAAATTGAACCCGCGAACAAGCACGTCGCTTTCAATCGAGGCGCGGCGACCATTTATAACGGCAAGCTCTTTCGCGTGACGATTGACGATCATGTTCTCGCGCTCGACATGAAGACCGGCAAGGAAATCTGGAACCAGAAATTTGCCAACACCGAAGAAGGCTACTACGCCACGGGCGGACCGATCGTCGCCAATGGAGTGCTGATTTCGGGCGTGTCCGGCGGAGAATCCACCACGCGGGGCTTCCTGGACGGCTGGGATCCCGACACCGGAAAAAAACTGTGGCGCAGGTACACCATTCCCGCTCCCGGCGAACCGGGTTCCGAGACCTGGCCCAAAAACAGTGACGCGTGGAAGTACGGCGGCGGGCCAACCTGGCGATCCGGTTCCTACGATCCCGAACTCGACCTCGTCTATTGGGGCACCGGCAATGCCGAGCCCTACGATCCCAAGAAACGCGAGGGACTCGACAGCCTGTATACGTCCAGCATGCTGGCGATCCGCCCAAAGACGGGCGAGATTGCCTGCTACTACCAATACACGCCAAACGATATCTACGACGTGGACGGCACCGACGAGCCGGTGCTCGCCGACATCACGATCAATGGGCAGCGCCGGAAGGTCATGATTCAGGCCAACAAGAACGGATTCCTGTACGTGCTCGACCGCACGAACTGCAAACTGATCGCCGCGCATCCCTACGTCAAGGTCAACTGGGCCAGCGCCATTGATCTGGACACCGGCAGGCCGGTGTTGACCGACGTGCAGAAGCGCTTTACCGCAGGAGAGGAAGTCGAAATCTGGCCGTCGCGCGGCACAAACGCCGTTCCCATTGCGTTCGATCCGGCGAGCGGGTTGGTCTACGCGGACACGTGGAACATTCCGCGGCTCCAAAAAATCGACCCTGCCGCGGAACCGGAAGAGTTGGGCGAGGCGACCACCGGCGTAGCGGCGCGTTCACCGAACATGAAGCCGGACGACATCCTCGGCCACTTCCTGGCGATCAATCCCCTGACGGGTGAAAAGAAATGGGAGATTCCGCTCACCGAGCTTCCGAGTTCCGCCGGCATGCTGGCGACGGCAGGCGGACTTATTTTCACCGGCAAAATGTCGGGTGAGTTCCTTGCACTCGACGAAGCGACCGGCAAGACGCTTTGGCAATTCAAGACCGGCTCGAGCGTCAATTCGACGGCCATCACCTACACCCACAACGGCCGCCAGTACGTGACCGTCGCATCGGGCCTCGGAGGCGCCCTGGCGACTCGCTACGGCGCGGCCAAAGTACCGGCTGGCGGTTCGATCTGGACGTTCGCGCTGTTTGGTGGAAACTAGTGAGAGCAGGCTTCGGGGTTCGTCCGCTGTTCGAGGCATTCTCTAGCTTCGGTCGTCGAATTTGTTGTCGTTCAGGAGGTCCGACCTTCAGGTCGGACACAAGGTGACTCATTCATGTGGCCTTTAGGCCCTGAAGCTTCAGGGGCTAAAGCCCAGCGACGCGCAAGACGGAACGTCGGGGCTGAAGCCCCGACCTCCGAAATGCCAAGAGCACCGCGCCGATTTTCAAGTTGGGGCACCACATGGTTTCTAATGCGCTTGCGCCAAGTCCCTGGCACCCGTACAATCTTTCACTGCCCCGTGCCGGGGTAGCTC